>JAESGW010000126.1_pt1 | contig 180817 bp, 162 predicted proteins | sample 9269791 | NCBI WGS metagenome assembly JAESGW01 (sample SAMN16773120, study PRJNA677053) | algae metagenome | isolation source: Aphanocapsa lilacina HA4352-LM1 and co-occurring heterotrophs from near cave... | place: USA: Maniniholo cave, near Haena, Kauai, HI | collected 2009-07-28
GGCAGCGACGCGGTGTTCGTGCAGTACGCGTTCCAGGCCGCCAAGGTCAAGCAGCAGTACTGGGAACAGACCGACAAGGGCGGCAAGGGCGCCGAAACCCAGCTCGGCTGGAACATCAAGGAAAACAAGGAAGCCTGATCTTCCACGGGCCCGGCCGGGCTCGCGGGCGGCGCCTCGGTGCCGCGCGCGAGCCGGTCTCCGGCTGACGGTCCTGGGCCGCCAGCCGAAGGCCGAGCGGCGAAGGCGGTGCATGTCGCCGCCATCCCGCGGCACAGGCCACGGTCCCGCGCAGCGGGTGCCGGCAGGCCACGAGCGATATCCAACCACCGACCATGGCGGCGGCCCCGGCTTCATCAGGGCCGGGACCGCGCATTGGCGAAACGACAGAGGAAGCTGCTTCATGGGCGATGCGTTTGCAGGACTGGGCGAGCGCTCGGTGGCCGAGCACACCGAGGGGATACAGCGGCAGATCCGCGCCGATCCCCAGAACGCCAGCCTGCGCCTCGCGCTGTGCCACTTCCTCGCGCTGCGCGGCGAGTGGCAGCGCGCCGAGGACCAGCTCAAGGCGGCCGTCAAGTTCGATCCCTCGTTCACGCCCGCGAGCGCCACCTGCTCGATGGCGCTGGCCGGCGAGCGCCAGCGCAGCGCCTTCTGGGCCGGCGACGCGGCGCGCGCGCCCGCGGTGCTTGGCGAGGGCACGGACTGGGTCGATGCGCTGATCGCGGCCGCCGCGCTGCCGGCCGACCGGGCCGACGAGGCCACGCGGCTTCGCGAGTCGGCGCGCGATGCCACGCCCGCGCTGCGCGGCCTGCTGCAGGCCGTGGACCGTTCGGGCGATGCGACGAGCGAAGTCGTCGATGGCGAGGCGCTCGAGCGCATCGACATCGACTGGCTCTGCGACGGCGACGCGCGCCTCGGTGCCGCGCTCGAGGTCATCACGCCCGCGGGCTATGGCTGGCTGCCGCTGCCCTCGGTGCGCCGCCTCAAGTTCCAGCGGCCGCAGCACCTGGTCGACCTGCTGTGGTCGCCGGTGCAGGTCGAGCTGGCCGATGGCCGCGCCCTGGCCGTGCTGGTGCCGGTGCGCTACGCGGGCGAGCTCGCCACGCTCGAGGACGGCCTCGCGCTCGCGCGCCGCACCGACTGGCTGCCGCTGCCCGGCGAGGCCGCGTTCGCGGGCGCGGGCCAGCGCACCTTGATCAGCGACGCGGGCGACCACGCGCTGCTCGAGCTGCGCACCATCGAGTTCGCGGCCGGGGAGGCCGCCTGATGGCCACGGCCGGCGCCGCCTGGTCGGGCCTCGATGCCGAGGGCGAGCAGGAGAGCGTCGCGCGCGACCGGCTGCAGCCGGTGCTGCTCGACCGCCTCACCGACAAGCAGCCGAGCAACCGTCAGGAGCGCGCGGGCGCCTTCCTGATGAGCGGCAAGCTGCTGCGCGACTCGGTTCTGCGCGACCTGCAGTGGCTCCTGAACACCACCAACTTCGGCACCGCGCATTCGATCCAGAACATGCCGCGCGCGCGCCGCTCGGTCGTCAACTACGGCGTGCGCGGCTGGGCCGGCGGACGCATGTCGGAGGTTGACTTCGCCGACGTCGAGGCCGCGATCCGCACCGCCATCATCGACTTCGAGCCGCGCATCATGAAGGACAGCATCGACGTGCGCTGCGTGACCGACGCCACCGAGCTCGAGCACCACAACCTGCTGGCGCTCGAGATCCGCGGCACCCTGTGGTCGGTGCCCTATCCGATCGAGTTCATCCTGCGCTCCGAGCTCGATCTGGAGAGCGGCCACATGATGCTGCGCCCCACCGGAGGCCTCTGATGGACGCGCGGCTGCTCGATTACTACAACCGCGAACTCACCTACATGCACGAGCTCGGTGCCGAGTTCGCGCAGCGCTATCCGAAGATCGCGGGCCGCCTGGGCATGCGCGGCATCGAGGTCAGCGACCCTTATGTCGAGCGGCTGCTCGAGGGCTTCAGCTTCCTCACGGCGCGCATCCAGCTCAAGATGGACGCCGAGTTCCCGCGCTTCTCGCAGCGGCTGCTCGAGGTGGTCTATCCGAATTTCCTCGCGCCGCTGCCCGCCATGGGCGTGGTGCAGATCGACGGCAACCTCAACGAGGGTTCGCTGAAGGCCGGCTACGAGCTGCCGCGCCACACGATCCTGCGCGGGCGCATGATCAAGGGCGAGCAGACGGCCTGCGAGTTCCGCACCGGCCACGCGGTCACGCTGTGGCCGATCCGCATCGCCGAGGCCAGCCTGGGGCCGGTGCCGGCCGAGATCCTGCATGCGCTGCCGATCGTCGCGCGGCAGGCCAGGAGCGCGATCACGATCAAGCTCGAGGCCGTGGGCGGCGCGCGCTTCGCCGAGATGCCGCTGGAGCGGCTCGAGTTCTTCCTCTCGGGCGCCGAGCTGCATGCGCTGCGCGTGCTCGAGCTCGCGGTGCACCACTCGATCGGCACCGTCTGCCGCAGCGGCCCCGGCACCGCGGGGCAGGGCGCGCGCATCGTGCCGCTGGGCGAGGAGGCGATCCGCCACGAGGGCTTCGAGCCCGATCAGTCGCTCTTGCCCTACGACGCGCGCTCGTTCCAGGGCTACCGGCTGCTGCACGAGTACTTCGCCTTCCCCGACCGCTACCTGTTCTTCAGCGTCAACAATCTGCGGGCCGCGGCCGCGGCGATGGGCGGCAACACGATGGAGATCGTGATCCTGCTCGACCGCGCCGACGGCGACCTCGAGCGGCTGGTCGACGCGCGCCAGTTCTCGCTGTTCTGCACGCCGATCGTGAACCTGGTGCCGCGCCGCAGCGACCGCATCCCGGTGGGGCCGGGCCAGCACGAGCACCATGCGGTGATCGACCGCACGCGGCCGCGCGACTTCGAGATCTTCACCGTCGAGCGCGTGGTCGGCCACATGAGCAACGGCTCCGAGGAGCGCGAGTTCCGGCCCTTCCTCGGCTCCTTCGCCTCCGACGACGGCGACTTCGGCGCCTACTTCTCGGTGCGGCGCGAACCGCGGCTGGTGTCGGACCGCGCGCGCGCGCAGGGCACGCGCACCAGCTACACCGGCAGCGAGGTCTACGTCTCGCTGGTGGACCAGCACGACGCGCCCTTTCCGCACAGCCTGCGCCACATCACGCTCGATGCGCTGTGCACCAACCGCGACCTGCCGCTCTTGCTGCCCACGGGCCTGGAGTCGGACTTCACGCTGCGCGTGTCGGCGCCGGTGCGCGCGATCCGCATCCTGCGCGGTCCCTCGCGGCCCTACCCGGCGCTGGCCGAGGGCGCGCTGACCTGGCGCCTCATCAGCCACCTGGGCCTCAACTACCTGAGCCTCACCGACGTCGATGCCGAGCAGGGCGCGGCCGCGCTGCGCGAGATGCTCGACCTCTACGGCAACCTCGCCGATCCCTCGGTGCGCCGCCAGATCCAGGGCGTGCGCTCGATGAAGCTGGCGCCGGTGTTCCGCCGCCTGCCCGAGCCGGGCCCGATCGTCTTCGGCCGCGGCGTGGAGATCGCGCTGAAGCTCGACGAGACCGCGTTCTCGGGCGCGAGCCCGTACCTGTTCGGCGCCGTGCTCGAGCAGTTCTTCAGCCGCCACGTGTCGCTCAACGCCTTCACCGAGTTCGCGCTGTCCAGCCTGCAGCGCGGCGAGATCGCGCGCTGGCTGCCGCGCATCGGACGCCGGCCCGCCGTATGAACAGCACCACCGAGCTCCGCGAGGACACGGGCGCCGCGCAGCAGGCGCCGGCGGGCGATGCGGCGGACCGGGCGGTGGAGCACGAGACACGGGCCGAGGCGGCGCCGCCCGTGCGCGGCCTGCCGCAGGTCGACCCGGCGCTGTGGGCCGGCCTGCTCGAGCAGCCCTTCGAGCACGACCTCTTCATGCTGCTGCGCCGGCTCGACGCGCACGGCGACCATCCGCTGCTGGGCCGCGCGCCGCGCCCGCTCGACGAGCCGCTGCGCCTCGGCCAGGAGCCCTCGATGGCCTTCGCGCCCTCGAACGTCTCGGGCGTGGACGACAGCCGCGACGGCCCGCCGCAGATCTCGATCTACGGCTTCGGCCTGTTCGGCCCCAACGGCCCGCTGCCGCTGCACCTGACCGAGTACGCGCGCGAGCGCAAGCGGCACCACAACGACCACACGCTCAGCGCCTTCGCCGACCTGTTCCACCACCGGCTGATCCTGCTGTTCTACCGCGCCTGGGCCGATGCCCAGTCGGTCAACAGCCTCGACCGGCCCGACGGCCACCGCTTCATCGAGTACGTCGCGAGCCTCATGAACATGGGGCAGCCCGGCCTCAAGGAACGCGACCGCATCGCCGACCATGCGCGCACCCACATGGCGGGCCACCTGGTGCGCCAGACGCGCAACCCCGAGGGCCTGATCCAGATCCTGCGCCTGTACTTCGACCTGCCGGTGCGCGTCGAGGAGTTCGTGAGCGACTGGGTGACCATCGACGAGCCGCAGGTCAGCCGCATCGGCCTGTTCGGGCGCAACCACCGGCTCGGCGCCGGCGCCACCATCGGCCTCGCCGTGCGCGACGCGCAGAGCAAGTTCCGCCTCGAGCTCGGGCCGCTGACGCTCGAGCAGTACCGCGCCTTCCTGCCCGGCAGCCGGCGGCTGCAGCAGGTGGTCGACTGGGTGCGCCAGTACGTCGGCATCGAATTCGCGTGGGAGCTGCGGCTCGTGCTGCGCAAGGAAGAGGCCGGCGGCATGCAGCTCAACGGCGGCCAGCGCCTGGGCTGGGGCAGCTGGCTCGGCACCCGCCTGTCCGACACCGACGCCGGCGACCTGGTGTTCGCGCCCGAGGCCCTGCATTCGCGTTCCGCAGCCACCGCTTCCCATACCTCCGCATCCTTCACCCAGGCCTCATGACCGACATCCGCCGCGTCTCGCTGTTCTCCAAGCTCAACCCGATGCTCTACAAGGCATTGGAGACCGCCACCGCCTTCGCCAAGCTGCGCGGCAATGCCTACGTCGAACTCGTGCACTGGCTGCACCAGATCCTGCAGCTGCAGGACAGCGACCTGCTGCGCATCGTCAAGCGCGCCGGCCTCAACCTCGACGCGGTCGAGCAGGACCTGGTGCGCGCGCTCGACCGGCTGCCGCACGGCGCGACCTCGATCAGCGACATCTCCGAGCACGTCGACAGCGCGGTCGAGCGCGCCTGGGTCTATGCCAGCCTGCGTTTCGAGGCCACCTCGATCCGCGGCGCCTACCTGCTCGCGGGCATCGTCAAGACGCCGGGGCTGCGCCAGGTGCTCTCGGGCATCTCGCGCGAGTTCGACAAGCTGGTGCCCGACGTGCTGATCGCGCAACTGCCGGCCTGGACCGAAGGCTCGCCCGAGGACGACTACGACATCGCGCCCGAACCGGCGGCCGACGCCGCGGCCGCCCAGGCCGGCGCCGCGCCGCAGGCCGCGGGCGGCTCGGCGCTGGCCAAGTACGCGAGCGATCTCACGGCCAAGGCGCGCGCGGGCGAGCTCGATCCGGTCTACGGCCGCGACGACGAGATCCGCCAGATCGTCGACATCCTGATGCGGCGGCGCCAGAACAATCCGCTGCTCACGGGCGAGGCCGGCGTCGGCAAGACCGCGGTGGTCGAGGGGCTGGCGCAGCGCCTGGCCGCGGGCGACGTGCCGCCCTCGCTGCGCGAGGTCTCGCTGTGGGTGCTCGATCCCACGCTGCTGCAGGCCGGCGCGGGCGTGAAGGGCGAGTTCGAGCAGCGGCTGCGGCAGGTGATCGACGAGGTCGAGAAGAGCCCCAAGCCCATCGTGCTGTTCGTCGACGAGGTCCACACGCTGGTGGGCGCGGGCGGCACCGCCGGCACCGGCGACGCCGCCAACCTGCTGAAGCCCGCGCTCGCGCGCGGCCGGCTGCGCACCATCGGCGCCACCACCTGGTCGGAGTACAAGAAGTACATCGAGAAGGACCCGGCGCTCACGCGGCGCTTCCAGACCATCCAGGTGCAGGAGCCGACCGAGGACAAGGCCGTGATCATGCTGCGCGGCATCTCGGCCGAGCTCGAGAAGCACCACGGCGTGCTGATCCTCGATGCCGCGCTCGAGGCCGCCGTGAGCCTGTCGCACCGCTACATCCCCGCGCGCCAGCTGCCCGACAAGGCCGTGAGCCTGCTCGACACCGCCTGCGCGCGCGTGGCGCTGAGCCAGCATGCGCTGCCGGCCGCGCTCGAGGACCTGCAGCGGCGCATCGAGGTGCTGGGCATCGAGTCGGGCATCGCGCAGCGCGAGGCCGCGATCGGCGTGGGCGAAGCGCAGCGCGTGCAGGACATCGCGGCGCAGATCGATGCCGCCCAGGCCGAACTCGCGACGCTCGAGCAAAGGCGCAGCGAGGAGAGCGAACTGGTCGAGCGCATCGTGGCGCTGCGCCGGCGGCTCTCGCCGGCGGCGGTGCCGGTGCAGGCCGAAGAGGTCGCCGGGGATGGCGAGGAAGAAGACAACACGGAGGCCGCAGCGGCGCCCGCCGAGGCCGAACCCGAGGCCTCGCCCGAGCAGATGCGCGCCGAGCTCGACGCGGCGCAGCGCAAGCTGTCGCAACTGCAGGGCGAATCGCCGCTGATCCTGGCCGCGGTCGACGAACAGGCGGTGGCCACGGTGGTGGCCGACTGGACCGGCATCCCGATCGGGCGCATGGTGCGCGACGATGCGCAGTCGGTGCTGCGGCTCGGCGAGATCCTGTCGCAGCGCGTGGTCGCGCAGACCGATGCGCTCGACACCATCGCGCGGCGCATCCGCACCGCGCGCGCGCGGCTGGACAACCCCAACAAGCCGGTCGGCGTGTTCCTGCTGTGCGGCCCCTCGGGCGTGGGCAAGACCGAGACCGCGCTCGCGCTGTCGGAGGCGCTGTACGGCGGCGAGCAGAACCTCGTCACCATCAACATGAGCGAGTTCCAGGAGTCGCACACCGTCTCCACGCTCAAGGGCGCGCCGCCCGGCTACGTGGGCTACGGCGAGGGCGGCGTGCTGACCGAGGCGGTGCGCCGCCGGCCCTACAGCGTGGTGCTGCTCGACGAGATCGAGAAGGCCCACCCCGACGTGCACGAGATCTTCTTCCAGGTCTTCGACAAGGGCTGGATGGAGGACGGCGAGGGCCGCCACATCGACTTCCGCAACACCGTGATCATCATGACCTCAAACGTCGGCACCGACCTGGTCATGCAGCTGTGCGAGGACCCGGTGCTGCGGCCCGACCCCGAGCCGCTGGCGCAGGCACTGCGCGAGCCGCTGCTCAAGGTGTTCGCGCCCGCGCTGCTGGGGCGGCTGGTGGTGGTGCCCTACTACCCGCTGCATGCCGACGCGCTGCACCGCATCATCCGGCTGCAGCTCGACCGCGTGGCCGCGCGCCTGCAGGCCAACCACGGCATTACCTTGGGTTACACCGACAGCGCCGTGGAGCTTGTGGCGCGCCGGTGTACGGCCATAGAGTCGGGTGGACGGATGATCGATGCGATCCTCACGCACACCATCCTGCCGCGATTGAGCGAGGAAGTCATCGGCGCCACGGTCAGCGGGCGCAAGCTCGCGGGCGTCGAGCTCTCGGCGCAGGGCGACGACTTCCACTACGCGTTTACCGAAACCAGCTAAGCGAAGGGAGTCGCCATGGCCCGCGTTGTCACCGCCCACACACCGCTCGGTGAAGACCAGTTGCTGTTCCGCTCGATGCACGGTAGCGAGGGCCTGTCGCAGCTGTTCGAGTTCGAGGTCGACCTGCTGAGCCCGAACACCTCGGTCGACATGAAGGCCATGCTCGGCAAGCCGCTCACGCTCGAGATCAGGACGCTCACCGGCACGCCGCGCTACCTCAACGGCCAGATCACGCGCTTCACGCTGGTCGGGCGCGACGCATCCTCGTCGCGCTATATGGTGTATCGCGCCTCGGTGCGCCCGTGGCTGTGGTATCTCACGCGCACCAGCGACTGCAAGATCTTCCAGAACAAGTCGGTGGTCGAGATCCTCGAGGAGGTGCTCGGCGAGTACGGCTTCGCGCTCGAGAAGAAGCTCACGGCCTCGTACCGGCAGTGGGACTACTGCGTGCAGTACCAGGAGACCGACTTCGCGTTCGTGAGCCGGCTCATGGAGCACGAGGGCATCTACTACTTCTTCAAGCACGAGAAGAACCAGCACACGCTGGTGCTGGCCGACGACATGAGCGCGCACGAGACGCTGCCCGAGTACCCGAGGATCAGCTATGTCTCGACCGACCGCGTGGGCGACCTGGGCCGCGAGGCCATCGACCAGTGGGAGGTGACCGAGGAGATCCGGCCCGGCACCTACGTGGTCGACGACTTCGACTTCAAGAAGCCCAAGGCCGACCTGCTCAACACGCGCAGCCAGCCGCGCGGCAACGACCACGGCCAGTACGAGATGTACGAATGGCTCGGCGGCTACAGCGATGCCGGCCAGGGCGAGCACTACGCGCGCATCCGGCTCGAGGAGGCGCAGGCCCAGGCCGAGCTCGACATCGGCCACGCCACCGTGCGCGGCATGGCGCCCGGCTACCGCTTCACGATGCAGAACGCACCGCGCGACGAGGACAACCGCGAGTACCTGATCGTCTCGGTGATCTACAGCCTGCGCGAGGGCGGTTATGCCTCGGGCAGCAACGAGGGCGACTACGGCTTCCAGTTCGGCGTGCAGCCGACCTCGTTCCCCTACCGCGCGCCGCGCGTGACGCGCATCCCGACCACCAACGGGCCGCAGACCGCCACCGTGGTGGGGCCGGCCGGCGAGGACATCTGGATCGACAAGTACGGCCGCGTGAAGGTGCAGTTCCGCTGGGACCGCTACGGCCAGCGCAACGAGGACAGCTCGTGCTGGGTGCGCGTGTCGAGCGCCTGGGCCGGCTCGAACTTCGGCGCGGTCAACCATCCGCGCATCGGCCAGGAGGTGGTGGTCGACTTCATCGCCGGCTGCCCCGATCGGCCGCTGATCATCGGCCGCGTCTACAACGCCGACCAGATGCCGCCGCTGGAGCTGCCGGCCAAGGCCACGGTCAGCGGCTTCATCAGCCGCACCATCAAGGGCGACGGCGAGCTGGCCAACCACTTCGTGATCGACGACGACCCGAGCAACGAGTCGATCAAGATCCATGCGCAGAAGGACTTCGTCATCGAGGTCGAGAACGACGAGACGCACACGGTGGAGGGCAACCGCACCACCCACGTCCACAAGAACGACGAGCTGACGGTGGACCAGGCGCGCACCACCACGGTCAACGAAGGCCTCGACCACGCGATCTACAACTCGGGCTCCAAGCTCGAGGTGACGAAGAAGACCGAGCACTTCTTCAACAACAGCATCGAGATCACGACCAAGGAAGGCGCCAAGGAGACGGTCGAGACCGGGCGCTCCGAGGTGCACGTGATGGCCGGCCTGCGGCAGGAGACCTTCGACCAGGCGCTGCACGTGGACGTGAAGGAGGGCATGACCGAGCACGTCAAGACCGGCGACTCCAGGCTGGAGACCTGGAGCGGCAAGCGCTTCGAGAGCTACAAGACCGGGTGGGAGCGCGACGTCCTGAGCGGCGGCGGCAAGGACACGATCAAGGACGGCCTCACGGAGACGATCGCGACCGGCGACCACACGTCCACCGTCTCGGCCGGCGACTACAAGGGCTGGGCCAAGAACGTGTCGATCGAGGCCGAGACGGACTTCAACGTCAAGGCCAAGAAGATCCTGCTGCACTCGACCGAGAAGCACACCAACAAGTACGACGGCAGCATCGAGACCGTGGCCGGCGGCAGCGCCACCACCAAGGCCACGAGCTACATCCGCTCGCAGGCGCCGCTGCTGTTCTCGATCGCCTTCGTGAACTCCTTCACCTACGCCTCGCTGTCGGAGACCTTCAACCTGGCGGCCACCAACATCGGCGGCGCGAGCTTCGACATCAAGGCCTACCGCTGGTCGAACCGCGCGCTGAACCAGAAGACCGAAACCAAGATCTCGATCGGCCCGATCTACGTGGACATCAAGATCCTGGTGCTGATCATGTGATGGCAGCGACCGCCGTGCCTCGCCGCCGTTCGATCCGGATCCTGGGCGCCGTGCTGGTGGCCGCGGGCGTGCTGCCGATGCTGATGCCGCTGGAGACCTTCTCGATGTGGCTGGCGCTGCCGTGCATCGCCGCGATCTTCGCGGGCTCGGCGCTGCTGTGCGGTGCCTGGGAACTGCTCGAGATCCGCCGGCGCGAGGCGCGCAGCCGCGGCTTCGACGCGCAGGCGCAAGGCGTGATCGTCGGCAGCGAGATCGGCGATGCCTACAGCGACACCAGCCCGCTGATGAACCTCACCGTGCGCTTCGCCGACCGCGGCGGCATCGAGCGCCAGGTCGGCGTGCAGCAGGTGGTGATGCTCAACGAGCTGCCGCTCTACGCGGTGGGACGCCCGGTGCTCGTGCGCTTCGCCTCCGCCTCGCCCGCCACCGACCTGGTGATCTCGCCGCTCGCCGGGCCGGCCGGCTTTTCCTTCTGATCCCGCGCCGGCATCGCGCGCTGCCTTCCCTTCCGAAGCCGACCCTTGAAGATCGTCAAGCCCTTTCGCCTCAGCCTGCTCACCCGCCCCTACCGCTGGCGCTCGGCCAACCACCTGGGCATCGCCGTGCTGGCCTGCGCCAGCCTGGAGGCCGAGCCGCGGCTGCAGCCCGAGCAGGAGCTCTGGCAGATGGCGGGCGAGGTGCTCGACCCCGGCAGCGTGCTCGACATGAGCATGCCCAAGGGCGAGGCCGAGGTGCTGGCCAGCGGCTTCGCCTACACCGCGCACCAGGAGGACAAGACCCGCTGCGCGGCGCGGCTGCGCGTGGGCACGGTCGACCGTTCGCTGGCCGTGTTCGGCGACCGCTTCTGGCTCGGCGGCCACATCACCGAGCCGGCCCCGTTCGAGCGGATGCCGCTCGACTGGCGCCATGCCTTCGGCGGCCCCGACGTGCCCGAGAACCCGCTGGGCCTGGGCACGGTCGACGAACTCGTCAACGGCGTGCAGACCTGCCGGCTGCCCAACGTCGAGGTGGTGGGGCAACAGATCCAGCGCCGCGGGCAGCGGCCGCGGCCGGCCTCGTTCTCGGGCTTGCTGCCCGATGCGCCGCAGCGCATGGCGCTGATCGGCACGCGCTACGACGACGCCTGGCTGCAGAACGGCTTCCCCGGTTTCGCCGACGACCTCGACTGGCGCTTCTTCAATGCCGCCGGTCCCGAGCAGCGCTTCGGCCAGCCGGCGCTGCCCGCGAGCGCGCCCTACGAGATCTGGAACATGCACCCGCACATCCCGGTGCTGCGCGGCCACCTGCCGCCGTGGCAGGCCGTGTGCCACCTCAACTTCGACAAGGAGGTCGGCGAGCTGCGCCGGGTCGAACTCGGACTCAGCACCGCCTGGTTCTTTCCCGACCGCGAGCGCGTGGTGCTGGTGTGGCACGGCTCGACGCCGATCCGCGAGGACGACGCGGCCGACGTGAAGCACATCATGCCGTCGCTCGAGCTGCCCGACGCGCCGCGCCCGCACGCGCACTACGCCGACGTGCTGCGCAAGCGCATCGATCCGGAGAAGAGCGCCTCCCACGTGCTGCGCGACAGCGACCTGGTGCCGCGCGCGCTGCTCGCGGAATGGACCGCGATGCGCATGCCCGACACCCTGGCCGAGCCCCTGCCGCGCAACCTGCAGGCCGGCATGCGCCGGCACTACGAGCAGCAGCGCGCCGAACTGCTCGCGCAGGGGCTGGATCCCGCCGACTACCTCGCGCCGCCGCCCGTGCCCGAGGTGCTGCCGGGCTTCGACGACCTGCCCGAGTACCTGGAGCGCGCCGAGGCGCAGGCGCAGCAGGCGCGCGAGCGGCTCGAGGGCGAGGTGGCGCGCGTCGAGGCCGAGCGCGCGGCGGCGCCCGCGGCACCGCTTCCGTCGGCCTTCGAGGAGGAGCAGGACGGCCAGGCCGACGAGGAGGCCGACCCGCCGGTGGAGACCGACCCGCTGAAGCTCCAGGGCCGCCTGTATTCGGCGCACCTGGCACCGGAGGCCTCGCGCGTGACCAGCTTCCGCGCCGCCAAGCTGCGGCGCCGGCTGGCCGCGGCCGCTCCCGAGGCGCGCCACTTCTCGAAGATGAACCTCAGCGGCGCCGACCTCTCGGGCATGGACCTGCGCGGCGCCGACTTCAGCCACGCGGTGCTGGCCGACGCGAACCTGCAGGGCGCGAACCTCGAGGGCTGCGATTTCTCCGAAGCCGTGCTCGCGCGCGCGCTGCTCACCGACACGCTGCTGGCGGGCAGCCGGCTCGACAAGGCCAACCTCGGCGGCGCGCACCTGCAAGGCTGCGACCTCTCGTCGGCGAGCCTGCGCGAGACCCTGTGCCACGGCACGCGCTTCACGGGCTGCAACCTGCGCGGCGCGCTGCTCGACCAGACCCAGCTGCACGAGACCGAGATGGCCGGGTGCGCCATGCAGTCCTCGCGCTGGACACAGGTCGCGCTGCGCCGCATGACGCTGCGCGACCTGGTGCTGGACCAGGCCGAGCTCAACCAGGTGCTGCTGCTCGAATGCAGCCTGGAACGCGTGTCGCTGAATGCCGCGCGGCTGGTGCGCTGCGGCTTCGTCACGGTCCGGCTGGTGGCGCAGGTCGACCTGTCGCATGCGCGCTTCGATGCCTGCAGCATCGCGCTGGGCAGTTCGTTCGCGGGCGTGACGGCGGTGGGTACCTTCCTGAAGCAGTGCGGCATGCGCGGCACCTCCTTCGCGGGCGCGGACCTGAGCGCGGCGCGGCTGGAGAACTGCGACCTGTCGGAATGCGACCTGTCGGATGCGCGGCTCGACGGCTTCGTCGCGGGCGAGAGCCTGTTCGTGCGCGCGAACCTCGCGCGCGCCTCGCTGCGCGGTGCCCACCTGATCGACGCCAATCTCTCGAAATCGAACCTGCTGGGCAGCGACCTGCGCAAGGCCAACCTGTTCCGCGCCGACGTGTCGCAGGCCTTCATCGATGCCACCACGCTGCTCGAGGATGCCTACACGCAGCATGCCAAGGTCTGGCCGCGGCGCGATCCGGAGGCCACGCCATGACCCTGGACGCATTGCTCGACGCGGTGCGCCACGGCGTGCAGCTGCAGGGCCTCGACTGCCGCGGCTGGGACCTGCGCGGGCTCGACCTGTCGGGCGCGCTGTGGGACCGCATCGACTTCACGGGCGCCGATTTCCGCGGCGCCGACCTCTCGGGCAGCATCCTCAGCCATTGCACGATGGCGGGCTGCGACTTCGCGGGCGCCAAGGGCGGGCAACTGCAGATGTTCCGCGGGCGCTTCGAGAACGCGAACTTCTCGGGCGCCCTGCTCGAGCAGGCCGCGTTCGTCGAGTCGCACCTGGCGCTCGCGCGCTTCGACGAGGCGGTGCTCGACCGCGTCACCTTCTTCCGCTGCGACCTGGCCGAGGCGTCGCTGCGCACCCGGCGCATGGCGCAGGCCACCGTCACCGAATCGAACCTGGCGCGCTGCGATTTCACCGGCGCCAGCCTGCAGTCCGTGACGATGTTCAAGCTCGACCTGCGCAGCACCGTCTTCGCGCAGTTCGAAGGCGATGGCGTGGTGTTCCTCGAATGCGAGCTCGCGGGCCAGCAGTTCGCGGGGCTCGTGCTGCCGCGCTGCCAGTTCACCGACTCGCGGCTCGACGAGGTCGACTTCCGCCAGGCCACGCTGACGCAGAGCAACTTCAAGGGCGCCTCGCTGCGCGGCGCGCGTTTCGGCGGGGCCGAGGCCTGCATGACCATCTTCGCGGAGGCCGACCTGGCCGGCGCCGACTGCGGCGCGGGGCGCTTCGACCAGTCGCTGTGGGTGGATGCCGCGCTCGAGGGCGTGAACTTCGCGCAGGCCCGGCTGCCGCTCGCCGTCTTCCATCGCGCGCGCTGCAAGGGTGCGAGCTTCGCGCAGGCCGGGCTGGAGGACGCCGACTTCTCCTATGCCGACCTCACGGACGCGGACCTCGTCGATGCCCGCTTCCTGCGCACCCGCCTGCACCGCGCCATCCAGCAGGGCACCCGTTTCTCCAGGCGCGGCGGCATCATCGAAAACGACCCGGACCTGCACCGCGCGCAGTCGTGGTCCGACGCCCGCTGATGCCGCGCCATCGTTTCATCCGAGCTCGAAAAGGGAAAACACCATGAACGTCGTTCCGCTGCGCGTCGCCTCCGACGCCTCGTCCCCGGTTCATTCGATCGGCACGGTCCGCGGCCTGCCGGCCGACGGGCAGTTCGTTGTCGAGGCCGACGACGGCAGCCTGCGCACCTGCCGCCGCGCGGCCAGCTGCCTGCTCAAGCCCCAGACCGGCGACACCGTGCTGGTCTCGGGGCCGGATGCCTACCGCGTGTTCCTGATCGCGGTGCTCGAACAGGCCGATGCCGCCGTCAGCCGCATCGAGGTCGACGGCGCGCTGGTGCTCGGCGGCAACGCGCACCCGGTCGCGATCGAGAGCGAAGGCGAGGTGCGGCTGCGCAGCGGCACGCGGCTCGCCATGAGCGCCGAGCAGTGGTCGATGCGGGCCGACAGGGCCGACTGCCGCACCGACGCGTTGCGCCTCACGGCGAAGGAGGTCGAGGCGACCACCGGCACGGCGAAGCTGTTCGGCAAGGTCTTCGAGACCGTGGCCGACCGCATCGTGCAGATGGCGCGCAACACGCTGCGCATCGTCGACGAGATGGACCAGTCGCGCGTGCGCCACCTGGACTGCAAGGCCAGCGAGACGGCACGCATCCATGGCCGCCACACGACCGTCACGGGGCAGGACCTGGTGAAGGTCGACGCCGCGCAGATCCACATGGGCTGAGGAGGAATCCCGCATGTTCGCCAACTGCCAGCTGTTCGGGATGGACCTCGCGTTCCCCGACGTGTGCCGCACGCCGGTGCCCATTCCATTTCCCAACATGGCGCTGGGGCCGATGGCCATTCCCAACGCCTGGAACATCCTGTTCATGGGCATGCCGGCCCACAACATGGCGACCGTCACACCGATCACGCTCGGCGACCAGCCCGGCGTGCTCGGCGGCATGATCTCGCAGACCTTCATGCAGCAGTCGCGCCACCTGACGGGCGCCTTCACGGTGCTGCTCAAGGGCACGCCCGCGACGCGCGTCACGAGCGTCACGCTGCAGAACCGCTGCAACATCGTCGGCATGCGGCTGGTGCCGAGCCAGCTCAAGGTGCTGGTGCTGGCGGCCTGAAGCGCCAGCGTCGCGCTCAGCGCGGCGTGGCGGTACCCGCCAGCGTCACCTGCTGCGGAAAGCCCACCCACACCGCGAGCGCCGAGAAGTTGTCGCGCGACTCGTCGGCCTTGGCCTCGGCCGCGCGGCGCAGCAGCGCGAGCCATTCCTCGGCGCTGTCGGCCAGCTGCAGCGAGCGTTCCATGACCTGCTGCGAGATCAGCTGCCACAGCCCGTCGGTGCACAGCAGGAAGGCATCGCCGTCGGCCAGCCGCTGCGTGCCCGAGACGGTGGCCTCGGCGCGTTCGCGCGCGCCGAGCGCGCGGTAGAGCAGGTTGCTCTGGATCAGGGCCTGCGCGCCGTTGGCCGGCACGGCATCGCCCTGGGCCATGCCTTCGCGCGAGCGCTGCGACAGGCTGTGGTCCTCGGTGCGTTCCATCAGCACGCCGCGACGGAACCAGTAGAGGCGGCTGTCGCCCACGTGGGCCCAGCGCGCCTGGCCGCTGCTGCGGTCGACGAACAGCGAGACGAAGGTCGCGCTCATCTTTCCCTGCTCGGCCTGCGCGCGCTGGCGCGCGAGGATCGCGTCGTTGGCGCGCGTCACGCACTGCTGGATGTCCTCGGCGGCCACCGAGGGATTGGCGACGAAGGCATTGAGCGCGGTGTCGACCGCGGTGCGCGCGGCCTGCTCGCCGCCCGCGTTGCCGCCCACGCCGTCGCTCACGACGAAGCAGCCGAACCAGTCGTCGAGGTGGTAGCCGATCGCATCCTGGTTGCCGCTGCGCTCGCCCACGCAGGAGAACTGCGACGTGGACAGCGGGACGGCGAACGGGGTCGTGCGGGTCGCTTCAAGCACGGCGTGCCTCCTTCAAACGTTCCATTTCCCGGTCGTAGGCCTGCTGGAAGGCCCGGCCGAACACGGCCTGGAAGTCGTCCTCGACCGCGGCCGTGGTCTCGGCGTGCAGCTGCTGCAGCTGGCGCCACAGGCGCGCCTCGCGTCCGCCGGGCAACAGTTTCTCGCCGAGGCCGCCGTCGTGCGGCGTGTCCTTCTTGAGCGCCTCGGGGTCGAAGCGCTGCAGCACCATCAGCAGCGCGGCGCGCATGCCCGCGACCATGCCGAGCTGGTGCGACTGCAGGTCGCCGAGCGCGTCGTGCACCGCGGCCTCGGGCGGCAGGAAGCCGGGCATGCGCGCGCCGAACATCTGCATCAGCACCGCGCGGCCGTTGGGCAGGATCTTGAACGGGTTGTTCTCCTCGTCCACGATCATCGTGATCTCGGCGCGCACCTCGCGCTTGAGCATCGCGCGCGAGGACAGCAGCTCGATGGTGCCGTCGGTGAAGGCGCGCATCAGCCGGCCGAGCCTGCGCATCATCTCGGCATCGAGCTGCTGCTGGCCCGCGACATCGGGCACGCCGGCGCCATCGAGGAAGGCGCGGAACAGCGCCTCGCACGAAGCGGCGGGCAGCGCGGGCGCGGTGTCGGCGGCGGGGCTCGGCGGTGCCGCGACGGCGACCGGTTCGGCCTCCTTCGGCGCGACGACCTCGAGGGGCCTCTCGGCCACGGCCGGCGCGGGCGCTGTCACCGGCGCCATGGTCGGGAGCGGCGACGTCGGCGGTGCCTCGGCGGGCGCCTGCATCGGTGCGGGCGCGGTCTCGACGGGCGCGCTCTGCATCGACGCGGTGGGCGGCGCGGCCACCGGCGTCGCGGGCGTTTCTTCGCGCTCGGGCTCGGGCTCGACCATGCGCGCGGGCGGCTGCGCCACGGGCAGCGGCATCGGCGTCGGCGGACGGAACTGGCCCGACACCTCGCGCGCATGGTTCGACTGGCTGAAGCCCGGCACCGTCGGCCGCTTCTCCAGCAGGTCCATCGCGGGATGCACGTCCTCGAGCGCGGGCGCATGCGTCAGCGCGGTGGGCCGCGGATCGGACAGCGGCGAGGGCGCGCCCTGGTCGGCCGCGAACAGCGACAGCGGATCGATGCCGCGCTTGAGCGCGAAGTCGGACACGTCGGTGGTCGCGTCGGGATTCAGCTGGGTCAGCGGATCGGCCGGGTTCCTGCGCGCCTGCGAGGGCAGCTCGAAGGGCTCGTGCGCGAACGGGTCGGGCATGGGCTCGGGCGTGGTGTCGACGCGGCGCGGCGCGTTCGCGAGGATCGCGTCCCAGTCGGCCGCGGTGGGCATCGACGAGCGCGCGGCCGGTGCGGGCGCCGCGGGGGGCGGCGGCACCGGCGATGCGAAGGCGGCGGGCGGTGGCGCGAATGCCGGCGGCGGTGCGGGCGCGAAGACCGGCGCGGCCACGGGCGCGGGCGGCCGTTGCACTGGCGGTGGCACCGGTTGCGGTGGCGGCGCGGCATGCGTGTCGCCGATCGGCAGCGCGCCCGCGCCGAACAGGTCGGAGAACACGTCGGACACCGGTGCCTGCGGCAGCAGCGCATCGAGCGGCGCGGCCGCGGGTGGCGGATAGGCCGGCGGCATCGATGTCGGCAGCGATGCCGCCTGCGCACCGAAGTCCGGCGCCGACGCGAGGCGCGATGTCACTGGCGACGAGGCCAGGCGCGAACTCGCGGACTCGACCGCGGGCGGCCACGCGACGGTGGGCTCCACGATGGGCTCGACGGCGGCCGCCACGGGCGCGATCGCCGGTGCCGCGCGGCTCGCGGCGGCATGCGCGGGTGCGGCTTCCAGCACGTAGCTGCCGATGGTCACGCGATCGCCCTCGGCGATCGGCGACTCCTGGTCGTGCCGCAGCGTCTGTCCGTTCACGCTGATCGGCAGCACCGCGCTCATGTTGCGCAGCACCGCGCGGCCCGCGTCGTCGAAGCGCACGGTGGCCTGCAGGCGCGAGATCTGCCGCTGTTCGTCGGGCAGCACGAGGTGGTTGTCGGGGCTGCGGCCGATGGTGCCGCCCGGGGCCGCGAGCAGGGCCGACGGGCCCGCGGCCACCGGCCGGCCCGCATGTTCGATCACCGTCCAACGCATGGCATCTCCCAGTTCATGACACGGGCTCCTGGCGCGGGAGACCCGTCAGCGCTTCATCTTCTTGGCGGCTTCGAACGCGGGGCCCCACACGGGATGCTTGCGCTCGGCGATGCTGAGATCGAAGGAAGGGAAGGCATCGAGGATCTTGAGGAACTGCGTGCGGCACTCGGGCAGCTGATTGGCCACGCAGTAGCTGAAGGCCTCGAGCTTCATCGCGGCGAGCCGCGTGTTGGGCTCGGCCGCATCGAACACCGACACGCCGCCGCTCTTGAGCGTGGAGATGGTCTTCGCGTAGTCGCCTTCGTCGTAGGCCTGCTGCGCGCGTTCGAGCGTGGTGCGCGCGACCTGCTGGCTCAGGCGTTCGGGTTGCGGCGGTCCTGGATCGACGGGGGTCTTCGGCGTGGTGTCGCAGCCCGCGACCAGAAAGAGCGGAATCACCAGGGCGCACAGCAATGACTTCAATCTTCTCTCCTGCCTTGCAAAGTTAAGCCCCGATACTGTGCCGCGTCGATATGACGGCACGTCGGCCGACATCGGCGCTGCATGACGTCTCGATACTATAGGCGCGAACTTCGATGGGAGAACCCATGCATCGACGAACCCTGTTGCGAAGCGCGATCGCGACGTCGCCATTGCTCGTTGGACTCGGCGGCTGTGCGTCGACGGCCAAGTCCATGCCCACGCCCTACGCGGTCTCGATCAAGGTCGACGACGGCGTCAACCCCGATGGCCGCGGGCAGGCCGCGCCGATCCTCGTGAAGGTGTTCGAGCTCAAGTCCTCGGGCAACTTCGAGACCGCCGACTACTTCGCGCTGCAGGACCGCGATCGCGAGACGCTCGCGGCCGAACTCGTCAATGCGGACCAGGCCATTCTGCGCAGCGGCGAGGAACGCACCTTCAAGCGCGAGGCCGGCCTCGACTCGCGCGCCATCGGCGTGATCGCGGGCTATCGCAAGCTCGAGAACGCACGCTGGCGCCTCGTGCTGCCGCTCAAGGAGCCCAAGCAGACGAACCTCTACAAGGTGTGGCAGTTCTCTCCGAGTGAACAAAAGGTTCGCATCGTGATCCGCAAGAGCGGTATCGAACTGTTGCCGACTACGTGATTTCGTAGCACTTGCGCGCACGCCCTAATACGAAAGTGCGCCGCACGTAGGCCAAGGCCTCGACGCTGCAAAAACGGTGCAAAACGTAAACATCGCCGTGTAGCATCGACACGCATTGCGCCCATGCAGGGAGGCCGTCTCGACGATGGACCGACCGCACGAGAGTGGCCGCACTCCAGGAGGTTTTCTTTGGTGACAGTTCGCAATCCGGGCGCCATCAGCAGAACGGGCGCCCATCCGCAGGCATTGGCGAATCGCGTGGTGTGGTCCGAGGGCATGTACCTGCGGCCGCAGCATTTCCAGCAGCTGGAGCGCTATGTCGAGCAGTACGTGACGCGCCGCACCGCGGGGCTGCAGGGTGCGTACTGGGGCTGGCTGCACCTGGACATCGATCGCGACGCGCATGCGCTGGGCCGCGTCTCGCTGCTCGGCGGCGCGGGCGTGATGCCCGACGGCACGCCGTTCTCTTTCGGCGTGGAAGACGCGCCCGTGCCCTACGAGGTGCCGAGCGACCTCACCGACGAGCTCGTGGTGCTCGCCTTGCCGCTGCGCCGGCCCGGCAGCGAGGAAGTCATCTTCGCGGAAGACACGACCTCGGCCGCGCGCTTCCACGTGGTCGAACGCGAAGTCGCCGATGGCAACGCGGTTGCATTGGGCCCGGCGGTGCTGCAGCTCGCGGCGCCGCGGCTGCGGCTGGTGCGTGCCTCCTCGCTGACCGCGGAGTGGCAGGCGATCGGCGCGGTGCGCGTGATCGAGCGCCGCACCGACCACAAGCTGGTGATCGACGCCAACTACATCCCGCCGGTGCTCGACGTGTCGGCGCAGCCGATGCTGCGCAGCATGGTGGCCGAGCTGCACGGCCTGCTCACGCAGCGTTCCGAGGCATTGGCCTCGCGGCTGTCGCAGCCGGGGCGCGGCGGCGTCAGCGAGGTCTCCGACTTCCTCCTGCTCGAGCTCGTGAACCGCTACCTCGCGCTCACCTGGCATGCGCAGCAGGCGGTGCAGGTGCATCCCGAGGAGCTGTTCGTCGACTGGTTCAAGCTCGCCTGCCATCTCGCCACGCACACCTCGCCCACGCGGCGGCCGGTGGTGTGGCCGGTGTACGACCACGACAACCTCAACGAGAGCATCCGCCCGCTGATGGAGGAGCTGCGCCGCTCGCTGTCGGCGGTGCTCGAGCAGAGCGCGATCGCGATCGAGCTCGAGGAACGCAGCCACGGCGTGCGCGTGGGCCGCATGCCCGACCCGGTGCTGGTGCGCAATGCGGGCTTCGTGCTCGCGGTGCATGCCGACCTGCCGGCCGATGCGATCCAGCAGCGCTTCCCCACGCAGGTGAAGATCGGCTCGGTCGAGCGCATCCGCGACCTGGTGCAGCTGCAGCTGCCGGGCGTGACCGTGCGGCCGCTGCCGGTGGCGCCGCGGCAGATTCCCTACAACGCGGGCTACCACTACTTCGAGCTCGACAAGAGCGGCGACATGTGGCGCCAGCTCGAGAAGTCGGGCGGCGTGGCCATGCACCTGGCCGGCGAATTCCCCGGCCTGGCCATGGAGTTCTGGGCCATCCGTCCGTGAGCGATCGCATGAACGGCATCAACGACGTGGCCGTCGGGCCGGGCGGCTTCGTGCCGCCGAATCCGGGTGGCGGCACCAACGGCGGCACCCAGGGCAGCAACAACCCGCTGAACGCCCCGCGCGGCCTCGGCGAGCAGCCGCAGGCCTTCACCGCCTTCCACGACACGCGGCGCCCGCATGCGGGCGACACCGCGCTGGCCGGCAACAACCCGCTGGTGGCGGCGGCCAATCCGCTGCTCGACCTGATCCCGCAGATCCGCGCCACCGGCCACCACGACTCGCCCGCGCAACTGCGCGAGCACCTGGTCGACGAGGTGCGGCGCTTCGAGACGCGCGCGCAGCAAAGCGGCATCTCGCCCGAGGTCATCATCGGCGCGCGCTACTGCCTGTGCACCGCCGTCGACGAGGCGGCCGCGCTCACGCCCTGGGGCGGCAGCATCTGGTCCTCGCAGAGCCTGCTGGTGATGTTCCACAACGAGACCTGGGGTGGCGAGAAGTTCTTCCAGCTGCTCTCGCGCCTGGTGCAGAACCCGCAGCAGCACCTGCACCTGATCGAGCTCATCTACTTCTGCCTCGCGATGGGCTTCGAGGGGCGCTTCCGCGTCATCGACAACGGCCGCTCGCAGCTCGAGACCCTCAAGCAGCGCCTGCTGCAGATCATCCGCCAGACGCGCGGCGAGATCGCGCAGCCGCTGTCGCCGCACTGGCAGGACACCAGCGCGCCCGTGCGCCGCACGCGCAACTGGCTGCCGGTGTGGGCCGTGGGCGCGGTGGCCGCAGTGCTGCTGATGATCGCCTTCGCGCTCCTGACCTTCAACCTCGGCGGCACCTCCGACGGCGCCTTCTCCGCGATCAATGCGGTGCGCCTGCCGCAGACGCAGCGCGCGGTGGCGCAGCCCGCGCCGCAGCCGCGGCTGCAGCGCTTCCTCGAGGCCGAGATCCGCGAGGGCCTGGTCAGCGTGCGCGACGAGGCCGACCGCAGCGTGGTGATCCTGCGCGGCGACGGCCTGTTCGCTTCGGGCGCCGACAAGGTGCTCGACCGCTACGTGCCGGTGCTCAACCGCGTGGCCGAGGCGCTCAACGCGGTCGACGGCAACGTGCTGATCAACGGCTACTCCGACGACCAGCCGATCCGCAGCGTGCGCTTCCCCTCGAACTGGCACCTGTCGCAGGCACGCGCCGACTCCGTGCGCAAGATGATCGGCGCGCGCATGACGCGCCCGGAGCGGCTGCGCGCCGAGGGCCGCGGCGATGCCGACCCGATCGTGCCGAACGATTCGCCCGCCAACCGCGCGCGCAACCGCCGCGTGGAAGTGACCTTGCTGGTCGCACCGGTGGCACCGCAGGGAGGACGCTGAGATGCTGCGCGCGTTCTTCCGTTTCCTGATCAGCCGCGACCTCTGGGTCTTCTTCGGCCTGGTCGCGCTGGCCTTCCTGATCTGGATCATCGGCCCGGTGATCGCGGTCGGCCGCTACCGCCCGCTCGAGAGCGAGTTCGTGCGCATCGTCGTGATCGCGCTGATGTTCGCGATCTGGCTGGTGCGCGTGGCCTACCGCAAATGGCGCGAGCGCCGCCTCAACGCGCAGCTGCTGAACCAGCTGCGCACGCCCTCCAAGAAGGAGAAGGAGGCCAAGCCCGAGGAGGCGCCCGAGATCAAGGAGCTGCAGACCGGCTTCAACGACGCCACCTCGATCCTGCGCAACATGCGCTTCGGGCCGGGCGAGGAGGGCAAGGCCGCGGGCCGCTTCTCGATCTTCGACCGCCAGTACCTCTACCAGCTGCCCTGGTACATCTTCATCGGCGCGCCGGGCTCGGGCAAGACCACGGCGCTGGTCAACTCCGATCTCGACTTCCCGCTCGCCGACCAGCTCGGCAAGGCGGCGGTGCGCGGCATCGGCGGCACGCGCAACTGCGATTGGTGGTTCACCAACGACGCGGTGCTGATCGACACGGCCGGGCGCTACACCACGCACGAGAGCAACCGCGAGACCGACGAGGGCGAGTGGAAGGGCTTCCTCGAGCTGCTCAAGAAGTTCCGCCCGCGCCAGCCGATCAACGGCGCGATCCTCACCATCAGCATCGCCGACCTGCCGCTGGCCGACGACGCGCAGCGAGCGCGCCACGCGATGGCGCTGCGCAAGCGGCTGCTCGAGCTGCGCAACGACCTGGGCATCAACTTCCCGGTCTACGTGATGGTGACCAAGGCCGACCTGCTGGCCGGCTTCAACGAGTACTTCGGCGGCCTGAGCCGCGCCGAGCGCGCGCAGGTCTGGGGCTTCACCTTCCCGATCGACGCGAGCGCCGCCAGCGCCAAGCCCGCCAAGGGCGACAAGCGCGCGGGCACCGCCACCACGCTCGAGGGCAGCGACCTGCGCGAGCGCTTCCAGCAGGAGTACCGGCTGCTGCACCAGCGGCTCGACGAGCGCCTGCCCGAGCTGCTGGCCGCCGAGCCCGACCCGATGCGCCGCGCGCAGGCCTACCTGCTGCCGCAGCAGTTCGCGAGCTTTGAGGACATCCTCGGCACCTTCCTGGCCGACGTGTTCAACCCGTCGAAGTTCGAGACCGCGCCGATGCTGCGCGGCGTCTACTTCACCAGCGGCACGCAGGAGGGCACGGCCTTCGACCGCGTGATGGGCGCGATCAAGCGCTACCTGCAGGTCAACGCGCCGCCGGCGCCGCCGCCGGGCCCGGGCAAGAGCTACTTCCTCAAGGAGTTGCTGCAGCAGGTGATCTTCCGCGACGCGGGCGTGGCCGGCACCAACCTGCGCTGGTATCGGCGCAAGCGCGCGGCCGACCTGGTGGGCTACGGCGTGATCGGCGTGCTGCTGGTGGCGCTGCTGGGCGCCTGCGTCAACAGCTGGCACAACAACAAGGAGTACGTGGCCGAGGTCGACGGCAACGCGAAGTCCTTCAACCGCGCCGCGGCGCGCGGCGAGCTGCCGACCGTGGTCGACTCGAGCGGCGACCTCGCGAGTTCGCTCTTGATCCTCGACCGGCTGCGCGACCTGCCAAAGTCGGAGAAGTTCGACATCGGCGACCCGCCCGTCAGCTACCGCTTCGGCCTCTACCAGGGCGAGAAGCTGCAGGCCGCGACCGACGGCGTCTACCAGCGCGCGCTCGAGAGCGTGCTGCTGCCGCAGGCGGCGCAGCGCGTGGAGCAGTCGCTGCGCGAGGCCTCGAAGAACAACCCCGAGTACAGCTACGAGGCGCTCAAGGCCTACCTGATGCTGTACGACGCCGAGCGCTACGACGCCGACTTCCTGCAGGCCTGGCTGCTGACCGACGTGGACCGCAAGGTCGGCGCCGCGCTCACGCGCGAGCAGCGCACCAACCTCGAGTCGCATCTGAAGGCGCTGTTCGGCGGCCGCGTCGTGAGCTCGCCGTTCGCGAAGGACGAGCGCCTGATCACCGAGACGCGCGAGCGCCTCGCGGGCGTGCCGCTGGCGCAGCGCTCGTACGCGCGGCTGCGCCGCATCCTGCTGCAGACCAGCCAGCCCAATGCCTTCACCATCGCCGAGGCCGGCGGCGCCGAGTCGGCGCTGGTGGTGCGGCGCGCCAGCGGCAAGCCGCTGACCGACGGCATCCCCACGCTGTTCACCTACCGCGGCTACTGGGACATCTTCGACAAGCGCATGGCCGAGACCACGCTCGCGCTCGAGCAGGAGGACCGCTGGGTGCTGCAGATCCGCGCGCCCGGCATCACCGACATCACCTCGCGCGAGCTGCTGCTGCGCGAGGTGCGCCGGCTCTATCTCACCGACTACATCAAGGTCTGGGACGACTACCTGGCCGACATCCGGCTGGCCGACAGCCGCTCGCTGCTGCAGAGCATCCAGATGACGCGCGTGCTCTCGACCTCGGAGTCGCCGATGTCGCGCATCATCCGCGGCGCCGCGCGCGAGACCGACCTGCTGCGCAACCACGACGAGGCCGCGCGCAGCCTGCTCGACCAGGCGCAGAACCGCGTGCAGACCACGCGCGAGCGCATCGAGCAGCTGATCGGCCAGCCCGACGGCAGCCAGCGCCGCAACACCGTGCCCGACCGGCCCGAGTCGCTGGTGGACAACCACTTCGAGCCGTTGCGCCGCATGGTGACCGCGCCCAAGCAGGGCGGGCAGGCGCCGATCGACGCCACCGCCGCGCTGATCAACGAGCTCTACAACTACCTGACGGCCACCGACACCGCGCTGCGCAGCGGCAACATCCCGCCGACCAGCGACGCCGTGACCAAGGTGCAGGCCGAGGCCGGCCGCATGCCGGTGCCGTTCCAGGGCATGCTCAACGACCTCTCGGCCACCGCCTCGTCGAAGGCGGCCGCGGTCACGCGCCAGAACATCGGGCAGAACGCGGCCGCCACCATCGGCAACTTCTGCAACCAGGCGATCGCGGGCCGCTATCCGTTCTCGCGCGGCTCCAGCCGCGACGTGGCCGCGGGCGACTTCGCGAACCTGTTCGCGCCGGGCGGGATGATGGACGACTTCTTCCAGAAGAACCTCATGACGCAGGTCGACACCTCGAGCAACCCGTGGACCTGGAAGCGCGGCGTCGACGGCAGCGCCTCGGGCCGCTCGGCCTACCTCGATTCGTTCCAGAAGGCGCAGGCCATCCGCGACGTGTTCTTCTCGGGCATGGCGGGCGGGCGCACGCCCTCGTTCTCGATCGACATCCGGCCCGAGGACATGGACGCCGGCCTCACCCAGATGACGCTGGACATCGACGGCCAGACGGTGCGCTACGCGCACGGGCCGCAGGCGCCCACCACCGTCAAGTGGCCCGGTCCGCGCAACAGCAACCAGGTGCGGCTGCAGGTCACGACCTCGAGCGGCACTCCGGCCGGCGGCATCGTCACCGAGGGCCCGTGGGCGCTGCACCGGCTGTTCGACAAGGCCTCGATCTCCTCGGGCGGCTCGAGCGAGTCGTTCAATGCCAGCTTCGACCTGCAGGGCCGCAAGGTGGTGCTCAACGTGACCGCCAACAGCGTCTACAACCCGCTGCGGCTGTCGCAGATGAGCGGCTTCTCGTGCCCGGGGCGCTCGTGATGAATCCCGGCGCGACGGCGCAGCCGGCCTGGGTGCCCGGCGACGAGCAGGTCGGCTGGTACGGCAAGCTGCCCGCGGCCGGCGACTTCCTGCACCGGCGCATGTCGCGCGAGCTGCAGGCCTGGTGGGACCGCTGGATGCAGAACGGCCTGGGCGCCTTCAAGCGCTGGCCCGACGCCATGACGCGCCACTACGCGGTGGCGCCGGTGTGGAACTTCGCGATCCCCGCCACCCAGGGCGTGAGCGCGGTGCAGTTCGGTTGCATCGCGCCGAGCTGCGACCGCGTGGGCCGCTACTACCCGGTGTGCGTGAGCCTGCAGGTGGACGCGCGCGCCTACCGACCCGCGGTGCTCGAGGGCGCGGCCGCCTGGTACTGGCAATGCGGCAACGCGATGCTGCAGGCGATCCGCCATGGCGTGGCGCCCGAGCACTTCGATGCGCAGGTGCTGGCCGCGGGCCATGGCGGCTTCCAGCCGGCCAGCGGCGGCTCGGACGACATCCTTTCGATCCTCGGGCCTACGTCGGCGGGCGAGGGCGCCCAGCAGCGGCTGGGCTGGCCGGAGCTTCCACTGTGCTTCGACGCGTTCGGAAGCACGAGCTACTGGTGGACCAACCAGGCCGACGGCTCGCCGCTGCGGACCGCGGCCCATGGCGGCGGCCTCAACACGCCGCTGTTCTCGAAGCTTTTTTCCCAGGGGCACGTGCCATGGGCGTGAGAGTCCCGATGCATGAGGAGGAACAAGAATGACGACGGAAGGACGCACCGGCCCTCCGGTGGGCACCGACCCGCAGGAGCGACCGCACCCGCTGGCCATCGGCCACCGGCTCGACGAGTTCGAGCTGCTCGAGGTGATCGGCGAAGGCGGCTTCGGCATCGTCTACCGGGCCTACGACCACTCGCTGCAGCGCGAGGTCGCGATCAAGGAATACATGCCCTCGATGCTCGCGCGGCGCATCGGCGACGACAGCGTGCACGTGCGTTCCGATCGGCTCACGGCCACCTTCCAGGCCGGGCTGCGCAGCTTTATCAACGAGGCGCGCACGCTCGCGCAGTTCAGCCACCCGGCGCTGGTGCGCGTGCATCGCTTCTGGGAATCGAACTCGACCGCCTACATGGCGATCCAGCTCTACAAGGGCCGCACCCTGCGCCGCCTGGCCGACGAGGAGCCCGGCACCATCTCCGAAGCCTGGCTGCTCGGCATGCTCGGGCCGCTGCTCGGCGCGCTCGAGACGCTGCACCGCAGCGGCTGCTTCCATCGCGACATCGCGCCCGACAACATCTTCATCCAGCAGGACGGCCTGCCGGTGCTGCTGGACTTCGGCGCCGCGCGCAAGTCGATCGCCGACCTGGTCGACGAGGTCGCGGTGATGGTGAAGTCGGGCTATTCGCCGATCGAGCAGTACGCCGACGACAACACGCTGCTGCAGGGTGCCTGGACCGACCTCTACGCGCTCGGCGCGGTGCTCTACCGCGCCGTCACCGGCCATCCGCCGCCCTCGGCCGTGGTGCGCAGCGTGCAGGACGCCTACGTGCCGCTCGCGAGCATGAACCGGCCCGACCTGAGCCCAGCCTTCTGCGCTGCGGTCGACCACACGCTGGCCGTGCACAGCAAGGACCGCACGCAGACCGTGGCGGCCTTCGCGGCCGAACTCGGGCTCGCCAAGCTCGGCGACATCTACGTGAGCGGGCTCGCGGCGCCGGCACCCGTGGCGCCCATCGTGCCCGCGGTGCCGGTCGCGCCGCCGGCCGAGCCCTACGTGCCGGTCTCGGCGCCCGCGCCCTTCGATGCGTTGCCGCCGGCCGCGCCCGTGCCGCCGCCGGCCGAGCCGCCCGCGCGCGCGCCGAGCGCGCGGCGGCCCGCGAACAAGAAGTCCTCGCTGCCGCGCTGGGGCGTGGTCGGCGTGCTGGTGGTGGCGCTGATCGCCGTCGGCAGCTGGATTGGCCTGCGCATCACGCAGTCGCCGCCGCCCACTTCCACCGCGATGGCACCGCCGGCGCCGCCGCCGGGCGCGCCGATGTCGAACCCGGCCTCGCCGCCGGCCGTGATGCCGCCGGCCGCGCCAGCCTCGGCCGCCGTGGCCGCCGCGTCACAGCCGCCCGCGGCCGATGGCGGCGGCGTCGCGGCCGCGCCCACGGCCGGCAATTCGCCGATCGCCGTGCCGCCGGCCACCGCGCCGGGCAGCAACGGCGCGCTGAGCCCGCTCGACAACGTGCCCGCGTCACCGCCCGCGAGCCCGCCACCCGAGCCCGCGCTGGCGATCAGCGAGGCCGAGGACTGGAACCTCGCGCAGGCCGAGAACACGCGCGAGGGCTACGAGGCCTACCTGCGCCGCTACCGCCGCGGCCCGCATGCGCGCGACGCGCGCAATGCCATCGCCGAGCTCAACCGGCTCGCGCAGCCGGCCTCCACGCAGCCGGTGCTGGCGGGCACCGTGCCGCCGGGCACGCCCGGCGTGCCGGGTGCGCCGGGTGCCGTGCCCCCGGTCGCGGGCGGCACGGCGGTTCCACCCGTGCCGGGCGCCGCGGCCGGCATGGGCCGCGTGACGCTCAACATCCGGCCCTGGGGCCAGGTCTTCGTCGACGGCGCCGACCGCGGCGTGAGCCCGCCGCTCAAGTCGCTGTCGCTGCGCCCCGGCATCTACAACATCGAGGTGCGCAACGGCGACCTCGAGGTCTACCGGCAGCGCGTGACGGTGCAGGACAGCAAGTCGGCGCCGGTGGTGAGCCACGAGTTCAAGTAAGGGGCGAAGGCGGCGGTCAGCCGAGCAGGCTGGCCGTCGCCGCCACCCGGGCGTACTCGCCCTGCAGGTTGGCCAGCGCCATCGCGTGGACCTGCTCCGCGTCGAAAGTTGCACCGTCGATGCCCGCGCGGTCGAAGGCGAAGCTGGCATCGGACACCACCGTGACCGCGAAGCCGAGGCAGCTGGCGCTGCGCGCCGTGGCCTCGACCGACATGTTGGTGGCCACGCCGACCACCACGAGCGCCTCGATGCCGCGCACGCGCAGCCAGCGCTCGAGGCCCGTGTGCGCGAAGGCATCGGTCACGTTCTTCTCGACCACGTGCTCGGTGGGCAGCGGTGCCAGCGCGTCCTGGAATTCAGCGCCCGGCTGGCCCGGGAAGAACACCGAATCGGCGAAGCGCGACATGTGGCGCACATGGACCACGGGGCGGCCGGTGGTGCGCCAGTGCATGAGCAGGCGCTGCGCCTGGGCTTCCGCGCCGGGGTTGTTGCGGCGGCCCGCGCGGGGCTGCTGCATGCCTTTCTGCATGTCGATGACGAGGAGGGCGCGATCGGTCATGGCGGGCCTGGAGTGAGCGGGATTGCGCCGCACTCTAAGCGATGCACGGGGCGCTACAGGCCTTTCTGCAGCGCCCGCCGGTACTGCACCGCCTCCGCCACATGCGCCGTCTCGATGACCGGCGCCCCCGCGAGGTCGGCGATGGTGCGCGCCACCTTGAGCGCGCGGTGCGTGCTGCGCGCCGACCAGCCGAGCCGGGCGGCGGCCGTGTGCATGAAGCGGCGCGCCTCGTCGCCGAGCGCCGCATGGCGGTCGATGTCGACGCCCTGCAGCGCCTGGTTGGGCCGGCCCTGGCGTTCGATCGCGCGTTCGCGTGCGGCGACCACGCGCGCGTGGATGGCGGCGGTGGTCTCGCCCGCGGGCGCGTCGAGCAGCTGCGGCGCCGAGATCGCGGGCACTTCGATGTGCAGGTCGATGCGATCCAGGAGCGGGCCGCTGAGCTTGCGCTGGTAGCGCGCCACCTGGTCGGGCGTGCAGCGGCAGGCTTTCGTGGGGGCGCCCAAAAAGCCGCAGGGGCACGGATTCATCGCAGCCACGAGTTGAAAGCGCGCGGGGAACTCGGCCCGCCGCGCGGCCCGCGCGATGGTGATGGTGCCGGTCTCGAGCGGCTCGCGCAGCGCCTCGAGCGCGGCGCGCGAGAACTCGGGGAACTCGTCGAGGAACAGCACGCCGTGGTGCGCCATCGAGATCTCGCCGGGCCGCGGCGGCGAACCGCCACCGACCAGCGCCACCGCGCTCGAGGTGTGGTGCGGCGACGCGGTCGGCCGGTGCATCCAGCGCTCGGTCGAGAAGCGCCCGCCCAGGCTCGCGATGGCCGCGCTCTCGAGCGCCTCGTCGATGCGCATCGGCGGCAGCAGGCCGGCGAAGCGCTGGCCCAGCATCGACTTGCCCGAGCCCGGCTCGCCCATCATCAGGAGGCTGTGGCCGCCGGCCGCGGCGATCTCGAGCGCGCGCTTGGCGCCGGCATGGCCCTTCACGTCGGCCATGTCGGCATAGGCGGGGGCATCGGCTTGCGCGGACGCATGGGCGCGCGACCAGCCCTCGTCGTCCACCTCCAGGCCCGCCTGCGCATCGGCCGGCAGGAAGCGCCGCACCACGTCGAGCAGGTGCCTGGCGCCGTAGACCTCGCCGCCGGGCACCAGCGCGGCCTCGTCGGCGCTGGTCGCGGGCAGCACCAGCCGGGTGGCGATGCCGCGCGTGTGCAGCGCGAGCGCCATCGCGAGCGCGCCGCGCACCGGCCGCAGTTCGCCCGACAGCGAGAGCTCGCCCGCGAACTCGTGCCCCGCGAGCCGCGCGCCCTCGATCTGGCCGCTGGCCGCGAGGATGCCCAGCGCCATCGGCAGGTCGAAGCGGCCCGAATCCTTGGGCAGGTCGGCCGGCGCCAGGTTCACGGTGATGCGCTTGTTGTGCGGGAACTCCAGCCCCGCGTTCTGGATGGCCGAGCGCACGCGCTCGCGCGCCTCCTTGACCTCGGTCTCGGCCAGCCCGACCAGCGTGAAGCTCGGCAGGCCGTTGGCCAGATGCACCTCGACCGTGACACTGGCCGCTTCCAGCCCGAGCAAGGCGCGGCTTTGCACCAAAGACAGACTCATCCTTCACTCCCTCCCTATATTGGTGCGCCCGATTCCGGTCGTCGCGGGCGTCTTGTTCTTTTTTCAGTGCAAGCCACAAAGCCTTGCGCTTGTAACTATTTTTGGCTTCTTCCCGGGAGGGCGCTTCAACCGGTCGCCGGGGGATGTGCACTTTGGCACGCTCCCTGCTTTGAGGGTCATCAGGTTCCACAACACTACTTGCGAGGAGTTCCCGATGACGCACCGTTCCGCCGCCCAGGCCCTGATCGTCCTGGCCACCGCATTGACCACGTCGGGCGCCGCCCTGGCGCAGGCCACCCCAGACGCTGCGGCGGCGCCTGCCGCGGCCCCCGCGACCTCGCCGATCACGGCCAACATCTCGCTGACCACGAACTACAAGTTCCGCGGCCAGGACCAGGACATGATCGGCCGGGACGACTACGCCAAGACTCGTGGCCTCAAGCCCGCGATCCAGGGCGGCTTCGACTACGCCTTCGGCGAGAGCGGCTTCTACGTCGGCAACTGGAATTCCAGCGTCAACTGGCTCAAGGGCAACAGCGTCGAGGTCGACCTGTACGGCGGCTACAAGTTCAAGGCCGGCCCGCTGGACATGGACGTCGGTGCGCTGACCTACATCTACCCGGGCAACACCGCCGGCAACACCACCGAGCTGTACGGCGCGGCCACCTATGCCAACGAAACCTTCGGCTCGTTCACGGCCAAGTACTCGCACACGGTGTCGAAGGACTACTTCGGCTACGCCGGCAACAAGGCGGGCTCGGGCCTCAAGGGCCGCAACACCGGCTACCTGAACCTGAGCTACAGCAAGGAGATCGTGCCCAAGGTCACGCTCAAGGCCGCCGTGGGCTTCACCCGCTTCTCCAGCGACATCCGCCACAACACGGCCGCGAAGAATTACGTCGACTACAACGTGGGCGCCACCTACGACTTCGGCGGCGGTCTCACGCTCACCGGCTCGGTGCAGGGCGCGAACAAGAAGAACGCGTTCAATGTCGCGGCCGGCCCGCTGTACGACTTCGGCTTCTACACGGTGCAGGAGGTCTACTCGCCGAACAAGCCGCGCTTCATCCTCACGCTGACGAAGACGCTGTAAGCGGCACACAACGAGGCGCGGCCCATGCTGCCGCGCGAATTCTTTCCATCCAAAGGAGCAACCCATGAAGCTGGTCACAGCCATCATCAAACCGTTCAAGCTCGACGAAGTGCGCGAAGCGCTTTCGGCCATCGGCGTGCAGGGGATCACCGTCACCGAGGTCAAGGGCTTCGGCCGCCAGAAGGGCCACACCGAGCTCTACCGCGGCGCGGAGTACGTCGTCGACTTCCTGCCCAAGGTCAAGATCGAGGCGGCCGTCTCGGATGACCTCGTCGAGCGCGTGATCGAAGCCGTCGAGGGCGCCGCGCGCACCGGCAAGATCGGCGACGGCAAGATCTTTGTCTACAACCTCGAGCAGGTCGTGCGCATCCGCACCGGCGAAACGGGCCGCGAAGCCCTTTGATCGAGTCCAGGCCCGAAAGAACAACGTCCATGAAAAAACTGCTTGTCTCCCTCGCGCTCGGCTTGAGCGTGCTTGCCGCCGGCACCACCGGCTTCGCGCAGACGCCCGCGCCCGCCGCTGCCGCGTCGGCGCCGGCCGCCGAGGCCTCGGCACCGGCTGCAGCGCCCGCCGCAGCAGCCGCGCCGGCTGCTGCCGCTCCCGCCGCGCCGGCCGCGGCACCGGCACCCAAGGTCGATTCGGGCGACACCGCCTGGATGCTGACCTCCACGCTGCTCGTGATCCTGATGACCATCCCCGGCCTCGCGCTGTTCTACGGCGGCCTGGGCCGCTCGAAGAACATGCTGTCGGTGCTGATGCAGGTCTTCGTGATCTTCTCGCTGATCAGCATCCTGTGGGCCATCTACGGCTACAGCCTCGCCTTCACGGGTGAAGGAAGCTTCGTCGGTACCTTCGACAAGATCTTCCTCAAGGGCGTGACGCAGGAGACCTTCGGCGCGCTCACGACGATCCCCGAGTACGTGTTCGTCGCGTTCCAGGGCACCTTCGCCGCCATCACCGTGGCGCTGATCGTCGGCGCCTTCGCCGAACGCGCCAAGTTCTCGGCCGTGCTGCTGTTCTCGGTGCTGTGGTTCACCTTCGCCTACGTGCCGATGGCCCACATCGTCTGGGGCGGCGGCCTGCTCGGCAAGGACGGCGCGCTCGACTTCGCGGGCGGCACCGTGGTGCACATCAACGCCGGCGTGGCCGGCCTGGTCGGTGCCTACATGGTCGGCAAGCGCGTGGGCTACGGCAAGGAAGCCTTCACGCCGCACTCGCTGACGCTCACCATGGTCGGCGCCTCGCTGCTGTGGGTCGGCTGGTTCGGCTTCAACGCCGGCTCGGCGGGTGCCGCCAACGCCGCCGCTGGCCTGGCCTTCGTGAACACGGTGCTCGCCACCGCCGCCGCCGCGCTGTCCTGGATCCTGGGCGAGAGCCTGCACAAGGGCAAGGCCTCGATGCTGGGTGCCGCCTCGGGTGCCGTCGCCGGCCTCGTCGCGGTGACCCCTGCCGCCGGCTTCGTCGGCCCGATGGGTTCGATCGTGCTGGGCCTGCTGGCCGGCCTGGTCTGCCTCTGGGGCGTGGGCGGTCTCAAGCGCATGCTCGGTGCCGACGACGCGTTCGACGTGTTCGGCGTCCACGGCGTGGGCGGTATCCTGGGTGCCATCCTGACCGGCGTGTTCGCGGCCCAGGGCCTCGGCGGCACCGGCGGCCTGACCCCCGACACCTTCTCGATGGGCGCCCAGGTCTGGATCCAGATCAAGAGCGTGCTGTTCACCATCGTCTGGTCCGGCGTCGTGGCGTTCATCGCCTTCAAGATCGCCGACCTGGTGCTCGGCCTGCGTGTGACCGAAGAGGAAGAGCGCGAAGGCCTCGACATCTCGTCGCACGGCGAAACCGCCTACAACCGCTGATCGGAACTTCTCCGACACGCGACAAGGACAACGCGGGTTCCTCGCTCCAGAGGAAGGGACCCGCGGTCCACCACCAGACCACCACCCCAAGTTTTCCAAGGTCCTTCCAAGGTTTCCTGAAGCCCATTTTTCAGCGAGAGTCTCCTTTGGATGTTCGGCCCGCAAGCACTCCGGTGCGAGCGGGCTTTTTTTTGTCCTCGGCGCGGCGCGGCCCGGTGCGGTCCGACAGCGGCGGACCGTGGCGCGGGGGCACAATCCCCGTCATGTGGACCCCCCTGGACAACAGCCTCAGCGCCCTCGGCGAATCGCCGTTCTGGCACCCGCAGGAACGTTCCCTGTACTGGCTCGACATTCCCGGCCGCGCGGTGCTGCGCACGCGCGGCGAGATCGGTGCCGGCGGCGCGGTCGAGCGCTGGGACCTGCCGACCGAACCCGGCTGCATGGCGCCCGCGCGCAGCGGCGGCCTGGTGATCGCGCTGCGCGACGGCATCTACCGCGCGCGCGAATGGGGCGGCCCGCTGGCCGCGATCGCGCGCGTGGAGCACGACGCGGCCACCATGCGCTTCAACGACGGCAAGTGCGACGCGCTCGGCCGCTTCTGGGCCGGCAGCATCAACGAGGCCAAGGACCGCGCCAATGCCGCGCTCTACTGCCTCGATGCGCGCCGCGACGACGGCCAGTCGCCGATGCTCTCGCAGATGGCCGAGGGCGTGACCACGGCCAACGGCCTCGCGTTCTCGCCCGATGCGCGCACGCTCTACTGGGCCGACACGCCGGCCCACGCGGTGCGCGCCTGGGACTGGGATGCCGCGCACAACACGCTCTCGCACGGCCGCGTCTTCAAGCGGTTCGACGCCAAGCCCGAGGGCTGGGCGCCCGGCTCGGCGCTGGCCTACGGCGGGCGGCCCGACGGCGCCACGGTCGATGCCGAGGGCCACTACTGGGTCGCGATGTTCGAGGGCGCGCAGCTGCTGCGCCTCGCGCCCTCGGGCGAGGTCGTGGCCGCCTTCGCGCTGCCGGTGCAGTGCCCGACCATGCCCTGCTTCGGCGGCGACGACCTGCGCACGCTGTTCGTCACCACCGCGCGCAAGGGCCGGCCCGAGGCCGAGCTGGCGCAGAAGCCCGCCTCGGGCAGGGTGCTGTCGATGCGCGTCGAGACGCCCGGCCTGCCGGTCCATTTCTTCGAGGACTGAGCGCGAGCCTTCGCCGCATGGCCCTGCAGCACATCCCGCCGATCCAGTGCCTCGTGACCTTCGAGGCGCTGGCGCGGCTGCGTCATGCGGGCCGCGCGGCCGACGAGCTCTGCGTGACCGCCAGCGCGGTCAGCCACCGCATCCGCCAGCTCGAGTCGCACGTGGGCTTCAAGCTGTTCGGCCGCGGCGACTTCAGCCTCACGGCCGACGGCGCGGCCTACCTCGCCAACGTGCGCACCGGCCTGGCGGCGCTGCAGGCGCATGCGGGCGGCGCGAACGCGGCGGCGGGCCAGCGCGCCGCCACGCGGCTGCGGCTCGCGGTCACGCCGACCTTCAGCCGCCAGTTCCTCATGCCGCGGCTCGAGCTGTTCCGCAACATCTATCCCGACATCGACCTGGTGCTGCAGGTGTCGATCCCGCTGCTCGACGTGACCGCCGAGCCGGCCGACCTCGAGGTGCGCTACGGCGGCGGCAACTACGCCGACTGCGAGCACCGCCCGCTGCTCGAGGAGCTGGTGGTGCCGGCCTGCAGCCCGAGCTACCTCAACGAGTTCGGCCCGTTCCACGGCTTCCGCACCGCGGCCGAGATCGCGGCCGCACGGCTGATCCGCAGCCCGCTCGAGCCCTGGGGCACCTGGTTCGCGAGCTGCGGCATCGACCAGCCCGAGCCGCAGCTGGGCTCGCAGTTCAACGACCTGGGCCTGGTCTACGACGCGGCCGCCAGCGGCTTCGGCGTGGCGCTGGTGCGCCAGAAGATGGGCGCGGCCTGGTTCGAATCGGGCCGGCTGGTGGCGCTGTCGGAGCATGCCGTGCGCTCGCCGCACCGCCACACGCTGTGCTGGCAGCCGGGCGCGCTCGAGCGCTGGGAGTGCGCGGCCTTCGCCGACTGGCTGGTGCAGGCGCTGCGCTGAGCCCGTGCGGCGCCGCGCGGCGAAGATTCCTCAAGTCCGCCGCAAAAATCCTTCAACCCGAAGGCCGCGCATTTCCTTAGAGTGGGGGGCCGGCCCCCGCCAGCCATCCGCAGAAGAACACCGAGAAGAGACTTCGCCCATGAACGCGCCCCCGAGCCCGACGCAGCATGCGTCGCTCCAGAAGACAGAACGCCAGTCGCAGGTCGTGCGCGCGCTGCAGGCCCACCTGCCGGCGCATGCGCTGATCTGGCATGCCGAGGACACCACGCCCTACGAGTGCGACGGCCTCACGGCCTACCGCCAGCGGCCGCTGGTGGTGGCGCTGCCCGAGACCGAAGAGCAGGTGGCCGCCGTGCTGCGCACCTGCCACGGGCTGGGCGTGCCGGTGGTGGCGCGCGGCTCGGGCACGGGGCTGTCGGGCGGCGCCATGCCGCACGAGATGGGCGTGACCCTGTCGCTCGCCAAGTTCAACCGCATCCTGAAGATCGACCCGGTCGCGCGCACCGCGCTCGTGCAGTGCGGCGTGCGCAACCTCGCCATCAGCGAGGCCGCCGCGCCCTACAACCTCTACTACGCGCCCGATCCCTCGAGCCAGATCGCCTGCTCGATCGGCGGCAACGTGGCCGAGAACTCGGGCGGCGTGCACTGCCTCAAGTACGGCCTCACGCTGCACAACGTGCTCCAGGTGCGCGGCTTCACGGCCGAGGGCGAGCCGGTGACGTTCGGCGGCGAGGCGCTCGATGCCGCCGGCCTCGACCTGCTGGCGCTGGTGATCGGCAGCGAGGGCATGCTCGCCGTCACCACCGAGGTCACGGTGAAGCTGGTGCCCAAGCCGCAGCTGGCGCGCTGCATCATGGCCAGCTTCGACGACGTGCGCAAAGCCGGCGACGCGGTGGCCGCGGTGATCGCCGCGGGCATCATCCCCGCGGGGCTCGAGATGATGGACAAGCCCATGACCGCCGCCGTCGAGGACTTCGTGCACGCGGGCTACGACCTCGACGCGGCCGCCATCCTGCTGTGCGAATCCGACGGCACGCCCGAGGAGGTCGAGGAGGAGATCGGCCGCATGACGGCCGTGCTGCGCGGCTGCGGCGCCACCGCCATCGCGGTCAGCAACAGCGAGGACGAGCGCATGCGCTTCTGGAGCGGGCGCAAGAACGCCTTTCCGGCCTCGGGCCGCATCAGCCCCGACTACATGTGCCTCGACTCCACCATCCCGCGCAAGCGGCTGGCCGACATCCTGCTCGCGATCCAGGCGATGGAGCAGAAGTACGGCCTGCGCTGCTGCAACGTGTTCCACGCGGGCGACGGCAACCTGCATCCGCTGGTGCTGTTCGATGCCAACGATCCCGACGAGCTGCACCGCTGCGAGCTGTTCGGCGCCGACATCCTCGAGACCAGCGTCGCGATGGGCGGCACCGTCTCGGGCGAGCACGGCGTGGGCGTGGAGAAGCTCAACAGCATGTGCGTGCAGTTCACGGCCGCCGAGAACGAGCAGATGTTCGGCGTCAAGCGCGCCTTCGATCCCGAAGGCATGCTGAACCCCGGCAAGGTGATCCCCACGCTGCAGCGCTGCGCCGAGTACGGCAAGCAGGTGGTGCGTGGCGGCCGCCTGCCGCATCCCGAGCTGCCGAGGTTCTGATGAGCGGCATCGATCACGCACTGGGCCAGGCCGTCGAGCGCATCCGCGCCGCGGCCGCCGACGGCGCCGTGTTGCGCATCCGCGGCGGCGGCAGCAAGGACTTCTACGGCGAGGCGCCGCGCGGCGAGCTGCTCGACACGCGCGCGCTCGCGGGCATCGCGAGCTACGAGCCCAGCGAGCTGGTCGTGACCGTGCGCGCGGGCACGCCGCTGGCCGAGCTCGAGGCGGCGCTGGCCGAGAAGGGCCAGTGCCTGGCCTTCGAGCCGCCGCACTTCGCGGCGGGTGCGACCGTCGGCGGCATGGTCGCCGCGGGCCTCGCGGGCCCGTCGCGCGCCAGCGTGGGCAATGTGCGCGATTACGTGCTCGGCGCCACCTTGGTCAACGGCCGCGGCGAGGTGTTGAGCTTCGGCGGCCAGGTGATGAAGAACGTGGCGGGCTACGACGTCTCGCGCGTGCTCGCGGGCTCGCTCGGCACGCTGGGCCTGATCGCCGAGGTCAGCCTCAAGGTGCTGCCGGTGCCGCCGGCCGAGGCCACGCTGGAGTTCGCCTGCGACCAGGCCGATGCGCTGCGGCTGCTCAACGAATGGGGCGGCCGGCCGCTGCCGCTCAACGCGAGCTGCTGGTTCGAATACGCGGGCGCCGGCGCGCTCTACCTGCGGCTGCGCGGCGCGGTGGCGGCGGTCGAGGCTGCCTGCACTCACCTCGGCGGCGAGCGCAAGGACAAGGATCGCGCTGCGGCCGACTGGCAGTCGCTGCGCGAGCAGAGCCTGCCGTGGTTCGACACCGCGGCCGGGCCCGATGCGCTGTGGCGCCTGTCGGTGCCGCAGACCGCGCCGGTGCTGGGGCTCGAGGCATTCGGTGCGCCGCTGGTCGAATGGCATGGCGGCCAGCGCTGGTACAAGGCGCCGCCCACGCCGGCCGCGGCCGCGCGCATCCGCGAGGCCGCGCGCGCGGCGGGCGGGCATGCGACGCTGTTCCGCCTGCCCGCGCACGGCGAAGCTCACGAGGCCGCGGCGCCGCGCTTCGACCGGCTCGAGCCCGCCGTCGAGCGCATCCACCGCGCGCTGATGCGCGAGTTCGATCCGCACGCCGTGTTCGACCGCGGCCGCCTGCACGCCTTCGACTGAGCGACCCCATGCGGCGCCTGCGCTTCCTCACCGGCCGCCATCGCGCGCCCTCGACCAACCACATGCTCGGCCTGCTGCTCGCGTTCAACGCCGGCGCCGTCAATGCGGGCGGCTTCCTGGTGCTGCACATGTACACCTCGCACATGACCGGCTTCACCTCGCAGGTGGCCGACGGCCTGGTGCTCGGCAACGCGACCCTGCTGCTCAATGCGCTGGGCGCGATCCTGGCCTTCGTGGCGGGCGCGGCGGTCTCGGCGCTGCTGGTCAACTGGGCGCGCCAGCACCACCTGCGCAGCGTCTATGCGCTGCCGCTGCTGCTCGAGTCGGCGCTGATGCTGCCCTTCGGCCTGATGGGCGCGATCACGCTGACCTGGCACACGCCCTTCGCGGTGCCGCTCACGGTGCTGCTGCTGTCCTTCATCATGGGCCTGCAGAACGCGGTGGGCTCCAAGACCTCGGGCGGCCGCATCCGCACCACCCACATGACCGGCAACCTCACCGACCTCGGTATCGAGCTCGGCAAGCTGCTGTACTGGAACCGCCGCGCCAGGCCCGGCGAAACCCTGGCGGGACCGGTGCGCCACAACGGCGCGCGGCTGCGGCTGTTCGCGGGACTGGTCGGCATGTTCGTCACGGGCGGCATCGTCGGCGCGGCCGGCTTCACCTACGTCGGCTTCGTCTGCGTGGTGCCGCTCGCGGCGCTGCTGCTGGCGCTGTCGCTGCCGCCCTTCATCGAGGATGTGCGGCGCTCGGCCCACCTGCGCCAGCTGCTCGGCGCGATCCGCCCGCGGCGCAAGAACGACGCGTCCTCCGGCCCCTGAGGCCGGCGAGTTTCACGAGACAACGACAAGAACCGATCCCACGATGCAAACCGAGCTCGCTCCCGAATTCCGCGGCACCGACGACGGCCGCGAGGCCGAGGCCATCCTGCGCAAGTGCGTGCACTGCGGCTTCTGCACCGCCACCTGCCCGACCTACCAGCTGCTCGGCGACGAGCTCGACGGCCCGCGCGGGCGCATCTACCTGATCAAGCAGGTGCTCGAGGGCCAGGCGCCCACGCGCAGCACGCAGCTGCACCTCGACCGCTGCCTGACCTGCCGCAACTGCGAGAGCACCTGCCCGAGCGGCGTGCAGTACGGCCACCTGGTCGACATCGGCCGGCGCATCGTCGACGAGAAGGTGCCGCGCCCCGCGATGGAGTCGGCCACGCGCTGGGTGCTCAAGGAAGGCCTGCCCTCGCCGCTGTTCGGCCCCGCGATGAAGCTGGGCCAGTCGGTGCGCGGCCTGCTGCCCGCCGCGCTCCAGGCCAAGGTGCCCGCGAAGCAGGCGGCCGGTGCCTGGCCCACCACCACGCACGCGCGCAAGGTGCTGATGCTCGCGGGCTGCGTGCAGCCGTCGATGATGCCGAACATCAACACCGCCACCGCGCGCGTGCTCGACGCGGGCGGCATCCAGGCCGTGCTCGCGCCCGAGGCCGGCTGCTGCGGCGCGGTGAAGTTCCACCTCAACGACCAGGAGGGCGGCAAGGCGCAGATGCGCGCCAACATCGACGCCTGGTGGCCGCTGGTCGAGCGCGACGAGGTGGAAGCCATCGTGATGAACGCCTCGGGCTGCGGCGTCACCGTGCGCGAATACGGCCACGTGCTGCGCAACGACCCGGCCTATGCGTTGAAGGCCGCGCGCATCAGCGAGCTCACGCGCGACCTCGGCGAACTGCTGCCCGACCTGGTGCCGGCGCTCAAAGCCCGCGTGCGCGCGACGCCCGGCACCATCGCCTACCACCCGCCCTGCACCCTGCAGCACGGCCAGAAGCTGCGCGGCGGCATCGAGACCCATCTGCGCGCCTTGGGCTTCGACGTGCGCGTGGCGATGAACGAATCGCACCTGTGCTGCGGTTCGGCCGGCACCTACTCGGTGCTGCAGCCCGAGCTCGCCTATCCGCTGCGCGACCGCAAGCTGGGCCACCTGAAGCAATTGCAGCCGGTGGCGATCGCGTCGGCCAACATCGGCTGCATCACGCACCTGCAAAGCGGCAGCGGCGAGCTGCCGGTGCGGCACTGGGTCGAGCTGCTCGACGCGGCGCTGCAGCCGGCTGCGTGACGGCTCAATCGCAGCGGTAGGTGACCTCGCCCTTGGGCGCGGGCTCGATGGTCGGCGGCACGAAGCGCAGCGGCGCGCCGAAGTTGCGGCAGTAGGCCTCGGCCTCCTCGGGGCTCGGCGAACGCAGCACGCCGTCGCCGAGCATGGTCACGCGCGGCGCGGTGCGGGTCGCGCAGCCGGCGAGAACGGCCGCCAGGGCCAGGAGGATGAGCGGAGTGGCGCGGTGGCGCATGGCGTGAAATGCGCCGGATGGCGGCTTGGAAGTGCGAAGCCGCCGACTGTAGCGGGTACCGGTGCGCCCGCGCTGCCGGGCGGCCGCGCCACCGCCGCACACGGCGCCGCGCCCTGGTCCGACTCGCCCGACTGTGGCGCCGGCGCATCATTCCCGGCATCCATCGCGCCAAGGAGTACGTCCCATGTCCCGCTTTTCCACCCCCGCCGCGCTCGCGGCCGCCGTCCTGTCGCTCTGCGCCGGTGCCTTCACCGCCGCCCAGGCCCAGTCCGCCATGCCCGCCTGGAAGGGCGAGGGCGCCACGCGCTACGTCTGCGGCGGCATCGGCTCCGACGAGTCGAAGGCCATGCGCGCCGCCATGAAGGAACATCCGCTGGCGCTGCTGTTCGCGCGCGCCGACGGCGCCTACCTGGCCGATGTGCAGGTCGAGATCAAGGGCGCGGACGGCGCCGCCGCGCTCTCGCTGCGCGCCTCGGGGCCGGTGTGCCTGGTCGACATTCCCGCCGGCCGCTACACGGTGGTCGCGACCACCCAGGGCGGCGAGTCGAAGAGCCAGGCCGTCACGGTCGGCAGCGGCTCGACGACCGCGAGCTTCAGGTACTGAGCGTCAGGCGGAGGCGGCCAGCGCCGCCTCGATGTCGCGCGCGAGCGAGGCCGGCGTGTCGAGCGGCGCATAGCGCTTGCGCACCTGGCCGTCGCGCCCGACCAGGAACTTGGTGAAGTTCCACTTGATGGCGGTGCTGCCCAGCAGGCCCGGCTTCTCCTTCACCAGCCACTGATAGAGCGGCGCGGCGCCGCTGCCGTTGACGTCGATCTTCTCCATCATCTGGAAGCTCACGCCGTAGTTCTTCATGCAGAAGGCGCCGATCTCCTCGTTGGTGCCCGGGTCCTGGCCGCCGAACTGGTTCGACGGGAAACCCAGCACCGCGAGGCCCTGGCCGGCGTACTTCTCGTGCAGTTCCTCGAGGCCCGCGAACTGCGGCGTGAAGCCGCACTTGCTCGCGGTGTTGACGATCAGCAGCACCTTGCCCTTGTAGGCCGAGAGGCTCACCGGCTGGCCGTCGATCTGCCTGGCCTCGAAGTCGTAGACGCTGGTCATGGGAATGTCCTCAGGGGGTCGAAGGAGCGCGATCTTCGCTCGCGGCGGGCGTTCGCGCAAACGAGGACCAGACCGCGGCCGCCACGATCAGCGCGCCGCCCGCGAGGATGCGCGAGTTCATCGTGGCCGCGCCCAGCGCCACCGACGACACGCTTGCGAACAGCACCTCCGACAGCATGATCACCGCCGTCGCGCTGGCCGCCAGCCGCGCGGCGCCGTACTGCAGGCAGACGTTCGCGATCACGAAGCCGAAGCCCAGCAGCGCGGCCCAGCCGATCCAGCCCGGCGAGGCGGCGGTCGGCGGCGCGAAGGCGCCGAGCGCGGTGCCGGTCAGCGCGGCCGTGCCCGCCACCACCGCGCAGCCGCAGAACATCGCGAGCGCGCGCGATTCGCCGGGCGCCGCGCGCAGCTGGCGCAGCACGATGTTGGTGACCGCGAAGCCGAAGCCCGCCGCCACGCCGAGCCAGTCGGGCAGGCTCGAGGGCACCGGCCAGTCGGTGCCCGGCGTCTTGAGCACCACCGCCACGCCGGCCAGCGCCAGCGCCACGCGCGCCAGCGATCCGCCCGTGGGCCGCTCGCCCAGCACCGCCCAGCCCAGCAGCACGCTCCACAGCGGCATCATGTAGAACAGCAGCACCACGCGCACCACGTCGCCCTGCGTCACGGCCCAGTTGAAGCCCACGTTGGTGAAGCCGGCCGCGAGGCCGAGCAGCACCAGCATCGGATGGCCCGCGAAGCCGGCCCAGGCGCCGCGGCGCAGCAGGCCCACCACGGTGGCGATCGCGAGGTAGATCAGGCAGGTGGTCCACACCGGATGCAGGCCATGGCCCTCGATGTGGCGGAACGGAAACCACGACAGCCCCCAGACGAAGGCATTGAAGATCAGGGCGAGGGCGGGCATCGGGCGGGCAAACCGCCGAGCATAGCCGGCCGGTCAGTGATGCTTGTCGCTGCGGGCGATCGCGAGGAGGTGCTCGACTTCCTCGGGGTACTTCTTGAGGTTGTTCTCGTGCCAGCGCTTGATGATCCACATGCAGCCCGCCACCACGAGGCCGAAGGCGCTGATCGCGCCGTAGGCCGACAGGCCCAGCCCGGTGCACACGCTGTAGAAGCCGCCGAGCAGCAGGATGCAGGCCTGCTCGTTGAAGTTCTGCACCGCGATCGAGCGGCCGGCGCCCATCAGGTTGTGGCCGCGGTGCTGCAGCAGCGCGTTCATCGGCACCACCAGGAAGCCGCCGAGGCCGCCCAGGATGATGAGGAAGGGCACCGCCAGCCAGACGTTGCCGATGAAGTTCATGCAGATCACCATCAGCCCCATCGCGATGCCCATGGGGATCACGCGGGTGGCCATGTCCAGCCGCATGCGCATCGAGGCCACGATGGCGCCCACCGCGGTGCCGATGGTCACCACGCCCGTGAGGGCCGAGGCCTGCGTGGTGTTGTAGCCCAGCGCCAGCGAGGCCCAGGCCAGCACGATGTACTTGAGGTTGCCGCCCGCGCCCCAGAACAGGGTGGTGGTGGCCAGCGAGATCTGGCCCAGGCGGTCGCGCCACAGGCGGGCGTTGCAGTGCCAGAAGTCGGGCAGCAGGCCGACCAGGTTGCGCGCCAGGCTGTGCTCGGGGTTGGCGCGCATCGGGCGCATCTCGACGCCGGTGTGCGGAATGCGCGTGTTGAACCAGGCCGCGATCATGTAGACCACGATCAGCACCGTGAGCGCGGCCTCGGCCGGCGTGTCGATGCCGGTGTCGATGAAGGGCATGTCGAAGGCCAGCAGCTTGCTCGACACCGCGTGGCCCACCAGCGTGCCGCCGAGCACGATGCCCAGCAGGATCGAGGCGATCGTCAGGCCCTCGATCCAGCCGTTGGCCTTGACCAGCTGCGAGGCCGGCAGCAGCTCGGTGAGGATGCCGTACTTGGCCGGCGAGTAGGCGGCCGCGCCCAGGCCGACGATCGAATAGGACAGCAGCGGGTGCGAGCCGAACAGCATCATCAGGCAGCCGAACACCTTGATGGCGTTGCTGATGAACATCACCCGGCCCTTGGGCAGCGCATCGGCGAAGGCGCCCACCAGCGGCGCGAGCACCACGTAGAACACCGCGAAGATCGGCACCAGCGCGGCGCGCTGCCATTCGGGCGCGCCGGCGCTTCGCATGAGATCGACCGCAACGACGAAGAGCGCTTGGTCGGCCAGCGACGAAAAGAACTGGGCCGACATGATCGTGTAGAAACCGCGCTTCATCGATGGGCTGGCTGGCCAGGGGGTCGCTGGCAGTAGTGAAAAAGTGTCGCCCGGAAGGCGAATGGGCGGTTATAGCATGGGGGTACGACAGCTCCTGCAGGCGGCTTCTGCGTATTCGACCCCATTCCCGAAGATGCTAAAACGTGGTCTGCAAATCGTTTTCAAAGACCCTTCGCCATGCCCCGCCCCATTCTCGCCACGGTCCACACCGATGCCCTGCGCCACAACCTCGAGCGCGTGCGCCGCAATGCGCTCGATTCCCGCGTCTGGGCGGTGGTCAAGGCCAATGCCTACGGCCACGGCATCGAGCGCGTCTACGAGGGGCTGCGCGGTGCCGACGGCTTCGCGCTGCTCGACCTGGCCGAGGCGCAGCGCGTGCGCGCGCTGGGCTGGCGCGGGCCGGTGCTGCTGCTCGAGGGCGTGTTCGAGGCGCGCGACCTCGAGCTGTGCTCGCGGCTCGACCTCTGGCACACGGTGCACTGCGACGAGCAGATCGACATGCTCGCGGCCCACAAGACCCTGCAGCCGCACCGCGTATTCCTCAAGATGAACTCCGGCATGAACCGCCTGGGCTTCACGCCCGAGCGCTTCGGCGCCGCCTGGACCCGCCTCAACGCGCTGACCCAGGTCGACGAGATCTCGCTGATGACCCACTTCAGCGACGCCGACGGCGAGCGCGGCATCGCGCACCAGGTCGAGGCCTTCGAGCGCGTCACCCGCGACCTGCCGGGCGAGCGCTCGATCGCCAACAGCGCCGCCACCCTGCGCCATGCCGAGCGCACGCGCGGCGACTGGGTGCGTCCCGGTATCGTGCTGTACGGCAGCGCGCCCGACTTCCCGGCCAACGACGCCGCCCATTGGCAGCTGCAGCCCACCATGACGCTGTCGACGAAGCTGATCGGCGTGCAGACCCTGCAACCGGGCGACACCATCGGCTACGGCTCGCGCTTCACGGCCGATGCGCCGCTCAAGATCGGCATCGCGGCGGTCGGCTATGCCGACGGCTATCCGCGCCACTGCGACACCGGCACCCCGGTGCTGATCGACGGCGTGCGCACGCGCATGGTCGGGCGCGTCAGCATGGACATGATCACGGTCGACCTCACGCCCGTGCCCGACGCGAAGTTCGGCAGCGAGGTCACGCTGTGGGGCCGCTCTACCGCCAACGATGCGGTGCTGCCCATCGACGAGGTGGCGCGGGCCGCGGGCACCGTGGGCTACGAGCTGATGTGCGCGGTGGCCCAGCGCGTGCCCTTCGCGCCCGAGGCCGCCGACCGCGACCGATGAAGGTCCTCTCCAACTGGCGCTCGGTGCGCCTTTGGGAGACGCAGGTCGAGCGCGACCTGCACCGCCACCACAGCCTGCGCACGCACGGCATCCTGATCGGCAGCTTCACGCTGCTGCTGATGTGGGGCGCCTCGGCACTGCAGATGCACCTGCTGGGCGTGCAGTCGCTCGCGGTGCGCTACTTCATGACCCTGGGCGTGGGCTACCTCGGCTACCTGCTGGTGCTGCGCTGGTGGGCGCAGCGGCTGGTGGAGGGGCGCGCCGACCTCGGTGACGCGGTCGACGCGGGCGATGCGGGCGAGCTGGCTTTCGACGCGGGCAGCGCGCTCGCGCGCTCGGGCGCCAGCGCCGACGGCGGCCTGCTGTCCGATGCCGCCAGCGGCGCGCTCGAGGTCGCGGGCGGTGCCGACGAGGGCGCCGTGGTGGTCGTGCCGGTGGTCGCGATCTTCCTGGTCTGCATCGCCGTCGTGCTCGGCGCCGGCTCGCTGGTGCTGCTGTATTTCAGCTGGGACGCGCTGCTGGCCGTGGCGATCGAGGTGGCCTTCTCGTACGTCTCGGCGCGCGCCGCGGTGCGCGTCGCGCGCGAGGGCTGGCTCATGGCCGCGGTTCGGCTGACCTGGAAGCCGCTGCTGGGCGCGGTCGCCTGCGCCGTGATCCTCGGCGCCACCCTCGACCATTTCCTGCCCGAGGCGCGCAGCCTGCCCGAGGCGGTGCGCATGCTGCTCAAGCGCTGAGGCGAGGCCCGCACCGTGGACCTGCGCACCCTGCGCTACTTCATCGCCGTGCTCGAGGCCGGCAGCCTCTCGCGCGCGGCGGGCACGCTCTACATCGCGCAGCCGGCGCTCACGGCGCAGATCAAGAAGCTCGAGGCCGAGCTCGGCGCGCAGCTGTTCGAGCGCTCGCATGCCGGCGTCACGCCCACGCCCGCGGGCCTGCAGCTCTACGAGGATGCGCGGCGCCTGCTGTCCGACGCCGACGCGGTACGCGAGCGCATCCAGCGCCTGCCGCAGGGGCCCGAGGGCTCGGTCACGGTGGCCGTGCCCTTCCTGCTGGCCTCGCTGCTGCTCGGGCCGGTGCTGGCCGAGCTCAAGGCCTCGCATCCGCGCATCCGCGTGTTCGTGCTCGACGACCTGAGCCTGATGGTGAGGAAGGCCATGCTCGACCGCCGTGCCGACGTCGGCATCCTGGTCGACACGCCGCAGGTCGAGGGCCTGGCCTGCAGTCCGCTCGCGCGCGAGGCCATCTTCGCCTGCGGCTTCGATCGCGACGGCAGCGTGGCGCCGCGCCTGCGCGCCGGCCGGCGCGGCAAGGCCCGGCCCGCGCCGCGGCCCGAGATCGACTTCGCCGACGCGGCCCGGCTGCCGCTGGTGCTGCAGTCGAGGCGCTTCGCGATCCGCCAGCGCGTGGAGGAGGCCGCGGCCGCGCTCGGCGTGACGCTCAACCTCGCGCACGAGCACGACTCGGCGCGCGTGATCCGCTCGCTCTATGTCTGCGGCGCCGGCTTCACCTTCACGCCGGCCTGCGCGCTGTCGGACAACCCGCCCGCGGGCACGGGCTGGATCGCGGCGCGCGTGATGCGGCCCGCGCTGCAGCGCAGCTACTTCATCGCCACGCCGGCCGACCGCGCGCCCGATCCCGCCGCGCAGGTGGTGGCGCGTTCGCTCGTGCGGCAGGCCGCGCGGCTGATCGCCGAGGGCCGCTGGGAGGCCGAGCTGCTGGCCGAGGTCGAGCCCGAGGCATAGCACGGCGCGCTTCTCGCAAGCCAGGCCATCAATGCGATTGATGGCTCGGCATCAGCAAACGGTATTTCCTGCGCGAGGCCGCTTTGGCGGACAGTGGCGCATCGCATGCACGAACGCATGCCCGCATCCAGGAGACACCCCTTGCCACAGACCACCCCCCGGGTCGCCAACGTCGGCGAACTCGTTTCGCGCTGCGCGCGCCTGCACGGCCCGCGGATCGCGCTGCGCACCGAATCGCGCAGCCTCAGCTACGAGGCGCTCGACCGCCGCTCGAACCGGCTCGCCAACGCGCTGCTGGGGCTCGGCCTCGCGCGCGGCGACCGCGTCGGCATCTACCTGCCGAACTGCATCGAGATCGTCGAGGTCGAGCTGGCCTGCTACAAGGCCGCGCTGGTCAAGGCGCCGTTCAATGCGCGGCTCTCGCCCGCCGAGGTCGGCGAGATCGTCGCCAACAGCGGCGCCGCGCTGATCGTCACCACGGCCGAGCGCGCCGAGAGCTTCCTGCCGCACCTGAAGGGCGACGCGCGCCCGATGCTGCTGTTCGTCGACCTGCCCGAGGGCGACGCCGCTTCCTACGAGGGCGCGCTCGGCCGCGCCGGCGACGCCTTCGAGGCCGCGAGCGTCGAGGCCGACGAGCTCGCGGTGCTGCACTACACCTCGGGCTCGTCGGGCGTGCTCAAGGCCGCGATGCAGACCTTCGGCAACCGGCTCGCGCAGCTGCGCAAGTTCCTCGTGCGTTCCGAGGGCATGCGCGAAGGCCATCTGCTGGGCCTGGTTGGCCCGGTCACCCATGCCTCGGGCATGCAGATCGTGCCCGCGCTGTGCAGCGGCGCCACCATCCGGCTGTTCGCGGGCTTCGAGCCCGGCCGCTTCCTCGCCGACATGAAGGCCGAGCGCGTGACACACACCTTCATGGTGCCGACCATGATCAACATGCTGCTGGCCGAGCTCGAGGGCCGCTACCGCCCGCTGCCCGACCTGCAGCGCCTGGGCTACGGCGCCGCGCCGATGGCGCCCGCGCGCATCCTGCGCGCCATGGACGTGTTCGGCCCGGTGCTGTCGCAGGGCTACGGCGCGGGCGAGACCACCTCGGGCGTGTGCGGCCTCGGCGTGGAGGACCACCTGTTCGCGCGCGCCGCCGCGCCCGAGCGGCTGGCCTCGTGCGGCCGGCCCTTCCTCGAGTCGCTGGTGGAGATCGTCGACGACGCGGGCCAGCCGGTGGCCCGCGGCGAGATCGGCGAGATCGTGGTCAGCGGCCCCGACGTGTTCGCCGGCTACTGGCGCGCGCCCGAGCTCACGGCCGAGGTCCTGCAGAACGGCCGCTACCACACGGGCGACCTCGCGCGCGCCGACGACCAGGGCTTCGTCTACATCGTCGACCGCAAGAAGGACATGGTGATCAGCGGCGGCTTCAACGTCTATCCCTCGGAGGTCGAGGCCGTGCTCTACCAGCACGAGGCCGTCGCCGATGCCTGCGTGTTCGCCGTGCCCGACGACAAGTGGGGCGAGGCCGTGGCCGCGCACGTGGTGCTCAAGCCCGGCCATGCGCTCGACAGCGGCGCGCTCGATGCCTTCTGCGCCGAGCGGCTCGGCGGCTTCAAGCGGCCGCGCCGCGTGGAGTTCGTGGGCACGCTGCCGAAGAACCCGAACGGCAAGGTCGCACGCAAGGCGATCCAGGCGCCGTACTGGGCCGGCCAGAGCCGCATGGTCAATTGAAGGAAGGAAAGGACATGAACGCATCCCTTTCGTCGTCCGGCGCGAACGCGCGGCCCTTCGAAGGCTCCGCGCGCGCGGCCGAGCTGATCGCGCGCATCGAGGACTTCCTGCATGGCGAGCTCGCCGACCTGGTGCGCGCGCACGGCATCGACCACGAGCACGGCGCGAGCCGCGAGCTGCTGCGGCAGGTCTGGCGCCGCTCGCAGGCGCTGGGCTTCTACGGCATGACCCTGCCCGAAGCCATGGGCGGGCTCGGCCTCAGCGTGCTCGACCATGTGCTCGTGAAGGAAGCGATCTACGCGAGCGGCTCGCCGCTGGCGCCGCACGTGCTCGGCGAGCTCAGCGGCCCGCCGCGCGTGGGCGCGCTGGTGCGCAAGGCCACGCCGCACCACATGGAGCGCTTCATCGTGCCGGTGGCGCGCGCCGAGAAGGCGATCTGCTTCGCGCTGACCGAGGCCGAGGCCGGCTCCGACGCGGGCGCGGTGCAGACGCGCGCCGTGCGCGAGGGCGAGCACTTCGTGCTCAACGGCCGCAAGCGCTTCATCTCGGGATCTCCCTTCGCCGACTTCGCGGTGCTGATGGCCTCCACCGCGAGCGACCCGGCGCAGCGCGAGGTCAGCGCCTTCTTCGTCGACCTGGCGCAGCCCGGCGTGCGCGTGGAGGCCGGCTACAAGACCATGGCGGGCCAGTCGCACACCGGCGACATCGTGCTCGAGGACTGCCGCATCCCGGTGGCGAACCTCGTGGGCGAACCCGGCCGCGGCCTGGCGCTCGCGCTCGGGCGCATCACGGTCAACCGGCTGCTGCACTGCCCCGCGATGGTGGGGCTGGCCACGGTGGCGCTGCGCGATGCCTGCGAGTACGCCAGCCGGCGGCGCCAGTTCGGCCGCGCCATCGGCCAGTTCCAGGCGATCCAGCACATGCTCGCCGACATGGCGACCGAGCTGGCGGCCGCGCGCGCGCTGATGCTCGCGACCGCGCGCCAGATCGACGCCGGCTCGGAGGCGCGCGCCGAGGCCTCGATGGCCAAGCTGTTCTGCTCCGAGTCGGCCTTCCGCATCGCCGACCGCGCGGTGCAGATCCACGGCGGCGAGGGCATCGTGCAGGGGCGGCGCGTGGAGTTCCTGTTCCGCATGCTGCGCATGTACCGCGTGCTGACCGGCACCAGCGAGATCCAGCGCAACACCATCGCGCGCGAGCTGCTCGGCGAGCTTCCGGGCTGAACGCCCCGCACCAAGAACGACAAGGAGACAAAGACATGTGCTTCACGGACCGCCGCCGCTTCCTCGGCACCGCTTCCGCCGCGCTGGCCGCCTTCGCGCTGCCGGCCGTCTCGCGCGCCCGCGCGGCCGCCGCGCCCTGGCCCGAGCGCCCGATCAAGTGGGTCGTGCCCTACCTCGCGGGCACCGGCCCCGACATCACGGCGCGCGTGCTCGCCGAGGCCGTGGGGCCGATGCTGGGCCAACCGGTGGTGATCGAGAACAAGGGCGGCGCGGGCGGCAACATCGGCGCGCGGCTGGTGGCGCGCGCGCCGGCCGACGGCTACACCTGGATCTACTCGGCCGCGCCGATGGCGGCCAACATGCGCATGTACCGCAGCCCCGGCTACGACGCGCTCAAGGACTTCCGCCACGTCATGCGGCTCACCACCTCCGACATCGTGCTGGTGGTGAACGCCGACGCGGGCATCGCGAGCCTGGCCGAGCTGGCCGCGAAGGCGCGCGCCCAGCCCGGCAAGCTCGACTACGCCTCGGGCGGCGTGGGCACGCCCTCGCACCTCGGCGTGGAGCTGCTGATGAGCGCGCTCGGCGCGCAGGCCACGCACGTGCCCTACAAGGGCGCCTCGGAGCTGGTCAATGCGATCCTCGGGCGGCAGGTCGTGTTCGGCACGCCGATCCTGTCGGTGGCCTATCCGCAGATCCAGGCCGGCCGGCTCAAGGCGCTCGCGATCGCGGGCGCGCGCCGCAACCCGACACTGCCCGAGGTGCCCACGCTGGCCGAGCTCGGCGTGAAGGGCGTCGAGCTGACCTCCTGGGGCGGCATCTCGGTGCCGGCCGGCACGCCCGATTCGATCGCCGAGCGCATCCGCGCGGCCTTCGAGAAGGCGCTCGCGCAGCCCTCGGTGCAGGCGGCGCTGACCGATTCGGGCGGCCAGGCCAGCCCGCAGGGCGCCGTCGACTACACGCGCGGCTTCACGCAGGAGATGGTGCTGACCGAGACGATGATGAAACAAGCGGGTTTGCAGCCGCAGTGAAAGCGGACTTCGCGTCCTCTGCGTCCGGTTCCCGCATTCAGCCCTCGGTCCCTAGCCGCGCCACCAGGTGGTCGATCAGCACCCGGCACTTGGGCACCGTGAAGCGGCTCGGCGGATAGAGGATCCACGCATGGCCGTGGTAGTTGCCGCGGAACTCCCAATCGCCGAGCACGCGCGCCACGCGGCCCTCGCCCAGGGCCTGCCGCGCCGAGAAGGCCGGCACGCAGGCCACGCCCAGGCCGGCCGTCGCGGCCTCCATGCGCATCTCGCTGTGGTTGGCGATGTAGCGGCCATGCACCGTCACCTCCACGTCGTCCTCGCCGGGGCGGCTGAAGCGCCAGTGGTTGTCGCGCTCGTGCTCGCCCAGCGACAGGCAGCTGTGGGCCGCGAGGTCGCGCGGATGCGCGATGGCCGCATGGCCCTCGAGGTAGGCCGGCGAGGCCACCAGGATGTGCGCCACCGCCATCAGCCGGCGCGCCACCAGCCCCTCGGGCGGCTCGGTGGTGAGCCGCACCACGAGGTCCACGCCCTCGCGGATCGGATCGATGTCGCGGTCTTCCACGATCAGCTGCACGTCGACCGCGGGATGGCGCGCGAGGAAGTCCAGCACCAGCGGCTGCAGCACCCGGCGCGCGAAGGCGCGCGGCGCGCTCAGCCGCACCAGCCCGCGCGGTTCGGCCGAGAAGCGCTGCGCCAGCGCCATCGTGTCCTGCGCCGCGGCCGCCAGTTCGCGGCAGCGCTCGAAGGCCTCGGCGCCGGCCTCGGTCAGGCGCAACTGGCGCGTCGTGCGCTGCAAGAGCTGCACGCCGATCTCCTTCTCGAGCCGCTTCACCTGCCGGCTCGCGGCCGAGGGCGTGATGCCCAGCAGGTCGGCCGCGGCCGAGAAGCTGCCGAGCTCGGCCACGCGCAGGAAGGCCACCATCTCGGGCAGTACCTTGAGGAATGAATTCGGTCCCACGGTGCAACAGTCCTGTTCCTGCGGATGGCTACTCGCCGCGATCGATGCTCGGAACAATTCCGCCTCGGGCCCTGCGCATGGCGCGCGGGCACCGGCATCGAACAGGCGGAGTATGGATTCAAAGCGCGCGGGCGGCATCGCCCTCACCCCCGGCGGCGTGCCGGCCCGGCCCGGCTTCGGCATGGCCGAACTCATGCTGCTGCTGGTGGCGGCGGTCTGGGGCGGCAGCTATGCGGTCGCCAAGCAGGCCACGCTGCAACTGCCGGTGCTCGAATTCATCGCGCTGCGCTTCGGCCTGACCTTCCTCGTGCTGCTGCCGGCGCTGCGCCCGCTCGTCGGGCCGCAGTGGCGGCGGGGGCTCGCGGTGGGCGGGCTGCTGGGCGCGAACCTGCTCGCGATCTTCGTCTGCGAGACCTTCGGCGTCTCGCTCACCAGCGCGAGCAACGCCGCCTTCCTGATCAGCCTGTGCGTGGCCTTCACGCCGCTGGCCGAGTGGTGGCTGCTCGGCGAGCGGCCCGCGCCGCGCGTGTTCGCGGCCGCGGCGATCTCGCTCGCGGGCGCCGCGCTGCTGTCGCTGAGCGCGCATGCCTCGGCCAGTTCGGCCGGCCTGGGCTGGGGCGACGCGCTGATGGTCGCGGCCGCCGTGCTGCGCGCCCTCATGGTCTGCCTGACGCGCCGCCTCGCGGGCCGCCATGCGCTGCCGGCGCTCACGCTGACCGCGGTGCAGGCGGGCACCATGGCGCTGGGCGCGGCCGTGCTGGCGCTCGCGGTGTCGGGCGGCGCCTGGCATCTGCCGCCGGCCACGGCCTCGTTCTGGTGGGGCATGGCCTACCTCGTGCTGCTGTGCACCGTGTTCGCCTTCTTCGCGCAGAATCATGCGGCCTCGCGCACCAGCCCGAGCCGGGTGTCGCTGCTGATGGGCAGCGAGCCGGTGTTCGGCGCGCTGATCGCGGTCTGGGGCTTCGGCGAACGGGTCGGCCCGGGCGGCTGGATCGGCGGCGCGATGATCGTCGCGGCCGCGTGGTGGGTCACGCTGCCGCCGCGCGCGGCGCGCTGAGCCACCCGGGTCCGCCGATCGTCATACGCAGTCCGTCGGATGGCCGTGCGCTCGCACGGGAGCCACACTCGCGCCATGGCCGAACCACTTCCCGCACCCGCTTTTCCGCCCCAGTACGAACTCTTCGGCACCGTGACCGAGGCCGCGCGCGCCGCGCTCGAGTCGGTGCTCATCGAGTCGATCGAACGCCGCAAGGAGTTCGGCGGCATGATCTGCCAGCAGGGCAACCAGTTCTTCGCGATGCCGCCGCGCGAGGGCGACACCAACACGGTCGACGTGGGCCATCGCCTGGGCAACAAGGGCTGCCCCGAGGGCACGACCGCGGTCGCCTACTATCACACGCACCCGGCCTACAAGGGCGCGGGCATGAACATGAAGCCCGACCGCTTCTCGCCCGAGGACCGCGGCGTGGCCGACGACTTCGGCATCGACGCCTACGTGGGCAGCGTCTCGGGACTGTTCCTGCGCTACGACCACCGGTTGCGCAAGATCATGGTGGCGGGGCCGCGCCTGCGCAACGCACGAGACCTGCCGATGCCGGCCCCGCCGAAGAAGCGTCGCACCACGGCCGGCGGCCGCTCGCTGTCGATGGCCTGAGCCGTGCGGTCCGGCCGGCGGCGTGCGTTCAGTACAGGCCCAGCTGCCGCGTCTTCAGGCGCGCCAGGCCCAGCAGCGCATCGGTGAACGGCGTCGCGACGGCGGTCAGCTCGCCGAGCTCGCGCACCACGGTCACGAGCGCGTCGAGCTCGACCGAGCGGCCGGCCTCCACGTCCTGCAGCATCGAGGTCTTGAAGGCGCCGAGCTTGCGCGTGACCGCATGGCGGTCTTCCGGGCTCTGCGCGATCTCGATGCCGATGCGCCGACCGATCTCCTTGGCCTCGAGCATCACGGCCGAGATGAAGCCGCGCACGTAGTCGTCGCCCATGATCAGGTCGGTGGTGGCACCGGTCAGCGCGCTGATCGGGTTCACCGTCATGTTGCCCCAGAGCTTGAACCAGACGTCGCGCTGGATCTGCGGCGACAGCGTGGTCTCGATGCCCGTGGCCTGCAGCAGCTCGACCAGCTTCTTCACACGCGGCGTGGCCTCGCCCGAGGGCTCGCCCACGATCAGGCCGTTGCCGAAGTGGTGCCGCACCACGCCGGGCGCGTCGAGCGAGCAGCTGCAGTGCACCACGCCGCCGATCACGTTGGCCGCGGGAATGGCGCGCGCGATCGCGCCGTCGGGATCGACCGCGCCCAGGCGGTGGCCCGCGATGGGGCCGCCGAAGCCGCCCTCGAGGAACCACCAGGGCACGCCGTTCATCGCGGTCAGCACCATGGTGTCGGCGCCGATCAGCGGCGCGATGCGCTCGGCCACGCCGGCCAGCGCCGGCGCCTTGACGGCGATCACCACCAGGTCCTGCACGCCGAGTTCCTCGGGGTCGGCCACCGCGTTGACCGGCACGCGCGTGCGCACGTCGCCGCGCATCAGCGAGAGGCCGTCGCGCCGCAGCGCTTCGAGCGTGGCGCCGCGCGCCACCACGTTGAGGCGCTGGCCCGCTTGCGCGAGGCCGACGCCGATCCATCCGCCGATCGCGCCGGCGCCGTAAATGCAGATCTTCATGGTCGGATCGTAGCGGTCAGGCGCGGTAGGAAGGATCGATGCGGTCGACCTGGCGCACCAGGGCATTGAACACGTCCTGGCCGGCGCCGTGCGCGGGGCTGAACTGCAGCGCGTCGCGCGTGCAGCGGCTCGCGATCTCCTCGCTCACGGGGATCGCGGCGCCCATCGAGAAGGTCGCCATCTGGATCTCGCAGGCGCGCTGCAGGGTCCAGAGGATCGCGAAGGTCTGCGGCAGCGTCTGGCCCCAGGCCAGCAGGCCGTGGTTGCGCAGGATGACCGCGTTGCGGTCGCCGATGCTCTGCAGCAGGCGCGGGCCCTCGTCGGCGTGGATGGTGATGCCCTCGAACTCGTGGTAGGCCACCATGCCGTGCAGCTGCGCGGTATAGAAGTTGGTCTGCTGCAGGCCGCCCTGCAGGCAGGCCACGGCCACGCCCGCGGTGGTGTGCGTGTGCATCACGCAGTGCGCGCCCTCGAGGCCGTCGTGGATCGCGGCATGCACCGTGAAGCCGGCCGGGTTGACCGGGAAGGTCGAGCCGTCGAGCACGCGGCCCTGCAGGTCGATCTTCACCAGGTTGCTGGCCGTCACCTCGCTGTAGTGCAGGCCGAAGGGATTGATCAGGAACTGCTTCTCGCCACCGGTCACGCTGTCGGGCAGCCGCACCGTGATGTGGTTGTAGATCATCTCGGTCCAGCCCAGCATCGCGAAGATGCGGTAGCAGGCCGCGAGCTCCTCGCGCGCGGCGCGCTCGTCGGGATGGATCGAGGGATGGACCAGGGCCGACGCGGACGACGGCGTGGTGGTGGCGAGAGGGGTCATTGCAGTTCCTTCATGGGGTTAGCCTTCCGCGGTGAAGCCGACTTCCTTGACGATCGGCGCCCACTTGGCGGTGTCTTTCTTCAACAGTTCGGTCAGCTCGGCGGGCGTGGAGGACATGGCTTCCAGGCCGAAGGTGCCGAGGCCGTCGATCACGTCCTTCTGCGCCAGCGCGTTCTTCATCGAGGCGTTGAGCTTCGCGACCAGCTCGGGCGAGGCCTTGGCCGGCAGGAAGAAGGCGAACCACTCGCTGTGCGCCATGTCCTGGATGCCCTGCTCGCCGAAGGTCGGCACGTCGGGCGCGAAGCGGCTGCGCTTGGCGCCCGAGACGCCGAGGATGCGCACCTTGCCCGTGGGCAGGTGCTGCGTGATGTCGCCGATCGGGCCCGACACCGCCGAGATGTTGCCGCCCAGCAGGTCGAGCATGGCCGGCTGCGTGCCGCGGTAGGCCGCATGCTTGAGCTCGACGCCGCCCTTCTTGCCCAGCAGCGCGCCAATGAAGTGCGGCGTGGAGCCGGCCGCCGGCGAGCCGTAGTTGGCGCCGGCCGGGTTGGCCTTGGCCCAGGCCAGGAATTCGGGCACGGTCTTCACGCTGGCTGGAACGGCCGGGCCGACCGCGAAGCCGAAGTCGAAGATGCAGCCGATGGTCACGGGCGTGATGTCGACCATCGGGTCGTACGGCAGCTTCTTGTAGATGTGCGGGTAGATCGTGAGGATCGAGGTCGGCGTCTGCAGGATCGTGGTGCCGTCGGCCGGGCGGCCCTTGACGTAGCTCACCGCGATCTGGCCGCCCGCGCCGGTGCGGTTCTCCACCACCGCCGCGCGCGCGTAGTCGGGACTCAGCTTGGTCGCGACCCGGCGGCAGATGGTGTCCGAGGTGCCGCCGGCCGCGAAGCCGGTGACGATGGTCGCGGTCTCGATGCCGGCCTGCGCGAAGGCCCGTTGGCCGATGCCGGCAAGCAGCGCGGAGGCGCCGGTGGACTGCAGCAGCTGGCGGCGGGTGAAGCTCATGATGGTTCTGTCTCCGGGTAACGGTGGTTGGGGGTCAGGACTCGTCGCGCAGCCAGGTGACCGCGCCCGAATGGGTCACCGCGCCCTGGTGGGCCGGGCGCACGGTGAGCGCGTATTTTTCCAGCAAGCCACCGCGCGGGACCCCCGCGTTTACTCCACGTCCGGCGAGGCGCCGCGCGATCTCCTCGTCCGCCAGTTCCACCGAAATGGTGCGCGCCGCCGCGCGCGCGTCGATCGCGATCAGGTCGCCGTCGCGCAGCGCCGCGATCGGTCCGCCGTCGGCCGCCTCGGGCCCGGCATAGCCGATGCACAGGCCGCGCGTGGCGCCCGAGAAGCGCCCGTCGGTCAGGAGCGCCACCTTGTCGCCCATGCCCTGGCCGTAGAGCAGGGCGGTGATGCCCAGCATCTCGCGCATGCCGGGGCTGCCCTTGGGGCCCTCGTTGCGGATCACGATCACGTCGCCCGCTTCGTACAGCCGGTTCTGCACCGCCGTCTGGGCCTGCTCCTCCGAATCGAAGACGCGCGCCGGGCCGCGGTGCACCAGCGTCTGCAGGCCGGCGGTCTTGAGCAGCGCCCCGTCGGGGCAGAGGTTGCCCTTGAGCACCGCCAGCCCGCCGTCGCGCGTGATCGGGTTGCCGGCCTCGCGCACCACGCGGCCGTCGGGCGCCAGGGCGTCGGCCAGTTCCTCGGCCATGGTGCGGCCGGTGAAGGTGAGCACGTCGCCGTGCAGGAAGCCCTGCTCGAGCAGCGTGCGCAGGATCACGCCGGCGCCGCCGATGTAGAACACGTCGCGCGCGAGGTAGCGCCCGCCCGGGCGCAGGTCGGCGATGAGCGGCGTGCGCGCGAACACCTCGGCCACGTCGTCGAGGTGGAAGCGGATGCCGGCCTCGTGCGCGATCGCCGGCAGGTGCAGCGCGGCATTGGTCGAGCCGCCCGTGGCCGAGACCACGGCGCAGGCGTTCTCGAGCGCCTTGCGCGTGACGATCTCGCGCGGCAGCGGGCTGTCGCCCATCACGGCCTTCATCAGCGTCCTGGCGGCGCGGCGCATCAGCGGCGCACGCTCGCTGAACACGGCCGGCACCATGCTCGAGCCGATCGGCGCGAGGCCCAGCGCCTCCGACACCATGCCCATGGTGTTGGCCGTGAACTGGCCCGCGCAGGCGCCGGCCGTGGGCAGGCAGGCGCGGCTCATGGCGTCGAGCTCGTCGTGCGTGGCCGTGCCGGCCAGCACCTTGCCGATGGTCTCGTAGGTGTCGACCACGTTGAGGTCGCGCCCGTCGGGCCCGGGCATCTGGCCCGGCAGCGCCGAGCCGCCGTGCACGAACACGCTCGGCACGTTGCAGCGCACCATGCCCATCATCAGGCCCGGCAGGTTCTTGTCGCAGGCGCCGATCGCGAAGATGCCGTCCCACTGGTGGCCGCGCACCGAGGCTTCCACGCTGTCGGCGATCAGCTCGCGCGAGATCAGCGAGAAGCGCATGCCCGAGTGCGCCATGGTCAGCCCGTCGCTGACCGACACCACCGGGCATTCGTGCGGCGTGCCGCCGCCCGCGTAGATGCCGGTCTTGGCATGCTGCGCCTGCTCGCGCAGGTTCAGGTTGCACGGGCTCATCTCGCCGCCGGTGTGGAACACGCCGACGTGCGGGCGCTCGATGTCCTCGTCGTCCTGGCCCAGCGCATGCAGGAAGCTGCGCGTGGTCGCGCGGATCGTGCCCTCGCGGATGGTGGCGGAACGGAAGCGCGGCGGCTTGGGGTCGGTGGGCGTGGTCATCGGCTGGCGGCGGGCTGGCTCGGGAAGGGGGAAAGGGTCAGAACATGCCGTTGCGGTTGGCGGCGGTCTCGGGCACCGGCTGGATCACGTCCCAGTGCTCGACGATCTTGCCGTTCTCGAGCTTGAAGATGTCGACGATCGCGTTGCCGCGCGTGCCGGGCTCGCGCACCGCGTGCACATGCAGGATCACGTAGTCGCCCTCGGCGAAGCTGCGCTTGATCTCGCTTTTCGAGTTCGGGAATTTCTCGCGCAGGAAGGCGATGAACTTGCGGAAGCCCTCGGGGCCGTCGGCCGCGGTCGGGTTGTGCTGCACGTAGCGGTTGCCCACGTACTGGAGCGCGGCCTCGGCGTCCTTCTGGTTCAGGCCCTTCTCGTAGAAGGCCAGCACGGCCTGGCGGTTGGCTTCCTGTTGGGCTCCGGGGCCGGTGGCGGGGAGCTGGGCGCAGGCGGAGAGGCCCAGCACGGCGGCGGCGGCGAGGAACTTGAGGGCGAGGCGGTGCATGCGGACTCCTGTCGTTGCTTCAGTAGCTGCTGGGAGCGGGCGCGGCCGGGGCGGCGCCGTCCTTGAACTTGGCGGCGAGCTGGCGCGCGGCCGCGGCCAGCACGATGGTGTCCACCCCCACGGCCACGAAGGTGGCGCCGGCCGCGAGCCACTTGCGCGCCTGCTCCTCGGTGGTCGAGAGGATGCCCGCGGCCTTGCCGGCCTTCTGGATGCGCGCGACCGCGTCGGCGATCACCGCCTGCACCTCGGGATGGTTGGGCTGGCCCACGAAGCCCATCGAGGCCGAGAGGTCGGCCGGGCCGATGAACACGCCGTCGACGCCGGGCGTGGCCGCGATCGCGTCGAGGTTCTTCATCGCCTCCACCGTCTCGGCCTGCACCAGCAGGCAGGTCTGGGCATTGGCCTCGTGCAGGTAGTTCGGATAGGCCTGCCAGCGCGAGGCCCGCGCGAGCGCGCTGCCCATGCCGCGGATGCCCTCGGGCGGATAGCGCATGCCCTGCACCATGCGCGCGGCCTGCTCGGCGGTGTCGACCATCGGCACCAGCAGCGTCTGCGCACCGATGTCGAGGTACTGCTTGAGCAGCGTGGTGTCGCCCACGGGCACGCGCACGATCGGCTGCGGCCGGGTCGCGCCCTCGGGCAGCGCCGACCAGGCGCTCGAGATGCCCTGCAGCTGCGCGAGCACCGAGCGCACGTCGTTGGGCGCGTGCTCGCCGTCGACCAGCAGCCAGTCGTAGCCGGTGCCGGCCAGGATCTCGGCCGCGTAGCCGTCGGCCAGGCCGACCCACAGGCCGATCTGGGCGCGCTTCTCGGCCATGGCCTTCTTGAACAGGTTGATGGGGGTGTGCATGAAGGATTCCGAAGAGGTCAGACGAGGCGGAACGACACGGCGCCCAGCGGGCCGTAGTCGGCATGGAAGGTGTCGCCGGGCAGCGCGGTGGTCGGGCGCGTGAACGAGCCGCCGAGCACGACCTCGCCGGCTTCCAGGTGTTCGTCCCAGGGCGCGAGCTTGTTCGCGAGCCAGGCCACGCCGGTGGCCGGATGGTTGAGCACGGCCGCGGCCACGCCCGATTCCTCGATCACGCCGTTCTTGTAGAGCAGCGCGCTGACCCAGCGCAGGTCGACCGCGTCGGGCTTCACGGGCCGCCCGCCGATCACGATGCCGGCATTGGCCGCGTTGTCGGCGATGGTGTCGAAGACCTTGCGCGGCGCCTTGGTGTGGCGGTCGAACTGCTCGATGCGCGCATCGATGATCTCGATCGCCGGCACCACGTAGTCGGTGGCCGCGAGCACGTCGAAGATGGTCACGCCCGGGCCCTTGAGCGGCTTGCCGAGGATGAAGGCCAGCTCGACCTCGATGCGCGGTGCGATGAAGCGCGTGAAGGGGATGTCGCTGCCCTGCTCGAAGAACATGTCGTCGAGCAGCGTGCCGTAGTCGGGCTCGGTGATCTGGCTCGACTGCTGCATCGCGCGCGAGGTCAGGCCGATCTTGTGGCCCTTGGCCACGCGGCCCTCGGCGATCTTCTGCCGGACCCATTCGCGCGAGATCGCATAGCCGTCCTCGATGGTCATCTCGGGAAAGCGCTTGGAGAAATGCTCGACCTGCACGCGCGAGCGTTCGCTCTCGTGCAGTTCGGCCGCGAGCCGGGCGATGGTGTCGGAAGAAAGCATGGCAGTGTGTGTGGGGGTCAGCTCTTGTTGAACAGGGGATGCAGGTTGCTGTGCTTGCCGTCGTAGACCTGGCCGGGGCTCTCGTCGATCTGCAGCGTGATGCCGATGTGGCGTTGCGAGAAGACGGGCTCGAAGTGGCTTCGCACCCTGGCCAGCAGTTCGTCGCCGGCCTTCTTCTTCACGGCCTCGGAGCGGCCCGCGGCCATGCGCAGGTTGAGGTAGACGAAGGCGTAGTCGGCCTGGCCGTCGGCCACCGCGTAGTGCGCGGCCGGGTAGGCCAGCACGCGCGTGCCGCCGGTCGGGAACACCGGCTTGCCGGCCTCGTCGCGCTGCTCGAGCATGGTGTCGGCCAGCGTGCGACACAGCGCCGACATGTCGGTCTCGGCCTCGATGTTGGGCGTGTAGAGGATCACCAGATGCGGCATGGTCGTGCTCCGTTCAAACCACCGACATCGTCGCGGCCGTGCAGGTCACCGCGAAGATCGGAATGGCCTTCATGTGGAAGATCTCGCCCTGGCCGCGCGCGGCCGCGGCCACGCTGAGGAAGGTGCGGATCTCGAAGCCGCCCTGGCCGGCTTCGCGGTAGGTCGCCTCGTCGCCGTAGTCGTCGAGCGACAGCAGCGCCTCGCGGTCGTTGGCGCACCAGCGGCGCATGAACTCGGCGTCCCACTCGGCATTGACCTTGCCCGAGTCGGGCGTGGCCGGCCAGTGCGAGATGCCGCCGGTGCCCACCAGCGCGATGCGCTCGGGCACCTTGTCGCAGGCGCGACGCAGCGCCTCGCCGAAGGCCCAGGCGCGGTGCAGCGGCGTGAGCGGCGGTCCCTGGCAGTTGATGTTGACCGGGATCACCTTGGTGTCGAAGTCCGGCGTGAGGAAGTTCAGCGGCACCATGATGCCGTGGTCGAACTTCCATTCCTCGGCATAGGCCACGTCCACCGTCTGCATCACCTCGCGGATCAGCCGCTGCGACAGCGCGGCGTCGCCCGGGATCGTGTGCTTCTCGATGCCGAGCCACTTCGGGTCCTCGATCGGTCCTTCGTAGCTGTCGGCCATGCCGATCGCATAGGCCGGCATGTTGTTCATGAAGAAGTTCGCGAAGTGCTCGGCCGCGATCACGATCACCGCGTCGGGCTTCGTCGCGCGCATGGCCTCGCCGAAGCGATGGAACTGCGCGTGGAACTCGTCCTTCACCGCCGGGTCGGCGAGATGCGCGCGGCCGGTGATGCCGGGGGCGTGGCTGCACACGCCTGCGAATACGAGACTCATACGCCCGCCACCTTTTCGTCTGTGCTTGTCGTCATTGCATAGATGCCGGCGCGCACCGGCCCGTACTTGCGCACGCCCTCGCGCATGGCCTCGAGGTAGTCGGCCCACGGAATGCCCAGGAGCGGCGCGAAGTGCATCAAGAGCTGCCCGTTGCAGCCCAGCACGTAGAGCTTGCCGACGTCGCCGCTGTCGATGGCCTCGCGCTCCTCGTCGCTGAGGTCGTAGCCGCCGAGCAGCGCCTTGCGCGTGTCGCCGCCCTCGGCATAGCGCCGCTGCACCTCGGTATCGCGGTTGAGCGCGAACAGGAATTTCTGCATCGCATAGAGGCTCATGGTCAGCCCTCGATCTGGATGTTGGCCTTGCGGATCACGTCGCCGTACTTCGCGATCTCGCTCTGGACGAAGACCGCGAAGCGCTCGGGCGAGCCCGACAGCGACGCGATGCCGCCCTTGCGGAAGGCTTCGGTCACCACCGGTCCCGCGAGCGCGCGGTTGACCTCGGCGTTCACGCGCTGCACCACGGCGTCGGGCGTGCCGGCGGGCGCCAGCAGGCCGTTCCACGAATTGGACTCGATCGCCACGCCCTGTTCGGCCAGTGTGGGAATGTTCGGCGCGTACTGCGAGCGCTGCGCGGTCGCCATGCCCAGCGCCACCAGCTTGCCCCCCTCGACATGGCCGCGGAACTCGGGCCAGTTGCCGAACATCATCGTGACCTGGCCGCCGAGCAGGTCGGTCAGCGCCGGGCCCTGGCCCTTGTAGGGCACGTGCACGATGTCCAGGCCCATCTGCAGCTTGAGCATCTCGCCCGAGAGGTGGGCCGAGGTGCCGTTGCCGAAGGAGGCGAAGCTCAGCGTGCCGGGCTTGGCCTTGGCCTGGTTGCGCAGGTCGGCCAACGTCTTGAGGCCGCTGCCCGGATGGGTGGCGAGCACGTGTTCCGACATGCCCATCAGCGCCACCGGGCGCAGGTCCTTCAGCGTGTCGTAGGGCAGCTTGCGCACCAGCGTCTGGTTGGCCGCGAAGCTGTTGGCCACGCAGACGAAGCTGTAGCCGTCGGGCGCGGCCTTGGCGACCGTGTCGACGCCGATCACCGTGCCCGCGCCGGGCTTGTTCTCGATCACCACGGGCTGGCCCAGGGCCTTCGCGAGCTCGGTGCCGACCAGCCGCGCGACGAAGTCGGTGGTGCCGCCGGGCGGGAAGGGCACGACGATGCGCACCGGCCGGGCCGGCCACGCGGCCTGGGCGCGCGCCAGCATCGGCAGTGCCGCGAGCGCGGCCGTGCCTTGCAGCAGCGTGCGGCGCGCGAGGTTCATGCCACGCCCCAGTGCGGAATGTGGTGCGAGCCCATCGATACCGCCACGTTCTTCGGTTCGCAGAACACCTCGTAGCTCCAGGTGCCGCCTTCGCGGCCGGTGCCCGAGGCCTTGGTGCCGCCGAAGGGCTGGCGCAAGTCTCTGACGTTCTGGCTGTTGACGAAGCACATGCCGGCTTCCACCGCGGCGGCCACGCGGTGCGCCTTGCCGATGTTCTCGGTCCAGACGTAGCTCGACAGGCCGTACTGGATGTCGTTGGCGAGCTCGATGGCATGCGCCTCGTCGCGGAACGGGATCAGGCAGGCCACCGGGCCGAAGATCTCGTCCTGCGCGATCTTCATGCGGTTGTCGACGTCGGCGAACACCGTGGGCACCACGTAGTTGCCCTTCTTCACGCGGTCGGGCAGGTTGCTCGGCGCTTCGAGGCCGCCGCACAGCAGGGTGGCGCCTTCCTTCGGGCCCAGCTCGATGTAGCTGCGCACCTTGGCCAGGTGGGCCTGCGAGATCATCGGGCCGACGATGGTCTTCTCGTCGAGCGGGTCGCCCACCGTGATGCGCCTCGCGCGCTCGGCGAACTTGGCGGCGAAGTCGGCGTAGATCGACTGCTGCACCAGGATGCGCGAGCCGGCCGTGCAGCGCTCGCCGTTGTTGCTGAAGATCATGAACACGGCCGCGTCGAGCGCGCGGTCGAGGTCGGCGTCGTCGAAGATCACGAACGGGCTCTTGCCGCCGAGCTCCATGCTGAACTTCTTGAGGCCCGCGCTCTTCACGATGCGGTTGCCGGTGGCGGTGGAGCCGGTGAACGAGATCGCGCGCACGTCGGGGTGCGCCACCAGCGGCTCGCCCGCTTCCTTGCCGTAGCCGTGCACCAGGTTCAGCACGCCGGGCGGAATGCCGGCCTCGAGCGCCAGCTCGCCGAGGCGCGCGGCCGACAGCGGCGAGAGCTCGCTCATCTTCAGCACGGCCGTGTTGCCGAAGGCCAGGCAGGGCGCGACCTTCCAGGTGGCGGTCATGAAGGGCACGTTCCACGGGCTGATCAGCGCACACACGCCGACCGGGTGGAACAGCGTGTAGTTCAGGTGCGTGGGCGTGGGGTAGGTGTGCACATCTCGGCGAAGTAGTAGAAGTTGTCGGCCGCGCGCGGCACCAGCTGCTTGCCGGTCTGCGCGATGACCTGGCCGCAGTCGTTGGTCTCGGTCTGCGCGATCTCGGGCACGTTCTTCGCGATCAGGTCGCCGAGCTTGCGGATCAGCTTCGCGCGCTCGGGCGCGGGCATGCCGGCCCACTTGGGAAAGGCTTCCTTGGCGGCGGCCACGGCCGCGTTCACCTCGGCCTCGCCGCCGGAGGCGACTTCGGCCAGCACTTCCTGCGTGGCGGGGTTGACGGTCTCGAAGTAGTCCGAGCCCTTGACGGACTTGCCGCCGATGAGATGGTCGATCTGTTGCATGAGGGAATCCGGTTCAGTCCAGTTTGATGTCGCGCGCCTTGATCAAGGCATGCCATTTCTTGCGCTCCGCATCGGTGTAGCGCGTCATTTCGGTGGCGTCGGCGGGGCGGGCCTCCCAGCCGGCGTCGTAGAGCTTCTGGCGCACGCCGGCGTCGGCCATGGCCTTCTGCAGCTCGGTGCCGAGCTTCGCCTGCACCTCCTTGGGCGTGGCCGCGGGCACGACCAGGCCCTGCCAGGTGTAGGCCTCGACGTTGGCGAAGCCCAGTTCCCTGGCGGTGGGAATGTTCGGCAGTTGCGGCACGCGCTCGGCCGACATGGCGAGCAGCGGCACCACCTTGCCGGCCTTGACCGCGCTCACACCGCTGGGCAGGTCGAGCATCATCAGCGCGACCTGGCCGCCCATCAGGTCCTGCAGCGCGGGCGCGCCGCCCTTGTAGGGCACGTGCAGCATCGACACCCCGGCTTCGCGCTGGAACAGTTCGTAGGCGAGATGGTGCGGACTGCCGGTGCCCGGCGTCGCGATGCTGTACTTGCCGGGCGAGGCCTTGAGCGCGGCCAGCAGCGCCTTCGCATCGGCGATGCCCGCATTGGGCGCCGCCGTGATGATCAGCGGCGAGCGGCCCATCATGCCGACCAGCGCGAAGTCCTTCTCGGCGTCGTAGGGCAGCTTCTTGTAGAGCGCGGGGTTGTAGACCAGCACGCCGTTGTCGGCCGAGAACACGGTGTAGCCGTCGCCGGGCGAGCGCGCCACGTTCTCCGACGCGATGATCGCGCCGGCGCCGGGCCGGTTGTCGACCAGCACCGGCTGGCCCAGCTGCTGCGACACCTGCGCGCCCACGGTGCGCGCGAGGAAGTCGGTGCCGCCGCCGGCCGGATAGCCGACCACCCAGCGCACCGGCTTGGCGGGATAGGCGGTCTGCGCGACGGCGAGGGCCGAGACGGCCAGCGCCATCGTGGCTGCGGCCACGGACTGGAGGAGCTTCTTGCCGGTGATCATGTCGTGTCGTCTCCGCTGATTTCTTGGGCGTGTGAATGGAAAAGGAGAGCGCGCCGCGCGGGCGCGCTGGAAAGAATCAGGCCGCCGCGATGGTGTTGACCAGCGCGCCGATGCCCTCGATCTCGGTCACGATCTCGTCGCCGGGCTGGCAGTCGACCACGCCGTCGGGCGTGCCCGTGAGGATCAGGTCGCCCGGCGACAGCGTCATGAAGCGGCTGAAGTACTCGATCAGGAAGGGCGCGTCGAAGATCATGTCGCGCGTGTTGCCCTGCTGCGTGACTTGGCCGTTGACCGTGGTGCGCAGCGCGAGCGCCATCGGGTCGGCCATGTCCTTCGCATCGACCAGCCAGGGGCCGATCGGCGTGCAGGTGTCGCGGTTCTTCACGCGCAGGTTGGGGCGGTACCAGTTCTCGAGGTAGTCGCGGATCGCGTAGTCGTTGGCCACGGTGTAGCCGCCGATGAAGTCGTAGGCGTCGTCGCGCTTCACATGGCGCGCGGTCCTGCCGATCACGATCGCGAGTTCGCACTCGTAGTGCATGAACTGCACGCCGGCCGGGCGGAAGGTCTTCTGGCGGTGGCCGATCAGCGCGCTCTGGCCCTTGACGAAGACCAGCGGCTCCTCGGGCGCCTTGAACTCGAGCTCCTTCGCATGGTCGGCGTAGTTGAGGCCGAGCGCGAGGATGGTGCGCGGGCGCGGCGTGGGTGCGAGCGGCGGCAGCCAGTCGACGGCGTCGAAGCCGACCACGCGGCCATCGGCCAGGCGCAGCGCGCCGTCGTGTTCGACGGCCTCGTGCACGGCGTTCTCGTAGCGGATGCGTGCGTGCTTCATGCGGCGGCTCCCGTCTCTTCCGCGACCAGGGTGTTGCTCAGGGTCTCGAAGCCCGGCGCCGAGATCTCGATGCGGTCGCCCACGCGCGCCAGCGGCCGGCCCGCGCCGCAGCCAAGCATCAGCACGTCGCCGTGCGCCAGCGTCATGAATTCGCCGACCTCGGCCAGCAGCTGGCGCGCGGGGCGCACCAGCGTGGAGAAGTCCAGCGTCTGCCTGACTTCGCCGTTGATGCGCACCTCGACGCGGAATGCCGCGGGATCGTCCACCTCCTGCGCGTCGCGCAGCGCGGGGCCGATGCCGAGGAAGCCGTCGAGGCACTTGAACTTGACGGGCGGGCGGAAGAAGCTGGCATGCGGCACCGACAGGTCGTTCATGGGCACGAAGCCTTCGATGTCGCCGTCGGCGCCGACCACCATGCCGATGCTCGCGCCCACCTCGACCTCGGGCAGGTTCGCCGGCACGGGGATCGCGGCGCCGTGCGGGCTCCAGGTGTTGGCGGTCTTGACGTAGAGCACCGGGGCCTTGGGCGGCGCCTTGTAGGGCGGGGCGCTCATCTGCGGCGCGAGCGCTTCCACCTCGGCGCGGAAGTTGAGCAGCGTGCCGTAGACGGTGCCGGCGGGAAGGAAATGGGAAGGTGAAGAAGGGGGGCTCATGGCTGTTCCAGTGCGATCAGTTCGTCGAGCAGCTCGTAGAGCTGGCCGAGCTTGTCCTTGCCCAGGGATTGCTCCATCCACTGGTAGTGCGCCTCGATGCTCGAGGACAGCTTGTTCACCAGCTTCATGCCGCGCGGCGTGGCCTCGACCACGGTGCGGCGCTGGTCGGCCGGGTCGCGGCTGCGCGTGATCAGGTCGTCGCGCTCCATGCGCGCGAGCACGCCCGTGAGGCTGGGCCCGAGGATGAAGGCCTCGCGCGCCACGCGGCCGGTTTCGACCGCGCCGTGTTCGCCGAGCACGCGCAGCACGCGCCACTGCTGGTCCGACAGCGCATGCACGCGCAGGCTGGGCCGGGTGTGGGCCATGACGGCTTCGCGCGCCTGCAGCAGCAGGCGCGGAAGGTTGCGGTGGGTGAAGGCGGTGCTCATGTCGATCGATTTATTTAACATGTTAAATGATCGGCAAAAAAACACGGCTACGGGATAACCCTGGCCCGCGCGGGCCAGGGTGGTTTGCCTCAATCGATGGTCGCGCCCGAGGCGCGGATCACCTGCCCCCAGCGTTCCGATTCGCTGCGGATGTAGGCCGCGAGCTGCGCGGGCGTGCTCGAGCCGGGCTCGAAGCCGTCGTTCTCGAGCTTCTGGCGCAGCGCGGGCTGGGCGATCACCTTCGCGATCTCCTGGCTCAGCCGCTCGACCACCGGCGCCGGCGTGCCCGCGGGCGCGACGATGCTCTGCCAGGCCACGGCCTCGAAATCGGCGGTGCCCGGCAGCCGCGACTCGGCCACGGTCGGCACGTCGGGGAAGGTGGGCTGGCGCTTCTTCGAGGTCACGGCCAGCGCGCGCAGCTTGCCGCTGCGCACGTGCTGCAGCGCCGGCGCGATGTCGGTGAACATCAGCTGCAGCTGGCCGCCGAGCAGGTCGGTGAGCGCGAGCGCGCTGCCCTTGTAGGGCACGTGCGTCATCGCGGTGCCGGTGGCGAACTTGAACATCTCGGCGCCCAGATGCTGCGGGCTGCCGTTGCCGGCCGAGCCGTAGCTCAGGCCTTCCGGTTTGGACTTGGCGAGCGCCACCAGCTCGGCCAGCGTGCGCGCGGGCACCGAGGGATGCACCACCACCATCAGCGGCACCGCGCCGATCAGGCCCACGGGCGCAAAGTCCTTGGCCGGGTCGTACGAGAGCTTCTTGTAGAGCCAGGGATTGATCGCGAGCGTGGTGCTGGTGGCCACCAGCAGGGTCGAGCCGTCGGGCGCCGAGCGCGCCACCTGCGACGCGCCGATGGCGGTGCCCGCGCCGGGCTTGTTGTCGACGATCACGGTGCGGCCGAGCGCGGTGCCCAGCTGCTGCGCGATCAGCCGGCCGAGCATGTCGGTGGTGCCGCCGGGCGCGTAGGGCACGACGATGGTGATGGGCTTGTCGTTCTGCGCCAGCGCGGCGAGCGGGCCGGCGGCGCAGGCGGCGGAGGACAGGGCACCGAGCTGGCGCAGGGCGTGGCGGCGGTTCATGCGGATGTCTCTCTTTCTTTCTGGGATTCGGAAGCGGCCGCGGGCGCGACGCCGCGCAGCAGGTCGACCAGCGCCTCGGGATCGGCCGGCACGGCATCGCCGCGCCAGGCCACGTGCTGGTCGGGGCGCGAGATCACGAGCGCGCGGTCGTAGAGCGCGGCGGCCTCGGGGCCGTCGATGTCGAGCACGCGCAGCGGCAGCCCGCGCGCGGCGGCCGCGGCCACGAGCGGCGCGACCTCGAGCGCCGGGTCGCGGCGCAGCAGCACGTAGCCCTCGCCGAGCGCGGCCATCGCGTCGTAGAGCGAGCGGCCGTCGGCCAGCCACAGGTGCGGCACGCGGCAGCCGGGCACGGTGGCCGGCTTGAAGTCGTACATGGTGTAGGCCGGCGCGGCCTCGCCGTCGTAGGCGATCAGCGGCGAGGCGTCGTAGAAGTAGCCGAAGTTCAGCCCGCCGCAGCAGTACTGCTGCACGTTGAGGTCGTACAGCGCCTGGCCGCGCGCGGCGCGCAGCGCATCGCCCTCGGGGCCCGGTGCCTCGATGCCCTCGGGCACGCCCTCGCGCTGCTTCTGCAGGGCCAGCGCATGGTTCATCGCGAACTTCGAGACCTGCTCGGTGATCGGCTGGCGCTCGGCCTCGTGCGCGCCGAGCGCGGCCTCGGCGAGCCAGCCGCGCAGGTGGCCCGCGAGCAGCCACGACAGGTTCATCGCGTCGGCGATGCCGGCGTTCATGCCGTAGCCCGCCATCGGGATCCACAGGTGGGCCGCGTCGCCGCAGATGAAGACGCGGCGGTCGCGGAAGCGCTCGGCCACCAGGCGGCGGCCGATCCAGTCCTCCTTCGAGATCACCTCGTACTCGAAGTCCGGCCCCACGCCGAGGATCTGGCGGATCGCCCAGTCGCGGTCGATCGATTCGAAATCGGTCTCGTCGGCCAGCAGGTAGTTGTGCAGCAGCCAGGTCTCGCGCCCGTCGATCGCATAGACGTTGCCGCAGCGCCGCGGATTGAGCGCGAAGGTGGCCCAGGCCGGTTTGTTCTTCAGCAGACCCAGCAGCGCGGGCGCGCGGAAGTAGGTCGACTGCACGCGGCCCACCACGTCGGTGCCGCGCAGGTTGGCGCCGATCTTCTTGCGCACCGTCGAGCGCCCGCCGTCGCAGCCGATCAGGTAGCGGCAGCGGATGCGCACCGCGCTGCCGTCGTCGAGGTCGACGCCGGTCGCCCACACGCCCTCGTCGTCCTGCTCGAAGTCGTCGATGCGCGTGCGGTTGCGGATGCGCAGGCCCGGCGTGGCCTCGGCATGCGCGAACAGCACCGGCTCGAGGAAGATCTGGTTGATGCGGTGCGGCGGTTCGGCCGTGGGCCACCAGGTGTCGGGGCCGCCGGTGGCGGTGTAGCGCTCGCGCCGCGCGGGGATCGGGATGCGCGAGAGCTCGGGCCCTGTCACCGTGGTGCGGTAGGCCACGTCGTTCGGATAGTCGGCCGGCAGGCCCGCGTCGCGCAGTGCCTGCGCCACGCCGAGCCGGCGGAAGATCTCCATCGAGCGGGCCGACACGTGGTTGCACTTGACGTTCGGCGGCTCGCCGCGGTGGCGGATCTCGGTGACCAGCACGTCGATGCCGCGTTGCGCCAGGTCGATGGCCAGCGTGAGGCCGACCGGCCCGCCGCCGACGATCAGCACCTGCGCCTGCAGTGGTTCTGTCATGGGTTCGTTTGTCTCTCGTTGTGGACGGCGGCCATTACAGTGCCGAAGTGCCATCCGACAGAAGTGAAACTTTCATGGCCATTCATAAAAAGCCTTTATCAATGCGCGGCGTGCCCTCGGTGCGCCAGCTGCGCGCCTTCGCGGCCGTCTACCACAGCGGCCAGCTGTCGAGCGCCGCCGCGGCGCTGTCGCTCACCCAGCCGGCGGTCAGCGTGCTGCTGCGCGAGCTCGAGGACCGGCTCGGCGTGCGGCTGTTCGACCGCACCACGCGCAGCCTGCATCGCACCGCCGCGGCCGACGAGGCCATCGGCCATGCCGAGCGCGTGCTGGCCGAGCTCGACGCGCTGGGCAGCGGCATGGCCGAACTCGCGGCCGGGCGGCGCGGCCGCCTGCGCATCGCCGTCACCTCGACCATCGCGCAGACGCTGATGCCGCGCGCGCTGCGCCGCTACACGCAGCAGCATCCCGAGGTGAAGGTCGCGATCGACGATTGCGCGCCGAGCCAGTTCGTCGAGACCGTGCTGAGCGGCCAGGTCGACTTCGGCGTCGGCACCTTGCAGGCGCGCACGCCGGGCCTGGACGAGCGCGTGTTCGTGCACGACCACCTCGCCGTGATCGCCGACCGCGACCTGCCGCTGCCCGGCGGTGCCGCGGGCATCACCTGGCGACAGCTCGCGGCGCTGCGGCTCATCACGGTCAAGCCCGGCTACGGCGTGCGCAACAGCATCGATGCCGCGGCCGCCGAGGCCGGCGTGCGGCTCGAGATCGCCTACGAGGTGAGCCTGCTGACCACCGCGCTCGCGATGGCCGCGGGCGGGCTCGGGCCGGCATTGCTGCCGGCCTCGATCCTCGCGCATGCCGATCCCTCGCGGCTGGTCGCGCGCCGGCTGATCCGGCCGACCGTGGCGCGCAACATCGCGGTGGTCACGCGTCAGGGCCGTTCGCTGTCGCCGGCCGCGGCCGCCTTCGCCGACCTGCTGGCGGGCGAGTTCGCGATCTGAAGTTTCAGGCGCGCGGCCGCGCGAGATAGGCCTGCATGGTCTCGATGAAGGTCTTGGCCGCCACCGAGAGCGTGCGGTCGCGCTTGGCGACCACCGAGATGTTGCGCGTAACCACCGGCGCGTGGATCTTGCGCGCCACCAGCTCCTTGAAGCCGCACTGCGCCACCAGCTCGGCCGGCACGATCGACGCGCCCAGGCCCGAGGCGCTCATCGCGAGCGCGGTGGTCAACAGCGACACCTCCTGCTGGATGTCGAGTGCCACGTTGGCCGCGCGCGCGGTGCGGTCGATGGCATTGCGGATGCCGTAGCCGGCCTTCACCGTGATCAGCGCATGGCCCGCGAGGTCGCTCCAGCGCACCTGGCGGCGCCGCGCCAGCGGATGGCTGGGCAGGCACACCAGCGCGAGGTGGTCGTGGATCAGCGTGCGCTGGCTCAGCGCCGCCACCTCCTGGTCGGGCGAGCCGATGCCGAAGTCCACCTGCTCCGAGAGGATGCGCGGCACGAACTGCTCGGTCTCGCAGTCGACCAGCTGCACGCGCACGCCCGGATGCAGGTCGTTGAAATGCCGGATCACCGGCGGCACCAGCGTCAGCGCGATGGTCGGCGTGACCGCGATGCCGATGCGCCCGCTGGGCGCGGCCTGGCCGCGGAAGCCGGTCTCGAGCGAACGCACGTCGCGCAGGATGCGCTCCGCGATCGGCAGCATCTCGTGCGCGGCCTCGGTCGGGCTCAGCGAGCGCGTGGTGCGGTCGAACAGGCTGGTGCCGGTGGCGGCCTCGAGCTGGCGCACCAGCACGCTGACGGCCGAGTGCGTGAGGTAGAGCCGGTCGGCCGCGGCGCTGAGCTTGCGCCAGCGGTAGACCTCCACGAAGGCGCGCAGCTGGCGCAGGCTGGTGCCGGGGATCGAGCCATCGTGATTCATGAATTTATTTCGACGCTTGCAAAATAAGTTTCGATTCTCTCGCGCTGCGTCCTCCGCTCCAATCGCGCCCATGCCCTGCATCCGGAGGGCGCCAACGACAACAGGAGACTCGATGAACGGCTCGGGCTTTTCATTCGCGCACACGCGCGCCGCCGTGTCCGACGCGGAGTGGCAGCAGCGCGTCGATCTGGCGGCGGCCTTCAGGCTGGCCGGCTACTACCGCATGACGGACCAGATCTACACCCACCTCACGGCCAAGGTGCCGGGCACGCAGGCGCATTTCCTCATCAACCCCTACGGCGTGCTGTTCGACGAGGTCACGGCCTCCTGCCTGGTCAAGGTCGACATCGACGGCGAGGTGGTGTTCGACCCGACCGGCATCGGCATCAACCCCGCGGGCTTCCTGATCCACAGCTGCATCCACCGCGCGCGGCCCGACCTGCATGCGGTGCTGCACACCCACACCGCCGCCGGCATCGCGGTGGCGGCGCAGCGGCGCGGGCTGCTCAACCTGTCGCAGCACGCCATGCGCTTCCATCGCCGCATCGGCTATCACGACTACGAAGGCGTGGCGCTCGACTTCAGCGAGCAGGACCGGCTGGTGCGCGACCTCGGCCCGCACAACGTGATGATCCTGCGCAACCACGGCCTGCTGGCCGCGGGCGACACCATCCGCGAGGCCTTCGAGCGCCTCTACTACCTCGAGCGCGCCTGCGAGGCGCAGGTGCGTGCGCAGTCGGGCGGCGCCGAACTCATCGAATGCAGCGACGAGATCGCCGAGAAGGTGGCGCAGGCGCTCGACCGGCCCGGCCGCTCGGCGCGCGACAACGACTGGCCGGCGCTGCGCCGGCTGCTGGACCGCATCGATCCGTCGTACGCGACCTGAAGCCGGCGGCCCCAACGAGAACGACAGGAGACACACGATGACGAAGAAGAAGACCGATGGATGGCCGCGCCGCGCGGCCGCGCTGCTGGGCATGGCCGCCGTGGCCTTGCAGTTGGCCGCGGGGGCCATGACTGCGAGCGCGCAGGCCGCCTGGCCGAGCAAGCCGATCCGCTGGGTGGTGCCCTACACGCCCGGCGGCGGCACCGACCAGAGCTCGCGCATCATTGCCGAGAAGCTCTCGGCGGCGCTGGGCCAGCCGATCGTGATCGACAACCGGCCCGGCGGCAACACGGTGATCGGCGCGGCCGCGGCCGCTTCCGCGGCGCCCGACGGCTACACCGTGTTCTTCGCGGCGCTGTCGACCATGGCCGTGATACCGAACCTCTACGACAAGCTGCCCTATGCGAGCGATGCGCTCACGCCGGTGACGCAGCTGGTGCACTTCCCGCTGTTCCTGATGGTCGAGGCCGGCGGGCCGCTCGACAGCATGCCGAAGTTCCTCGCGGCGGCGCGCAGCCAGCCGCTGCTGTTCGCGATCGGCGGCAGCGGCAGCGGCGGCCACCTGGGCTCGGAGCTGATGAAGCGCCAGCTCAAGGCCGACATGACCGCGGTGCCGTTCAAGGCCATGGTGCAGGCCGCGCCCGAGGTCGCCACCGGCCGCGTCTCGTTCATGTTCGCCGACCTGCCGGCCGCGCTGCCGCACGTGCAGGGCGGCCGCGCGAAGATCATCGCGACCGCGGGCAAGACGCGCTCGGCGCTCTATCCCGAGGCGCCGACCCTGGCCGAGGCGGGCGTGGGCGAGATCGACTTCGACACCTGGGCCGGCCTGGCCGTGCCCAAGGGCACGCCGCAGCCCATCGTCGACCGGCTGGCGCTGGAGCTCAACAAGGTCATCGCCGATCCGGCCGCGCGCGCGAAGCTGGCGCTCATCGGCGTCGAGCCCGCGCCGTCATCGCAGGCCCGGTTCACCGAGTTCATCGCCTCGGAGAATGCCAAGTGGCGCGCCGTGATCCAGGCCGCCGGCATCAAGCTCGAATGACGGCGCCGCCGCTGCGCTCGCTGCTGGTTTTCAACGGCGAGGCCGGGTTCTATGCGCAGGCCCTGCGCGCGCGCTGCCCGGCGCTGGAAGTGCACGCCACCACCGAGCGGGCCGAGGCCCTGCGCCTGCTGGCCGAGGTTGAGGCGCTGGTGGTCTCGGGACCGTGGGTCGACGACGCGATGCTCGCGGCCGGGCCCGCGCTGCGCTGGGTCCATGCGCTGACCTCGGGCACCGACACCATCACCGGTTCGCCCGCGCTGCGGCCCGGCACGCTCGTGACCTCGTCGCGTGGCGTGCATGGCCCGCAGATGTCCGAGCTCGCGCTGCTGCTGATGATGGCGCTGGCGCGCGACCTGCCGCGCATGCTGCGCGACCAGCGCGAAGGCGCCTGGCACCGCTGGCCGCAGCCGCTGCTGTGGCGCCGGCACGCGGTGCTGGTCGGTACGGGGCATGTCGCGCGCGAGCTGGCGCGGCGCTGCCAGGCAATGGGCATGCGGGTCAGCGGCATCTCGGCCACGCCCGCTGCGATCGACGGCTTCGACGAAGTGCATGGGCGCGAGCGGCTGCAGCAGGTGGTGGCACAGGCCGACTTCGTGGTGGTGCTGACCGCGCACGATGCGCGCACCCATCACCTGATCGATGCGCCGGTGCTCGCGGCGATGCCGGCGCATGCGTTTCTCGTCAATCTCTCGCGCGGTGGCGTGGTCGACGAGCACGCGCTGCTCGCGGCGCTCGAGAGCGGGACCATCGCCGGCGCCGGGCTCGACGTGTACGAGACCGAGCCGCTCGCGGCCGGCCATCCGCTGCGCCGGTTGCCGAACGTGATCGCCACGCCGCACATCGGCGGCCTGAGCGACGTCTATGCGCGGCAGGTGCTGCCGATGCTGCTCGACAACGCGGCGGCCCTGGCCGCGGGCGACGTGGGCGCGCTGGTCAACCGCGTGTGCTGAGCGAGCGTCCCCGCGCCCGGACGGCGCGGGGCCACGCCCTAAACTCCCGGCCATGGCCAAGGACAAATCCATCTACGTCTGCAGCGAATGCGGCGGCACCAGCGCGAAGTGGCTCGGCAAGTGCCCGAGCTGCGGCGCCTGGAACACACTGATCGAACAAGCGGCCGGCGGCGCGAACGCCCCGGCCAACAACCGCTTCGGCACGCAGTTCGCGTCGCTCGCCGGGGCTTCCGAACTCGCGGTGCTCTCGGAGATCGAGGCCAGCGACGTCGCGCGCACGCCCACCGGCCTCGACGAGCTCGACCGCGTGCTCGGCGGCGGCGTGGTGGCCGGCGGCGTCACGCTGATCGGCGGCGACCCGGGCATCGGCAAGTCGACCCTGCTGCTGCAGGCGGTCGACGCGCTGCAGCGCGCGGGGCAGAACGCGCTCTACGTCACGGGCGAGGAGAGCGGCGCGCAGGTGGCGCTGCGCTCCAAGCGGCTGGGGCTGGACCACTCGCAGGTGCAGGTGCTGGCCGAGATCCAGCTCGAGAAGATCATCGCCACGCTCGATGCCACGCGCCCGGCCATCGCGGTGATCGACTCGATCCAGACCGTCTACTCCGACCAGCTCACCTCGGCGCCGGGCTCGGTGGCGCAGGTGCGCGAATGCGCGGCGCACCTCACGCGCTTCGCCAAGACCAGCGGCACGGCCGTGGTGCTGGTGGGCCACGTCACGAAGGAGGGCGCGCTCGCGGGCCCGCGCGTGCTCGAGCACATGGTCGACACGGTGCTGTACTTCGAGGGCGACACGCACTCGAGCTTCCGCCTGGTGCGCGCGATCAAGAACCGCTTCGGCGCGGTCAACGAGATCGGCGTGTTCGCGATGACCGAGCGCGGCTTGAAGGGCGTGGCCAACCCGAGCGCGATCTTCCTGAGCCAGCACACCGAGCCGGTGCCCGGCAGCGTGGTGCTGGTCACGCTCGAGGGCACGCGGCCGATGCTGGTCGAGATCCAGGCGCTGGTCGACGACGGCGGGCCGAGCCCGCGCCGGCTGTCGGTGGGCCTGGACCGCGACCGGCTCGCGATGCTGCTGGCGGTGCTGCACCGCCATGCGGGCGTGGCCTGCATGGACCAGGACGTGTTCGTCAACGCGGTCGGCGGCGTGCGCATCAGCGAACCGGCGGCCGACCTCGCGGTGATGCTGGCCATCACCTCGAGCCTGCGCGGCAAGCCGCTGCCAAAGGGCTTCATCGCTTTCGGCGAAGTGGGCCTGGCGGGCGAGGTGCGGCCCGCGCCACGCGGCCAGGAACGGCTGCGCGAGGCCGCCAAGCTGGGCTACAGCATCGCGGTGGTGCCCAGGGCCAATGCGCCGCGCAAGGGTTCGAAGGACATCGAGGGCCTGACGATCCACGCGGTGGACCGGATCGAGGAAGCGATGGACGTGGTGCGCGAGCTCGAGTGAGCGAGCGCCCAAAAAAAACGGGCCGCAACGGCCCGTGAAAAAACGCCTGGCGCATCGGTGGCGGCGCGCCCGGCGAGCTCCCAACCTCCTACCCCCTGATTCGTGCGTCGCTGCGTGGCGTGAACGCCGGGCCGCCGTCGCGTCGGCATTGGCCGCCGGGCGACGGGGCCGGGTTCATCGCGTTCCGGCCGCCGACGGCGGCCTCTCCCTGACAACGTGGGCCGCCGCGGCCGCCTTGTTCGTGCCGGGTGTCGCCGCTGCCGCGCAGGGTGGCGAGGCTGAGCCGGACGAAGGTGACGGAGCGTGGAATGTTCATCTGTGGTGTCTGCGGGGCCCGGGCCGATGCCCGTGCGGCGAAATGTGCCCGCGACGGCCCGCGGCGCGGGCGGCTTTGTGGCCCGGTAGCGCGAGATGCGCCTGGCGGTAGCCGGGCTCGCTACCCCGCCGCGCCGGCGCGGCGACAATGCGGGCCATGAATTTCCAGAAGTTTCTCGTGCCCGTGGGGGCGCTCGTCGTGCTGGGCGTGGCCTGGCGCAGCTATGGCTGGGGCGGCGTGGCCCTGGCGGCCGGCGCGATCGTGATGTTCCTGCTGATGCACTTCAACCGCGCGATGCAGGTGCTCAAGCGCGCGGCCGACCGGCCCGTGGGCACGGTGGCCAGCTCGGTGATGCTCAACGCCAAGCTCAAGCCGGGCGTGACGCTGATGCACGTGATCGCGATGACGCGCGCGCTCGGCGAACTGCGCTCGCCGCAGGACGAGCAGCCCGAGCACTACCGCTGGACCGATGCCGGCGGCTCGTACGTCGACACGGTGTTCAACGGCGGCAAGCTGCAGGGCTGGACGCTGACGCGGCCCGAGGTCCAGGACGACGAGCCCGAGGCGCCGACCTCTCCGTCGGCCTAATCGACGCTCTTGCGCGCGCCGCGCGGCGCCCGCCACGGCGGGTTGATGCGCGCATGGTGGCGCGCCTCCTTCGCGAACTCGGTGCACGCGTGCGTCATGAGGTCGGCCGAGCGGTAGACCAGGTAGACCTCGAAGTCGGGCAGCTCGTCGGTGATCGGCAGCCGCTCGAGCGCGTCGCCGCTCAGCCGCAGCGGCCCGGCGCCGTGGAACACCGCGTCCGACCACATGCTGACCAGGTCGGTCTGCGTGGCGAGCTGCAGGCCCAGCAGGTTCGAGGCGCTCTGCACCATGCGCCGCGGCATCTCGAGCCCGTGCAGGCGCATGGTGCTGACCAGCGGGCTGAACGGATCGTCGACCGGGTCGAGCACCAGCCAGTCGGCATCGAGCAACGGCCGCAGCTTGCGCACGCGGCGCAGCGGATGGCCGGCGCGCACCGAGATGTGCATCGCCACCGAGAACAGCGGCTCCCACTGGAACACGTTCGAGCCGGGCCCGCTGCAGGTCGAGATCAGGCCGAGGTCGAGCCGGCCCTCGCGCAGGCCCTCGAGCATCTGCTGCGGCCGCATCTCGAAGGCGCGCAGCGCCACGTTCGGAAAGCGCTGGCGGAACGCCGCCATGGCCTCGGGCAGCGGGCCGTTCGAGGCCACCGCGGTGAAGCCGATGTCGAGCCGTGCCTCGTCGTGGCCGCGGATCGCCTCGATGTCCTCGAGCGCATGGCGCAGCTCCTGCTCGACCACGCTGGCGCGCTTGACCAGTGCCGCGCCGTAGGGCGTGAGGCTCACGCCGCGCGTGGAGCGCGACATCAGCGTGACGCCGAGTTCGCGCTCGAGTTCGGCGATCGCCTTCGACAGCGCCGGCTGGGTGGTGTGCAGGCCGCGCGCCGCCTCGTGGATGCTGCCGTGCTGCGCCACCGCGAGCAGCACGCGCAACTGCTGCAGCTTCATTGCTTCGCGGCGGGCATCAGCGGTCGAAGGCCGCCTGCAGGCCGGCCTTGTCGCTCACGCCCTGGTGCAGCTTGAGCATCAGCAGCAGGCGCGCCTTCTGCGGGCTCAGGTCGCCGGCCATCACGGCGCCGGCGTCGAAGGTGGTCTTGCCGCCGCCGACGAAGCCGTACAGCGGCATGGTGCGGCCGTTGGGCACGCGGGTGGCGATCACCACCGGCACGCCGCGCGACAGCGCGTACTTCACGGCCTCGTACATCGAGACGTTCATGTTGCCCATGCCCACGGCCTGCACCACGATGCCCTTCGCGCCCTGGTCCACCGCGTAGCGCAGCAGCGAGCCGTCGGCGCCGCCGAACATCGCGAGGATCTCCACGCGCGGCATCTCGGCGCTGCCGATGTCGATGTGCTGGCGGCGCAGCGCGCTGCGCGAGAACACCACCTTGTCGTCCCAGACCTCGCCGATGAAGCCGAAGTCGCCCGACTTGAAGGTCTCGACGTTGCCGGTGTGGGTCTTGGTCACGGTGCGCGCGGCATTGATCTGGTTGTTCATCGCGAGCATCACGCCCTGGCCCACGGCCTCGGGCGTGGTGGCAATGCGGATCGCGTTGAGCAGGTTGCGCGGGCCGTCGAAGTCGCTCGAGGACGCATTGCGCTGCGCGCCGATCAGGATCACGGGCTTGTTCGACTTGACCGTGAGGTCGAGCCAGTAGGCCGTCTCCTCCATGGTGTCGGTGCCGTGCGCGATCACCACGCCCGCCACCTCGGGGCGCGCGAGCGCATCGTCCACGGCCTGGGTCAGGCGCGTCCACCACTTGGGCTCGACGTAGTTGGCCGACATGGCCGAGAAGTTGTTGACCTCGATGGTGGCGTACTTGCCGGCGTCGGGCACGGTCTGCATCAGGTCGTCGCCCGAGATCGCGGGCACCACGCCCTTGGTGACGGGGTCGACCTTCATCGCGATGGTGCCGCCGGTGGCGATGAACTGCACGACGGGCCGGCTGCCCTGGGCCGAGGCGGCCATCATGCAGCAGGGCGCGAGGGCCAGCAGGCAGAGGCAGTGGCGGATGAGCTTCATGGTGTTGTCCTTGTTCTGGAGGCGGCGGTGCGCCGACGCGCCATTGTGAAGGCGGCACGCACGCGAATGGCGCGCGACGGGCCCTCTCGGTAGTTCCACCGATGGCTTCGCGGCCCCGCTTCTGCGGGGGATGCCTTTTGGTTATCGGCATGAAAATTTGTGATTCCTCGCCGCCGCGCTTTGCCTGAATACTCCGCCGCCACGGGTTCGGGGTGCCATGCGCCGCATGAAGTTCGCGCTTCGCGAATCCGTCGTCCGCACAACAACACAACACCCCGTGGAGATCGAATGAGCGAAGCCGCCGCCCTGCCAGCCAGCCCCGTGCTGGGTTCCGCCCCGCCCGCCAATGCCGCCGCCACCAAGGGCGGCCAGAGCCAGTTCCGGCTGATCGCCGCCTGCTCGATCGGCAATGCGCTCGAGATGTACGACTTCACCGTCTACAGCTTCTTCGCGCTGCTGATCGGCAAGCTGTTCTTTCCCTCCGAGAGCGCCTTCGGCTCGCTGCTGCTCGCGGTCGCGACCTTCGGCATCGGCTTCGTGATGCGGCCGCTGGGCGGCGTGATCATCGGCAACTACGCCGACCGCAAGGGCCGCAAGGCCGCGATGACGCTGACCATCGCGCTGATGGTGGCCGGCACGCTGTGCATCGCGCTCGCGCCCACCTATGCCTCGGCCGGCGTGTTCGGTTCGCTGATGATCGTCGCGGGCCGGCTGCTGCAGGGCTTCTCTCTCGGCGGCGAGGTCGGCGCCGCGACCTCGATGCTGATGGAGGCCGGCGGCGTCAAGGGCCGCGGCTTCCGCGTCAGCTGGCAGCTCGCGAGCCAGGGCCTGTCGGCGCTGGCCGGCGCGCTCACTGGCGCGCTGCTCTATGCGCTGCTGCCGCAGGCCTCGCTCGAGAGCTGGGGCTGGCGCCTGCCCTTCCTGCTGGGCCTGCTGATCGCGCCGGTGGGCCTGTACATCCGCTCGCACCTCGAGGAAACGCACCAGGCCGAGAGCCACGAAGCCAGCCCGATCGGCCGGCTGCTGCGCGCGCACGGCGGCACCGTGTTCAAGGGCATCCTCGCGACCACCGCGGGCACGGCCACCATGTACCTGGTGGTGTTCTTCATGCCCACCTACATGATCCGCGTGCTCAAGATGCCGCCCTCGCTGTCGCTGCTGTCGGGCTGCGTCACCGGCATCACGCTGTTCGTGGTGTCGCTGGTGGCGGGCCGGCTGGCCGACCGGCTCGAGCGCCGCAAGCCGCTGGCGATCGGCTCGCTGCTGTTCAGCCTGGTCGCGGTGGGCCCGGTGTTCTGGCTCATCAGCCACCATCCGAGCGTGCCGCTGGTGCTGTGCCTGTCGGCGCTGCTCACGGCGAGCGTGAACATCGGCACCACGCCGATGTTCCTGATGCTGCTCGAGATGCTGCCGATCGGCGTGCGCGCCAGCGGCATCTCGGTGATCTACAGCGTGGGCGTCACGATCTTCGGCGGCTCCTCGCAGTTCATCGTGACCTGGCTGCTGGCGCAGACCGGCAACCCGCTCTCGCCGGCCTTCTACATGATGGCCTGCGGCGTGCTGAGCATCGGCGCGCTGCTGAGCCTGCGCGAACGGCGCGCCGATTGAGCGCCGCCTTCCTTCCCACCTTTTCCGCGAAACGATTGCCTCCCATGACCCGCGAACTCAGCCTCCAGACCACCAAGCTCCTGTCCCGCCTGCTGCCGCCGATCGAGATCGACACCGAGGCCTTCGTCGACATCCGGCGCCGGATCCATGCCGAGCCCGAACTCGGCTTCGAGGTGAGCGCGACCAGCGAACTGGTCGCGCGGCTGCTGCGCGAATGGGGCTACGAGGTGCACACCGGCATCGGCAGGACCGGCGTGGTGGGGCAGCTCAGGCTCGGCAGCGGCACGCGGCGTCTGGGCATCCGCGCCGACATGGACGCGCTGCCGATCGTCGAGGCCACGGGCCTGCCCTATGCGAGCCGGCAGCACGGCCGCATGCATGCCTGCGGCCACGACGGCCACACGGCGATCCTGCTCGCGGCCGCGAAGGCGCTCGCGAAGAGCCGCGATTTCGACGGCACGCTGAACCTGATCTTCCAGCCCGACGAGGAGAACCTCTGCGGCGCGCGCGCGATGATCGCGGACGGCCTGTTCGAGCGCTTTCCCTGCGACGCGGTCTATGCGCTGCACAACGCGCCCGGCGTGCCGGCCGGCAGCTTCATCGTGCAGGCGGGGCCGGTCACGCTCTCGTCCGACGTGGCCGACGTGACGATCCAGGGCAAGGGCGGCCATGGCGCGATGCCGCACCGCGCGCAGGACCCGGTGGTGGCGGCCGCCGCCACCGTGACCGCGCTGCAGAGCGTGGTGGCGCGCAACGTCGCGCCCGACGACACGGCGGTGCTGTCGGTCGGCTTCATCCGCGGCGGTGCCACCCACAACGTGATTCCGCAATCGGTCGCGCTCGGGCTCAACGTGCGCGCGGCCCGGCCCGAGACGCGTGCGCTGGTGGAGTCGCGCATCCGCGAGATCGTCGCGCTGACCGCGCAGGCGCATGGCGTGGAGGCCAGCATCGACTACCGGCCGCTGGTGCCGCCGGTGGTCAACACCGAGGCCGAGAGCCGGCTGATGACCGAGGTGTGCGCCGCGCTGGTGGGCCCGGACAAGGTGGCGGCGACGGTGCCGCGCGGCTTCGCGGGCAGCGAGGACTTCGCCTGGATGCTGGCCGAGCTGCCCGGCTGCTACGTGCTGCTGGGCAACGGCGAAGGCGAGTTCGGCGGCTGCATGGTGCACAACCCCGGCTACGACTTCAACGACGAGGTGCTGCCGCTGGGCGCGGCCTGCTGGGTGCGGCTGGCGCAGACCTACCTGGTGGCCTGACGCCCGCCGCGCCGGCTCAGAACGGCGCGTCTTCCTCTTCGGCCGTGGCCGCGGCCGGCGCGGTGGCGGCGGCCTTCGGCGCTTCCTCGGCCGGCGCCGCGGTGAACGCCGCCTCGCCGCCGAGCGCGTCGAGCAGCGCCGGCACCAGCTGGCCCAGCTCGCCGGTGGCGATCGCCACGTCGGCATCGAAGTTGTCTTCCTTCTTGCCGCCGCCGGCGCCTTCGTCGGTGCCCTCGAGGAACACGATCTTGCGGATCTGCAGGCCGTGCGTGAGCTCGAAGGACACGCGGTCGTCCCAGGTCAGCGCGAGGCGGGTCGGGCGCTTGCCGTCGGCGATGTGCTGCTTGACCTCGTCGATGTCGAGCGGGTGCTTGGCATAGCGCACCACGGCCTTCGACTCGTCGGTGGCCTTGAGCTCGCACTCGCGGTCGATGGTGAAGCCCGCGGGCGGCTCCTGCGAGGCCAGCCATTCGGACATGGCGGCGGCCGGCTCGATCTGGGTGTTGAGCTGCATCGTGCCGAAGCCGGTGAAGTTCTGCACCAGGCTGCTGACCACCTCGTCGGCGCGCGCCGCGTTGGAGCTGTTGACCACCAGCCGGCGCTCGGCCTGGTCGACCCAGACCGTGACGCGCGCGGTGCGCGTGAAGGCCATCGGCAGCAGTTCGTGCGTGATGTCCTCCTTGAGGTCCTTCTTTTCCTTCTTGCCGGGCTTGCGGCCGGTGGTGGCCTCGATCTGCGCGCAGCGCTCGTCGAGCTTGCGGCGCACCACCGAGCCCGGCACCGACTTGCTCTCGATCATGTACTCGAGCAGCCACTGGCCGTCGATGGATTCCACCAGCGGGCCGTGGGCCTCGCCGCGCGGCTCGACCCAGCCGGCCGACTTCTCCTGCGAGGCGCCGCAGGGCTCGAAGCGCTGCTTGCCCAGGCCTTCCTCGGCCTCGGCCAGCGTTTGCGACCAGCCGGGCTCGATGCGGTAGACGATGACGTTCTTGAATACGGACACGGAGAATCTTTCCCTTCAATCGCTTGTTTGGCGGAACCGGCCATTGTCGCGGCGTCGGGCCGGTTCGCGCCACCGGCGGTGCATGGCCCGGGGCGCCGGTCAGGCAAGAGCGGCACGGCGCCGTAAAATCGGCGGCTTTGGCGGCCTTCAGGCCGCACCCCCCAGCCTCCCCCCGCTGAAGGCTTTCTGCAAAAGCTCCCAAAGGAATCAGGAAATGAGCTCGATCCCCCCCTCGCTCGACGACCGTGACGGCAAGATCTGGATGGATGGCGAACTCGTGGACTGGCGCGACGCCAAGATCCACGTGCTGAGCCACACGCTGCACTACGGCTGCGGCGCCTTCGAGGGCGTGCGCGCCTACAAGACGGCCGACGGCGGCACCTCGATCTTCCGCCTGGCCGAGCATACCGAGCGCCTGTTCAACAGCGCCAAGATCCTGCGCATGAAGATCCCGTTCACGCAGGAACAGCTCAACGAGGCCCAGAAGCAGGTCGTGCGCGAGAACAAGCTCGAGAGCTGCTACCTGCGCCCGCTGATCTGGATCGGCTCCGAGAAGCTCGGCGTGAGCCCCAAGGGCAACAAGATCCACGCCATGGTCGCGGCCTGGTCCTGGGGCGCCTACCTCGGCGAGGAAGGCATGAAGCGCGGCATCCGCGTGAAGACCTCGAGCTACACGCGCCACCACGTCAACATCACGATGACGCAGGCCAAGACGGTCAGCAACTACACCAACTCGATCCTCGCCAACATGGAAGCGCTGGACGACGGCTACGACGAGGCGCTGCTGCTCGACGCGAGCGGCTTCGTGTCCGAGGGCGCGGGCGAGAACGTGTTCGTGGTCAAGAACGGCGTGGTCTACACGCCCGACCTGTCGGCCGGCGCGCTCAACGGCATCACGCGCAACACGATCCTGCACGTGTGCAAGGACCTCGGCATCGAGCTGGTGCAGAAGCGCATCACGCGCGACGAGGTCTACATCGCCGACGAAGCCTTCTTCACCGGCACCGCGGCCGAAGTCACGCCGATCCGCGAACTCGACCGCGTCGAGATCGGCAACCGCGGCGACGGCGGGGCGCGCGGCCCGGTCACCGAGAAGATCCAGGCGGCCTTCTTCGACATCGTGAACGGCAAGAACCCCAAGTACGCCCACTGGCTCACGAAGGTCTGAAGAACATGTCCACCACTGCAGTCGTCGAACTCCTCGCGAAGGAGCTCAACCACCAGGGCGGCGTGTTCTGCCCCAGCCCCAAGGCCGACATGAAGCTCTGGAACAGCCACCCCAAGGTCTACCTGGACGTGGCGCGCACCGGCGAGGCCAGGTGCCCGTACTGCGGCACCACCTACCGGCTCAAGGCCGGCGAGGTGGTTTCCGCGCGCCACTGACGCGGCGATAGAAGAAGAGACCGGGGGAGGCCCGGAACGTCCATGAAGATCAACGTCGCGATCACGATGGAGATCCGGGCCGATGCACGGCAATCGATCTGGTTCAACGGCGCCAACCAGCACTGCGTGTACCTCTACATGCTGCTGAAGCGCTCGCCGCTGGTGGGCGAGGTCTGGCTGGTGCACGGCGACGGCGTCGCCGCCTATGCCGAGGGCATGATGCTCGGCGAACTGGCCGGTGCGCTGCGGCCGCTCTCGGCGGTGGTCCACCAGACCGACCTGCTGATCGAGATGAACGCCTTCGTTCATCCGACGCATGTCGAGGCGGTGCGCCGGCGCGGCGGGCATTGCGTGTCGTACCGCTTCGGCAACGACTACGTGGTGGCGGTCGAGACCATCAACTTCCAGGCCAATCCCTGGCTGCCGAACCCGCACCGCGTGCAGTTCGACGAGCTCTGGACCAACCCGCAGCACGCCCACACCTGCAAGAGCTACTTCGAGGCCGTGTACCGCGCGCCGGTGCACGTGCTGCCGCACGTGTGGTCGCCGTATTTCCTCGACCGGAGCCTCGCGGCCAATGCCGAGCTCAAGGCACGCTTCGGCTACCGCAACCAGGGCCGGGCCAAGCGCATCGCCTTCTTCGAGCCGAACCTCAACGTGGTCAAGAGCTCGCTGATCCCGATGCTGGCGGCCAACGAATGCCATGTGCGGCGCCCCGAGCTCGTGCAGCACGTCTACATGACGAACACCTTCGACAAGAAGGAGAACACGGCCTTCAAGCACATCGCACTGGGGCTGCGGATGGTGCAGGACGGCAAGGCCACGGCCGACCCGCGCGCGCCCTTCGTCGAATGGGCCGCGCACCACACCGACATCGTGGTGTCGCACCAGTGGGAGAACGGCCTCAACTACCTGCTGTACGAGGCGCTGTACGGCAACTACGCGCTGGTGCACAACTCGCCGTTCCTGCGCGAGGTGGGCTACTACTACCCCGAGTTCGAGGTCTTCGAGGCAGCCGCCGCGATCGAGCGCGCGGCCGAGACGCACGATGCGCAGCTGGATGCGCAGGCGCAGGCCAACGCGGCTTTCCTGCGCACGCTCGACCCGGCGCATGCGCCGAACATCGAGGCGCACGACGCGCGCATCCGCGCGCTGTTTTCGAACTAGTTCTCGTCGGCCACGCGCACCACGCGCTTGCCGAAGTTGCGGCCCTGCAGCAGGCCGATGAAGCCGGCCGGCGCGTGCTCCAGGCCCTCGACGATGTCCTCCATCGGCCGCACTTCGCCGCGTTCGATCCAGTCGCCCATCTCGCGGCGGAAGGCCTCGAAGCGCTCGCCGTAGTGGTCGAGGATGACGAAGCCCTGCATGCGGATGCGCTTCTGCAGCAGCGAGGCCATCAGCAGTGGCAGGCGGTTCGTCCCCTGGGTTTCGCCGTCGGCGTTGTAGTCGGCGATGTGGCCGCAGACCGGCACGCGCGCGCCGATGTTGAAGAGCGGCAGCACCGCGTCGAACACCGGCCCGCCGACGTTCTCGAAATAGACGTCGATGCCCTTCGGGCAGGCCGCGGCGAGGCGCTCGGCCAGCGCGGGATCGTGGCGGTCGAGGCAGGCGTCGAAGCCCAGCACCTCGACCGCGTGGCGGCACTTGTCCGCGCCGCCCGCGATGCCGACCACGCGCGCGCCCTTCAGCCGGGCGATCTGCCCGACCATCGCGCCGACCGCGCCGGTGGCCGCGGCCACGACCACGGTCTCGCCGGGCTTCGGTTGGCCGATGTCGAGCAGGCCGACGTGGGCGGTGAAGGCCGGCATGCCGAGCGCGCCGAGCGCGAGCGAGGGGCGCGCCATGTCGCCCAGCGGCATCAGGTCCTGGCCGTCGGACAGCGCGTAGTCCTGCCAGCCGGCGTTGCCGAGCACGAGTTCGCCGGCGCGGAACCGCGGGTGCTTCGAGGCCACGACGCGGTTGACCGTGCCGCCCACCATCGGCTGGCCCAGCGGCACCGAGGCCGCGTAGATCGGCGCGACCTCGTCCATCAGCTGGCGCATGTACGGGTCGAGCGAGAGGTACAGCGTGCGCAGCAGCACCTGGCCCTCGGCGGGCGCGGGCACGGCGCCCTCCTCGAGGCGGAAGTGCGCGGGTGTCGGCAGCCCGCGCGGGCGCGCGGCGAGGACGAGGCGGCGGTTGACGGTGTCGCTTTGGGGCATGGGCAGGGGCTCCTGGGTGGTGGAAGGGGGGATGACCTGGCAGGTAATTAGACCGGTCGTCTAGAAGATGACCGCAAAAAAGGCGGGAGCGACATCGGTCGTCCCGCCTCTCAGCCGACCGGGGTGGGAACGGGGGCCAGACCCAGCGCCTGCCTGGTGCCGGCCATGGTGCGGTCGAGCGGTGCGCGGTCGCGCGCGATCTTCGCGAGCAGGCTGGCGCCGAGCCAGCTCTGGTAGAGCGAGACGGCCTGGGCCTGCGCGGGATCGCCGGCTTCGGCGGCCGGCAGCGAGCCGTCGGCCCGGCCGGTCTCGATGCAGCGCGCGAGCCGGTCGGTGATCTGGCGGATGCCGCGGTCCAGCGCCGCGCGCATGGTTTCCGACAAGTCGCAGACCTCGGCGCCGAGCTTCACCACGAGGCAGCGGCTCTGGGCGTCGTCGCCGGTCTGCGAGTCGAGCCAGTCCTGGAAGTAGGCGACCAGCTGCTGCGCGCCCGTGCCCGACTCGGCCAGCAGGGCGTCGGTGCGCGCGAGGTAGTCGCTGAAATAGGCCTCGAGCACCGCCTCGCCGAAGGACTCCTTCGAGCCGAAGTAGTGATAGAACGAGCCCTTCGGCACCCTGGCCAGGCTCAGCACCTCGGCCAGCCCGACGGCCGTGAAGCCCTTGCGCAGCAACAGCGGATGCGCCACGTCGAGGATGTGGCGGCGAACGTCGGGAGGCGTGGCGACGGCAGTCATGGCGCCGGACTCTAGCGCCGATTAGACCAGTCGTCTAGTACGAGATTCCGGAGTCAGCCCGGTGCCGCAGCGCGCTTCGAGGCCTCGGATTCGCTGCCGATCCGCCGGCCCGGCCAGAGGTCGCGCCAGGGCTCGGGGTCCTGCCGCTCCTGCGCCAGCCGCAGGTAGACCATCGCGATCCACAGCAGCGCCAGCCCGATCTGGGCATCGCGCAGCGCCGAGTTCACGCAGGAGGCGATCAGCGCGATCAAGGTCGCCGCCAGCGCATAGCGGCCCGCGATGTCGGGCCGCTTCCAGGCCTGCCAGACGGCCGCGACCATGATCGCGAGCAGGCTCAGCAGCCCCGGCAGGCCGCCCTGCGCGCCCATCCAGAGGAAGTCGTTGTGCGGCATGTTCGAGTCGGCGAACAGCGCGGGGCCGCGCTGGTGCCATTGCTCGGTCCAGCCGCCGATGCCCCAGCCGGTGAGCGGCCGGTCGGCGATCATGCGGCCGGTGTCGCGGTACATGAAGTAGCGGATGACCATGCTGCCGTGGAAGATCTCGCCGGCCTGCGCCTTCTCGATCTCCTGGACGCCGAGCTCGACCTTCTGCTGCAGCTGCGGCAGCTGGTAGAGGCCCGCCCCGAGCACCACGGCGCCCACGATCAGCGCCGCCGACAGCGCCTTCAGGTGGCTGCGCCACTGGTGGATGCACACCAGCGGCAGCACCAGCAGCAGCGCCAGCACCGAGGTGCGCGAGGTCAGCGGCAGCGCCACCACCGCCATCAGCAGCAGCACCAGCGCGAAGGCCGGCAGCGCGCGCAGCGGCCGGTGCGCCGCGATCTGCGACAGGCCCCAGACCGCCGCCGTCGACGCCACCACGCTGAACAGCAGCGCATTGCTGATCGACTTGTTGCCGACCTCCATCACCACGCCGCGCAGCGGCCCCCAGATGTGGAAGCCGCCGACCGCGTAGAACACCACCACCAGCAGCAGGTTGAGCGCCGAGATCAGCAGGAAGCCGCGCAGCGCCCACATCGCCTCGTCGCGCGCGAGCGCCATCGCCATCAGCAGCGTGGCGGCGATGCGCAGCCCGTGTACCAGGTTCGAGGGGGTCTCGGGGTAGTGCGGCCGGATGGCCAGCACGATCAGGGTCCAGGCCACATAGGCCATGACCGGCCACCACAGCGGATTGGCGCGCAGCCGCGCGATGCGTTCGCGGCCGTTGCCCGCCGCCAGCAGGGCGACCAGCAGCAGCAGGGCCGAGAGGTAGGTGACGCCGACCGGCATGTACACCGCGAGCCCCCAGAACATGGCCGCGGGCCGGACGATGTGCGATCTCTGCATAGGGCGCGGATTCTAGGGGGCCGCCTTCCGGCGCAACCTGACTTCACCCCCGGCGCGCGCGGGGCTTGGGCGCGCGTGCCTCAGCCGCGCGGCAGCCGGATCACGAAGCTCGCGCCGCCGCCGGGCCGGTCCTCGCAGCGCACCGTGCCGCCATGCCGCTCGGTGATCGACTTGACCAGCGCCAGCCCGAGGCCGACGCCGCCGTTGCGCTCGCTCGCGCCCGGCAGCCGGTAGAAGGGCTCGAAGATGCGGTCGCGCAGCGCGGCCGGCACGCCCGGGCCGCGGTCGTTCACGCGCACCGTGGCCTGGCCGTCGGTGCTGCCGAGTTCGACCGAGATCTCGCCGGCGCCGTAGCGGCGCGCGTTCTCGAGCAGGTTGCGGATCGCGCGGCGCAGCAGCCGCGAGACGCCGGGCACGGTCAGCGCCGCGTTGTCGGTGCCCGCCACCAGGTCGAGCTCGGCATCGACGCGCGCGCATTCCTCGGCGGCCAGACCGGTCAGGTCGACCGCCTCGATGGTGCCCATGTCGGCCTCGCTGGCGTCCAGGCGGCTGGCCAGCAGGATCTCGTCGATCAGCTGGTCGAGCTCGGCGATGTTGCGCGAGATCTCGGCGCGCGCCGCGGGGCTCGGCTGGTCGCCCATGAGCTCCAGGCTCATGCGGATGCGGGTCAGCGGCGAGCGCAGCTCGTGCGAGGCATTCGCCAGCAGCGACTTGTGCGAGCGCACCAGCTGTTCGATGCGCACCGCCGATGCATTGAAGCGCTTGGAGAGATCGGCCACTTCGTCCTGCCCTTCCTCGGTGACGCGCACCGACAGATCGCCCTCGCCCCAGCGCTGCACGCCGCGCTGCAGCGTCTCGAGCCGCTTGGTGAGCCGGCGCACGATCGGATAGACGCCGAGCGCCACCGCCACGCCGACCAGCGCGATCATCCAGCCCAGGCCGAATGGCGTGCGCCAGGGCGCGAAGCCGCTGGTGCCGGTGGCGCGCTCGCGCGGTGCCACGCGCAGCGTGATCGCCTTGCCGTCGCTGAGCGTCACGTCGAACTCCAGCCCCTGGCCCGGCACGCGCAGCGCCTTGCCGGCGCCGATCTGCTTGTCCTGCGCGTCGAGCACCACCACCTCGCGCGGCACCGGCGCGAGCCGCTCGCGCTCGGCCTCGGCCGCCACGCGCACGATCCAGTTGGCCATCAGCGTGAGGATCACCACGCCGCCGACCACCGCGAGCCAGATGCGCACGTAGAGGTGGCGGGAATACAGATTGATCATGGGGAGGTGTGGGGCGCGGCGGCCGGGGTCGGCCGCGTTTTTCGGAGAGGTGCCGCGAGCGGGACGGACATGACCCGCCGGCCGTTCAGTCCTGCTGCTTGGCGAACACGTAGCCCACGCCGCGCACCGTGAGGATGCGCTTCGGATTCTTCGCGTCGACCTCGATCGCCGCGCGGATGCGGCCCATGTGCACGTCGATCGAGCGATCGAAGGCCTCGAGCTCGCGGCCGCGCACGGCTTCCATGATCTGGTCGCGCGTGAGCACCCGGCCCGCGCGCTCGGCCATCGCGACCAGCAGGTCGAACTGGTAGGAGGTGAGGTCGGCGACCTGGCCGGCCACCGAGACGGTGCGCGCGTTGCGGTCGATCTCGAGCGTGCCGAAGCGCATCATCGACGCGGCCTCGGCCTCGGTGTTGCTCTCGCCGCGGCGGCGCAGCACGGCGCGGATGCGCGCCAGCAGCTCGCGCGGCTCGAAGGGCTTGGGCAGGTAGTCGTCGGCGCCGATCTCCAGGCCGATGATGCGGTCCATCGGGTCGCCCTTGGCGGTCAGCATCAGCACCGACACCTTGGAGATCGCGCCCGGCAGCGCGCGGATGCGGCGGCAGACCTCGAGGCCGTCGGTGTCGGGCAGCATCAGGTCGAGGATGACGAGGTCGGGCGCGTGCTGCTGCAGCAGCTCGAGGCCGCTGGCGCCGTCGCCCGCATGGTTGAAGCCGAAGCCCGACTGGGTGAGGTATTCGCCGACCATCTGCGCCAGGCGCTGGTCGTCTTCGATCATCAGGAGTTGAGGGGTGCTCATGCGCTTCATGGTGGTCCACCGGGAGCAAGCTGGCTTGAACGCTCCGTAAAGTTGCGTAAACCTCGTGCGGCCATGTCAACCGGCCGGCACTGCGAAAAGCATAGCGCCGTCCTCGTGCCGCGCCGCCGAAAGCCGCTGGGCGTCACGGTATTCGGGCAGCGCGAGCAGGGCCTCGAGCGCGACGGCATCCAGCGCCGGATCGCAGGCGCGCGCCCGCGCGAGGATCTCGCCGGCCAGCCGGCGCAGCTGCGCGGTCGAGGCCCGGATGCGCGCCTTGAAGGCCGCGTCGTCGAGCCGGTCCTTGAGGCTGCGGTTGAGCTCGGCGAACCACGGCATCGAGGCCTGGTCGAGCATCGCCGCGCGGTTGCGCTTGTCGCTCGCGCCCGACCAGGCGCGCAGCAGCGCCTGCACTGCGATGTTGAGGCGCTGGCAGTGCTGCAGTTCGTCGCGCACGCTGCCCAGCAGCGCCAGGTCGGTGAGCCGGCCCTGGAAGAAGATCTGCGACAGCACGCCCCAGTAGTAGGCGTAGTCCCAGATCACCTTCACCGGCAGCACCTCGGGATCGCCGAACAACGGGTACTGGTCCTGGTAGAGCGCCAGCGTGCTCTCGTAGAACGAGTGGTAGATCTGGTCGTAGAGCTGCGCGCGCGCCTCGATCGAGCGGCCGCGCCGGTCGTGCGCGATCAGGTCGGTGATGTAGGTGTTGCCGATCGCGATGAAGTCGCTGCCCGGCGAATAGAAGGGGTCGAGGAACAGGCCGGCCTCGCCGGTCAGCGCCCAGCGCCGGTCCGAGAACACCTGCTTGCAGCCGTACGAGAAGTGACGCAGGAACGCGAAGTCCTGCAGCAGGTGGCGCTTGCCGTCGAGCGCCTCGTAAAGCCGCGGCTGATAGGTCGCGAACCAGTCCATCGCCTTGTCGAAGGTGTCGATGGTGGCCAGCGGATGCAGCTTCTGGTCGGCCACGATGCCCACCGAGTGCGAGCCCGAGGCCAGCGGGATCAGCCACACCCAGTAGCCCGCGCCCACCAGGTGGTTGGTCGACAGCCAGCGCGCCTGCGGGTCGCAGCGCGCGCGCCAGGCCTCGTCCTCGCTCCAGTGGTCGATGGTGATGCGCTCGCCGATGCGGAACCACACGGCGTTCACGTCGTGGTCGTTGGGCTGCGCCAGCCCGAGCTTGCGCTTGAGCAGGCCCGCGCGCCCGCAGGCGTCGATCAGCCAGCGCGCCTCGGTGTCGCGGGTTTCGCCGCCCTGGGTCCATTGCAGCCGGTGGTGGGTGGCGCCGTCCTCGGCCAGCTCGATGCGGCGCACGAAGGCGTCGTCGGCGAAGTGCACGCCGTGGCGCGCGGCCTCCTGCGCGAGGTAGTTCTCGAGGATGCCGCGGTCGATCTGGTAGCTGGGCACCGACAGGTAGCGGCTGGCGCCGATCTCGGTCACGCCGTCGATGTCGCGCCGGCCCTCGCTGAAGAAGAAGCGGAAGCCGAACTTGCGCAACTGCTCGTTCTCGAAGTGCGGCTTCAGGCCCAGCACGGTGTCGAAGTAGTGGGCGCCGATCTCCACCGAGGATTCGCCCACCTTGTGCGCCGCGTGCGGCACCGGGTGCGCGCGGCGCTCGAGCACCAGCACCGAGAGGTCGTCGAAGCGCTGGCGCAACTGCAGCGCCAGCGTGAGCCCCGCCAGACCGCCACCCATGATCACTGCGTCGTAGCGCGGGGCGGTCTGCTTCATGCGGATTCCTTCGTCAGTGCCCGCCGGGCCGCAGCCGCAGTCTCAGCGAGAGGGTGGGGGACAGCGGCAGCGCGACCTCGGCGCCGGCCGGACCGTCGAGCCGCGCGAGCGCCTCGAACAGGCCGAGCGCCTGCGCCATCGGGTTGACCTGCGCGAGCGTCTTCGCCGCGTCGGACGTGGGCGTCGTGCCGGCCGCGCCGTCGCTGGCCAGCGACCAGTCGAGCGCCGCCACCGTGCGTTCGGTGGGCTCGGGCGCCAGCACCAGCGCCAGCGCGAGCTGGCCCTGGCTGCCCGTCACGGCCGCCAGCGGGCCGGTGGCGGGCGCGTCGTAGCCCACCAGCAGCACCGCCTCGCGGTCGGCCGCGCACTGCGCCGCGGCCTCGAGCAGGGCCGCGCCGAAGCTGCTGTCGTAGGCCGAGATCGAATTGCTCGCGGCCATGCAGCCGGTGCCGATGGTCCAGTAGCCCACGGCGGCGTTGTGCACCGAGTTGTGGAAGCGCGTGGGCGACAGCACCGAGGGATCGGTGGCGAGCGTGCTGCACATGTAGTCGTTGATCGACAGGTCGCCGTGCGCCGAGACGAACACGCAGGGCAGGTCGGCCGCCTGCCGGCCCGAGCCCGCGATGGCGGCGGCGGCCACCTCGAGCGCCAGCGCCACGGTGTCGGGCGCGCGGCGGCGCTCGGCCGGGGCCAGCACCTGCGGCGCCGGGCGCTTGGCCGGCGGATCGGTGAGCGCGCCCTCGCCGCGGAAGGCCGCGCGCGCTGCCTCCCAGCCGGGCAGGGTGGGGGCCCAGAAGGCCGGACCCTCGATGTAGATCGTCGGCGCGGCGCTCATGCCTGCGCCGCCTTGCCGAACACCAGCGCGCAGTTGTTGCCGCCGAAGCCGAAGGAATTGGAAAGCGCGTAGCGCACCTCGCCGTGCGCCGGCGCGAGCCGGATCTGCGGGCCGAAGCCCGGGTCGAGCGCGGCCGAGTTGACCGTGCCCGGCATCAGGCCGCGCTCGATTGCCAGCAGGCTGATCACCGCCTCGACGATGCCCGCGGCGCCCAGCGTGTGGCCCGTGAAGCCCTTGGTCGAGCTCGCATGCGTGCGCGCCGGGAAGCGGCGTGCCACCAGCGCGCCCTCGACCTCGTCGTTCTTCTGGCTCGCGGTGCCGTGCATGTTGATGTAGTCGATCGCCTCGGGCGCGAGGCCGGCGCGCGCCAGCGCCTCGTCGAGCGCGCGCTCGGCGCCCAGGCCCTCGGGATGCGGTGTCGACATGTGGTGCGCGTCGCTGGCCTCGCCGTAGCCCAGCAGCTGCAATCCGGTGGCGGAAGCCGCGTCGGCGCGCTCGAGCAGCGCGAAGCCCGCAGCCTCGCCCAGGCTGATGCCGTCGCGGTCCGGATCGAAGGGCCGGCACGGCCCGCCCGACACCAGCTCGAGCGAGTTGAAGCCGAACAGCACGCTGCCGCACAGCGTGTCGACGCCGCCGACCACGGCCGCGTCGACCAGGCCCAGGCGGATCAGCCGCTCGGCCGAGGCGAACACCTTGGCGCTCGACGAGCAGGCGGTGGAGATGGTCTCGCTCGGCCCTTCGAGGCCCAGCACTTCCTGCACGAACATCGCGAGCGAATGCGGCGTGTGCACCGCCGGGCGGCGCTGCGCGGGCGGGAAATGGCCGTCGGCGTCGAGCTGGGTGTAGGCCAGCTCGGTCTCGCCGATGCTCGAGGTCGAGGTGCCGAGGATCAGCGCGATGCGCGCCGCGCCATGGCGCCGGCGCGCCGCGGCCACGGCCTCGAGGAAGCCGTCGGCCGAAAGGCCGAGCCAGGCCAGCCGGTTGTTGCGGCAGTCCCAGTGCGCGAAGGCTTCGGGCAGGCGGATCTCTTCGAGGCCGTCGACGCGGCCGATCCAGGTCGGCAGCGGCGCGGGGCCGAAGTCGTTGGCGCGCAGGCCGCTGCGCGAATGTTCGAGCGCTTCGGCAAGCGGCTCCTTGCCGACGCCGACGGCCGAGGTGGCCGTGTAGGCGCTGATCTGGAGGGGAGGAATGCGGGCGGGCACGGTGTGGACGTGGCTGGGCGGTGACGCGGTTGGAGGAGTAGTTCTAGTGGTCGGGGCTGGGGGAAGCAGCGCAAAGCCTACCAGTTGCGGGGGTGGGGCCGTGTCGGCGGTTTCCTATGGGGCCGGGTCAGGATTTCCCGCTGTCCGGGCGCGCGGCCAGCGTGCGCGAGGCCAGCGCCACCAGCACCAGCACCGGCACGCCGAGCAGGGCGGTGGCATAGAAGAAGGTGCTGTAGCCGTAGGCGTCGACGAACACGCCCGAGTAGCCGGCGATGAACTTCGGCAGCAGCAGCATCAGCGAGCTGAACAGCGCGTACTGCGTGGCCGAGTAGCTGATGTTGGTGAGGCTCGAGAGGTAGGCGATGAAGGCCGCCGAGGCAATGCCGCCCGCGAGGTTGTCGGCCGAGACCACGGCGATCAGGGCCGTCAGGTCGTGGCCGCGCGAGGCCAGCCAGGCGAACAGCAGGTTGCTCGCCGCGCTGAGCACCGCGCCCAGCATCAGCACCCGCATCACGCCCAGGCGCATCGACAGCACGCCGCCGACGAAGGCGCCCACCAGCGTCATGACCACGCCGTAGATCTTGCTGACCGTGGCCACCTCGTCCTTGGTGAAGCCCATGTCGACGTAGAAGGGGTTGGCCATGATGCCCATCACCACGTCGCTGATGCGGTAGATCGCGATCAGCGAGAGGATCAGCACCGCCTGCCACTTGTAGCGGCGGATGAAGTCGGCGAAGGGCTCGACCAGCACGTCGCGCAGCCATTCGGCGGCATTGCGCGGCGCCGACAGCGAGCGCTTCGCGGGCTCGGGCGACAGCAGCACCGTGAGCACGCCCACGAGCATGGAGCCGGCCATCACGAGGTAGGCCGTCTTCCAGGCGCCGTTCTGGTAGGCCGCGCCGGCCGCCGCGCCCACCGCCGGCGCGGCCGGCGCGACCTCGGCCCAGGCCGCCACCCACAGCACCCCGGCCCCGGCCCAGATCATCGCGAGCCGGTAGCCGGTCTGGTAGGCCGCGGCCAGCGCCGCCTGCTTGCGGGTTTCGGCCGACTCGATGCGGAAGGCGTCGAGCGCGATGTCCTGCGTGGCCGAGCCGAAGGCCACCAGCAGCGCGCACCAGACCATCGGCACGAGGCCCTGGCGCGGATCGTTGACCGCCATGCCGACCAGCCCCGCGATCACCATCCCCTGCGCCAGCAGCAGCCAGCCGCGCCGGCGTCCGAGCAGCGTAGTCAGCGGCGGCAGCGGCAGACGGTCGACCAGCGGCGCCCACACCCATTTGAAGCCGTAGGCCAGGCCGACCCAGCTCAGGTAGCCGATGGTGGCGCGGTCGATGCCGGCCTCGCGCAGCCGGAAGCTCAGCGTGCCCAGCACCAGCAGCAGCGGCAGCCCGGCCGAGAAGCCCAGCGCCAGCATGCGCAAGGTGGCGGGTTCGAGGTAGACCTTCAGGGCGTCGCGCCAGGGCGGCGAACCGGCGGCGGTGGATTCGGCGGGCGGGACGGAAGACATGTGGGAGCGATTGTCCATGAGTGCCGCGCCGGTCGGCCGCCGGGTCATCCACCAAGGCGTCTTCATTTGTTCCTATCATCCGGCCCCATATGTGCACACGCTGCGATCGCTCCGCCCCGGTCCTCTCCCATGCCTCGGCCTGGCAGCCGCGGCGCGCCTTCCTGCTGGCCGCGGCCGGCGCGGCATTGAGCGGGCCGGCGCTGGCGCAGGTCGACGTCGGCAATGCCTCGGTGGCGCGCAACCTGGTGCCGGCCGACCGCATCGAGGCCGCGGGCGGCCAACAGTACGGCGAACTGCTGGAGCAGGCGCGCGCCAAGAACGCGCTCGCGGGCGACGGCAATCCGCAGCTGCAGCGGCTGCGCGCCATCGCCAACCGGCTGATCCCCTTCGCCACGCCCTGGAACAGCCGTGCGCGGCAATGGAAGTGGGAGGTCAACCTGATCGGCAGCAAGCAGATCAACGCCTTCTGCCTGCCGGGCGGCAAGATCGCCTTCTTCACCGGCATCCTCGACCAGCTCAAGCTCACCGACGACGAGGTCGCGATGGTCATGGGCCACGAGATGGCCCATGCGCTGCGCGAGCATGCGCGCGCCCGCATGGCCAAGAGCGCGGGCACCGGCGCCGCGCTCTCGATCGGTGCGCAGCTGCTCGGCCTGGGGCAGGTCGGCGACCTCGCGGCGCGCGCGGGCACCCAGCTGCTCACGCTCAAGTTCAGCCGCGGCGACGAGACCGAGGCCGACCTCGTCGGCCTGGAGCTCGCGGCGCGCGCCGGCTACGACCCGAAGGCCTCGGTGTCGCTGTGGAACAAGATGGCCACGGCCTCGAAGAACCAGGGCGGGCTGAGCTTCCTCTCGACGCACCCGAGCGGGCCGGACCGGATCGCCAAGCTGCAGGCGAATTTGCCGAAGGTGGAGAACCTGTACCGGGACGCCAAGAAGAGCTGAGCGCGCTGTCTTCCTCCTTCCCCCCTCTGGGGGAAGGCCGGGATGGGGGCACTGGGCGGTCGATGAGGCCGTGACCCGATGCACCGCCGCATGCCCCCACCCCAACCCTCCCCCAGCGGGGGAGGGAGCCACACATAGATAACTGAGCGACTGACGCCGCGGGCGCCCCACCAGCGGCCCGTGCGCGCTGGCACGCCGCTTGCATCTCGACTTGTACACAAGTTTGGATGCCTGATCATGGTGCATGACGAGAAAGACCCGGCCGCCGCGGCTTGGATCCTGCGTTTCGCGCAGCCGCTGACGCGCGAGAACGACGACACGCGGGAAGCCACGCCCGCTACCACCCCCGCCCCGCTCGCGGGCCTGCGCTTCGCCGTCAAGGACAACATCGACGTCGCCGGCGTGCCCACCACCGCCGCCTGCCCGGCCTTCGACCGCCTGCCGGCCGCCCATGCGGCCGTGGTGCAGCGGCTGCTCGACGCCGGTGCGTCGCTGCTCGGCAAGACCAACCTCGACCAGTTCGCCTGCGGCCTCAACGGCACGCGCTCGCCCTATGGCGAGGTCGGCAATGCCTTCGATGCACGCTACGTGTCCGGCGGCTCGAGCTCGGGTTCGGCCCGCGTGGTCGCCACCGGCGAGGCCGACTTCGCGCTCGGCACCGACACGGCCGGCTCGGGCCGCGTGCCCGCGGGTCTCAACAACATCGTCGGCCTCAAGCCCTCGCGCGGGCTGCTGAGCACCGCCGGCGTGGTGCCGGCCGCGCAGAGCGTCGACTGCGTCTCGATCTTCGCGCGCACCGTCGCGCTCGCGGTCGAGGTGCTGCAGGCCGCGCTCGGCTTCGATGCGCGCGATCCCTATTCGCGCGACATCGCGCTCGATGTCGAACCCTTCCCCGCCGCCTTCCGCTTCGGCGTGCCCGACCGCCTCGCCTTCTTCGGCGACACGCTGGCCGAGGCCGCCTTCGCCGACGCGCGCCGGCGCCTCGAGGCGCTGGGCGGCACGGCCGTCACCGTGCCCTTCGCGCCGCTGGCCGAGGCCGCCGCGCTGCTCTACGACAGCGCGCTGGTGGCCGAGCGCTATGCCGCGGTGCGCGCCTTCTTCGACCGCCACGAGGCCGAGGTCGTCGAGCCCGTGCGCGGCATCCTCGCGCAGGGCCGCGGCTACAACGCGGCCGACGTGTTCGAGGCCCAGACCCGGCTGCGCGCGCTCGCGCAGCAGGCCGAACCGATGTGGCGCGACATCGACGTGCTGCTGGTGCCCACCGCGCCCACGCACTACACGCGCGACGCGATGCGCGCCGACCCGGTGGCGCTCAACCGCAACCTCGGCGCCTACACCAACTTCGTCAACCTGCTCGACTACGCCGCGCTCTCGGTGCCCAGCAGCCTGCGGCCCGACGGCCTGCCCTTCGGCATCACGCTGATCGGCCGCTGCGGCAGCGACCTCGCGCTGGCCGAGCTGGGCCAGCGCTACCACCACGCCACCGGCCTCGCGCAGGGCGCGACCGGCGAGCCGCTGCCCGCGCCGCGGCCGATCCGTGGCCTCGCCCCGGCGCAGGCCGCGACGCTGCCGATCGCGGTGGTCGGCGCGCACCTCAGCGGCATGCCGCTCAACGGCCAGCTCACCGAGCGCGGCGCCGTGCTGCGCGAAGCCATCCAGACCGCGCCGCGCTACCGGCTGTACGCGCTGCCCGGCACCGTGCCGCCCAAGCCCGGCCTGCAGCGCAGCGCCGAGGGCGGCGCCGCGATCGCGCTCGAGGTGTGGGACCTGCCGCTGGCCGAAGTCGGCGGCTTCCTCGCGCTGATCCCCGCGCCGCTGGGCCTGGGCAGCGTCGAGCTGGCCGACGGCCGCTGGGTGCACGGCTTCATCTGCGAGGGCCATGCGCTGGCCGGTGCGGAAGAGGTCACGCGCCATGGCGGCTGGCGCGCCTACCTCGCGAGCCGCGCCGCCTGAATCCCTGTTGTCTTCGAACCCAGACCGAGGAGTCTTCCATGTCCATCTCCGACCTCCCTTCCACCGCCTCGCGCCGACAGGTGCTGCAGGCCGGCGCCGCCGGCCTCGCGGTGCTCGCAGCGCCGGCGATCGTGCGCGCCCAGGCGGCACCGAAGATCCGCGTCGGCTTCTGGCCGGTGGCCGCGGGCCTGCCCTTCTTCGCGGCGGTCGAGCGCGGCTTCTTCAAGGAAGCGGGGCTCGACGTGGAACCGCAGAAGTTCGCGGGCGCGCAGCAGGTGATGGAAGCCATGCTCGCGGGCCGCTGCGACGGCAGCGCCAACGGCACCGGCTCGGCCAACCTCGCGATCGGCGAGATCGCGCAGCCGGGCCTGTTCAAGATCTTCTGCACCAACCCGAGCAACGCGAAGTTCGTGCTCGACGAGTTCATCGTCGCCAAGGACAGCCCGATCAAGGCCATGGCCGAGCTCTCGGGCAAGAAGGTGGCCTCGGGCCCGGGCATCCAGAACGTCACGCTGTGCAAGACCATGCTCGAGCGCGCGGGCGCCAAGGGCGTGTCGGTCAGCGAGCTGCCGATCGGCCAGCACGTGGCCGCGCTGGTGGCGGGGCAGGTCGATGCCTGCTACACGCTCGAGCCCACGGGCACCGTGGGCCGCATGAACGGCACCACGCGCGTGCTCGAGGCCGGCGTGGTCGCGCGCTACATCCTCGGCGACCCGATGGCGCCCTGGCACGGCGGCGCCGCCAGCCTCACGACCGAGTTCCTCAAGAAGAACCCCGACGCCGCGAAGAAGTACATCGCCGCCTATGCGCGCGGCGTCGAGCTGGTGCGCGGCCAGCCCGACGAGGCGCGCCAGTACATGAAGGGCTACACCGCCATCGAGGGCAAGCTCACGGCCGAGGTGCCGCTGGCCTCGTACATGCTCTACAACGAGTTCAAGCCCAGCGACGTCGCCTACTTCCAGAAGTTCTACGACCTGTTCACCGAGAAGGGGATCTTCGAGAAGAAGGTCCTGGTGGACGGCCTGCTCTACAAGGCCTGACGCCATGGCCGACAGCAGCACCACCGCCTCCCCGTGGGCGCCGCCCGCGGGCAACGCCGCCGCCGCCGCGGCACCGAAGGCGCCCGCCTGGGAGCGCTGGCTGCCGGCCATCGGGCCGGTCGTCCTGTTCATCGTCTGGGACCTGGTGGTGCGGCTCGGCTTCATCAAGCCGATCCTGCTGCCCTCGCCGGCCGACACCGTGGCCGCGCTCATCACCGGCCTGGCCGGCGGGCCGCTGCTCGTCGACTTCGCCGTCACCGTGTGGCGCACCGTGCAGGCCTTCGCGATCGCCGCCATCGTCGGCATGCCGCTGGGCGTGCTGCTGGGCAGCAACGAGCGCGCCTACCGCAGCGTCGAGTTCCTGATCGACTTCTTCCGCTCCACGCCCTCGTCGGCGCTGATCCCGCTGTTCCTGCTGATCTTCGGCGTGTCCGACATCAACAAGGTGGCGATCGCGGCCTTCGGCGCGCTGCTGATCGTGGTGTTCAACAGCGCCTACGGCGTCATCAACGCGCGCAAGCAGCGCGTGATGGCGGCGCGCGTGATGGGCGCCTCGCGCTGGCAGATCTTCAAGGACGTGCTGGTGTGGGAGAGCCTGCAGCCCAGCTTCGTGGGCCTGCGCTCGGCGGTCTCGATGGCGCTGGTGATCGTGATCGTGGCCGAGATGTTCATCGGCTCCGACAACGGCCTGGGCCACCGCATCATCGACGCGCAGCAGGTGCTCAACGTCAAGAGCATGTATGCCGCCATCCTCGCGGCCGGCGCGCTGGGCTACGTGCTCAACATCCTCTTCCTCGTGGCCGAGCGCCGCATCGTTCACTGGAGCGGCCGATGAAAGCCACGCCCGACATCGTCGTCAACGGCCCGGTGTATGCCGACGTGCCCAGGCCGGTGTTCAAGCCCGGCCCGGCCGGCACCCACATCACGATCCGCGGCCTCACCAAGTACTTCGCTGGCTGGCCGCTGTACGAGAACTTCGACCTCGACATCCCCAAGCACCGCATCGTCTCGGTGTTCGGTCCCAACGGCTGCGGCAAATCCACGCTGATCAACATGATCGCGGGGCTGATCCCCATCGACAGCGGCGAGATCCTGTTCGACGGCAAGCAACGCAAGGACACCAAGATCGGCTACGTGTTCCAGAACTACCGCGAGGCGATGTTCCCGTGGATGCGCACCATCGACAACATCGCCTATCCGCTGAAGCTCGAAGGCCGCAGCAAGGCCGAGGTCGATCGCCGCATGGAGGAGCTGGTCGCCTCCTTCGACGTCAAGTTCGACCTCAAGCGCTTTCCCTACGAGCTCTCGGGCGGCCAGCAGCAGACCGCGTCGATCATGCGCGCGCTCGCGCCGAACCCCGAGGTGCTGTTCCTCGACGAGCCCTTCTCGGCGCTCGACTTCGAGATGACCTTGTTCATCCGCGAGAAGCTGCAGGAGGTGTTCATGCAGACCGGCACCACCATGCTGCTGGTCTCGCACGACCTCGAGGAGGCCGTGTACCTGGCCGACGAGGTGCTGCTCCTGACCAAGCGCCCGACCAAGGTGGCCGAGATCCTGCGCTATGGCGATGCGCGCCCGCGCACGGTCGAGACCCTGAGCACCGAGAGCTTCGTCGCGATGAAGAAGCTCAGCCTCGACATCTTCCAGCGCGAAGTGCGCCGTTGAGAGGAGACGACGCGATGACCCCCGAACAGATCGAACGCCACGTCGACGCGGCCGCGGCCGCGCTCGGCCTTCCGCTCTCGCCCGCCCACCGCGAGGGCGTGCTGCGCTACTTCGCGCTCGCGGCCGGCTTCGCGGCCACCGTCGAGGCGGTGCCGCTGTCGGTGCACGACGAGGCGGCGGTGCAGTTCGTTCCGGTCTCGCCTTCGGAGGCCGGCCGATGAACGCCGCCAGCCTGATCGCCAGGGACGCGAGCGCCATGGCCGAAGCGGTGCGCCGCGGCGAGGTCAGCGCCAGCGCGCTGGCCGAGGCCAGCCTCGCACGCATCGAGGCCACCGACGGCCGCGTCAACGCCTTCACCGCCGTGCTGCGCGAACGCGCGCTGCGCCGCGCGGCGCAAGTCGATGCCTCGCTGGCTTCGGCCACTGCCGAGCGCACGCGCGAACTGCCGCTGCTCGGCGTGCCCTTCGCGGTCAAGAACCTGTTCGACATCGCGGGCATCGCCACGCTGGCCGGCTCGAAGATCGAGCGCGAGGCCGCGCCCGCGAATGCCGACGCGCTGCTGGTGCGCCGGCTCGAGCGCGCGGGCGCGGTGCTGGTCGGCGCGCTCAACATGGACGAGTACGCCTACGGCTTCACCACCGAGAACAGCCACGAGGGCCCGGCGCGCAATCCGCACGACCTCTCGTGCATCGCGGGCGGCTCCTCGGGCGGCTCGGGCGCGGCCGTGGCCGCGGGGCAGGTCGCGCTCACGCTGGGCTCGGACACCAACGGCTCGATCCGCGTGCCGGCCTCGCTGTGCGGCGTGTTCGGCCTCAAGCCCACCTTCGGCCGGCTGCCGCGCAGCGGCAGCTATCCCTTCGTTTCGAGTCTCGACCACCTCGGGCCCTTCGCGCGCTCGGCGCGCGACCTCGCGCTGGCCTACGACGCGATGCAGGGACCGGAGGATCCCGCCGGGCGGCGCGATCCCGGCTGCACGCAGCGCGCGGTCGAACCGGTGGCGCCGCTGCTGGTGCGCGGCACGCAGGGCCTGCGCATCGGCGTGCTCGGCGGCTACTTCCGCGCCAACGCCGGTGCCGAGGCCACCGCCGCGGTCGACCGCGTGGCCGATGCGCTGGCCGCGCACGCCAGCGTCGAGCTGCCGCTGGTCGAGGCCGGCCGCGCGGCTGCCTTCCTGATCACCAACGCCGAAGGCGCGGCGCTGCACCTCGACGACCTGCGCCGCCGCGCGCACGACTTCGAGCCGCTGTCGCGCGACCGCTTCCTCGCGGGCGCGCTGCTGCCGGCCGCCTGGATCGCGCGCGCCCAGCGCGTGCGCCGCGCCTATGCCGAGGCGGTGGCGCGCGTGTTCGGCCGCTTCGACGTGCTGCTCGCGCCCGCCACGCCGAGCGCCGCCACGCCGGTGGGCGCCGAGCGCTTCGAGATCAACGGCCAGAGCCTGCCGGTGCGACCCAACATGGGGCTGCTCACGCAGCCGATCTCGTGCATCGGCCTGCCGGTGTGCAGCGTGCCGGTGTGGGGCGCGCATGCGCGGCTGCCGATCGGCGTGCAGCTGATCGCCGCGCCCTGGCGCGAAGACCTCGCGCTGCGCGTGGCCGCGGCGCTCGAGGACGCGGGCGTGGCGCGCGCGCCCGTGGCCACCCTTTGACGACCGACGGACACCCAGCTTCATGACCACTCCCGAGATCAACCTGCCCGACGTGCTCGCCGAAGTCGAGGCCGTCTTCGCGCGCTACGAGCACGCACTGGTGCACAACGAGGTCGAGGTGCTCGACGAACTGTTCTGGGCCAGCCCGACCACGCTGCGCTACGGCGCGACCGAGAACCTCTACGGCTACGAAGCGATCCAGGCCTTTCGCGCATCGCGCCCCGCGCAGGGGCTCGCGCGCGAGCTGCTGCGCGTCGCCATCACCACCTACGGCCGCGACTTCGCGACCGCCAACTGCGAGTTCCGCCGCGAAGGCAGCGAACGCAGCGGCCGCCAGAGCCAGACCTGGATGCGCACGGCCGAAGGCTGGCGCGTGGTCGCCGCGCACGTGAGCCTGCTCGGCGCCTGAGGCCCATTTCTTGCACCCCCACCTCCACCCTCCCGAAAGCACAGCATGACGAGCCAACCCAATCGCCGCGATTCCCTCAAGACCCTGGCCGCCTTCGGCGCGGCCGGCACCCTCGGTGCGCTGAGCCCCTTCGCTCGCGCGCAGGCCAAGCCGCTCACCGTCGGCGTGATCTACGTCGGCGCGCGCGACGACTACGGCTACAACCAGGCGCACGCGCAGGCCGCGGCCGAGATCAAGAAGCTGCCCGGCATCAAGCTGGTGGAAGAGGAGAACGTGCCCGAGACAGCGGCCGTGCAGAAGACCATGTCGGGCATGATCGCGCAGGACGGCGCCAAGCTGCTGTTCCCGACCTCCTTCGGCTACTTCGATCCGCACATCCTGGCCGTCGCGCCCAAGAACCCCGACGTGCGCTTCTCGCACTGCGGCGGCCTCTGGACCGAGGGCAAGCATCCGAAGAACGTCGGCAGCTTCTTCGGCTACATCGACGAGTGCCAGTTCCTCAACGGCGTGATCGCCGCCCACATGACGAAGAGCAACAAGATCGCCTTCGTCGCGGCCAAGCCGATCCCGCAGGTGCTGCGCAACATCAACGCCTTCACGCTCGGTGCGCGCTCGGTCAAGCCGAACATCACCTGCAGCGTGATCTTCACCGGCGACTGGTCGATGGCCGTGAAGGAGGCCGAGGCCACCAACAGCCTGGCCGACCAGGGCTGCGACGTGTTCACCATGCACGTGGACGGCCCCAAGGTGGTGGTCGAGACGGCCGCCAAGCGCGGCAAGATGGTCTGCGGCTACCACGCGAGCCAGGCCAAGCTCGCGCCGAACGCCTACCTCACGGGCGCCGAGTGGAACTGGCTCACCGCCTACAAGACCGCGATCGAGGCCGCGCAGACCGGCAAGCCGCATCCCAACTTCCTGCGCGGCGGCCTGAAGGAAGGCTACGTGAAGATGTCGGCCTACGGCCCGATGGTGCCGGACGCCGCGAAGAAGCAGGCCGACGACATCAAGGCGAAGATGATCGCGGGCACCTTCGACATCTTCAAGGACGGCATCAAGGACAACAAGGGCGCGGTGGTGGTGCCCGCGGGCAAGGTGCTCAAGCAGACCGACCTCGAGCTCGAGAAGATGAACTACCTGGTCGAAGGCGTGCTCGGTTCGGTCTAGCAATGTTGGCCCCCCGGCTTGCCACTGCGTGTGCTTCGCCACCCCCCGAGGGGGAGGCTCGGCCCGCCTTGGGGCGGCCCGGCGGCGGCCGATTCTCCCCCTTTCGAGAAAGCGGTCATGCGTAGCGCATTCAAGGAATTCGCCCTCCCGGTCTTCGCCATCGCGGCGGCGCTCCTGGTCTTCGGCCTGGTCGTCGCCTTCGCTGGCGTCGATCCGGTGGAGGTCTGGACCACGCTGTTCAAGGGCGCCTTCGGCGACTGGTTCTCGTGGCAGAACACGCTGCAGCGCGCGGCGCCGCTGATGCTCACGGCCCTGTGCGTGGCGCTGCCGGCGCGCGCCGGGCTGATCGTGATCGGCGGCGAGGGCGCGCTTGTGTTCGGCGGCCTGGCCTGCGCGGCGCTCGCGCATGCGCTGCCGCTGCCTTCGGGCGTGGCCGGCATCACGCTGCTGTGCATCGCGGGCGCGGCGGTCGGTGCGCTGTGGATCATGCTCGCGGGCTGGCTGCGCCAGTACCGCGGCATCAACGAGACCATCAGCAGCCTGCTCTTGGCCTACATCGCGATCGGCATCTTCAAGCACCTGGTCGAAGGGCCGCTGCGCGATCCCGCGAGCCTCAACAAGCCCTCGACCCACACCCTGCCCGACGGCCTGCTGATCGGCGGCATCGGCGGTTCCGACGTGCACTGGGGCCTGGTGGTCGGCATCGTCGCCTGCCTGGGCCTCGCGGCCTGGCTGCGCGCCACGCCCTCGGGCTTCTCGGTGCGCGTGGTGGGCGGCAACCCGCGCACCGCGCAACTCGTGGGACTGCCGGCCACGCGGCTGATCCTCGGCGCCTGCGGCCTCGGCGGCGCCTGTGCGGGCGTGGCCGGCGCGATCGAGGTGGCGGCGGTGCACACCAACGCCAACGCCTCGCTGATCGCGGGCTATGGCTACGCGGGCATCCTGGTGTCCTTCATCGCGCGGCACAACCCCGCGGCCATCGTGCCGGTGGCGATCCTGTTCGGCGGCTTCGGTGCCGCGGGCAGCCTGCTGCAGCGGCGCGTCGGCCTGCCCGATGCCTCGGTGCTGGTGCTGCAGGGCATCGCCTTCGTGCTGATCCTCGCGAGCGAGGGGCTGCGCACGGTCAACTGGAAGAAGTTCGGCGATCGCATGCTGCCCGAGGCCAAGAGCTACGACAGGAGTTCCGTTGCATGACCGCTGACCAATGGATCGCGCTCGTGGCCGGCATCGTCGGCGGCGCGCTGCGCGTGGGCGCGCCCTTCCTGTTCGTGAGCCTGGGCGAATGCCTCACCGAGAAGTCGGGCCGCATCAACCTCGGCCTCGAGGGCGTGCTGGTGCTGTCGGCCATGGCGGCCTTCGGCGGTGCCTACCTCACCGACTCGGCCTGGCTCGGCGTGCTGATCGGCGCCACGGCGGGCGCGGCGCTCGCGCTGCTGCACGGCCTGTTGTGTTCGCTCGACCGCGTCAACGACGTGGCCACCGGCATCGCGCTGATGCTGCTGGGCACCGGCCTGGCGTTCTACCTCGGCAAGCCGTTGATCCAGCCGCAGGCGCCGCAGATTCCCGCGATCCCGCTGGGCTTCTGGAGCGACAACCCGGTGGTGCGCTCGGCGCTGCAGCTCAATGCGCTGGTGCCGGTGGGCCTGGCGCTCGCGCTGCTGCTGTGGTGGGGCTTCGCGCGCACGCGCATCGGCCTGCTGGTGCGCATGGCCGGCGATTCGGCCCAGGCCACGCGCGCGCTCGGCTATTCGGTGTCGGGCCTGCGCATCGCGGCCACCACCGCGGGCGGCTTCATCGCGGGGCTCGGCGGCGCCTCGCTCACGCTGTTCTATCCGGGCAGCTGGAACGAGGGCATCTCGAGCGGCCAGGGCCTGATCGCGGTGGCGCTGGTGATCTTCGCGCGCTGGAGCCCGCTGCGCTGCGTGGGCGCGGCCTTCCTCTTCGGCGGCGCGGGCGCCATCGGCCCTGCGCTGCAGTCGATCGGCATCGGCTGGGGCTACCACCTCTTCAACACCGTGCCCTACGTGCTCACGCTGGCGATCCTGGTGCTGACCTGCCGCCCCGGCAGCGCGGCCGCGGGCAGCCCCGGCGAGCTGTCGGCCACCAGGAACTGAACCTCGACATGACTCCAAACCCCATCACACAAGGACATCGCCCATGAGCGGCCTCGGCGGACTCAACAAATCGGCCAACGGCGTCGTCGTCGGCCTGGTGCAGCTGCAGCTGCCGAACGTGAAGACGCGCGCCGAGCTCGCGGCGCAGACCGCGCGCATCTGCGCGCTGGTGGGCAAGGCCCGCCGCAACCAGTCGACCATGGACCTGGTGGTGTTCCCCGAGTACGCGCTGCACGGCCTCTCGATGGACACCAACCCCGAGATCATGTGCACGCTCGACGGCCCCGAGGTCGCGGCCTTCAAACAGGCCTGCATCGAGCACCGCATCTGGGGCTGCTTCTCGATCATGGAAGCCAACCCGCGCGGCAACCCCTACAACAGCGGGCTGATCATCGATGACCAGGGCGAGATCCGGCTCTACTACCGCAAGCTGCATCCGTGGGTGCCGGTCGAGCCCTGGGAGCCCGGCAACCTCGGCGTGCCGGTGTGCGACGGCCCCAACGGCAGCAAGCTCGCGCTGATCATCTGCCACGACGGCATGTTCCCCGAGATGGCGCGCGAGGCCGCGTACAAGGGCGCCGAGATCATCCTGCGCACGGCCGGCTACACCGCGCCGATCCGCCATGCCTGGAAGATCACCAACCAGGCCAACGCCTTCTGCAACCTTGCCTACACGGCCAGCGTGTGCCTGAGCGGCAGCGACGGCAGCTTCGACTCGATGGGCGAGGGCATGTTCTGCAACTTCGACGGCACGGTGCTGGTCGAGGGCGGCGGCCGCGTCGACGAGATCGTCACGGCCGAGCTGCGGCCCGACCTGGTGCGCGAGGCGCGCACCGGCTGGGGCGTGGAGAACAACATCTACCAGCTCTACCACCGCGGCTACGTGGCGGTAAAGGGCGGGGCGCAGGACTGTCCCTACACCTACATGCGCGACATGGCCGCGGGCACCTACCGCCTGCCCTGGAGCGCCGAGGTGAAGGTGACCGACGGCACGCCTTGCGGCTTCGCGCCGCCCGAACGCAGCTACGCAGGACCCGGGCAATGAGCACCAACTACACCGCCGCCGTGCAGCGCCACGTCGCGGCCGAACCCTATGCCTGGCCCTACAACGGCCAGCTTCGGCCCGACAACACGGCGCTGATCGTGATCGACATGCAGACCGACTTCTGCGGCAAGGGCGGCTATGTCGACGTGATGGGCTACGACCTGTCGCTGGTGCAGGCGCCGATCCAGCCGATCGCGCGCACGCTCGCGGCGCTGCGGCCGCTGGGCTATCACGTGATCCACACGCGCGAGGGCCACCGGCCCGATCTCGCCGACCTGCCGGCCAACAAGCGCTGGCGCTCGCGCCAGATCGGCGCCAACGGCGTGGGCATCGGCGACGACGGTCCCTGCGGGCGCATCCTGGTGCGCGGCGAGCCGGGCTGGGAAATCATCCCCGAGCTCGCGCCGCTGCCCGGCGAGACCGTGATCGACAAGCCCGGCAAGGGCTCGTTCTATGCCACCGACCTCGAGCTGATCCTGCGCACGCGCGGCATCGAGAACCTGATCCTCGCGGGCATCACCACCGACGTCTGCGTGCACACCACCATGCGCGACGCCAACGACCGCGGCTTCGAATGCCTGCTGCTGTCGGACTGCACGGCAGCGACCGACCATGGCAACCATCTTGCGGCGCTCAAGATGATCACGATGCAGGGCGGGGTGTTCGGGGCGCATGCTTCGTCGCAGGCTTTGCTGGCGGCGTTATGAGCGCATGTCTTCGCTGTCACGGACCGGGGCGCGATCACGCCACTGGGGTGCCTTGCTCCGCGAATGTCCCCCGGCCTTCGGCCTCCTCCTTGATTTCGCTGCGCAAGGCACCCCAGCGACGTGATCGAGGGGCGCAGCGCCTGTGCGGGCCGCGCCACCGCTGCGCTCCCCGTGCACAGGGCGTCGGGTGCTCCCCGCAGCGAAATCAAGGAGGAGCCGAAGGCGGGGGACATTCGCGGAGGGGAGTACCCGGCGGCCTGTGCACGCGCCCCGAACCAAGCCTTGGAGTCAGGACATGAGCACCCACGCCATCGGCGGTCTCCCCCCAGGCACCGGCGCGCTCGCGCTCGACACCTACCGCCTCACCAAGCGCTTCGGCGCCTTCACCGCGATGGACAGCGTGACCCTGCGCGTGGAACCCGGCAGCGTGCATGCGCTGCTCGGCGAGAACGGCGCGGGCAAGAGCACGCTGGTGAAATGCGTGGCCGGCTTCCAGCGCGCGGAAGAGGGCAGCATCCTGATCGACGGCCGCGAGCAGGACATCGCCAACCCCATCGTCGCGCGCGCGCTCGGCATCGGCATGGTCTACCAGCACTTCACGCTGGCGCCGGGCATGACCGTGGCCGAGAACCTGCTGCTGGCCGGCGGCCGCACGCCCGCGGTGATCGACTGGAAGGCCAAGCGCGCCGAGCTCGAGGCCTTCCTGGCCACCACGCCGTTCCGCCTCGACCTCGATGCGCGGCCGTCCGAACTGGCCGCGGGCGAGAAGCAGAAGCTCGAGCTGCTCAAGCAGCTCTATCTGAAGCCGCGCCTCTTGATCCTCGACGAGCCGACCTCGGTGCTCACGCCGCAGGAGGCCGACGAGGTGCTGGGCCATGTGCGCGAGTTCGCGCGCAGCGGGCTGTGCACCGTGCTGATCATCACGCACAAGTTCCGCGAGGTCATGGCCTATGCCGACGGCGTGACGGTGCTGCGACGCGGCAAGGCCGTGCACCATGGCCGCGTGGCCGACACCAGCCCGGCGCTGCTCGCCGCGACCATGATGGGTGCGCAGCAGACCGCCGCGGCCCCGGCGCAGGCAGCAGCCTCCACGCGCCGCGCGCCGGCCGCCGATGCGCCCGTCGCGCTCGAGGTCGAGGGCCTGCGTGCGCTCGGCGACCGCGGCACGCTCGCGCTGCACGACCTGAGCCTGTCGGTGCGCGCGGGCGAGATCCTCGGCGTGGCGGGTGTCTCGGGCAACGGCCAGCGCGAACTGGTCGAGGCGCTGGTCGGCCAGCGCCCGCGGCTCGCGGGCCGGGTGCGCGTGATGGGCCTGCCCTACCGCGCAAGCCGCGCCGAGAACCGCGAACTCAGGGTGCGCAGCCTGCCCGAGGAGCCGCTGCGCAATGCCTGCGTGGGCGACCTGAGCGTGGCCGAGAACATGGCGCTGCGCGACTTCGACCGGGCGCCGCTCGCGGCCGGCGGCCTGCTGCGCTTCTCGCGCTGGCGCACAAGGGCGCGCGAATGGATCGCCGAATACGGCGTCAAGACGCAGGGCGAGGGCGCGCCGATCCGCAGCCTCTCGGGCGGCAACGTGCAGCGCGCCGTGCTCGCGCGCGAGCTCGCGGGCGACATCAACGTGCTGATCGCGGCCAACCCCGTGTTCGGCCTCGACTTCGCGGCCGTGGCCGAGATCCATGCGCGCATCGTGCAGGTGCGCGAGAAGGGTGGCGCGGTGCTGCTGGTCAGCGAGGACCTCGACGAGCTGCTCGAGCTGTCGGACCGCATCGTCGTCATGAGCGAGGGCCGCGTGGTCCACGAGACCGCCGCCGCGGGTGCCGAGCGGCACGTGATCGGCGCGCACATGGGCGGCGGGCATTGAATGGAATCGAGATGAAACACGAACAGCCGGACGCAGAGGACGCGAAGGTTTCGCAAAGGGCGCGAAAGAGAAATTCAAAAAATTTTCTGCATTCCTTTTGCGTCCTTCGCGCAACCTTCGCGTCCTCTGCGTCCGGAAGTCCGCGCCCGTCTTCAAACGCCTTCGCCACTGCGAGTTCTGCGGGTGGCGCGCAGCGAATGGGATAACCAACATGCAGATCACGAACGCACTTCCCTTTCCCTACACCTTCGACCCGAAGACCACCGCGCTCGTGCTGATCGACATGCAGCGCGATTTCATCGAGCCCGGCGGCTTCGGCGAGACCCTGGGCAACGACGTCTCGCTGCTCGAGGCCATCGTGCCGGCCACGCAGCGCGTGCTCGCCGCGTGGCGCGCGGCCGGCGGCCTCGTGGTCCATACGCGCGAGGCGCACCGGCCCGATCTCTCGGACTGCCCCCCGGCCAAGCGCAACCGCGGCAATCCCACGCTGCGCATCGGCGACGAGGGACCGATGGGCCGCATCCTCGTGGCCGGCGAGCCAGGCAACCAGATCATCGAGGCGCTCGCGCCCGTGGCCGGCGAGATCGTGATCGACAAGCCCGGCAAGGGCGCCTTCCATGCCACCGAGCTGCACGAGTTGCTGCGTGCACGCGGCATCACCCACCTGCTGTTCGGCGGCGTCACCACCGAGGTCTGCGTGCAGACCAGCATGCGCGAGGCCAACGACCGCGGCTACGACGGCCTGCTGCTCGAGGACTGCACCGAGAGCTACTTCCCGGCCTTCAAGACCGCCACCGTCGAGATGGTGCGCGCCCAGGGCGGCATCGTCGGCTGGACCGCGACCGGCGGCCAGCTCATCGAAGCGCTCGGCGGCGCATGAAGCGCGCCGCAGCGACTACCATTCGCCCCGTGTCGACCATCGCCCGTCCCCGCCACGGCACCGAAGCCGCCGAACCCACCGCCCCCGCGTCCACCCCCGTGGCCGCCGACGCGGTCGTGTTCCGCACGCGCGCCGACGAGGTCTATGCGCAGCTCAAGCGCGACGTGGCCGAGTTCATCCTCGTGCCGGGCGACCGTTTCACCGAGAACGAGATCAGCGACCGCCTCGGCGTCTCGCGCACGCCGGTGCGCCAGGCGCTGTTCCGGCTGCAGCAGGAGGGCTTCGTCGAGGTGCTGTTCCGCAGCGGCTGGCGCGTGCTGCCCTTCGACTTCGAGCAGTTCGAGCAGCTCTACGACCTGCGCATGATCCTGGAGACATCGGCCGTGCACCGCCTGTGCGAGGCCGACCGCCGCGTCGACCGCAGCCTGCTCGACGAGCTCGCGGCCATCTGGCTGGTGCCCGCCGCGCAGCGCAGCACCGACATGGCGCAGGTCGCGGCCTGGGACGAGACCTTCCACTGCTCGCTGGTCGCGGCCGCGGGCAATGCCGAGATGGCGCGCGTGCATCGCGACGTCACCGACCGCATCCGCATCATCCGCCGCCTCGACTTCACGCAGCAGCCGCGCATCGACGCCACCTACGACGAGCACGCCAAGATTCTCAAGGCCGTGCGCGCCAACCGCGGCGACCAGGCCGCGATGCTGCTGCGTGCCCACATCGAGACCAGCCAGGCCGAGGTGCGCAAGATCACGCTGCACCAGGTGCATCTGGCGCGGCACGCGGGGCGCGCGCCGCGCTGAGGGTATTTGCCCCTTCCCCCTCTGGGGGAAGGTCGGGATGGGGGCACCGGACGGTCGATGAGGCCGCGACCCGATCCACCGCCGCATGCCCCCACCCCGGCCCTCCCCCAGCGGGGGAGGGAGCAAGACACCGGCTCAATCCGCCGTGATGTTCCCCTTCTTCACCACCGCCGCCCAGCGCTGCGCATCCTTCTGGATCAGCGTGCCGAACTCCGCCGGCGTCGAGCTCGCGGGCACCATGCCCTGCGCCTCGAAGGACTTCGCCACCTCGGGCGACTTCAGCACCGCGGCGATCTCCTTGTTGAGCCGCGCCACCACGTCGGCCGGCGTGCCCTTGGGGGCGAGCACGCCGTACCACATGTCGACGTTGTCGGCGGTCACGCCGGCCTCGGCCAGGGTGGGCACGTCGGGCAGTTGCGGCAGGCGGTGGCTGCTGCCGGTGGCGAGCGCCTTGAGCTTGCCGGCCTGGATGTGCTGCAGGGCCACGTGCACCGGCAGGAACATCGCGTCGATGCGCCCGCCGAGCAGGTCGGTGACGGCGCCCGCGGTGCCCTTGTAGGGCACGTGCAGCAGCTCGGTGCCGGTGCCCTGCATCAAGAGCGCCATCGACAGGTGGTGCGGCGTGCCGACGCCGGGCGTGGCGTAGGTCAGCTGGCCCGGATGCGACTTGGCCGCGGCCACGAGCTGCGCGAGCGTGCCGGCCTTCTGCGTGTTCGGGTTGGTCACCAGCAGCAGCGTGCCCCAGGAGGTCAGCGTCACCGGCGTGAAGTCCGCCACCGGGTCGTAGGCCAGCGTCTTGTAGAGGCTCTTGTTCATCACCAGCGTGTTGACCTGCACCATCAGCGTGTAGCCGTCGGGCTTGGCGCGCGCCACCTTCTCGCTGCCGATGTTGCCGCTGGCGCCGGCCACGTTCTCCACCACCACCGGCTGGCCCAGCGCCGCGGGCAGCCGTGCCGAGAGCTGGCGTGCGATCAGGTCGATGCCGGTGCCGGGCGTGTAGGGCACGACCAGCGTCACGGCCTGGTCGGGCCAGGCATGGGCGGCCATGGCGCTGGCGGCGGCGAGCAGGGTGGCGAGGGTCTTGGTCAGAAGGCGCATGGTGTCTCCGGGTGCATGTTCTTGGGGGATGGGTTCAAAGGTACGAGGCGCGCTGCTTGAGCGCGGCCGGGTCGTAGCCGGCCACGCGCTTGTAGTTGTCCGAGATCGCCTGCAGCTCCTGCTGCGTCACGATCTCGTCGAGCCTGTCGAAGCGCTTGCCGCCCGAGCGCTCGAACACCTCGCGCAGGATGGTGTCGGGCGGATTGCTGCGGTTGGTCAGCACCACCTCGGTGGTGGCCTTCACGCGCACACGGTCGTAGCTCTCGAGCGCGGCCTGGCCGACGCCCTCGCGCTTCATCGCGCCCGCGAGAAAACGCGCGTCGATGATCGCCTGGCCCGCGCCGTTGGAGCCGCGCGGCACCATCGGGTGCGCGGCGTCGCCCAGCAGCGTGAGGCGGCCGTGGGTCCAGCGCGGCAGCGGGTCCTGGTCGACCATCGGGTACTCGAGGATGGTGTCGGAGGCCTGGATCAGCGCCGGCACGTCGAGCCAGTCGAAGTGCCAGTCGGCGAAGGCGGGCAGGAAGTCCTCGAGCCGGCCGGCGCGGCTCCAGTCGCGCATCGCGGGCTGCGGCGCGTGGATCTCGGCCACCCAGTTCACGAGCTGGCGGCCCTGCGCATCGATGTCGTTGCGGATCGGGTAGATCACCATCTTGCCGACCGTGAGCCAGCCCGCGCGCACCATGCTTCCGCCCGACAGGAACGGCTGCCACGCGGCCGTGCCGCGCCACATGTTGATGCCCGAGTAGCGCGGCGCGCCCTCGTTGGGATAGAGCTGCTTGCGCAGCGCCGAGTGGATGCCGTCGCAGCCGATCGCCACCGCGCCGCGCACCGGCGCGCGGCCGTCGGCGAAATGCACCGTCACGCCCGCGTCGTCCTGCTCGACGCCGGTGCAGCGGTGGCCGCAGCGCACGCTGTCGGGGCCGAGGCGCCTCAGCGTCTCCTCGAGCAGCACGGTCTGCAGGTCGCCGCGGTGGATCGAGTACTGCGGCCAGTCGTAGCCCGCATGCCGGCCCGCGGGTTCGCGGAACACCAGCTGGCCGTGCTCGGTGAAGAACACGGCCTCCTGCGTGCGCACGCCGACCCGGTCGAGCGCCTCGAGCAGGCCCAGCTCGGACAGCTCGCGCACCGCGTGCGGCAGCAGGTTGATGCCCACGCCCAGCGGGCGCAGCTCGGGCACGGCCTCGTAGACGCGGCAGGCGATGCCGGCCTGGTGCAGGCTCAGCGCGAGGGTCAGGCCGCCGATGCCGGCGCCCAGGATGATGACTTCGTTGGATGCGGTGCTCATGGAGGCCGTATTGGGACCTGAAACGAGCCATAGGGGAAATTTAGATGTGATATGGATTTATCATGAATCCTTATGAACCTGAGCACGCGCCAGATGCGCGCCTTCCTGCAGGTGGCGCGCATCGGCAACTTCACGCGCGCGGCCGAGCAGGCGCACATCACCCAGGCCGGCCTGAGCATCCTGATCCGCGAGATGGAGAAGCAGCTCGGCTGCCGCCTGTTCGACCGCACCACGCGCATGGTGAGCCTCACGCCGGCCGGCCGGCGCCTGCTGCCGGTGGTGGAGCGGCTGCTGACCGACCTCGACGACGTGGCGGCCGAGCTCGGCGCCGAGGGCGACGCGGCGCGCCAGACCCTGCGCATCGCGGCCACGCCGCTGGTGTCCTCGCACCTGCTGCCCTGGGTCTTCGCGAGCTTTCGCGAGGCGCATCCGCAGGTCGCGCTGCGGCTGTTCGATGCCGACCTGCGCGACGTCGAGGCGATGGTGGAGGCGGGCGATGCCGACCTCGGCCTGGGCTTCTTCTTCAGGGCCGCGCCCGGCCTCGACCGCACGCCCGTGGGCCGCTTCGAGCTGATGCGCGTGACGCAGGCCGCGGCCGACGGCGAGCCGGTCGGCAGCGCGCCCTGGTCGGCGCTGCGTGGCGCCGCGCTGATCGGCCTGCCGCCCGGCAACCCGATCCAGAAGGTGATCGACCGCCAGCTCGGCGAGCTGGGCCTGGCCGACGCGCAGCGGCCCGCCTTCAACTTCTTCGGCACGCTGATCTCGATGGTCGAGGCCGGCTTCGGCACCGCCGTGATGCCCACCTTCGCGCTCGCGGCCTGCCGCCGCCACTGCGTGCGGACCGACGTGCTCGTGAAGCCGCGCGTGGGCATGGACTTCTTCCGCGTGACCAAGCGCGGCGCGCACGAGACCGAGGCGCTGCGCGCCTTCAGCGAGACGCTGAGGAAAGCGCTGCCGGCGCTCTCGCACTGAGTCAGTCGAGCGCCGCCAGCCGCTTGCCCAGGAACTCCGCGAACGCATAGGCGATCACCGGCAGCTGCCGCCCGCGCAGGTTCGCGAGCACCAGCTCGCCGCGCGGGAAGCCGCGGTCCTCGATCTCGCGCACCACCACCTCGCGGTCGTCGGGCAGCGCGCCGATCGCCATCTGGAACGAGATCGAGCGCCGGTCGTAGACGCAGCCGCGCAGGAACTCGAAGCTGTTGCTCTCCACCATCGCGTCGATGCGTATCGAGCTGCGCGCGAGGAAGCGCTCGATCAGCTGGCGCCCGCCGGTGTCGCGGTTGGGCAGCACCACCGGGTACTCGGCGCAGTCGCGCAGCCGCACGCCGGTGGCCGTGCCGGTGGCGACGGCCAGCGGATGGCGCGCATGCATCAGCGCCATCAGCCGCTGCTCCACAGAGGTCAGGCGCTCGATGTCGCTCTCGGGCGCGAGGTTGAACACCAGCGCGAGGTCGGTGCCGAAGCTGCGCAGCGCCTCGGCCGCCTGCACGTGGTCGCCGATGCGCACCTCGAAGGCCACCAGCGGATGGCTCCGGCGGAAGTCGTGGATCGCCGCGGGCAGGAAGCGCGGCGCCAGCGCCTGGCTCGCCACCACCCGCACCGTGCCGCGGCGCAGCCCCTTGAGCTCCTCGATCTCCGAGCGCACGCGCTCGAGGTCGGCCGCGCGCCCGCGCACGTAGCGCATGAACAGCTCGCCCGCGGTGGTCAGCCGCATGCCGCGCGGCAGCCGCTCGAAGATCGGCGTGCCGAGCTCCTCCTCGATGTCCTGGATGCGGCGGTTCACGGCCGAGGGCGCGACATGCAGCCGTTCGGCGGCCTGGCGGATCGAGCCCGCGCGGGCGACCTCGTCGGCATAGCGCAGGAAGCGCAGGTGGTTCATGGCGGATCGTTGGCTGAAGGGATGTGGCCGCGACCGGTTGCACGATCCGGGCCAATGGCGGCACAGGAGGTGCGTTGCCGTTGCGGCAACGCAGGGTCCGCGAAACGGTATGGATTCGGAGCACCTTCTGGCACGGTGACTGCGTAGTGATCGGGCATGAAACGCCCATCGCCGCCCCCACGCACCAAAGACGCACAGCCGGCACGCTTCGGCCCCGCCGCGCACAACGCCTGGACGCTTGACGCGCAGGGCGTGAGCCTGGTGCGCGCACCAAGGCGGCCCGTTCCGGTGCGCATCGATGCGCAGCCGCAGCCGGTGCAGTTCGACCTCGCGCGCAGCGCGCTCGTGGTGGTCGACATGCAGAACGACTTCTGCCACCCCGAGGGCTGGTTCGCGCAGAAGGGCCTGGGCACCAAGGCCGCGCGCAAGCCCATTCCCGTCATCGCGGGCCTCTTGCCCGCCTGGCGCGCGGCCGGCGGCGCAGTCGTGTGGCTCAACTGGGGCATCCGCGCCGATGCGCTCAACCTCAGCCCGACCATCCACTTCAAGGGCAAGCGCAGTGCCGATGGCGTGGGCTATGCCGAGCGTTCGCCGATCGACCACGGCCCCTCGCTGGTGCGCGGCGAATGGGGCGCGCGCGTGGTCGACGAGCTCGAGGTCGCCGCCTCCGACATCACCGTGCACAAGCACCGCCTGAGCGGCTTCTGGGACAACGAGTTCGACAGCCTGCTGCGCCAGCAGGGCATCACCACCTTGCTGTTCGCGGGCATCAACACCGACCGCTGCGTGTTCTCCACGCTGCAGGACGCGGCCTTCCTCGGCTACGACTGCGTGCTCTTGAAGGACGCCTGCAACACGCCGTCGCCGGCCTACGTCACGCGCGGCATCCATTTCATCGTGCAGCAGCTGCACGGCTTCGTCGCCACGGCCGAAGCGCTCATGGCCTCGCTGCCGAAGCGTTCGCGCCGCACCGCATCCACCCCGCATCACCAGGAGTCCTGACATGTCCCTCTTCCGCCGCCCCATGCCCGCGCTGCTCTCGGCCTGCGCGCTCGCGCTGGCCGCCACCGGCGCCGCCGCCCAGACCTCGATCAAGATGGTCCTCAACTGGAAGTACGAAGGCGCGCAGGCCTGGTTCTTCACCGCGCAGGACAAGGGCTACTTCAAGGCCGAGGGCCTCGACGTCGAGATCGACCAGGGCGAGGGCTCGGCCGCCTCGATCCCGAAGGTGGCCGCCGGCGCCTACCAGGCCGGCTTCGGCGACGTCAACGCGCTGATCGACCTGGCCTCCAAGCGCCCGGCCGATGCGCCGGTGGCGGTCTACATGCTCTACAACACGCCGCCCTTCACGCTGGTGGTGAAGCAGGACAGCCCGATCCGCGCGCCCAAGGACCTCGAGGGCAAGACCATCGGCGGCCCGGCCAACGACGGCGCGCTCAAGCTGTTCCCGGCCTTCGCGAAGATCGCCAACGTCGACGCCGCCAAGGTCAACATCACCAACATGGCGCCCAACCTGCGCGAGCAGATGTTGAGCCGCGGCCAGATCGACGCCGCCTTCGGCTACGTGACCACCGTGAGCTTCAGCGCCAAGGCCATGGGCCTCGATCCCGCGAAGGACCTGCGCTTCATCCGCTACGGCGACCACGGCATGGACCTCTATTCGAACGCCGTGTTCTTCTCGCGCGCCTTCGTGAAGGACAACCCGAAGGCGGTGCAGGGCTTCGTGAAGGCGCTCAACCGCGCGATCAAGGACGTGATCGCCGATCCCGATGCCGGCGTGGCCGCGGTGATGAAGCGCGAGCCGCTGCTCAAGCGCGAAGTCGAGAAGGAGAAGCTGCTCGCCACCCTGCGCAACGACATGAGCCATCCCGAGATCGCGCGCATCGGCCTGGGCGACATCGACGAGGCGCGCATGCAGCGCGGGATAGAGATCGTGGCCGATGCCAACAAGCTGCCGCGCAAGCCCACGGTGGCCGAGGTCTTCGACCGCGGCTTCCTGCCCGCGCGCGCCGAGCGGCCCTCGAGCCTGGACCGCCAGCCCTGAACCCGCCACAACGACGAACGAACAGAGAAAGACACGAACATGGACCTGCAACTCAAGGACAAGGTGGCGCTCATCACCGGCCCCGCCAAGGGCATGGGCCGCGCCGTGACGCTGGCCTTCGCGCGCGAAGGCGCGAAGCTGGTGCTGGCCGGCCGCGACACCGCCGCCATCGAGCCCGTGGCCGCCGAGGCGCGCGCGCTCGGCGTGGCCGCCATCGTGGTGCCCTGCGACCTCACGCAGAGCGCCCAGACCGAGGCGCTGGCCGCGCATGCGCTCGAGGCCTTCGGCCGCATCGACATCCTGGTCAACGTGGCCGGCGGCTCGGGCCCGATTGGCAAGACCGGCTGGGAGACCACGAGCGAGGAGTTCGACGAGATCGTGCAGCTCAACATGACGGGCTGCTTCAACACCATGCACGCGGTGCTGCCCTCGATGATCGAGCGCAAGAGCGGCAAGGTGGTCAACGTCGGCGGCACCTTCGGCATGCGCGGGCGCGCCGGCCGGCTCGCCTACTCGGCCTCGAAGTGGGGGCTGCGCGGCATCACCAAGAGCTTCGCGCTCGAGGCCGGGCCGCACGGCATCAACGTCAACTGCGTCGCGCCGGGCATGGTCGACGGGCCGCGCTTTCGCGAGAAGGTGTGCGCCAACATGGCCGAGAAGCTGGGCATCACGCTCGAGGAGGCGATGACGCGCCATGCGGCCGACTACGCGCTGCGACGCGTCTCCACCGACGCCGACGTGGCCAACGCCTGCCTGTTCATGGCCAGCGAGGTCTCGCGCCAGATCACCGGCGTCGACCTGCCGGTCGACGGCGGCTGGGCCATGCTCTGAACGCGGAGGAACGAGCCATGAAGGAAGTCGACCTCGTCATCCGCGGCGCCCAGGTGGTGTCGCCGGACCGCATCTTCGAAGCCGCCGTCGCGATCGCCGGCGAGCGCATCGTGGCCGTCGGCCACGACGACACCATGCCGAGCGCGCGCGAGGAGATGCGCGCCGACGGCCTGCACCTGCTGCCGGGCGCCATCGACAGCCACGTGCATTTCCGCGATCCCGGCTATCCGAACAAGGAGACCTGGAAGACCGGCTCGGCGGCCGCCGCGCTCGGCGGCGTGACCACCGTGTTCGAGATGCCCAACACCAACCCGCCGACCGGCACCGTCGAGGCGCTGCGCCTCAAGCAGAAGGCGGCCGAGTCCTCGTACGTGGACTTCGGAATCCACGGCCTGCTCGGCGACGACACCGTCGAGCGGCTCGAGGAACTGCTCGACGCCGGCGTGACCAGCTTCAAGGCCTTCGTCGGCAACACCTTCGGCAACCTGCCCGCGCCCACCGACGGCGCGCTGCTCGAGGGCTTCGAGAAGCTCGCGCCGCTGGGCATCCGCACCGTGGTGCATGCCGAAAACTCCTCGATCCTGTTCCGGCGCCAGAAGAAGATGCAGGCGGCCGGGCGCATCGACGCGATGGCGCACCTGGCGGCGCGGCCCGCGGTGGCCGAGATCGAGGCCATCGGCCGCGTGCTCACCCTGGCCGAATGGACCGGCGCGCGCGTGCACATCGCGCACCACAGCGCGGCCGATTCGCTCTACCTGCTGCGCGCGGCGCGCGCACGTGGCGTCGACGTGACGGCCGAGACCTGCCCGCAGTACCTGCTGCTCAACACCGACCACATGCGCACGCTCGGTGGCGTGATGCGGCTGAACCCGCCGATCCGCGAGCCGCGCCACAACCAGCCGCTGTGGGACGCGCTGCTCGACGGCACGCTCGACATGATCGCCACCGACCACGCGCCGCATGCGCCCGAGGAGAAGACGCGCGAGAGCATCTGGGACTGCGACTGCGGCTTCCCGGGCGTGGAGACGCAGATGCCGCTGATGCTGACCGAGGTCAACCGCGGCCGCGCCTCGCTGATGGACTACGTGCGCTGGAGTTCGGTCAACCCGGCCAAGGCCTGGGGCCTGTACGGCACCAAGGGCGTGATCGCGCCGGGCGCGCATGCAGACATTGCCTTCGTCGACATGAACCGCGCGGGCGTGCTGTCGCAGAACAAGCTGCAGAGCATCAGCAAGATCTCGCCGTGGAACGGTCGCGCGGTGCGCGGCTATCCGCTGCACACCCTGCTGCGCGGGCGCTTCGTGATGCGCGACGGCCGGCTGGTGGCCGAGGCCGCGGGCTGGGGCCGCTCGGTGAAGGGCGTGCAGCGCATGCCGGTGGCCAGGCCGCGCAACACCGAGCACTACAGCAGCGCGATCCTCGAGACGCCGCCGGGCGTGCCCGTGAATGCGGTGCCGGTCGGCGAGATCGACTGGAACGCGGCATGAGCGGCGCTCGCATCCAGGAAGTGCGCGTCTGGCGCATCCCGTGCAGCGGGCCCGGCGACCTGCGCGGCGCGCAAGCATTGATCGAGGCGGGCGAGCTCGTGCCGTCCGAGATCGTCGCGGTGATGGGCAAGACCGAGGGCAACGGCTGCGTCAACGACTTCACGCGCGAGTACGCCTCCGCGGCCTGGTGCCAGCTGCTCGCGGGCGCGCTCGGCTGCACGCCCGAGGCCGTGCACCGCCAGGTGGCGCTCGTGATGTCGGGCGGCACCGAGGGCGTGCTCTCGCCGCACTTCACCGTGTTCGCGCGGCGCTGGCGCGACGAGGCCGCACCCACGCATGGCGAGAAGCGGCTGGTGGTGGGCGTGGCGCATACGCGCGACTTCCTGCCCGAGGAGATGGGCCGCGCCGCGCAGATCGACGCCACCGCCGAGGCCGTGGCCGCGGCGATGCGCGACGCGGGCATCGACAGCACGCACGACGTGCACTTCGTGCAGGTCAAGTGCCCGCTCTTGACCTCGGCCAAGGTGGCGGCCGCGCTCGCGCGCGGTGCCGCGCCGGTCACGCACGACAGCTACGAGTCGATGGGCTACTCGCGCGGCGCCTCGGCGCTCGGCGTGGCGGTGGCGCTCGGCGAGGTGGCGCGCGCCGATATCGGCGACGCCAGCGTGATGGCCGACTGGAGCGCCTATTCGGCGCGCGCCTCGGCCTCGGCCGGCATCGAGCTCGAGGGCAACGTGGTCATCGTGCTCGGCGAGGCGCGCGCCAGCGCCTCGGCGCTGCGCATCGCCCACGGCGTGATGCGCGACGCGATCGACGGCCACAGCGTGCGCGCGCTGCTGCGCGATGCCTTCGGCCTCGATGCCGAGCGCGATGCGCAGGCCGTCTCGCGCCGGCTCGTGAACCTGCTCGCCAAGGCCGAGGCCAGCCCCGACGGCCGCGTGCGCGGCGAGCGCCACACCATGCTCAACGACTCCGACATCCATGCCACGCGCCATGCGCGCGCGGTGGTCGGCGGCGTGCTGGCCTCGCTGGCCGGCCACACCGCGCTCTATGTCTCGGGCGGCGCGGAGCACCAGGGGCCCGCGGGCGGCGGTCCGCTGGCCGCGATCGTGCGCGTCGAGGACGCGCACGCGTCCTCTCCTTCTTCCTGAAAGCGACCATGGAACGAGCCTTCATCCAACTGTCGGACGTGATGCTGCGCTACGGCGGCGGCACCATCGCGCTGGACCACACCACGCTGGGCATCGACAAGGGCGACTTCGTCGCGCTGGTCGGCCCCAGCGGCTGCGGCAAGTCGACCATCCTCAAGCTGGTGGCCGGGCTGCTGCGGCCCAGCGCCGGCGCGGTGATCGCGGGCGGGCGCGAGGTGGGCGCCGTGGGCGTGCGCACGCCCGCGGGCAGCCATGCCTCGGCCGCGCCGCGGCTGCGCATCGGCCTCGCGTTCCAGAACCCGACCATGCTGCCCTGGCTCACGATCCGCGAGAACGTGATGATCCCGCTGAAGATCGTCGAGCCGTTTCGCCAGGACTACCGGCGCAAGAAGCGCGGCGAGTACGCCGAGCGCGCCGACGCGCTGCTGGCCCAGGTGGGCTTGAAGGGCTTCGGCGACAAGCGGCCGTGGCAGCTCTCGGGCGGCATGCTGCAGCGCGCCTCGCTGTGCCGCGCGCTGGTGCACGAGCCCGAGCTGCTGCTGCTCGACGAGCCCTTCGGCGCGCTCGACCAGTTCACGCGCGAGGAGCTGTGGGACATCATGCAGTCGCTGTGGATCGCGCGCCGGCCCACGGTGCTGCTGGTGACGCACGACCTGCGCGAGTCGGCCTACCTGGCCAACCGCATCTGCGTGATGAGCGCGCGGCCGGGCCGCATCCTCGAGACGCGCGAGGTCGGCTTCGCGCGGCCGCGCACGCTCGAGAGCAGCTACGCGCCCGATTTCGCGGCGCTGGTGCAGCAGCTGCGCATGCGCATCGCGCAGGCGCGCCGCGGCGGCGACGCGGTGCCCGAAGGTGCGGCGGCCGAGCCGCTGGTGGCGGAGGTGGCGGCATGAACGCGATCTCCCCCGTGCTGCGCCAGCGCCTGCTGTCGACCGGCGCGCTGCTCGGCTTCTTCGTGCTGTGGGAGCTGGCCTGCCTGGCCGGCGGCATCTCCGACCTGGTGCTGCCGCGGCCGAGCCAGATCGCCCACGTGCTGCTCGAGAAGATGCCGCTCTTGTGGCCGCACACCGTGCAGACGCTCTACACCACGCTCGCGGGCTTCGTGCTGGGCGTGGCCGCGGGCGTGCTGATCGGCGTGGCCATCGGCTCCTCGAAGCTGGCCTACGACGTGACCTATCCGCTGCTGGTGGGCTTCTCGAGCATTCCGAAGGTGGCGGTGGTGCCGCTGTTCGTGGTGTGGTTCGGGGCCGGCACCGTGCCCGCGATCCTGACCTCGATGGTGATCAGCATCTTCCCGGTGGTAGTCAACGTGGCCACCGGCCTCGCGAGCACCGAGCCCGAGCTCGAGGACGTGCTGCGCGTGCTCGGCGCGCGCAAGCGCGACATCCTCTGGAACGTGGGCCTGCCGCGCACGCTGCCCTACCTGTTCGCCTCGCTCAAGATCGCGATCACGCTGGCCTTCGTGGGCACGGTGCTCAGCGAGACCGTGGCGGCCAACAAGGGCATCGGCACCGTGATGATGATCGCCAGCGGCAACTTCGACGTGCCGATGGTGTTCGCGGGCCTGTTCCTGCTCGCGGCGATGGGCGTGCTGCTCTATGCGGTGTCGGCCCTCGTCGAACGGCGCATGACGGGCTGGGCCCAGCGCAAGACCGACATGGCCATGGCCTGAACCAAGGACGACCCCCCATGACTTCCACACGCATCCTCATCACCGCGGGCGACCTGCGCTTCGTGGCCCAGACCCATCCCGACGCGCCGCTCACCGTGGCCGCGTTCTCGAAGCTGCTGCCCTACCGGCAGAAGCTCATCCACGTGCGCTGGAGCGGCGAGGGCTGCTGGGTGCCGCTGGGCGACTTCCAGCTCGGCGTGGGCTTCGAGAACCACACCAGCCATCCCTCGGTGGGCGACATCCTGTTCTATCCCGGCGGCTACAGCGAGACCGAGATCATCCTGGCCTATGGCGCCTGCAGCTTCTCGAGCCGCATGGGCCAGCTCGCGGGCAACCACTTCCTGAGCATCGTCGAGGGGCGCGAGCAGTTGCGCGAACTTGGCCGGCGGGTGCTGTGGGAGGGCGCGCAGGACGTGCGCTTCGAGGCCGCCTGAACTTCATGCAAGACCAAGGAGCTCCCATGCTGCAAAACCTCTCGCGCCGCGGCGCGCTCGCGGCCCTGCCCGCGCTGGCGGCCGCGCTCGGCGCGCCGCATGCCTTCGCGCAGGCGCCCACGCCGATCAAGTTCGTGCTCGACTGGAAGCTGCAGGGCATCCATGCCTGGTACTACCTCGCGCAGGACCGCGGCTACTTCGCGGCCGAGAAGCTGGCCGTGAGCATCGACCAGGGCGACGGCTCGGCGGCTGCCGTCACCAAGGTGATGAACGGTGCCTACCAGGCGGCCTTCGGCGACATGAACGCCATCGTGCAGAACGCCGCCACGCGGCCGGCCGATGCGCCCGTGATGGTCTACATGCTCTACGACCGCGCGCCCTTCGCGCTGATCGTGAAGGCGGCCGGGCCCATCAAGACGCTGAAGGACCTCGAGGGCCGCACGCTCGGCAGCCCTGCCGGCGGCGCCGCGGCGCGCATGTTCCCGGTGATCGCGGCGCGCGCGGGCATCGACCCGGCCAAGGTCCAGTGGACCGGCATGGCACCCAACCTGCAGGAGCAGATGCTGCTCAAGAACCATGTCGACGGCTCGGCCGTGTTCTCGGTCACCAGCTACATGAACCTGGTGGCGCAGGGCGTCGACCCCGACCGCGACATCCGCTGGTTCCACTATGCCGACCATGGGGTGGACCTCTACGGCAACGGCGTGATGGTGTCGCGCGCGCTGCTGCGCGACAGGCCCGAGGCCGTGGCCGGGCTGGTGCGCGCGATCCACCGCGCGGTGCTCGACACGATTGCCGATCCCGACGCGGCCATCGCCGCGCTCGCCAAGCGCGAGCCGCTGCTCGATGCCGCGCTCGAGAAGCGGCGCCTGCTCTACACGCTGCGCACCGTGATGCTGACGCCCGCGGTCGCGCAGGCCGGCATCGGCGATGTCGACGATGCGCGCATGGGCCGCGCCATCGCGCAGCTGCGCACCGCCTTCGAGCTGCCGCGCGCGCCCGCGCCCGGCGAGGTGTTCGACCGGCGCTTCCTGCCGCCCGCGGCCGCGCGCCGGGTGGTGGCGAGCTGAGGCCTGGCATGAGCCTCGCTCCGAATTCCGACGCCATCGACTGCGCCTGGCTGCTGGCCGAGCCGGGCCTGCGGCCCGCGCAGGCCGGCATGCGCATCGAATTCGACGGCGAGCGCTTCGGCGCGATCGCGCCGCGCGATGCCGCCGGCCCCGCGCCGCGCCGGCTCGCGCTGCCGGCGCTGGCCAATGCGCACGACCATGCGCGCACCTTCCGCAGCGCCACGCTCGGCGCCTTCGGCCAGCCGCTCGAGAGCTGGCTGCCCTTCCTGGGCACGGTGCCGGGCATGGACCCCTACCTCTGCGCCGCTACCTCGTTCGCGCGTTCGCTGCGCCATGGCGTGACGAACCTGATGGTCCACTACACGCGCGTGCAGGGCGGCATGGACTACGTCGACGAGGCGCGCGCGGTGGCGCATGCCGCGCGCGACGTGGGCGTGCGCATCGGCTTCGCGGTCGCGATGCGCGACCGCCATGGCATCGCCTACGACGACGATGCCGCCGTACTGGCGCTGCTGCGCCCCGGCATCCGCGACGCGGTCGCGCGGCGCCTCGTGGTGCAGCCGGTCGAGCCCGCGCGGCAGCTCGCGCTGGTCGACGCGGTGGCGCGCATGGTCGAGGAGGAGGGCCTGGGCGCGCACGTCACCGTGCAGTACGGCCCGACCGCGGTCCAGTGGTGCGGCACGCCTCTGCTCGAGGCCATCGCGCGCGCCTCGGCCGATACCGGCCGGCCGGTCCACATGCACCTGCTCGAGACGCGCTACCAGCGCGACTGGGCCGATGCCCATCATCCGGGCGGCATCGTGCGTTTTCTCGATGCGATCGGCCTGCTGAGCCCGCGCCTCACGCTCGCCCACTGCACCTGGGCGCGGCCCGACGAACTCGCGCTGATCGCCGAGCGCGGTGCCACCATCGCCGTCAACACCAGCTCGAACCTCGGCCTCCAGTCGGGCATCGCGCCGCTGGCCGAGATGCTGCGCCAGGGCTGCCGCGTGGCGATGGGGCTGGACGGCATGGCTTTCGACGAGGACGACGACGCGCTGCGCGAGATGCGCCTGGCCTATGCGCTGCACCGCGGCTGGGGCTACGAGCGCGCGATGACCCCGGCCCAGCTCTGGTCCTTCGCCGCCGGCCACGGCCCGCGCAGCGTGGGCGGCGCGCTGGTGTCGGGCGGCCGCATCGCGACCGGCGCGCCGGCCGACCTGGTGCTGCTGGACCTCGAGGCGCTCGACGACGACGCGCTGTTCGACGACATCGACCCGCTCGAGCTGGTGCTCGCGCGCGCCAGCGGCCGCCATGTGGCGAAGGTGCTGGTCGGCGGGCGGCTCGCGGTCGATGGCGGCAAGGTGCTGGGCATCGACGAGCCCGCCCTGCGCGCCGAGCTGCTGGCGCGCATGCGCGCGGCGCTGGCTGCCGACCCCTCGCATGCGCAATGGCGCCGCACGCTGGGGGCGCTGGCAGAGGACCTGGGGCCGCTGTACCGCGAGGGGCGGATCGGACGCTGCTGCGGTTGAAGGCGGACAGCCGATTCGAACAGCCGGACGCGGAGGACGCGAAGGTTTCGCGAAGAGCGCGAAAGAAAATCTTCAAAGGGACCTCGGTCTGCTGAGGGCACGGGCCTTGCGTGGGCTCTTCGGGGTGCAACCGCCGCGAGCGTGCAACCCACCCCCTTCTGGCTGTTCTTTTGCGTCCTTCGCGAAACCTTCGCGTCTTCTGCGTCCGGCTGTCCGTTCCCGATTCCCGGAGTGTGGGGTCGTCAATGCGGCGAACAACCGCTTGCATGGTTGAGCAGCCACGCTGTTGCAGATCGGCGCGCTGCACGATACAGCGGTGCCTCGCGTTTGCTCCGATAGTCCAGGTTGACGTAGCCCGCTCTGCCTGAGTTGGATAAAGTTCAAACCTTTGAAATCACAGCATGACCAAGCCTGCATTCCCTCAACGCAGAGCGCCGAGCCGCAAGGCTGTGCTGCGGTCGGTGGCCAGCTCCACGGCTGTGGAAACAGGCCAAAACGTCGCGGAGCTCGAGCGCCGGTTGCAGCAACCCGTTGTGCGCTTTCCCCACATCAAGCTGGCTCGCTGAGGTGGCATCGCCATCAGCGATGGCGCAGGCCACAAGTTGACCCATGGGGAGGGCATCGAGTGCCCGGGCGCCGCTCAGAGCGTGAAGTCGTACTCCAGCGTGATCGGCGCGTGGTCGCTGAACTTGATGGTCTTGAAGATCTGCTCGGTGCGCGCCAGCGCGGCGGTCTTGGGCGTGGCGAGGTGGTAGTCGAGCCGCCATCCCACGTTGTTGGCATAGGCCTGGCCGCGGTTGCTCCACCAGGTGTAGGCCTCGCCGGTGGTGTCGGGCTTGAGCATGCGGTAGACGTCGACCAGCCCCGCGCCCTCGGCGCCGGCGTCGAGCAGCTTCGTCATCCAGGCGCGTTCCTCGGGCAGGAAGCCGCTGTTCTTCTGGTTGCCGCGCCAGTTCTTGAGGTCGATCTCCTTGTGGGCGATGTTGATGTCGCCGCACAGCACGAACTCGCGCTGCTTCTTCAGCGCCACCAGGTGCGGGAAGAAGCCCTTGAGGAAGCGGAACTTGGCCTGCTGGCGCTCCTCGCCCGAGCTGCCGCTCGGGAAATAGCAGCTGATGACCGAGAACTTGCGCTTCGGCGTGTCGAAGCGCAGCTCGAGGTAGCGGCCCTCGGCGTCGAATTCGGCGTCGCCCCAGCCCACCACCACCTCGCTGGGCACGTGCTTCGTGTAGATCGCGGTGCCCGCGTAGCCCTTCTTCTCGGCAAAATGGAAGTGGCCCTTGAGGCCGGCCATCTCCTCGAAGCGGCCTTCGATGTCGCTGGCCTGGACCCGGATCTCCTGCATGCAAATACAATCCGGCGCCAATTCGGCCACCCAGTCGGCAACGCCCTTGGTGGCGGCCGAACGCAGGCCATTGAGATTGAGACTGGTCAGTTTGAACACAAGGAATTCCGATGGCTGTAGATGGTGAGAAAAGCAGTGCGGTGGCGCAGGACTTCGTCCAGTTCGCGCTCGACGCGGGCGTGTTGCGCTTCGGCGAGTTCAAGACCAAGGCCGGCCGCATGAGTCCTTATTTCTTCAATTCGGGCCTCTTCGACGACGGCGCCAAGATCGCGCGGCTCGCGGGATTCTATGCAGACCGCCTGATCGAGAGCGGGCTCGAGTTCGACATGATCTTCGGCCCCGCCTACAAGGGCATCCCGCTGGGCGCCACGGTGGCGGCCGAGCTCGCGCGGCGCGGCCGCAACGTGCCCTTCGCCTACAACCGCAAGGAAGCCAAGGCGCACGGCGAGGGCGGCAACCTGGTCGGCGCGCCGCTCAAGGGCCGGGTGCTGATCGTCGACGACGTGATGTCCGCGGGCACCGCGGTGCGCGAGTCGATCGCCGCGATCCAGGCCGCGGGCGCGGTGCCGCATGCGGTGGCGATCGCGCTCGACCGGCAGGAGAAGGCGACCGAGAACGGCGTCGACGTGGACCACAGCGCGGTGCAGTACGTACGCAACCAGCTCGGCCTGCAGGTGGTGGCGATCGCCACCCTCGACGATCTGCTGAGCTACCTCTCGGGCGACGCGGCCGCCGACCTCGGCACCCACCGCGAGCGCGTGCTCGCCTACCGCACGCGCTACGGCGCGCTCTGAAGGAAACCCCCGATGCACCGCTCGCCGCACCACGCCGGCCACAGCCGATTCCGCGCCATCGGAAACGCCCGTGCCGCGCTGGCCGTGGTGCTCGCCGCCGGCTGCACGCTGGCGCTGGCCCAGGCGCAGAAGGGCGCGCCCGTGCCCGGCGCCGCGGGCATCTATTCGTGCGTCGATGCCAAGGGCCGCACGCTGACGGCCGACCGGCCGATCGCCGAGTGCAGCGACCGCGAGCAGCGCGAGCTGAGCCCGAGCGGCATGACGCGGCGCCGGCTCGAGCCCACCTACACGGCGCGCGAGCAGGCCGAGCGCGAGGACCGCGCGCGCGAGGCCGCGGTGCAGGCCGCGCGCATCGCCGACGAGCGCCGGCGCGAGCGCGCGCTGCTGATCCGCTACCCGAACGCCGCCGCCCACGAGCGCGAGCGCGGCGAGGCGCTGGTGCAGGTCGACGCGGTGATCCAGGCGGCGCGCAAGCGGCTGTCCGAACTGGCCGACGACCGCAAGAAGATCGACGAGGAGCTCGAGTTCTACAAGGGCGACGCGAGCAAGGCGCCCGGCGTGCTGCGGCGCCGGCTCGACGACAACGCCAAGAGCGTGGCGGTGCAGAACCGCTTCATCGGTGAGCAGGAAGACGAGAAGAAGCGCGTCAACGCGCGCTTCGACGAGGAGCGCGTGCGGCTCAAGCAGCTGTGGTCGGGCGATACCGCGACCACCGCGCGCTGACCGGCATTCCCCCAAAGAAAAAACGGTGAAGCGGCCCGCGCGGGGCCCGCTTCACCGTCGTGCCGGGGCGAAGCCCGGGCTCAGGCCAGCTTGGCCTTCAGCAGTTCCGTGACCTGCGCGGGGTTGGCCTTGCCGCCGCTGGCCTTCATGACCTGGCCCACGAGGCCGTTGAGCGCCTTCTCCTTGCCGCCGCGGTACTCCTCGACGTTCTTGGCGTTCTTCGCGATCACCTCGTCGAGGATCGCGTCGAGCGCGCCGGCGTCGTTCATCGGCTTCAGGTCCTTGGCCTCGATGATCGCGTCGACGTCGCTGCCTTCGCCGGTCCACAGTGCCTCGAAGACCTGGCGCGCGGCATTGTTCGGCAGGGTGCCGTCGGCGATGCGCTTCACGAGCTGGCCGAGCTGCGCGGCGCTGACCGGCGCGGCCTCGATGCCGATCTCCTGGGCATTGAGGCGGCGTGCGATCTCGCCGGTGATCCAGTTGCTCGCGAGCTTCGGCGTGGCGCCGGCCTTCACCGCGTCGTCGAAGTAGCGCGCGAGCGCGGGGCCCTGCGTGAGCTGCGCGGCGTCGTATTCCGAGAGGCCGTGGTCGCGCACATAGCGCTCGGCCATCACGCGCGGCAGCTCGGGCATCTCGGCCTTCACGCGCTCGATCCAGTCGGCGGCGATCACCAGCGGCGGCAGGTCGGGGTCGGGGAAGTAGCGGTAGTCGGACGAGTCTTCCTTGGCGCGCATCGCGCGCGTCTCGCCGGTGTCGGGATTGAACAGCACGGTGGCCTGCTCGATCTTGCCGCCGTCCTCGAGCGTGTCGATCTGCCAGCTGATCTCGTAGTCGATCGCCTGCTGCATGAACTTGAAGCTGTTCAGGTTCTTGATCTCGCGGCGCGTGCCGAGCTTCTCGCCGGGGCGGCGCACCGAGACGTTGGCGTCGCAGCGGAAGCTGCCTTCCTGCATGTTGCCGTCGCAGATGCCGATCCAGGTCACGATCTTGTGCAGCTCCTTCGCATAGGCCACGGCCTCGGCGGTGGAGCGCATGTCGGGCTCGGTCACGATCTCGAGCAGCGGCGTGCCGGCGCGGTTCAGGTCGATGCCGCTCTGGCCCACGAAGTCCTCGTGCAGCGACTTGCCCGCGTCCTCCTCGAGGTGGGCGCGCACCAGGCGCACGGTCTTCTGTTCCTCGCCGACGAAGAAGCTCACCGAGCCGCCCTGCACCACGGGGATCTCGAACTGGCTGATCTGGTAGCCCTTGGGCAGGTCGGGATAGAAGTAGTTCTTGCGCGCGAACACGCTGCGCGGCGCGATGTGCGAACCGAGCGCGAGGCCGAGCCGGATCGCGCGTTCGACGGCGCCCTTGTTCATCACGGGCAGCGTGCCGGGCAGCGCGAGGTCGACCGCGCAGGCCTGCGTGTTGGGCTCGGCGCCGAAGGCCGTGGAGGCGCGGCTGAAGATCTTGCTCGCGGTCGAGAGCTGGGCGTGGGTCTCGAAGCCGATGATGACTTCATAGCCGCGCACCAGCGGGCCGGTCGGGCGGCCCTGTTGCTGTGCTTCGAAGGTGTTCACTGTCTCGCTCATGTCAGAAGCCCTCCGGCGTGCGCGCGTGCCAGTCGGTGGCCAGCTGGAAGCGGTGCGCCGCGTTGAGCAGCTTCGCTTCGCCGAAGTAGTTGCCGATCAGCTGCAGCCCCACGGGCATGCCGCCGTCGAAACCCACCGGCAGGCTCATGCCGGGCAGGCCGGCCAGCGAGGCCGGCAAGGTGAAGATGTCGGCCAGGTAGTCGGCCACGGGGTCGTCGCCGTGCTCGCCGATCTTCCAGGCGGTGGTCGGCGCGGCCGGGCCGGCGATCACGTCGCACTGTGCGAAGGCCTGCTGGAAGTCGTCGGCGATCATGCGGCGCACCTTCTGCGCCTGCAGGTAGTAGGCGTCGTAGTAGCCGTGCGAGAGCACGTAGGTGCCGATCATGATGCGGCGCTTGACCTCGTCGCCGAAGCCTTCGGCGCGCGTGCGCTCGTACATCTGCGTGAGCGCGGTCTTCTTGCTGGCCGGGTCGAGGAAGTCCTTGGCGCGGTGGCCGAACTTCACGCCGTCGAAGCGGCTCAGGTTGCTCGAGGCCTCGGCCGCGGCAATGATGTAGTAGACGGGAATCGACAGCTCGGTGCGCGGCAGCGAGACCTCGACGCGCTTGGCGCCGAGCTTCTCGTACTGCAACAGCGCTGCATCGATGGCGGCGCGCACGCCGGGCGCCACGCCCTCGCCGAAGAACTCCTTCGGCACGCCGATGCGCAAGCCCTCGAGCGAGTCGTTCAGCGCGCGGCCGAAGTTCTCGGCCGGGCGGTCGAGCGAGGTCGAGTCGCGGTCGAGGTCAGGGCCGCAGAAGGCCGACAGCAGCAGCGCGCAGTCCTCGGCCGAGCGGGCCATCGGGCCGGCCTGGTCGAGGCTGGAGGCGAAGGCCACCATGCCGTAGCGCGAGGCGCGACCGTAGGTAGGCTTGATGCCGGTCACGCCGCAGAACGAGGCCGGCTGGCGGATCGAGCCGCCGGTGTCGGTGCCGGTGGCGGCCGGCGCGAGGCGCGCGGCCACGGCGGCCGCGCTGGCGCCCGAGGAGCCGCCCGGGATGCGCTCGAGGTTCCAGGGGTTGCGCACCGGCACGGCCCGGTCGTGGCCGACGGCGGGCACGGCCACGTTCTCGTTGGCCGAGCCCATCGCGAACTCGTCGCAGCTGAGCTTGCCCAGCGTGACGGTGCCGGCCTCGGCGAGGCGGCGCACCACGGTGGCGTCGAAGGGCGAGCGGTAGCCCGCGAGCATCTTCGAGCCCGCGGTGGTGGCGAAGTCGGTGGTGACGAAGATGTCCTTGTGCGCGATCGGCACGCCGGCCAGCGCCGGGGCATTGCCGGCCGCGAGCGACGCGTCGGCCGCGCGGGCCTGGGCCAGCGTGGCGTCCTCGTTCACTTCGACGAAGCTGCCGAGCGCCTGGTGGGCCTTCATGCGGCCGAGAAAGTGCTGCGCGGCCTCGACGGCCGAGACTTCGCGCCCGGCCAGCGCCTTCGCCAGCGCGGCCACCCCGAGTTGGTGCAGGTCCTTGGCGCCGCTCATTCGATCACCTTGGGCACGAGGAACAGGCCGGCTTCGACGGCGGGGGCGCTGCGCTGGTTGGCTTCGCGGTTGTCGGGCTCGCTCACGACGTCCTCGCGCAGGCGCAGGACGATGTCCTCGATGGCGGCCACGGGATGGGCCAGGGGCTCGACGCCGGCGGTGTCGACCGAGCGCATGCGCTCGACCACGTCGAAAAAGCCGTTGAGCTGGCTGAGCATGCGCTCGCTTTCGTCGGGGGCGAGCTGCAGCCGCGCCAGGGAGGCGATGCGGGCGATATCGGAAGCGGAAAGGGACATGGTGGAACCGGCCGAAAAACCGGAGGTAAATAGCGCGCCGCAAGGGCCGCCAACACGGGATTCAGAGGGGATTCGGGTATTATCCCGCCTTTGCCGCAACCCCCGCGAACGCGCCGGCTTTTGCTGCAAAAACGATCAAATTCACCCTTCCAGCACCCCCAAAACACCCATAGAGTGAGCGACGTTCTGCCGATGCGCAGCCCGTGCTCCAGAGGATTCCGCACATGTTTGGAGCTTTCCGTCGGTATTTCTCCACCGACCTCGCGATCGACCTCGGCACCGCCAACACGCTCATCTTCGCCCGCAACAAGGGCATCGTGCTGGACGAACCCTCGGTCGTCGCTATCCGCCACGAAGGCGGCCCGCATGGCAAGAAGGTGATCCAGGCCGTCGGCCGCGAGGCCAAGGCCATGCTCGGCAAGGTGCCGGGCAACATCGAAGCCATCCGCCCGATGAAGGACGGCGTGATCGCCGACTTCGTTATCACCGAGCAGATGATCAAGCAGTTCATCAAGATGGTGCACCCGCGCACGCTGCTCACGCCGAGCCCGCGCATCATCATCTGCGTGCCCTGCGGTTCCACCCAGGTCGAGCGCCGCGCCATCAAGGACGCGGCCGAGGCCGCGGGCGCGACCTCGGTCTACCTGATCGAGGAACCCATGGCCGCGGCCATCGGCGCCGGCCTGCCCGTCAGCGAAGCCTCGGGCTCGATGGTGGTCGACATCGGCGGCGGCACCACCGAGGTGGGCGTCATCAGCCTCGGCGGCATGGTCTACAAGGGCTCGGTGCGCGTCGGCGGCGACCGCTTCGACGAGGCCATCATCAACTACATCCGCCGCAACTACGGCATGCTGATCGGCGAGCCCACGGCCGAGGTCATCAAGAAGAGCATCGGCTCGGCCTTCCCGGGCTCCGAGGTCAAGGAAATGGAAGTCAAGGGCCGCAACCTCTCCGAGGGCGTGCCGCGCAGCTTCACGATCAGCAGCAACGAAGTGCTGGAAGCCCTGACCGACCCGCTCAACAACATCGTCTCGGCCGTCAAGAACGCGCTCGAGCAGACCCCGCCCGAACTCGGCGCCGACATCGCCGAGCGCGGCATGATGCTCACCGGCGGCGGCGCGCTGCTGCGCGACCTCGACCGCCTGCTGGCCGAGGAAACCGGCCTGCCGGTGCTGGTCGCCGAGGACCCGCTGACCTGCGTGGTGCGCGGCTGCGGCATCGCCCTCGAGCGCATGGACCGGCTGGGAAGCATCTTCACGAGCGAGTGAATGCAGCGCCGCCTCCATCGGCCGGCCCCCGCTTGCGCGGGCCGGCCTTTTGTCATCTGATGCCGCAGCACCCGACCTGATCCCATGCCCCTGGGCACGCTCGACCGCACCGCGCCACCCCTGTTCAACCAGGGGCCATCGGCGCTGAGCAAGCTGATCTTCTTCAGCACGCTCGCGCTTTTCCTGATGGTGGCGGACGCCCGCTTCCACATCGTGCAGCCGGTGCGCCAGGCCATCGCGGCCGTGCTCTACCCGGTGCAATGGGTGGCGCTCAAGCCCGTGCAGTTCGTGGTGGGCGCCGGCGGCTACCTCGAGGACCTGCAGACCGCGCAGAAGAACGAGGCCGACGCGCGCAAGGCGCTGATGCTGCAGGCCGAGCGCGCGAGCCAGGCCGATACGCTGGCGCAGGACAACGCGCGGCTGCGGGCGCTGCTCGAGCTGCGCCAGCTGCAGCAGACGCCGGGCCGCGCGGCCGAGGTGCTGTACGACGCGGCCGACCCCTACACGCGCAAGATCGTCATCGACCAGGGCCTGGCCCAGGGCGTGGCGCCGGGTTCGCCGGTGATCGACGCGCAGGGCGTGCTCGGCCAGGTGACGGCGGTGCAGCCCTTCACGAGCGAGGTCACGCTGGTGATCGACCGCGACCTCTCCATTCCCGTGCAGAACACCCGCACCGGCGTGCGCAGCGTGGCCTTCGGCGATGCCTCGGCGCATGGCGGCGGGCTCGAGCTGCGCTTCATGGCCGCCAACGCCGACCTGCAGGAGGGCGACCTGCTGTCCACCAGCGGCGTCGACGGCATCTATCCCGCCGGATTGCCGGTGGCGAAGATCGAGCGCATCGAGCGCCGCGCCGACTCGGCCTTCGCGCGCATCTACTGTGTGCCGCTCGCGCACGTGATGGCCGCGCGCTACGTGCTGGTGCTGCAGCCCACGGGCGCGCCCTCGGCACCGCCGCCGCCGGCCGCGGCCGCGCCGGCGCCGCGCCCGAAGAAGGCCGAGGGCAAGGCCGGCGCGGCCGTCAAGGGCGCGGAGAAGGCGTCCGAGAAGAACGGCGCCGCCGCACCGAAGAAACCCGCGGAGGCCGCGCGATGATCAAGCGACCCGGCCAGCAGCAGCTTCTGCTGCCCGTCAGCCCCGTGTTCATGTGGGGCAGCCTGGTGGTGGCCCTGCTGATCAACATGGTCCCGATCGGCCGCGCCGCCTGGATGCCCGACCTGCTCGCGCTGGCGATCGTGTTCTGGGGCGTGCACCAGCCGATGCGCGTGGGCATCGGCGCCGCCTTCGTCTTCGGCCTGCTGATGGACGTGCACCAGGCCTCGATGCTCGGCCAGCATGCGCTGTCCTACACCACGCTGGGCTTCTTCGCGATCACCATCCACCGGCGCCTGCTCTGGTACCCGGTGCTGTCGCAGGCGCTGCAGGTGCTGCCGCTGTTCGCGCTGTCGCAGCTGATCGAGATCGTCACGCGCATCATCGGCGGCGGGGTGTTCCCGGGCTGGTCGGTACTGATCTCGCCGGCGGTCGAGGCCGCGCTGTGGCCGCTGGCCACCTTCGTGTTGCTGGCGCCGCAGCGCCGCACGCCCGAGCCCGACGAAAACCGCCCCTTGTGACCATGTCCGTCGCCGGGCCTTCCCTGCCGCCGTCCGTGCGGGCCTTCGTGGATGCCGCCGTCGTGGTCGGCGACCTCGGGTTGCCGCAGTGGTATCCCGAGCCCGGCGGCATCGACGCTTTCCAGGTCGGCTACCGCTCGAACGGCAACACCGGCGAGGACCTGAGCAGCGAGGCGCCGGGCCAGTGGCATCCCGCCTGGCTCGCGGTGGCGGCCAACTACTTTCGCGACCCCTACTTCATCGACCTGCGCGAGGCCGACGCGGGCTATCCGGTCTGGTGGGCGCCGGCCTCGGCCGGCCGCTGGACGCCGTCGCCCGTGGCCGCGTCGATCGAGCGCTTCGGCGCGCTGCTGCGCTCGCTGGCGGCGCTGGGCGACGACCCGGGCGCGATGCTCGCGCGCATCGAGCGCGAGCCCGGCACCGGGGGCGCGCCCTGGCGCGAGATCCGCGCCAACCTCGCCGAGGCCATGGACGCGCCCGACGAGGACGATGAAGAGCCGTCCGCGCCGGTCGACCCCGCGCACTGGACGCGCGGCACGCTGGTGCTGCGCGACGCGGGCGCGCGCCGCGTCGAGGTCGCGCAATGCGTGGTGCGGCTGCTCGGTGTCGCGCCGGCGCGTGCGCTCGCGCTGCTCAAGGCGCCGCCGCTGGAACTGAGGAGCGGTTTCCAAACTCATCTGGAAGCCGACCTGCGCAGCCTGCGCGCGCTCGGCGCCACGGTGGACTTCGTGCCGGTTGCCTCGGCACCGCATGAAGCCTAAGCTCATCCATTGACCGTTCGCCGCCCATGACCGAAATCCGCAACGTCGCCGCCGACCTCGCGCGCTTCAAGCGCCGCGTGATCGTGATCGGCCTCACGGTGCTGTTCGCCTTCGGGCTGCTGTCGTCGCGGCTGATCTACCTGCAGGTCACGCGCCACGAGGACCTCGCCGAGCAGGCCGAGAGCAACCGCACGGCCGTGGTGCCGGTGGTGCCCAACCGCGGGCTGATCCTCGACCGCAACGGCATCGTGCTGGCCTCCAACTACTCGGCCTACACGCTCGAGATCACGCCCTCGAAGGTGGGCGACGTCGAGCAGACCATCGACGACCTGACGCAGGTGGTCGAGGTCTCGCCGCGCGACCGGCGCCGCTTCAAGCGCCTGCGCGAGGACTCGCGCAGCTTCGACTCGATCCCGATCCGCACCCGCCTGAGCGACGAGGAGGTCGCGCGCTTCGCGGCCCAGCGCTACCGCTTTCCGGGGGTGGAGATCAAGGCGCGGCTGTTCCGCAACTATCCGCAGGGCGAGCTCGGCTCGCACGTGCTCGGCTACATCGGCCGCATCAACCAGCGCGAGAAGATCGCGATGGAGGACTGGGACGAGGAAGAGCAGGCCAACTACAAGGGCACCGACTACATCGGCAAGCTCGGCATCGAGCAGAGCTACGAGAAGACGCTGCACGGCCAGACCGGCGTCGAGCAGATGGAGACCTCGGCCGGCGGCCGCGCGGTGCGCCGGCTCGCGAGCCACCCGGCCACGCCGGGCAACACCGTCATGCTGTCGATCGACATCAAGCTGCAGAAGCTGGTCGAGGAGATGTACGGCGACCGGCGCGGCGCGCTGGTGGCGATCGATCCCAAGACCGGCGAGGTGCTGGCCTTCGTGAGCAAGCCCACCTTCGACCCCAACCTGTTCGTCGAGGGCATCGACACAGAGAGCTGGCAGGCGCTGACCGAGTCGATCGACAAGCCGCTGCTCAACCGCGCGCTGCGCGGCACCTACCCGCCCGGCTCCACCTACAAGCCCTTCATGGCGCTGGCCGCGCTGCAGACCGGCAAGCGCGGCGCCAGCGTGGTGGTCAACGACCCCGGCTACTTCAACTTCGGCGGCCACCGCTTCGGCAGCCCCGAGGGCAACCTCGGCGGCGTCGACATGCGTCGTTCGATCCAGCTGTCGAGCAACATCTACTACTACTCGCTGGCCAACGAGATGGGCGTGGACCTGATCCACGACTTCATGAAGCCGCTGGGCTTCGGCCAGATCACCGGCATCGACCTCGGCGGCGAGGTGCGCGGCGTGCTGCCGAGCACCGAGTGGAAGCGCAACACCTACAAGCGGCCCGAGCAGAAGAAGTGGTACGCGGGCGAGACCATCTCGCTGGGCATCGGCCAGGGCTACAACAACTTCACCATGCTGCAGCTCGCGCAGGCCACGGCGATCGTGGCCAACGGCGGCATCAAGCACAAGCCGCACCTCGCGCTCGCCACGCGCGACACCGTCAGCGGCCAGGTGGTGCCGCTGCCGCAGCCGCCGGGCATGAACCTGGGCCTCACGGCGGCCAACATCGCCGTCATCCGCGAGGGCCTGACCAGCGTGGTCACCAGCGGCACCGCGCGCAGCGTGTTCGCGGGCGCGGCCTACCAGGCCGCCGGCAAGACCGGCACGGCGCAGGCCGTGACGCAGGCGCAGAACACCAAGTACAACGCGCGCGCGCTCGAGGAGCACCAGCGCGACCATGCGCTGTTCATGGCCTTCGCGCCGGTCAACGATCCCAAGATCGCGCTCGCCGTGATCGTCGAGAACGCCGGCTGGGGCGCCGGCGCGGCCGCGCCGATCGCGCGCCGCGTGTTCGACTACTGGCTCGCCGACCAGTACCCGAGCGAGGCCGACATGGCGGCCGTGCGCATCGGCAAGGCCGGCGCGCCGATGGGCAAGCCGCGCGTGGCCAGCGAGGTCGCCTGGCCCGCCGCGGCGCCGGCGAACGCGCCCGCGCCCGCGCCCTGAGCGCACGTCTCTTCTTTCCGGTCCTTGCAGCCCGCTCGGGGAATTCCCCGATGCCCCCGCCGCGCCTGCGATGGGATAGTTAGTTCGCCAGCCAAACTAAGTAGCGCCAAGGTTCTCAATCGGGTCCGTGGCGAACCACAGGCGTGGCATGGGGCGGGTCCCGGCCTTCGCGCGCCGATCCCGAAGCACAGGCCGCCTGCACCGGGCGACTCAACACTGGAGAGACATCGATGCAACTGAAACACACCCTGGCCGCGATGGCCTTCGGTCTGACGGCCGTGGGCGCCATGGCCCAGACCGTGGTCGGCGTGAGCTGGTCCAACTTCCAGGAGGAACGCTGGAAGACCGACGAGGCCGCGATCAAGGCCCAGCTCGAGAAGCAGGGCGCCAAGTACATCAGTGCCGATGCGGGCGGCTCGCCCGAGAAGCAGCTCGGCGACATCGAGGGCCTGATGGCCAAGGGCGCGAAGGCGCTGATCGTGCTGGCGATGGACAAGGACGCGATCCTGCCCGCCGTGACCAAGGCCACGCGCCAGAAGGTGCCCGTGGTGGCCTACGACCGCCTGATCGAGGCGCCCGGCGTGTTCTACATCACCTTCGACAACGTCGAGGTCGGCCGCATGGAGGCGCGCGAGGTGCTCAAGGTCAAGCCCAAGGGCAACTACGTGATCATCAAGGGCTCGCCGGCCGACCCGAACGCCGACTTCCTGCGCGCGGGCCAGCAGGAGGTGCTGGCCGACGCCATCAAGAAGGGCGACATCAAGATCGTCGGCGACGAGTACACCGAGGGCTGGAAGCCCGAGGTGGCGCAGAAGAACATGGAGCAGATCCTCACCAAGAACGGCAACAAGGTCGATGCCGTGGTGGCCGCCAACGACGGCACGGCCGGCGGCGCGGTGGCCGCGCTCACGGCCAAGGGCCTGCGCGGCGTGCCGGTGTCGGGCCAGGACGCCGACTTCGCGGCGCTCAACCGCATCGCGCTGGGCACGCAGACCGCCACCATCTTCAAGGACTCGCGCGAGCTCGGCCGCGAGGCCGCGAGCGCCGCGCTGGCGCTGGCGCAGGGCAAGCCGGTGGAGAAGGCCGGCACCTGGAACTCGGGCCCGAAGAAGGTCTCGCTGTCCTCGCGCCTGCTGACGCCGGTGCCGGTCACGCGTGACAACCTCGACGTGGTCGTCAAGGCCGGCTGGATCAAGAAGGACGAGCTCTGCAAGGGCGTCTCGGGCGCGAACGCGCCGGCGGCCTGCAAGTAAACGGCAGACTGGGGCGCAGCGCGCTGCGCCTCCTCCTTCCACGGGCCGGCCCCGCGCGCGGCCGCCCATCCCCTTCTTTCCGAGGGAGTCCTCCCATGAGCAATCCAACCCCCGGCTGGTGGCGGCGCAGCGGCGTCGACCTGCGGCTCGTGCTGATGTGCGTGCTGCTGGTGGCGCTGGCGATCGGCTTCAACCTGATGTCCGGCGGCGTGTTCCTCACGCCCGAGAACCTCTACAACGTGGCCCAGCAGACGGCCGTGGTCGGCATCGTCTCGACCGTGATGGTGCTGATCATCGTGGCGCGCCACATCGACCTGTCGGTGGGCTCGGTGATGGGCTTCGTGGGCGTGCTGATCGCCTACCTGCAATACACCTCGGGCTGGTCCTGGCCCACGGCCTGCCTCGCGGGGCTCGCGGTGGCGCTGCTGGTGGCCATCTACCAGGGCTGGCTCACGGCGGTGCTCGGCGTGCCCTCGTTCGTGGTCACGCTCGGCGGCCTGATGTCGTTTCGCGGCGCGGCCTTCCTGGTGGCCGACGGCAAGACCCAGCCGGTCAACGACGAGTTCTTCCAGCGCCTGGGCGGCGGCTACGACGGCGGCATCGGCGTCACGGCCAGCTGGGCGATCGCGGGGCTGGTGGCCGTGGTGCTGTTCGCGCGCATGGTGCAGAAGCGGCGCGCGCGCACGCGCCACGAGATGCCCAACGAGCCGCTGTGGATCGAGCTGCTGCTGACCGCGGTGCCGGCCGCCGTGGTGCTGCTTTTCGCGGCCGTGATGAACCACTACAAGATCGACTCGAAGGACGCGCCGCAGGGCATCCCGATCCCGGTGCTGATCTGGGCCGTGGTGGCGATCGTGCTGTCGTTCATCGTGCACCGCACGCGCTTCGGTCGCTACGTCTTCGCGATGGGCGGCAACCCCGATGCGGCGGCGCTGGTGGGCATTCCGGTCAAGCGCGTCACGCTGATGCTGTTCGCGCTGCTCGCGGTGCTGGTGACCATCGCGGCCATCGTCTCGATCGCGCGGCTGAACGCCGGCACCAACTCGCTGGGCACCGGCATGGAGCTCTACGTGATCGCCGCGGCCGTCATCGGCGGCACCGCGCTGGCCGGCGGCAGCGGCTCGATCTTCGGCTCGGTGCTGGGCGCGCTGATCATGCAGTCGCTCGACAGCGGCATGCTGCTGCTCGACGTGCCCATCGGCAAGCGCATGGTGATCATCGGCCAGGTGCTGATCGTGGCCGTGGTGTTCGACGTGCTCTATCGCCGCAAGTTCGGGGAGAACTGAAGATGGCCGACATCGACAAGACCCGGCCGCTGGTCGAGCTGCACGAGATCCGCAAGGCCTTCGGCGGCGTGAAGGCGGTCGACGGCGTGAGCGTCAACCTCTATCCGGGCGAGGTGGTGGCGCTGCTGGGCCACAACGGCGCCGGCAAGTCCACGCTGATGAAGATGCTCGCGGGCGCCTACCCGATCGACTCGGGCGAGGTGCGCATCGCGGGCGACAGGGTCAACATCCGCACCCCCGCCGAGGCGCAGGCGCAGGGCATCGAGACCATCTACCAGACGCTGGCGCTGGCCGACAACCTCGACTCGGTGGCCAACCTGTTCCTGGGCCGAGAGAAGATGACGGCCTGGAACACGCTCGACGACCACTTCATGGAAGTGCAGGCGCGCAAGGTGTTCCAGCGCCTGAACAAGAACTTCACCAACATCCGCATCCCGGTGCGCCGCCTCTCGGGCGGCCAGCGCCAGGTGGTGGCGATCTCGCGCGCGCTGTACTTCAACGCGCGCATCCTGATCATGGACGAGCCCTGCGCCGCGCTCGGCCCCGAGGAGACCGCGATGGTCGGCCGGCTCGTGAAGCAGCTCAAGGACGACGGCGTGGGCATCTTCCTGATCACCCACGACATGCCCGACGTGTTCTCGCTGAGCGACCGGCTCGCGGTGATGAAGAACGGCAAGCTGGTCGGCACCTACCGCACCGCCGATGTCACCGAGGACGAGGTGCTCGGCATGATCATCGCGGGCAAGCGGCCCGAGGGCCGCGAGCAGGCGCCGCACGCGGCGACGGCGGTGGCCGCGGCCTGAGGCTTTCCCACCCGGCCCCGCGCATGAAGACCATCGGCGACCAGCAACTGCTCAAGCGCATGAACCGCAGCGTGCTGCTGCGGCTCCTGCGCGCGCGGCCGGGGCTGTCGCGCGCGCGGCTCGCGAGCGAGAGCGGCCTCACCAAGTCGACCGTGAGCCTGCTGGTGCGCGAGCTGCTCGACGAAGGCTGGCTCAGCGAATCGGGCGCCGCGGTGGCCGACGGGCTCGGGCGGCCCTCGACCCCGCTGCAGATCAATGTCGGCGTGCGCGCGCTCATGGGCATCGAGATCGCGGTCGACACGGCGCGGCTGGCCTGCGTCTCGCTGCAGGGCGAGGTGCTGCATTCGGACGAGCAGGCGCTGGCCGACAGCGCGCCGGCCGGCACCTGCGCGCAGGTCGCGCGCATGGCCGCGGCCGCGCACCGCCGGCTGGCCGAGCGCGGGCTGCGGCTGTCGAGCATCGGCGTGTGCGTGCCGGGCGCGGTCGACGACTGCACCGGCGAGGTCCGCTTCGCGCCCAACCTCGGCTGGCGCAACGTGCGCCTGCTGCCGATGCTCGAGGACGCGCTGGCCGCGGCCGGCCTCACGGGCGTGACGGTGCAGCTGCAGAACGATGCCGACGCCGCCGCGCTCGGCGAGTACGAGTTCGCCGCGGGCGAGGGCGAGGACCCGCTGATCTTCGTCAACTGCGACGTGGGCGTGGGCGCGGGCGTGGTGCTCAACGACCGCCTGTTCACCGGCGCCCAGGGCATGGCCGGCGAGATCGGCCACACCATCCTCGCGCTCGACGGCCCGCCGTGCTCGTGCGGCCGGCGCGGCTGCGCCGAGGCCTTCTTCGGCGCCCGCGTGCTGGCGCGCGAGGGCGTGGACATGCAGCGCGCCGCCGCGCTGTTCGGCGTGCTGCTGCAGAACCTCTGGGTCACCTTCAATCCGCGCGCCATCGTGCTCGGCGGCAAGTCCTGCGCCGAGCACCGCGGCTTCGCGCAGGCCGCCTTCGCGAGCGTCAAGCACCATGCCGACGGCGCCGGCATGCCCGCGCCCGAGCTGCGCACCGCGCGCTACGACGCGCTCGCGCCCGCGGTGGGCGCTGCCGCGCTCGCGCTGCACGAGTACCTGCGGCCGCTGCAGCCCGATGCGCGGGCGCGGCGGGCGAGGGCGGCGCTGGGCGCGCGGGCCTGAGCTGCCGGGACTCGCGAGTACCTTCGTCCACGCCGCGCCCGCGCGCTGCATACCTTGGTCCCCGCGCGCGCCATCTGCCGCGCCGCGCCGGGAGGCACATGCGCGAACCGCCTACGCCGGCATGGCGCGCGCGGGACTACGGTGAGGACTTGCCCGCCGTTCCGGAGTCCCCGCCATGCCCTCGTCCACCCGTCCCCGCGCCAGCGCGCTGCTCCTCGTCCTCGCGCTGCTGATCGGACTGGCCGGCCTGGGGCTCGTCGTCGCGGGCGGCTGGCTGATCGCGCTCGGCGGCTCCTGGTACTACCTGCTCGCGGGCCTGGGCCTCATTGCCACCGCGCTGCTGCTGCCGCGCGGCGGCGGGCGCGGCCTGATGGTCTATGCGCTGGTGGTCGCGGCCACGCTGGCCTGGGCGCTGTGGGAAGTAGGGCTCGCATGGTGGCCGATGGCCGCGCGCGGCGACCTGTTCTTCCTGCTCGGCCTGCTGCTGCTCACGCCCTGGGTCGCGCGTGCGCTCGCGCGGCGCGACGGTGCCGGCATCGTGGCCTCGCGCCGGGCGCTGAGCCTGGTGCTCGCGGCCTTCGCGGTGGCGGCCGTGCTGTCGTGGGTGCGCGGCGACGAGCGCCTCGATGGCATCGCGCCGCAGGCCGATCCGCCCTTCACCAGCGAGGCGCTGCCCCCCGCCGGCGCCGACTGGACCGCCTACGGCGGCACCGCCATGGGCCAGCGCTATTCGACGCTGGGCCAGATCACGCCAGTGAACGTGTCGCAGCTCGAGGAGGCCTGGCACTACCGCACCGGCGACGTGCGCGGCCAGCCCGGCGACCCCGAGGAGACCACCTTCGAGGTCACGCCGCTGAAGGTCGGCGAGCGGCTGTTCCTCTGCACGCCGCACCAGTCGGTGGTGGCGCTGAATGCCACCACGGGACAGGAGCTGTGGCGCCACACGCCGAAGATCGCGTCCTCGCTCGCGCTGCAGCATCTCACCTGCCGCGGCCTCTCGTACCAGCCGCCGCCGGCCGCGGCCCCGTCGCCCAACCTCTCGGCCGATGGCGCCTGCGCCGCCAAGCTGTTCATGCCCACGGCCGACGGCCGCGTGCTCGCGCTCGACCCCGAGAGCGGCAAGCCCTGCCTGCGCTTCGGCGGCGGCAGCGGCCAGATCGACCTGTGGAAGAACATGCCCAACGTGAAGCCGGGCTCGTACTACGCGACCTCGCCAGTGGTGGTCACGCGCTCGCTGATCGTGGTGGGCGGCACCGTGCTCGACAACGTCTCGACGCAGGAGACCTCGGGCGTGATCCGCGCCTTCGACATCGAGACCGGCGCGCTGGTGTGGAACTGGGATTCGGGCCGGCCCGAGGACACCGCGCCGATCGGCCCGGGCCGGACCTATTCCGTCAACTCGCCCAACAGCTGGTCGATCTCGAGCGTGGACGAGAAGCTCGGCATGGTCTACGTGCCCATGGGCAACCAGCCGCCCGACCAGTGGGGTGGCAAGCGCACCGAGGGCGCCGAGCGCTATGCGTCGTCGGTGGTCGCGCTCGACCTCGCGACCGGCCGCGTGCGCTGGCATTTCCAGACCGTGCACCACGACCTCTGGGACTACGACGTGCCCGCGCAGCCCAGCCTGGTCGACCTGCGCGTGGGCAGCGTGCGCGTACCTGCGCTGGTGCAGCCGACCAAGCAGGGCGAGCTGTTCGTGCTCGACCGCCGCACCGGCCAGCCCGTGGTGCCGGTGCGCGAGCAGGCCGCGCCGCAGGGCGCCGCGCAGGGCGACCGCACGGCGCCGACGCAGCCGGTGTCGGGCCTGTCCTTCGACCCGCCCGCGCTGCGGCCGGCCGACATGTGGGGCGCCACCGTGTTCGACCAACTGGCCTGCCGCATCGCCTTCCACCGGCTGCGCTACGAGGGCCGCTTCACGCCGCCGTCGACGCAGGGCTCGCTGATCTACCCGGGCAACTTCGGCGTCTTCAACTGGGGCGGCGTCGCGGTCGATCCGCAGCGTCAGATCGCGTTCGCCACGCCGGCCTCGCTGGCCTTCGTCTCCACGCTGATCCCGCGCGCCGACGACAGCACGCTCTACGTGCAGGGCGGCAAGCCGCCCGAGGGCAGCCTGCCCGCGCTCAACGAGAACTTCGGCGCGCCCTTCGCGGTGAAGCTCAAGCCCTTCACCTCGGCGCTCGGCCTGCCGTGCCAGGCGCCGCCCTGGGGCCACGTGGCGGCGGCCGACCTGCGCAGCGGCCAGATCCTCTGGAAGCACAAGAACGGCACCGTGCGCGACAGCTCGCCGTTGCCGCTGCCCTTCGCGATGGGCGTGCCCAGCCTCGGCGGCCCGATCCTCACGGGTGGCGGCGTGGCCTTCCTCTCGGGCACGCTCGACTACTACCTGCGCGCCTACGACGTGAACAGCGGCCGCGAGATCTGGCGCAGCCGCCTGCCCGCGGGCGGGCAGGCCACGCCCATGACCTACCAGGGCGCGGACGGCCGCCAGTACGTGGTGGTGGCCGCGGGCGGCCATGGCTCGCTGGGCACGCGCACCGGCGACCACGTGATCGCTTACGCGCTGCCCAAGCGCTAGGAACTCAATCGAGCTGCAGGCCCGCGTCCTGCGCCGCCTTCGGCAGGATCGCGAGCTCGCGCTTGAGCACCTCGGCGAAGGCCTCGGGCGTGTTGCCGGTCGCGGGCGCCACGCCGCCGAGGTCGTTGAGCCGCTTGCGGAAGGCCGGCTCGGCCGTGATCTTGGCGATCTTCTCGCCGAGCAGCTTGACCACCGCGGGCGGCGTCTTCGCGGGCGCGACCACGCCGAACCAGACGTCGAAGTCCACGCCGCCGGGCACGCCCTGCTCGGTCAGGGTCGGCACCTCGGGCCACAGCTCGGAGCGGCCGTTGCGCAGCTGGCCGATGGCCTTGAGCTTGCCCGACTGGATGAAGCTGCGCACGTCGCCCGTGCCCAGCAGGCCCCAGCTCACCTCGTTGGCCATCAGCGCCTGCACCAGCGGCGCGCCGCCCTTGTAGGGCACGTGCGTGAAGTTGCCGTCGGCGTTGGCGTTGAAGGCTTCCGACGCCAGGTGCGAGAGCCCGCCCGCGCCGGCCGAGCCGTAGGGCATGCCGCCCTTGCCGGCCTTCTTGCCCGCGGCCAGCAGTTCCTGCACGTTCTTGTACGGCGACTTCTCGGGCACCACCAGCAGCAGCGGCGCCAGCGACACGCGCGCGACCGGCACGAAGTCCGAAGCCTGGAAGCCCGCCTTCTTGTAGATGACCGGGTTGATCGACAGCATGCCCGTGAGCGTCACCGCCAGCGTGTGGCCGTCGGCGGGGCTCTGCATCACGTTGACCATGGCGATGTTGCCGCCCGCGCCGGGCCGGTTGTCGACCAGCACGGTCTGGCCCAGCTCCTCCTGCAGGCGCGGGCCCAGCATGCGCGCGGCCACGTCGGTGGCGCCGCCCGGCGGGTAGGGAACGACCAGGCGGATCGGCTTGGTCGGATAGGCCGCGTCCTGCGCCAGGGCGGCGCCGCCGAAGGCCAGCGCCAGGGATCCCGCCGTGACGACACGGCCGATGAGGGTGAGGGTACGCACGTGTGCTCCTGATTCTTCTGATGGGAAAACGGACGGGGCCGGCTCAGCGGACCTCGTAGTGCGCCTGCCGTTCCTCGAGCGCATGCCAGCCGATGATGTGCTTGAAGTCGGCCATCGAGGTCTGGGCGAAGGGCAGGTCGGCGAAATCGCCCGAGCGGCGGCGCGCCAGTTCGCGCAGGTTGGCCTGCACCGTGTGCACGGTGGTCAAGAGGCCCGCGATCGGATAGCTCGCGAAGGCCGCCACGCTCTCGATCTGTTCGCGCGTCAGCGCCGTCATCCAGGTGCCGGCCATCAGCATCAGCGACAGCCGGCGGCCGCAGGCCTCGCGCAGCTGCACCAGCTGCTCGTGGCGCTCGAAGGTGCGCGAGATCGGCTGGATCAGGTCGGCGCCGGCCTCGGCATAGCGCGCGGCGCGCTCGAGCGCCTCGCCGGGGTCCTGGGCATCGGTGCGCGCGACGATCAGCAGGTCGGGGTCCTGGCGCGCATCGAGCGCGGCCTTGATGCGCGCCACCGCGTCGTCGATGGACACCAGCGTGGAGGGCGCCGCCGCGGCCGGGCAGCGCTTGGGGCTCAACTGGTCCTCGAGCTGCAGCGCCGCGGCGCCGGCCTTCTCGAACTCGCGCACCGCCCGGCCCACGTTGAGCACGCTGCCGTAGCCCGTGTCCGCGTCGACGAAGATCGGCTTGCGCACCACGTTCGCCATGCGGTTCACGGTGGCGACGTTCTCGCTCAGCGTGTAGAGCTCCATGTCGGGCTGGCCCAGCAGCGCGGCGGAAACGCCGAAGCCGGTGCTGAAGATGCCGTCGAACTCGGACTGGTCGACCAGCAGGGCCGACAGCGCGTCCTGCGCGCCGCCGAACCAGAGCGTCGGGCCGTGGGTGATGCGCTGGCGCAGGGCCTGGCGGGATGAGGTCATCGTGTGTCTCCAGAAAAAGGGCGTGGCGACCCGACATGGGCGCTGCGCCATGAACTCACTGCAAAGGAAGAGAAAAGGAGGCTCAGCTCGCGGGGGCCACGCGTCGCTTCAGATAAGGGATGAGTCCGCCCGCGTCGAGCATGCCGCGCTCGGAGGCCGAGAAGGGCTGCAGCATCAGCGTCTGGCCCGAGCGCAGGTTTCTCACTTCGTTCGTGTCCCAGTCGACCGTGAGCTCGTCGCCGCGCGCCGTGGCCGCGCGGATGCCCGGGCAGCTCACGAGCGGAAAGCCCATGCTGGTCTCGCCGCGGAAGAAGCCCGGCGAGAAGGATTCGGCGATCACAGCGACGATGCCCAGGTGCCGCATGGCGCGCATGGCCGGGTAGTGCGGATGGCCGTAGCCGAAGTTGTGGCCGCCGACCAGCAGGTCGCCCTTCTGCACGCCGGCCGCGAAGCCGGGCATGTAGTCGGCCATGGCCAGCGCGGCCAGTTCCTTCACGTCGGTGATCTTGATGTTGCGCACGCCGACGATCAGGTCGATGTCGTAGTCGTCTTCCTCGAAGACCCAGGCCGCGCGGCCGCGCAGGTTCTCGAGGCTCATGCGGAAACTCCCTCGCGCGCCGCCGCCAGGTAGGGCCGCGGATCGGCGATGCGGCCCTCGAGCGCCGAGGCGGCGACCACGGCCGCGTTGCAGATGTAGATCTCCGAATCCACGCTGCCCATGCGGCCCGGCGTGTTGAGCGTGCCGGTGGACACGGCGCGCTGGCCGTCGCTCATGGTGGCGATGCGGCCGAAGCAGTAGTCGCAGCTCGGCGAGCTGATGAAGGCGCCGGCCTCGACCAGCACCTCGATCAGCCCCTCGCGCGCGGCCGCCGCCATGATGGCCTTGGAGGTCGGCACCACGTGCAGCTGGAAGCCCGGCTGGATGCGGCGCCCGCGCAGCACCTCGGCCGCGATGCGCAGGTCCTCGAGCCGGCCGCTGGCGCACGAGCCCAGGTAGCCGGTGTGCACCTCGATGCCGGTGTAGTCCTGGAGGTCGCGCGTGTTGGCGGGGCTCGGCGGGATCACGACGATGGGCTCGAGCGCCGAGACGTCGATCGTCACCACGCTTTCGTACGTCGCATCGGCATCGGGGTAGACCGGATCGAGCGCGATCTTCGAGCGGCCCTGCACATAGGCCAGGGTCTTCGCATCGGGCGCGATCAGCATCGTGGTCGCGCCCAGGAACATGGCCTGGCCGCAGAGGGTCTGGCGGCCCTCGATGCTCATGGCGTCGATGACGGGGCCGCAGAGCTCCACCACCTTGAAGCGGCAGGAGGCCGGGCCCATCACGCGCACCATGTGATGGAACACGTCGCGCGCCATCACGCCGGGTTGCAGCGTGCCCGTGAGTTCGACCTTGACCGTCGCGGGCACGGTCAGGGTCAGCGTCTCGGTCACGAAGGACTCGAGCACGCCCTTGCGCGCGCCGAAGGCGAAGGTGCCGAAGGCGCCGAGCTGGCTCACGTGGCCGTCGAAGTGCACGGCGAAGGCGCCCGGCGTGGCATAGCCGAGCTCGGCCGCGACCTGGTGGCCGATGCCCTCGCGCTCGTGCACCGGCACGCCCTGTTCCTTGCCCCAGGCGCGGGTGATCTTGTGCAGCTCCTCTTCCTTCGGCGCGGTGGCCGGCACCATGTGGTCGATGAACAGCACGAAGCGCTCGGGGCTCGCGACCTTCTCGATGCCGAAGTCCTCGCGCGTCTCCTTGAAGAACACGTCGGTGTAGCCCGGGAAGTCGTAGGCGATCACGAAATCGGGCCGCGCCGTGATCTCCTCGCCCGGCGCCACGCGCGGCCGGCCGGCGGCGCGGGCCAGGATCTTCTCGGTCATCGTCTGGGGCATCTTGTTCGGCTTTCGACTTCCACGATGTGGCAGTCCTTGGGTTTCAATCCACCGATTACAGTCGAGGGAAATTCTTCCCCATTGGGGAGCAACCCGAATTACTGCCGCATCGTGGAAACTAAACGCCGCACCACAGCCAAGACCGCCCCGCCGCCGGCCGCCGCCGCCGCGCGCTCGGGCACGCAGAGCATCGAGCGCGTGGTGGGCATGCTGCGCGTGGTGGCCTCGCGCGGGCGGCGCGGCATGCGCATCGCCGATGTCGTGAGCCTCAGCGGCCTGCCGATGTCGACCTGCTTTCGCATGCTGCAGCGGCTCGAGGTCGAGGGCCTGCTGGTGCGCGACCTGCTCACGCGCAAGTACCACCTGGGTCCGCTGCTGCACGAGCTCGGCATGCTGGCCCAGCCGCGCTACCACCTGAGCGAGCTGTGCGAGCCGGCGCTGCGCACCGTCGCCGAACTCACGCAGGACACGGTCTACCTCAGCGAGCGGCGCGGCCCCGAATCGATCTGCACCAGTCGCGCGCTCGGTGCCTATCCGATCAAGGCGCTGACGCTCGACGTCGGCATCCGCCGGCCCATGGGCGTGGGCGCGGGCGGCCTTGCGATCCTCAGCGCGCTGCCGGAGGCCGAAGCCGAACTGATCGTGGCCGCCAACGAGGCGCGCTATGCGAAGTTCGGCGCCGCCTTCGCGCCGGGCTTCCTGCGCGAGGCCATCGCGCAGACGCGCGCTCAGGGCCATTCCTTCCTCGACAGCGCGGCCACGCCGGGCGCGGCCGCCATCGGCGTCGCCTTTCCGCCCGACAACCCGATCGCGGCCGTGAGCGTGGCCGCGATCTCCAGCCGCATGGGGCCGGCGCGCCGCGCCGAGGTGGCGAAGATCATCGAGCAGCAGGTGCGCGCGATCTGCGTGCTGCTCGAATCGCAGCCGGTGGAGGCGGGCTCGGGCCGCGAGGGCGAGTGAGCTAGGCGTCGCCGGGCTCGTCGCTCCCCTGTTCCCAGCCGCGCAGCCGCCGGTACAGCGTGCCGCGCGACACGCGCAATTGCCGCGCCGCCTGCGACACGTTGCCGCCGTGCGCGGCCAGCGTCTCCTCGATCAGCTTGCGGCTGTGCTCGCGCAGCGTGCCGGCCTGCGGCGCGGCCGGCGCATCGGCGGACTGCTGCTCCGGCGTGTCCTCCTGCTGCATCTGCTGCGGCGGCTCCTGTGCCGGCGCCGTTGCCTCGACGCGCTGCGCCAGCGCCACCGCGTGTCCGAAGTCGACGCCATCGGCCCCTTGCAGCCGCGCCTGCACCCACACGCCGAGCCCGCTGGCCAGCCGCAGCGGCTGCGCCGACTCGCGCCGGCCCAGCCGCAGCAGGCTCGCGAGGTCGTGGCCCAGCAGGCATTCGACGCCGCGCGCATCGGGCTGCTCGGGCAGGTGGCCGATGAGCCGCGCCCCCGCGCCGTTGAGCCAGGCGATGGTGCCGTCCGACGCGATGCCCGCGAGGCCCTCGAGCGGCGTTCCCAGCAGCGTGGGGCTGGCCTGGAAGCGCAGGATCAGCTGCTCGCGCGATTGCGCCTGCAAGAGGCGGTTCTCGATCGTGGTCGCATAGAGCGCCACCATCGAGGCGGCGTCGAAGCCGAAGCGCTGCGCCTCCACCGTGAGGTCGAGCACGCCCGCGAGCCGGCCGTCGATGCCGCGGATCGGTGCCGCGGCGCACTGCATCTCGCGCAGCACGTCGAAATAGTGCTCGGCGCCGTCGACCGTGCAGGCCAGCCCGGTGCTCGCGACGATGCCCGGCGCGGTGGTGCCCACCACGCGCTCGGAGATGTTCACGCCCACGCGCGCGGTCTTGCGCAGCACCGGCTGGTGCGCGGGCGCGGACTCGTGCGTGACGTGCACCACCACGCCGTCGCGGTCGGTGAGGATCACGCGGCAGTCGGTGCCCGCGAGCGAATGCTCCATGGTCGCGAGCTCCTGGCGCGCCACCTCGAGCAGCTCGCGGTTGCGCGCCAGCGTGGCATGCAGCCGGCTCGGCGTGACGGGATCGAAGGGCACGATGCGCTGGCGGTCGCTGTGGGTGCGGCAGCAGCGCATCCACGACTGCAGCACCGCTTCGCCGACGAGGCCCGAGGGCCGCACGCCTTCCTCGAAGAACTGCTGCCGCGCGAGTGCCACGCGCTGTGCCGGCGTGGTGGCGAAGAGTTGGCGCGGCGCGTTCGCCGTGCCCAGCCTGTCGAGGGTCATGTGCCATCGCCTCCGTGGGGTACCGGGACCAGCATCGAATGTGTTCCGCAATGGAACAGCACCGGATCGGGGAAATCCCGAAGGTGAACGCGCGCGCCGCCCGGACGATTCTCTGGGCACAAGGAGACCCACGATGACCCGAAGAAGGAATTCCTCCGCGCTGGCGGCGCTGGCCGCCGCATGGCTGTTCGCGCTCGCATCGATCGCCTCGGCGCAGGGCAGCGGGCCCTCCGCCCAAGACCGTGCCGCGGCGGCCGCCCGGCGCGTCGACGGCGGCTTCATCCGCGCCAACGCGGCGCAGAAGCAGACGCCCGACTGGCCCAGCATCGGGCTGGACTACGCCGAGACCCGCTTCAGCAAGCTCGACCAGGTGAACGCCGGCAACGTGAAGCAGCTCGGCCTGGTCTGGTCGTACAACCTCGAGTCCACGCGCGGCGTCGAGGCCACGCCGCTGGTGGTCGACGGCATCATGTACGTCACGGCCTCGTGGAGCGTGGTGCATGCGATCGACACGCGCACCGGCCAGAAGCTGTGGACCTTCGATCCCGAGGTCGATAGGTCCAAAGGCTTCAAGGGCTGCTGCGACGTGGTGAACCGAGGCGTTGCGTTGTACCAGGGCAAGGTCTACGTGGGCGCGTTCGACGGGCGCCTGATCGCGCTCGATGCCGCCACCGGCCGCAAGCTCTGGGAGAAGAACACCATCGAGGGCCAGAAGGGCAGCTACACCATCACCGGCGCGCCGCGCGTCTTCAAGGGCAAGGTGATCATCGGCAACGGCGGCGCCGAGTACGGCGTGCGCGGCTACATCACGGCCTACGACGCGGCCACGGGCGAACAGAAGTGGCGCTGGTTCACCGTGCCCGGCGACCCGGCCAAGCCCTTCGAGGACGAGGCCATGGCGCGCGCCGCCAGGACCTGGGACCCCGACGGCAAATACTGGGAGGCCGGCGGCGGCGGCACCGTGTGGGACTCGATGGCCTTCGATCCCGAACTCAACCTGATGTACATCGGCACCGGCAACGGCTCGCCCTGGGCCCACAAGGCACGCAGCCCCAAGGGCGGCGACAACCTCTACCTGGGCTCGGTGGTCGCGCTCAACCCCGACACCGGCAAGTACGTCTGGCACTACCAGGAGACGCCCGGCGACAACTGGGACTACACCTCCACGCAGCCGATGATCCTGGCCAACATCAAGGTCGACGGCAAGCAGCGCAAGGTGGTGCTGCATGCGCCGAAGAACGGCTTCTTCTTCGTCATCGACCGCACCAACGGCAAGTTCATCTCGGCGAAGAACTTCGTCGAAGTGAACTGGGCCACGGGCTACGACAAGAACGGCCGGCCGATCGAGATCGCCGCCGCGCGCCAGAACGAGAAGCCCGGCGACAGCATCCCCGGCCCCTTCGGCGCGCACAACTGGCACCCGATGTCCTTCAATCCGCAGACCGGCCTGGCCTACCTGCCCGCGCAGCACGTGCCGCTGAACCTGATGGACGACAAGGACTGGAAGTTCGACCAGAACGCACCGGGCCGCCCGCATGCCGCGCTGGGCTGGAATACCGGCAAGTTCGCCAACGTCGAGCCGCCCACGAGCAAGCCCTTCGGTCGCCTCGTGGCCTGGGATCCGGTGAAGCAGAAGGAAGCCTGGGGCGTGGACTATGCGTCGCCGTGGAACGGCGGCACGCTCACCACCGCGGGCAACCTGGTGTTCCAGGGCACGGCCGACGGCCGGCTCGTGGCCTACGACGCGCGCAACGGCGACAAGCTCTGGGAGACGCCCACCGGCACCGGCGTGGTCGCCGCGCCCGCCACCTACATGGTCGACGGCAAGCAGTACGTGTCGGTGGCCGTGGGCTGGGGCGGCGTCTACGGTCTCGCGCAGCGCGCCACCGAGCGCCAGGGTCCGGGCACCGTCTACACCTTCGCGGTCGGCGGCACGGCGAAGATGCCGGACTTCGTGCAGTACCGCATGAGCAAGCTGGTGCAGGGCGTGAAGTACGACCCGGCCAAGGTCCAGGCCGGCACCATGCTCTACGTCAGCAACTGCGTCTTCTGCCACGGCGTGCCCGGCGTGGACCGCGGCGGCAACATCCCGAACCTCGGCTACCTCGATTCCGCCTACATCGAGAACCTCGACAAGTTCGTGCTCAAGGGCCCGGCGATGGCGCGCGGCATGCCCGACTTCACGGGCAAGCTGTCGGCCGACGACATCGAGAGCATCAAGGCCTTCATCCAGGGCACGGCCGACGCGATCCGGCCCAAGTAGCGCGAGGGCCGCGAATGGGCGCGCCGTTCAGCCGGCGCGGCCCAGTTCCTGGATCAGGCCGGCCACGTTGCCGACCTCGAGCTTCTCGTAGATCGACTGGATGTGGTTGCGCACCGTGGCCGGCGCGCGGTGCAGCATCGCCGCGATCTCCTTGTGCGTGTTGCCGCGCGCCACCAGTTGCGCGATGGTGTGCTCGCGCGGCGTCAGGTCGTCGGCGCGGCAGCGCGCGCGGCACTTGAGGAACAGCAGCCGCTGCTCGACGTGGTGGCTCGCGACGAGGGCGCGGCCCGCATAGCGCGGCTGCCCCTGCAGGAAGGCCTCGAGCATCGCGCCGGGCAGCGTGCGGCCGTGCCAGCCCGGCCATTCGCGGCGCAGCAGTTCCTCGAAGGCGCTGTCGGCGTGGTAGAGCACGCCGTGCAGATCGCCGATGGCCGAGCCGCCGGGCGTGCCGCCCAGCGGGGCCTCGAGCCGGTCGAGGTGCACGATGCGGTTGAGCGACAGCGCCTGCATCGCATGCGGCGCCAGTGCCGACAGCAGCTGCGTCTCCTCGGGCGTGCCATGGGCCTCGGCGTCGGCGCGGAACAGCGTGATCCAGTGCACCAGCCCGCTCGCGGCATTCACGTCCGAGGTGATGAAGAAGTTGGCCTGCTCGTGGCGCCGGCCGTGCTCGCGCAGCGCGCCCTGGTGCCGGCCCGAGAACCAGGCGTCGGCATTGAAGGCCAGCGTGGTGCGCGGGCGGCGCGCGACCTCGGCGGCCGCGGTGTCGAGGTGCTTCACGCGCTCGTAGCTCTCGATCATCTCCATCGACTGGTTGTGCAGGTGCAGCGTGTGGATGTCGATGCCGGCCGTGCCGCGCGAGGCCGTGCCCCACATGCAGGAGTCGAAGGGCAGCACCGGCTTGATCAGCTGCAGCGCCGCGTCCTGGAAGTCGTCGATCGGCAGTTCGTGCGCGTGTCGGTACAGCCGCAGCAGGAGCCCGCTGAAATCTTGTAGCCCGGGAGTACTCATCGGGTTCGATCTTCGGAAGCTGGCGCCGCTCACGCATCACCCGTTCAGGGGAGGGCGCGGGATGTGTGAATGGTGCATTTGCACCATTCGCCGAGCGAAAACGAAAGATATCGTTTCCGCAGTCTCCGGATTCACCGGAGCCGATCCATCCCAACCCCGACAACACCAAGAGAGAGAGGAGCTCGACCATGTCCCTGCCCGTGCGAAGAATCCCCCTGGCCCTGTCCGCGATGACCCTCGCGCTGCTCGCCGCCTGCGGCGGTGGTGGCGGCGGCGGCGGTGGCTTCGGCTTCATCCCGCCCTCCTCTTCCGGCGGCGGCACCACGCCGCCGGCCGCATCCACCACCACGCTCAGCGGCACGGCCGCCACCGGCGCGCCCTTCGCGGGCGCCGCGCTCACCGTGTTCGACCAGACCGGCGCCAAGGTCTGCGAGGTCCGCACCGGAGACGACGGCCGCTACAGCTGCACGCTGCCCGCGGGCACCAAGGCGCCGCTGGTGATCCAGGCGGTGCGCGACGACCTCGTGCTCTACAGCACCACCGCGAGCAGCGCCACCGGCACCGCCAACGTCACGCCGCTGACCACCGTGGTGGTGTCGCGGCTCGCGCCCGGCGGCGATCCCGCGAAGCTGCTCGAGGCGGTGCAGGCCAACGCCGGCACGGTCACGGCCGGCACGATCGGCGCGCAGGTCAAGCAGCTGCTCGATGCGCTGCAGCCGCTGCTGAGCGCGCTGGGCACCACCATCGATCCGATCGGCGGCGCCTTCAGCGCCGACGGCACCGGCCAGGACCGCGTGCTCGACACCCTGAGCGTCTCGGTGCGCCCCGACGGCAGCGCCGCGAGCATCGAGATCACCGTCAAGTCGCTGCCGGCCGGCGAGGACAGCGCGCCGGTGTCGCTGGTGTTCCGCAGCGGCGATGCGCGGATCGAACCCTTGCCCGCGATCGCCGCCGAGGCCGTGCAGCAGCCGCCCACGCCGCAGATGGTGCAGGCGCTGCTCGAGCGCCTCAACGCCTGCTATGCGCTGCCGCTCGCGCAGCGCGTGAACAGCACCGTCAACGGCGACGGCAATGCCTACGGCGACGCCTCGAACGTGGTCGCTCCGGCCTGCCGCACGCTGTTCGTGGGCGACGACCCGGCCAACTTCGTCTCGTTCGGCGCGCGCATCGGCCGCGTCGAGAGCGGCGCGCGCCGTTCCTTCGAGAGCCTGTTCCGCGCCGGCCCGACCAACCTCAAGCACGACCGCGGCAACTTCGAGTACTTCTACGCCAACGGCGATGTCGCGCTCACCTACCGCTGGACCGACGTGCTGGGCAACACCGACAACGACGTCTTCAACGCGCGCATCGTCGGCGGCGCGCTCAAGCTGGTCGGCAACGAGAACGCCTACCGCGCCAGCGTGCGGCCGCACCTGGACATGAAGGACTTCCTCAAGCACCAGAACCTGGTGTTCCATTCGGTCGGCTACACCGTCAGCGTCGACAACCGGCGCGACGCGCAGGGCAACCCGCTGTTCTCGAAGGTGGTGGCGACCTCGACCGCGCTGCCGGGCCGCTCGCTGGTGCTGGTGCCCAACGGCAGCATCACCACGCTGGTGCTCACGGCCGACGGCTCGCAGGGCGGCACGCCGCTGGCTTCGCCCGTGTGGCGCATGGCGGCGCAGTACCGCGACGCCACGCAGGCCGGCAGTCCGTCCGACATCGACAGCGGCAACCTGTTCGCCGCACCGGCCTTCACCGACGCACAGCTCGCCGCGCTGCCCGACCAGGCCGTGTGGCGCCTCGAGTTCTTCCATGTCGACCCCGAGCGGCCCAACGTGGTCCAGTACGCGCGCACCTTCTCGCGCGTGCCGACGATCGCCGAGGCGCGCGCGGCCGCGCTGGTCGAGCTCACGCCGGCGCTGCGCGCCGAACTGCTCGAGGAGACCCGCAACACCGGCCGCGGCCTGGTGTTCCCGGCCATCGATCCCAACGACCCCTCGTCCAACAACGTGGACTTCAGCGCCGCCGGCAACACCGACGGCTGGAGCGTTCCCTCCGGTGCCTATGCGCCGATCTCGCTGGGCATCTTCGGCCGCGCGCCGGGCAACACCGTGCGCTACAGCGAGAACGTGACGCTGCGCTCCAACCTGCGCAAGGTGATCGCCTACTGCCAGCCCTCGGGCGCCCAGGACACCCACTGCGCGCCGGGCACCGGCAGCAACCGCCAGTACGCGCAGGGCACCTCGATCAGCAACTTCGTGTTCAGCGCGCGCACGCCGCGCCTGGTCGACCAGCGCCGCAGCTTCGAGCTCTGGACCGTGACCCAGCCCTGACGGGCGCACGAGCGGCCATGAAAAAGCCGCCTGGCCCCGCGAAGGGCCAGGCGGCTTTTCTGTTTCTGCGAAGCGATCGGCGCTCAGTCGGCGTAGACGCCGGCGGCCTTGATGATCGGGCTCCACTTGGCGATCTCGGCCTGCACGAACTTCTTGTGGCCATCGGGCTCGATGCGGCCATCGACCGCGACCACGGCGCCCAGCGCTTCTTCCTTCTTCAGGAAGTCGGGGTCCTTGAGCGCGACCTTCAGCGCATCGTTGATCTTCTTGAGCACCGGTGCCGGCGTGCCCTTGGGCGCGTAGAGGCCGTGCCAGATCGTGACCTGGAAGTCCTTCAGGCCCGACTCCTGCAGCGTGGGCAGGTCCTTGAGCAGCGGCACCGTCAGGCGCTTGGGCGTGGTCACGGCATAGGCCTTGACCTTCTTGCCCTCGATCTGCGGCGAGGTGTTCGTGGTCTGGTCGCACAGCAGGTCGATCTGGCCGCCGATCAGGTCGGTGATGGCGGGGGCCGTTCCCTTGTAGGGCACGGGCGTCATCTCGGTCTTCATCGCGCTCTGGTAGAGCAGGCCGCACAGGTGCGAGGCCGAGCCCACGCCCGCGTTGCCGAGGTTGATCTTGCCCTTGTTGGCGCCGATCCAGTCGGTCAGTTCCTTGTAGTTGTTGGCCGGCAGGCTGGGCTTGGCGATCAGCGTCATCGGCACGTCGTTGATGATGCCCAGGTACTCGAAGTCGCTCTCGACCTTGAACGGCACGTTGCGCACCAGCGTCGGGATGGTCGACATCGCGATGTGGTTGAGCAGCAGCGTGTAGCCGTCCGGTGCCGCGCGCGCCACCTTGGCCGCGCCGATCGAGCTGCCCGCGCCGGGCACGTTGTCGATCACCACGCTGGCGCCGCCCAGCGGCTTGCGCAGCGCTTCGGCCAGGTCGCGCGCGACGCGGTCGGTCGGGCCGCCGGCGGCGAAGGGCACCACGATGCTGATGGGCTTGCCGCTCGGGTAGTCCTGGGCGTGGGCGCCGATGGCAACAGCGGCGATCGCCGTCAGGGCTAGCAGTTTTTTCATGGAGAGGACCCCCGGAAGAGGAAAAAGGAATGAAGGGAAATTGAAAGCGGGCGCGATCTTAAAGGCTGACCATGCGCTGACGAATCCCCACAAGCCCTAGTCCGCATGGCAAGGCGGGCGGCGGCTCCTGCGGAAGGAGGGGCGCCACCGTCGCGCCGCGTGGCTCGGGCATGATGTTTCCCTGGGAGACGCGCCATGGGGGGCGCGCATGCCGCAACGACGGTGCGGCCCGCCGGGCCGCGACAAAAGAAGGGAAAACACACATGGATCCTCTGGTCTATCCGCGCGAGCGCACGCTCGGCGCGATCACGCTCGTGCTCGGCCTGCTGGTCTGGCTGGCCCTCCTGGTGGGCACCTTCGGCATCCTGCTGCTCTACCTGCTGATGGGCTTCATCGGCTACTGCTTCGCGCACTCGGCGCTGATCGCCTGGATCAAGGGCACCGGCGTGAAGCTCTCGCCGACCCAGCTGCCCGAGCTCAACGCGCGCTTCGAGGCCTGCTGCGCCAGGCTCGGCATCGCCAAGCCGCCCGAGGCCTACCTGCTGCACGGCGACGGCATGTTCAACGCCTTCGCCACCCGCTTCCTCGGCCGCGACTTCGTGATCCTGCTGTCGGACGTGGTCGACGCCATGGAGCCGCAGCCCGACGGCATCAACTTCTACATCGGCCACGAGCTCGGCCACATCCGGCGCAAGCACCTCACGGGCCATTTCTGGCGCGCGCCGGTGCTGTGGCTGCCGCTCCTGGGCGCGGCCTATGCGCGCGCCAAGGAATACACCTGCGACCTGCACGGCGCCGCCTGCTGCGAGCAGCTCGACTCCGCGCCGCGCGCGCTGCTGGCGCTGGCCGCCGGCGCGCACCAGTGGCGCAACGTCGACATGAACGCCTATGCGGCGCAGTCGCGCGCCAATGCCGGCTTCTGGGGCTCGTTCCACGAGGTGGTCGGCGGCTACCCCTGGCTCACCAAGCGCGTGGCGCGCGCCATCGATCCGGCCGCGCGCCTGCCCGAGCGCAATCCCGCGGCCTACCTGCTGGGCCTGTTCGTGCCCTACGCGGGGCGCGCCGGCGGCGGCGCGCTCGGCATCCTGGTGACGGTGGCCGTGATCGGCATCCTGGCCGCGGTGGCACTCCCCGCCTACCAGGACTACCAGTCGCGCGCGGTGGTCGCGCAGGCCTGGGCCAACGGCGCGCCGGTGCGCCTCGCGCTCGCCGAGTACTACCGCGAGAAGGAGGAGATCCCCGAGAGCCTCGAGGCCGCGGGGCTGAGCGAGACCCTGTCCGACGGCACCGCGCTGCGGCTCGACAGCGACACCATGGTGGTCGAGGTGCAGACCGCGCGCGGCACGCTGCTGATGGAGCCCGCGCCCGCCGGCGACGGCCTGCGCTGGACCTGCGGCGCCGGCGAGGGCCTGGCCGAGAAGGCCCTGCCCGCGAGCTGCAAGTAGGTCTTCAAACCCGAGCCGCACGCGCGGATTTGGCGCGCACGGCTTGCGGCCCGGGCCCGGGCGTGGTCCCCTCGTCGTTTCCCCTTTCAGCAACGACGACCCGGAGACCCTGCCCGATGCCCGCCCTTCGACTCAAAGACCCGACCTTGCTGCGCCAGCAGGCCTACGTTGCCGGCGCCTGGATCGATGCCGACGACGGCACCACCGTCGCGGTGACCAACCCCGCCAACGGCGAGACCATCGGCACCGTGCCGATGTGCGGCACGGCCGAGACCGAGCGCGCCATCGCGGCCGCCGAGAAGGCCCAGAAGGGCTGGGCCCGGCTGCCCGCCAAGGAGCGCTCGGCGATCCTGCGCAAGCTCAACGACCTGATGCTGGCCAACGTCGACGATCTCGCGTTGATCATGACCACCGAGCAGGGCAAGCCGCTGGCCGAGAGCCGCGGCGAGATCGCCTACGCCGCCTCGTTCATCGAGTGGTTCGCCGAGGAGGCGCGCCGCGTCTACGGCGACACCATCCCCGCGCCGCAGGCCGACCGCCGCATCCTCGCGCTCAAGCAGCCCGTGGGCGTGACGGCCGCCATCACGCCCTGGAACTTCCCGGCCGCCATGCTCACGCGCAAGGCCGGCCCCGCGCTGGCCGCGGGTTGCGCGATGGTGGTCAAGCCCGCAACGCAGACGCCGTACTCGGCGCTGGCCTTCGCCGAACTGGCCGAGCGCGCGGGCGTGCCCAAGGGCCTGCTGTCGGTGCTCACCGGCTCGGCCAGCAAGATCGGCGGCGAGATGACGCGCAGCCCGATCGTGCGCAAGCTCACCTTCACCGGCTCCACCGAGGTCGGCCGCACGCTGATGAAGCAGTCGGCCGACACCATCAAGAAGCTCTCGCTCGAGCTCGGCGGCAACGCGCCCTTCATCGTGTTCGACGATGCCGACATCGACGCGGCCGTCGAGGGCGCGATGGTGTCGAAGTACCGCAACACCGGCCAGACCTGCGTCTGCGCCAACCGCCTCTACGTGCAGCGCGGCGTGCTCGAGGCCTTCACGCAGAAGCTGGTGGCCAGGGTCCAGGCGCTCAAGGTCGGCGACGGCACCGAGGCCGGCGTCAACCAGGGCCCGCTGATCGATGCCAAGGCGGTCGAGAAGATCGAGGAGCACGTGGCCGACGCCGTGGCCAAGGGCGCGCAGGTGCTGGCCGGCGGCAAGCGCCATGCGCTCGGCGGCCTGTTCTACGAACCCACCGTGATCGGCGGCGCCACCGCCGACATGCTGTTCGCGCGCGAGGAGACCTTCGGCCCGCTGGCGCCGATCTTCGCCTTCGACACCGAGGAGGAGGCCGTCGCCGCGGCCAACGACACCGAGTTCGGCCTCGCCGCGTACTTCTACAGCCGCGACATCGGCCGCATCATGCGCGTGGCCGAGTCGCTGGAGTCGGGCATCGTGGGCGTCAACACCGGCCTGGTGTCGACCGCCGAGGCGCCGTTCGGCGGCGTCAAGCAGTCGGGGCTGGGGCGCGAGGGCTCGAAGTACGGGCTCGACGATTTCCTCGAGGTCAAGTACGTCTGTCTCGCGGGCCTCGACAAGTAAGCGAAGGTTGCCGGCCGTCGAACTGTCCGACAAAGGGGGCCGGCACCGGCCGATGCGGCGTGCATGGCTCGGGCCTAGGGTGAAGTTTCATTGCCTTCGAGAAACCTCACCCAAGGAGTGATTCACCATGCCCACCATCACCACCTCTTCACTGGACGGAATGACGGTCGCGATCCTCGTCTCGGACGGCTTCGAGCAGGTCGAGATGACCGAGCCGCGCAAGGCGCTGGAGGCCGCGGGCGCGAGGACGCAGGTCGTCTCGCCGCTCGACGGCAGCGTGCGCGGCTGGAAGCACCACGATCCGGCCGACACCTTCGAGGTCGACGTGCCGCTCAAGATGGCGAACCCCGACGACTTCGATGCGCTGCTGCTGCCCGGCGGCGTCGTCAATCCCGATGCCCTGCGCATCGACGAGAAGGCGGTCGCGTTCGTGCGCGCCTTCGTCGAGGCCGGCAAGCCGATCGCGGCGATCTGCCACGGGCCCTGGACCCTGATCGATGCCGGCGGCGTGAAGGACCGGCGCATGACCTCGTGGCCCTCGCTGCGCGCCGACCTGCGCAACGCGGGCGCGCGCTGGAGCGACCAGGAGGTCGTGGTCGACCATGAGCTCGTGACCAGCCGCAAGCCCGACGACCTGCCGGCCTTCAATCGCGAGATGGTGCGCTTGTTCGAGCTGGCGCACGAGGCGGCGCTGCAGCACCACTGAGGCCGCGCTTCAGTCCTGCGCGACGGCCGGCCCCGTGTAGCGCGCCCGCGGCCGTATCAGGTGGCCCGTGGCCGCCTGCTCGAGCACGTGCGCGGTCCAGCCCACGCTGCGCGCGAGCGCGAACAGAGCCAGCGGCGCATCGGCCGGCAGCTTGTGCACGGCCGCGAGCGCGGCCAGCGCGAAGTCGATGTTGACGGGCTCGCCCACGAGGCGCTCGCCGGCCTCGCGCAGCGCCGCGAAGGCCGGCGGCAGTTCGAGCTCCTCGAGCAGCGCGGCGCAGCGCACATCGCCGGCCGGATAGAGCGGATGGCCGAAAGCCGCGAGCGGCCGGTCGTGCGCGAGCCACTCGCGCGCGGCCGCGTCGGCGCTCGACTGCTCGGTTTGCCGCACCAGCGCCTGCACGGCGCGCGCCGCGCCGCCATGCAGCGGGCCGGTCAGGGTCGCGAGGCCGGTCAGCAGGCAGGCCGCGAGCGAGGCGCCGGTGGAGGCCGTCACGCGCGCCGCGAAGGTCGAGGCATTGAGTTCGTGATCGGCCAGCAGCACCAGCGCACGGCGCAGTTGCGGTGCCGCGCGCGGCCGGCGCCACGCCGCGGCGAGGCGCGCATGCAGCGGCTGCGCGGCGGCGCTCGCCGGCACCTTGCCGATCAGCGCATCGGCCAGCGTGCCCACCACCTCGGCGGCCTCGGCGCGCAAGGCCTGCGGCGAGCGGCCGCGCGAGGGCGGGTCGATCGCCGCGCGCAGCGCGAGCGCGCGCAGGCCCGCCTGCAGCGCTGGCAAGCCGTCGCGCTCGGTGGCCTCACCGGAGGAAGACAGGCGCGGCGGCGCACATTCCCACAGCAGGCCCGCCACGTCCTCGAGCGTGGCCCCGATCGACAGCGCGCAGGCGTCCTGCCCGCGGTACCAGAGCCGCCCGCCGGCCACGGTCGACACGGCCGAGGGCAGCACCGGCTCGCCCCACTGGATCGCCTCGCTCGCCACCGCCTCGCTGCTGCGCCGCCCCTGCGCGCGCGCCGCGAGCCGCTGCACGTCGTCGCGGTGGTAGAGGCTGCGCCGCGGGTCGGCGGCATCGGGCTTGGCGCGGATGCGGCCGCGGCTCACGCCGGCATAGAGCGTCTGGGGCCGCACCTGCATCAGGGCGAGCGCTTCGGCGGCGGGAAGCCAGGGCGAGGAGCGGGTCATGTTGATGGAATGGATCAAGATTGACGTCAATGTTAGCGGCGCCAGAATCGTCCGCATCGTGAACACGAATGGAGCATGAAACGATGAACGACGATGGACTCGAAGGCGTGGTGGCGGCGCACACCGTGCTGTCGGAGGTGGATGGCGCGGCGGGCCGGCTGGTGATCCGCGGCCACACGCTCGACGAGATCGCGCGCAGCTGGCAGTTCGAGGACGTGGCGGCCGCGCTGTTCGAGGGCTTCTTCGAACGCGCGCCCGATGCCGCCAGCCTGCGCGTCGCGCTGGGGCGCGCGCGGCGCGAGGCCTTCGAACGGCTGCAGCCCGGCGACGAGGCGCAGCTGCGCCGCCTGCCGCCGATCGAGGCCGTGCGCGCGCTGCTCGCGCGGTTGCCCGACGGCGACGACCTCGCGACCGCGCTGCGCCTGCTGGCGGGCCCGGCGGTCTATGCGGGCGCGGTGATGCGCTGGCGGCTCGGCGTGCCGGCGCTCGCGCCCGACGAAGGCCTGGGCCACGCGGCCGACATGCTGCGCATGCTGCATGGCCGCGCGCCCACGGCGGCGCAGGCGGCGGCGCTCGACACCTACCTCGTCACCGTCTGCGACCACGGCCTCAATGCCTCGACCTTCGCGGCGCGCGTGGTGGCCTCCACCGGCGCGGGCCTGGCCTCGGCGGTGCTCGCGGGCATCAGCGCGCTCAAGGGGCCGCTGCATGGCGGCGCGCCCGGGCCGGTGCTCGATGCGCTCGACGCCATCGGCAGCGCAGCCCATGCGCGCGCCTGGCTCGACGCGGCCGTGGCCGAGGGCCAGCGCCTGATGGGCTTCGGCCACCGCATCTACCGCGTGCGCGATCCGCGCGCCGATGCGCTCAAGGGCGCGCTGAAGCGGCTCAGCGCCGAGGGCGGGGTCGATGCCGCGCGCTTCGCGCTGGCCGAGGCCGCGGAGCAGGCCGCGCTCGCGATCCTGCGTGAGAAGAAACCCGACCGGCCACTCGAGACCAATGTCGAGTTCTACACGGCGCTGTTGCTCGAGGCGCTGGGCTTCGGCCGCGAGAGCTTCACCTGCGTGTTCGCGGCCGGTCGCACCGCGGGCTGGCTCGCGCATGCGCGCGAGCAGGTGCAGAAGGGGCGGCTGATCCGGCCGCAGTCGGTCTACGTGGGGCCCGAACCCGCCGCGCGGGAACCCGCACTCGCGCACTGAGCCTACACGGCGGTCCCGCCGTCCTCCGATACGCTCGTGGCGACTGTCTTCCATTTCCCGCGACACGACGTACCGACCGATGACGACCGCCGACCCCGCCCATGCCCGCGCGCTGCGCCTGCCGCGCGACTTCGCGCTGATCGCGGTCGGCCTCGATGCCGTGCTGCTCGCGGTCAACATGGCGATGCTGCTGCTGCCGGGCACCGACGATGCGGCGCAGATCCGCCGCGCCTACGCGCAGGCCGGCGTGTGGATCCTGCTGGTGGCGAGCACGGCGATGTCGTGGGCGTTGATCGGCGGCCTGGCCTGGAGCCATGGCCGCCAGGCGCTCGAGCGGCTGGGCGTGCCGCGGGTGGCGCTGTCGGGCGGCGCGCGGCTGCGTTTCGGCGGGGCCTGGCTGCTGGTGCTGGTGCTCAACCACCTCGCGCTCACGCCGCTGTTCTACGAGCTGCAGCTGATGTTCATGCCGGGCGGCCGCTATGCCGAGGCGCTGGGCGGAGCGATGCCGCGCCTGAGCCTGGGACTCGCGGCACTGCTGCAGTCGCTGGTGCAGCTCGCGGTGCTGGTGCTGGGCCTCTGGCTCGCGGCGCGCTTCGCGTTGCGCCGCAGCCGCTCGGCGGCGGCCGAGGCGCTCGATGCGCGCGCGCCCGATGAAGTCTCGACGGTGCCGGCCGGTGCCTCGCCGCGCGCGGCGGTGGCGCTGCTGGTGGGGGCGCTGTTCGCGTCGCTGCAGGTCTGGAGCGCGCTCGCGGCGGCGCGCTGGGCCGGCGCCTCGCAGGACGGCGGGCCCTGGGCGTTGCTGCTGACCTGGGCCCTGCCGCCGGTCGTGGCCTGCGCGCTCGCGGTCTGGGGCGGCTGGCTGGGCACGCGCCCGGGCCTGTGGCCGGTGCGCCCGTTCCGCGCGGTGTCGGCCGCGCTGCTGAGCTTCGTGCTGGTGCAACTGGGCTGCATCGCCTTCGCGTTCCTCTGGTTCGCGCTCGCGGTGGGCGCGGTCCAGGCGCTGCAGGGCATCGGCGCGATGGCCGGCTTCATGGTCGTGCTGATCGCGCTCTACGCGGCGCTCACGGTGCTGCTGGCGCGCGCGATGACGCGCCGGCTGTACCGTCGCTACTTGTAGCTGCGCGCGTCCTCGATCACCTTGCCGTCGTTCGGCAGGCTGCCGGGCGCCACCAGCTCGATGGTGCCGCGCAGCTTGGTCACCTCGCGCACGGCCTCCGCGATGCGCACCACCAGGCCTTCGGGCGCGCCCGCGCATTCGAGCCGGAAGTTCATCTGGTCGTCGCCCATCTCTCCCGACACGACGAGCCGCGCGCGCTGGATCTCGGGAAAGCGCCGCGCGATGTCGGCCACCTGCGAGGGATGCACGAACATGCCGCGCACCTTGGTGGTCTGGTCGGCGCGGCCGAGCCAGCCCTTGATGCGCTTGTTCGTGCGGCCCGTGGGGCAGGTGCCCGCGAGCACGGCCGAGAGGTCGCCGGTGCCGAAGCGCACCAGCGGATAGTCGGGGTTGAAGGTGGTCACGACGATCTCGCCGACCTCGCCGTCGGGCACGGGGTCGCCGGTGCCGGGGCGCACGATCTCGACCAGCACGCCCTCGTCGAGCACCAGGCCTTCGCGCGCGCTGGTCTCGTAGGCGATGAGGCCGAGGTCGGCGGTGGCGTAGCACTGGGTGCCCTTCACGCCGCGCGCGGCGATCCAGTCGTGCAGGCTCGGCGGAAAGGCCTCGCCCGAGACCAGGGCCTTGGTGAGCCAGGGCAGCTTCTGGCCCTTCTCCTCGGCCTTCTCGAGCAGGATCTTGAGGAAGCTCGGCGTGCCGGCATAGCCTTCGGGCTTGAGGTCGACCATGGCCTCGAGCTGCTGTTCGGTCTGGCCGGTGCCGCCCGCGAACACGGTGCAGCCGACGGCGCGCGCGCCGCTCTCCATGATGGAGCCGGCCGGTGTCATGTGGTAGCTGAAGCTGTTGTGGATCAGCTCGCCGCTGCGAAAGCCCGCGGCATGCAGCGCGCGCGCGGTGCGCCAGTAGTCGCGCGCCTCGCCCTCGGGTTCGTAGATGGTGCCGGGGCTCGCGAACACGCGCGGCATGCGGGTGCCGCGCGCAATGGCCGAGAAGCCACCGAAGGGGTCGTTCTCGCGGCCTTGCTTCTGCAGTTCGAGCAGTTCCGACTTGCGCGTGACCGGTAGTTTCGCGAGGGCCTCGCGCGTGGTGACGTCGGCGGCCTTGATGCCGTCGAGGATCTTCGAGAGGGCGGGCGCGGCGGTCTGGGCCTGGGTGATCTGTCGGGGCAGCGCGGCCAGCAGGTCGCGTTCGCGTTCGGCAGGGTCGCGGATCTCTAGTGCGTCGTAGTGGTCGGTCATGTCCGTACCCTTCAATCTGTTCAATTCGGATTTCTGCTGTCTTGCTTCGAGAGGGGCGTCCGGGGCGCGTGCACAGGACAGCGGGTACTTCCCTCCGCGAATGTCCCCCGCCCTTCGGGCTCCTCCTTGATTTCGCTGCGGGAAGCACCCACTGCCCTGTGCACGTGGGCGCTGCGGTGGTGCCGGCGGTTCAACAACGATTGCGTCCCGGCTCGCGTCGATGGGGTACTCCCCGCAGCGAAATAAAGGAGGAGCCGAAGGCGGGGGACATTCGCGGAGGGGAGTACCCCATCGGCGCGAGCCCGTCCCCACACGCAAGCAGTAGGCAAACACATCAAGCCAGCCACCTCTTCCGCCGCTTGTAGCTCTTCACATCCCGGAAGCTCTTGCGATCCGCCCCACCCACGCCGAGGTAGAACTCCTTCACGTCCTCGTTCTCGCGCAGGCTCTGCGCCGCGCCGTCCATCACGATGCGGCCGTTTTCGAGGATGTAGCCGTAGTCGGCGTAGCGCAGCGCCATGTTGGTGTTCTGCTCGGCCAGCAGGAAGGTCACGCGTTCCTTGGCGTTGAGGTCCTTCACGATCTCGAACACCTCCTCCACGATCTGCGGCGCCAGGCCCATCGAGGGCTCGTCGAGCAGCACCATCGTCGGGTTGGCCATCAGCGCGCGGCCGATCGCGCACATCTGCTGCTCGCCGCCCGAGGTGTAGGCCGCCTGCGAGGTGCGCCGCGTCTTCAGGCGCGGGAAGTAGGCATAGACCTTCTCGAGCGTCTGCTGCACCGCGGCCTTGCCGTCGGTGCGCGTGTAGGCGCCCGTCATCAGGTTCTCCTCGATGGTCAGGTGCGCGAAGCAGTGGCGGCCTTCCATCACCTGGATCAGCCCGCGCTTGACCAGCTCGGCCGGCGACAGCGCCTCGATGCGCTCGCCGCGCAATTCGATCGTGCCCTTGGTGACCGCGCCGCGCTCGCCCGCGAGCAGGTTGCTCACCGCGCGCAGTGTCGTCGTCTTGCCCGCGCCGTTGCCGCCCAGCAGCGCTACGATCCCGCCCTCGGGCACGGTCAGCGACACGCCCTTGAGCACCAGGATCACGTGGTTGTAGATGACCTCGATGCCGTTGACGTCGAGAAGGATGTTGGGTTGGCTCATGGTGTTCTTTCGGACATCCGCAAGCGCACGTGGAACGAGACGCTGCGCTTGCGGATGCCGCCTCCCACGCAGGGGAGGCAGGCCCCCTTCCGCCTGGCGGGAGGGGGTAGGGGGAGAGTGCCGTCGACCGGTGGCACCTGCCAGAGCGTCAGCTCTGGCAGTCGGCCGCGTCGCGACGCGTGAGCTTCTTCTCCGTGGCGTACTTGTCGGCCGCTGCCTTCGCCATCGGCTTGATGATCTGCTCGTCGGCCTGGTACCAGTCCGACATGCCGCCCCATTGCGCGCCGTCCCAGGTGTGGACGCGCGCCCAGGTCGAGCCGATGTGGTCCTGGCACGAGGTGCTCACCGGACGCATCACGCCCGAGAAGCCCAGCGCGTCGAGCTTCTTCTGGTCGAGCGCGAGGTTCTCGAAGCCCCAGCGCACCTGCTCGCCCGTCATGACCTTGCCCTTGCCGAAGCGCTCCTGCGCGCGGCGCACGGCCTCGACCGACAGCATCTGGATGATCACGCCGCGCGTGTAGAGGACCGAGCCCACCTCGTCCTTCGGGCCCGTGCCCTGGCCCTTCTCGTGCACCTGCTTGAGGATGTCCTGGATCACCTTGGGCTGCGTGCCCGAGGTGTTGAGCGCCAGCGCGTTGTAGCCCTTGGCATTCGCGCCCACGTCCTTCACGTCGGGCTCGGCGCCGGCCCACCACACGCCGTACATTTTCTCGCGCGGGTAGCCCGTGGCCACGGCTTCCTTCAGCGCGGTGGAGTTCATCACGCCCCAGCCCCACAGCAGCACGTAGTCGGGACGCTGCTGGCGCACCTGCAGCCAGGCGGACTTCTGCTCGACACCGGGCGCGGTCACGGGGATCAGCGAGAGCTCGAAGCCGTTCTGCTTCGCGCGCTCCTGCAGCAGCGGGATCGGTTCCTTGCCGAACGGCGAGTCGTGATAGACCAGCGCGATCTTCTTGCCCTTGAGCTTGTCGAGGCCGCCTTCCTTCTTGCCGATGTGCTGGATCAGGATGTCGGCCGCGGTCCAGTAGCTGCCCATCAGCGGGAAGTTCCACTTGAACACGCCGCCGTCCTGCGAGGCCGCGAGGCCGTAGCCCAGCGTGATCAGCGGGATCTTGTCGGTCAGCACCTTGTCGGTCAGCGCGAAGGTGATGCCGGTGGCCTGCGGGTCGAACAGCGCGACGCCCGGGCGGCCCTTGAGGCGCTCGTAGCATTCCACGCCCTTGTCGGTGGCGTAGCCGGTCTCGCACTCTTCGTAGGAGATCTTCACGCCGTTGATGCCGCCTTGCGCATTGACCAGCTTGATGTAGTCCTGCTTGCCGTTGGCCCAGGGCGTGCCGTTGGGCGCGTAGGGGCCGGTGCGATAGACCAGCAGCGGGAAGAACTGCTCCTTGGCCTGGGCCTGCGCGAGCGAGGGCGCCAGCGCGGTGCCGAGGGTGCCGGCCACCAGTGCGGCGGTCAGAGCGAGCGATTTCAGTTTCATGCCTGTCTCCTTCTTGGGGGCACCGCGGTGCCGGGTTGTCAACGCCGAAAAAACGCCTGGAAAGCTCAATGGGGGAAGGGCCACAGCCGCAGCTTCTCCTTGGCCGTGGACCACAGCCGGGCGAGGCCGTGCGGTTCCACGATCAGGAAGAACACGATGAGCGCGCCGAAGATCATGTATTCGAGGTGCGAGGCCAGCGCGGTCGAGATCGAGAAGCCCAGCCAGCCCGGCAGCTGGTTCAGCAGCAGCGGCAGCAGCACGATGAAGGCGGCGCCGAAGAAACAGCCCATGATCGAGCCGAGGCCGCCGATGATCACCATGAACAGCAGCTGGAACGAGCGGTCGATGCTGAAGGCGGCCGGCTCCCAGGCCCCCAGGTGCACGAAGCCCCAGAGCGCGCCGGCCACGCCGACGATGAAGCTGCTGACCGCGAAGGCCGTGAGCTTGGCGTAGACCGGGCGGATGCCGATCACCGCGGCCGCCACGTCCATGTCGCGCATCGCCATCCATTCGCGGCCGATCGCGCTGCGCACCAGGTTCTTCGCGAGCAGCGCGAAGATCACCACCAGCGCCAGGCAGAACAGGTACTTCTGCACCGGCGACTCGATCGGGATGCCGAACACGTTGAGGCCCGCCACGCTGACCGAACCCGACGACGAGTTGTTGGTGAACCACTGGATGCGCAGGAAGGCCCAGTCGGTGAAGAACTGCGCCGCCAGCGTGGCCACCGCGAGGTACAGCCCCTTGATGCGCAGGCTCGGAATGCCGAACAGCACGCCGATCACCGTGGCGCACAGGCCGCCCAGCAGCAGCGAGGCGATCAGCGGCATGCCGTCGATGCGCACGTGGAAGTTGTAGGCCGCGTAGGCGCCCACTGCCATGAAGGCGCCGGTGCCCAGCGAAATCTGGCCGCAGTAGCCCACCAGCACGTTGAGTCCGATGGCCGCGAGCGACAGGATCAGGAAGGGCGTGAGGATGGCGCGCATCCAGTAGTCCGACACGCCGAGCGGCACCGCGATGAAGGCCACCGCGAGCAGCGCGAGGATCGCCACGCGGTCCTGCAGGATCGGGAAGATCTGCTGGTCGGCGCGGTAGGTCGACTTGAACTGGCCGTTTTCTCTATAGAACATGTCTCAGACCCGATCGATGATCTTCTCGCCGAACAACCCCTGCGGCCGTACCAGCAGGAACACGAGCGCCAGCACATAGGCGAACCAGATCTCGATGCCGCCGCCGAGCATCGGCCCGAGGTAGATCTCCGAGAGCTTCTCGCCCACGCCGATCAAAAGGCCGCCGATGATCGCGCCGGGGATCGAGGTCAGGCCGCCGAGGATCACCACCGGCAGCGCCTTGAGCGCCACCAGCGAGAGCGAGAACTGCACGCCGAGCTTGGAGCCCCAGATGATCCCGGCCACCAGCGCCGAGAAGCCGGCCACCGACCACACGATCACCCAGATGCGGTTGAGCGGAATGCCGATCGACTGCGCCGCCTGGTGGTCGTCGGCCACGGCGCGCAGCGCGCGGCCGGTGGCGGTCTTCTGGAAGAAGATCGCGAGCACCACCACCAGCGCCGCCGCCACCAGCGCCGCGATCAGGTCCTCCTGGCTCAGCAGCAGGCCGCCCTGGAAGGTGCTCTCGAGCACCATCAGCGGTTCCTTCGGCATGCCGACGTCGATCTTGTAGATGTCGTTGCCGAACAGCGTCTGGCCCAGGCCGTCGAGGAAGTAGGCGATGCCCAGCGTGGCCATCAAGAGCGTGATGCCTTCCTGGTTCACCAGCTTGCTGAGCGCGAGCCGCTCGATCAGCCAGGCCACCACCACCATGATCGCCATCGCCGCGATGAAGGCCAGGATGTTCGCGAGGATCAGGCTCTGGAAGCCCAGCCACTGCGGGATCCATTCGGCGAAGCGCGCCATCGCGAGCGCCGCGAACAGCACCATCGCGCCCTGCGCGAAGTTGAAGACGCCCGAGGCCTTGTAGATCAGCACGAAGCCGATCGCTATCAGCGAATAGAGCATGCCTACCATCAGGCCGCCGAAGAGGGTTTCCAGGAAAAAGCCCATATCAATGCTCCACGCCCAGGTACGCCCGGATCACGTCTTCGTTGTTGCGCACTTCGTCGGGCGTGCCGTCGCCGATCTTCTTGCCGTAGTCGAGCACCACCACGCGGTCGGAGATGTCCATCACCACGCCCATGTCGTGCTCGATCAGCACGATGGTGGTGCCGAACTCGTCGTTCACGTCGAGGATGAAGCGGCTCATGTCCTGCTTCTCCTCCACGTTCATGCCGGCCATCGGCTCGTCGAGCAGCAGCACCTGCGGCTCCATCGCGAGCGCGCGGCCCAGGTCCACGCGCTTCTGCAGGCCGTAGGGCAGGCGGCCCACCGGCGTCTTGCGGTGCGCCTGGATCTCGAGGAAGTCGATGATGTGCTCGACGAACTCGCGCTGCTTGAGCTCCTCGCGCTCGGCCGGGCCCCAGCGCAGCGCCTGCGCGAGCAGGCCGCTCTTCATCTTGAGGTTGCGCCCCGTCATGATGTTGTCGAGCACGCTCATGCCCTTGAACAGCGCGAGGTTCTGGAAGGTGCGCGCCACGCCCATCTCGGCCACCTGGCGCGAGTTCATGTGCTTGAAGGTCTGGCCGCGGAAGGTGATCGAGCCCTGCTGGGGCCAGTACACGCCGTTGATGCAGTTGAGCATCGAGCTCTTGCCCGCGCCGTTGGGCCCGATGATGGCCCGCACCTCGTGCTCGCGCACGTTGAAGCTGATGTCCGTCAGCGCCTTCACGCCGCCGAAGCTCAGGGAGATGTTCTGCACGTCCAGGATGACGTCGCCGGTTTTTCTTGCCATGTCAGGCCGCCTTTGCCATGCCGGGGAAGCGCTTCGCCTCGACGATCTTCAGAGTCGCGCTCACCGCGCCGGTGCGGCCGTCCTCGAACTTCACCTGCGTCTCGATGAACTGCTCGGTCTTGCCGCCATAGAGCGCCTCGACCAGCACCGCGTATTTCTCGGCGATGAAGCCGCGGCGCACCTTGCGCGTGCGGGTCAGCTCGTCGTCGTCGGGGTCGAGCTCCTTGTGCAGCACCAGGAAGCGCGCGATCTGCGTCTCGCCCATGCCGGCTTCCGCCGCCAGGTCGGCATTGACCTTGCCCAGGCACTCGGCGATCAGCGCCAGCACCTCGGGCTTGCCGGCCAGGTCGACGTAGCCGCCATAGGCCAGGCCGCGGCGCTCGGCCCAGTTGCCCACGGCCTCGAAGTCGATGTTGACGAAGGCGCTGACCTCGTCGCGCGCATGGCCGAAGCACACGGCTTCCTTGATCTGCGGGAAGAACTTGAGCTTGTTCTCGATGTAGTTGGGCGCGAACATCGCGCCGCCCGCGAGCCGCCCCACGTCCTTGGCGCGGTCGATGATGCGCAGGTGGCCTTCGCTGTCGAGCACGCCGGCGTCGCCGGTGTGGAAGTAGCCGTTGGCATCGAGCACCTCGGCGGTGGCGTCGGGGCGCTTGTAGTACTCCTTGAGCACCGAAACGCCGCGCACCAGCACCTCGCCGTCGTCGGCGATCTTGAGCTCGATGCCCGGCGCGGCCGTGCCCACGGTCTGCAGCTTGACCTTGCCGTCCTGCTGCAGGCAGACATAGGCGCAGGTCTCGGTCTGGCCGTAGAACTGCTTGAGGTTGACGCCGATCGAGCGGTAGAAGCGGAACAGGTCGGGCCCGATCGCCGCGCCCGCGGTGTAGGCCACGCGGATGCGGCTCATGCCCAGCACGTTGCGCAGCGGCCCGTAGACCAGCAGGTTGCCCAGGCCGTACAGCAGCCGGTCGCCGGCGCCCACGGGCTGGCCGTTGAGGATGTCGGCGCCCACGCGCTGCGCGAGCGCCATGAACTTCGCATAGAGCCAGCGCTTCGGAGCGGCCGCGTCCTCCATGCGGATCGACACCGCGGTGAGCAGGCCCTCGAAGGTGCGCGGCGGGCCGAAGTAGTAGCTCGGGCCGATCTCGCGCATGTCGTTCATCACCGTGGCGGCCGACTCGGGGCAGTTGAGCGTGAAGCCGCCCACCAGCCACTGCGCCACCGAGAACAGGTGGTCGCCGACCCAGGCCATCGGCAGGTAGCTCATGATGTTGTCGCCGGGGCCGAGCCTGTCGGTCTCCACGCCGCCGCGGCCCGCCGCGATGAAGCTCGCATGCGTCTGGCACACGCCCTTGGGGCGGCCGGTGGTGCCCGAGGTGTAGAGGATCACGCCCACGTCGGTGGCCTCGCCGCTGGCCACCGCGGCGTCGAACACGCCGGGGTGCGCCTGGTCGTAGGCGCGGCCGAGTTCGCGCAGCCGGTCGTAGCTGATCAGGCCGGGCTGGTCGTAGTGGCGCAGGCCCTTCGGGTCGTCGTAGACGATGTGGCGGATGCCCTGGCGGCCCTCGCCGCGTGCCACGCGCTCGGCCTGCAGGTCGCGGCACTCGAGCAGCTTGTCGACCTGCTCCTGGTCCTCGACCACCACGAAGTCGATGGCCGCGTCGTCGAGCATGAAAACCATCTCGTTGGCCACCGCGTCCTGGTACAGCGGCACCGGCACGCCGCGCAGGCTCTGTGCCGCGACCACCGCCATGTAGAGGTGCGGACGGTTGGCGCCGACGATCGCGAGGTTGTCGAAGGATTGGAAGCCCAGGCTCGCGAGGCCGCACGCGATCTCGCGCACTTCCTGCGCCACGGCGCGCCAGGTCCAGGTCTGCCAGATGCCGAGGTCCTTCTCCCGCACCGCGGGCGACTCGGGCTGCGCTTGCGCATGCGCAAGCAGCAGGCGGGGAAAGGTGAGGGCGTTTGTTTGCACGGTGCGCGGATCGTAGGGCCGCACTTTGACGTCGAGTTGTCGTTCCAACGACAATCCTAGGGACACTACTCCCCGGAGTTTCCCGATGCCGAACGGCAGCCCCTCGCTCAACCTCCCCCTCGCCGCGGGCAGTTCGATCAAGGACCGCGTGCGTCCGCCCAACGCGGCCGAGCTCGAGGGCATCCCCTGGCTGCTCACGCTCACCGCGCCCGAGCGCCGCCGCGCCGAGGCCGCGCTGGTGGTCGGCGAGGCCGAGGTCGGCGATCTCGTGTGCCGCGTGGGGCGTTCGCCCACCTACTGGTTCGGCGTGGTCGAGGGCCTGCTCAAGATGAGCAACGACAACGCCGACGGCGGCTCGGTCACCTACACCGGCGTGCCGCCCGGCGGCTGGTTCGGCGAGGGCACGGTGATGAAGCGCGAACCCTACCGCTACAACATCCAGGCGCTGCGGCGCAGCCTCGTCGCGGGCCTGCCGATCGAGAGCTTCCACTGGCTGCTCGACCATTCGATCGGCTTCAACCGCTTCGTGATGAACCAGCTCAACGAGCGCCTGGGCCAGTTCATCGCCGCGCTCGAGATCGATCGCCTCAACAACCCCGACGCGCGCGTGGCGCGCAACCTGGTCTCGCTGTTCAACCCGGTGCTCTATCCGGGCGTGGGCGAGGTGCTGCGCATCACGCAGCAGGAACTGGCCTACCTCGTGGGCCTGTCGCGCCAGCGCGTGAACGAGGCGCTCAACGGGCTGTCGGCGCAGGGCCTGATCCGCGTCGAGTACGGCGGCCTGCGCGTGCTCGACCTGCCCGGGCTGCGCGCGACGGCGATGACGAGCCGCAAGGCTTCCTCCACAGACACCGGCCACGGAAAGAAATCATGAGCCTGCAAGACCAACTCCAGATCGTTCCCGCCGATGCCGACGTGGCCGGCTTCGTGCCACCGCCGCCGCCCGCGCCCAAGGCCGAGGAGCCGGGCCCCACGCCCGAGCAGCTGGCCGAGCGCAATGCCGCGCTGAGCGAGCGGCTCGAGGCCATGGACGAGCTGCTCGCCAAGCCGCTCAAGGACATCCTCGCCGAGCACGAGAAGGCCGGCGAGTCCGCGCTCGCGTGGGACCGCTTCGGCGCGATGTGGATGCTGTCGCAGCGCGCGATGCGGCGCGTGGCGCTGGACCTGGGCGCGCAGCTCGGCGTGAGCGAACAGGAGATCGTGGCGCGCGCGCTCGCGCATGCGAACGCGGTGCTCAACGGCGCGGACGAGAACGACCTGGGCGGCACGATCGCGCCCGCGCAGATGGGGCACATCGCGCGGCACCGCAACTTCCTGCGCGGGCAGTTCCGCGGCGGTTGAACGCGCGGGTCGCTAGCGCTCGAGCGCCATCTGCTTGAGCTTGTTGTAGAGCGTCGAGCGGCTGATGCCGAGCAGGCGGGCCGCGAGCAGCTTGTTGCCCCTGGTCTCCTGCAGCGCATGGAGCAAGGCCTTCTGCTCGGTCTCGTTCACGGCGGCGTGCAGGTCGTGGCGCGCCGGGGCCACCGTCGCGGTCGACGCAGCAACCGCGGCCGGCCGCGCGCCGTCGTTGAGCAGCATGTGCTCGGCGCGCAGCTCCGAGGCATCGCCAGACACCACGCAGGCGCGTTCGAGCACGTTGCGCAGCTCGCGCACGTTGCCGGGCCAGCCGAAGCGCGCGAGCCGCGCCAGCGCGTCGGGCGCGACGTCCTTCTCGCGCATGCCGAGCGTGGCGCAGAGCTCGGCCAGCAGCAGGTCGACCAGCTCGGGCAGGTCCTCGAGCCGCTCGCGCAGCGGCGGGATCTGGATCGGCACCACGCTCAGGCGGTAGTAGAGGTCGGCGCGGAACTGGCCGGTCTCGACCAGTTGCCGGAGGTCGCGGCTGGTGGCCGCGATCACGCGCAGGTCGAGCGGGATCACGGTGTTGCCGCCGATCGGCTCGATCTCGCGCTCCTGCAGCGCGCGCAGCAGCTTGACCTGGATGCGCATCGGCATGTCGCCGATCTCGTCGAGGAACAAGGTGCCCTTGTCGGCCAGCATCATCTTGCCGGTGCGGCCCTTGGGATGGGCGCCGGTGTAGGCGCCCGGCGCGGAGCCGAAGAACTCGGCCTCCATCAGTTCCTCGGGAATGGCCGCCACGTTGACGCCGATGAAGTTCTGCCGCGCGCGCCGCGAGGCCGCATGGATGCCCTGCGCGACCATCTCCTTGCCCGTGCCGGTCTCGCCGAGCAGCAGCACCGTCGAGTCGGTGGCCGCCACCTGCCGCGCGCTGCGCCGCACCTGCGCGGCCTGCGGACTCGAGCCGACGAAGTGGCTGAACTCGTACTTCGTGCGGCGCAGCTGGTTGAGCTTCGAGCGCGTGCGCTCGAGCTCGCTCTGCAGCTGCTGGATGCGCGCGAGCATCGGCCGCAATGGATCGATCTCGTCGAACAGCACGAAGCAGAAGCCGCCGATGACTTCCTGTTCGTCGTTCTTGATCGGAAAGCGCGACACCACGGCCCAGCGGTTGTTGACCTCGATCACGTCGAACGGGATCGAGCGGCCGGTCTCGACCACCTCGGGCATGCGGGTCGTGGGCACCACCGTCGAGATGTGCTGGCCGACCACCGGCCGGTCGGGCTCCAGGCCGATGAAGGCCAGGTAGCGCGCATTGGCCCAGATGACCTTGCTGTCGCGGTCGACCACGAAGGCGCCCTCGGCGAGCTGGCCGAAGAGCTCGAAGAAGGACTGCAGGGCCTGGCCCCGGATGCTCGCCAGGTCGAAGGCCTGGTCTCCCTTGATCTGCAGCATGGCTGACTCCCTTGGTTCGCGGTGCGAATGCCCACCGCGCGCACAACGACTGTAGTGGCTCCGAATCGCTGTCCAGTTGTTGGACGTTGTGTGCAGTGGCTTGAACACTATTGGACATTGCTCGCACGGTATTCCGCGGGCGTGCCGCATGCGGGTTTGTACGAAGCGCCCGAGTGAAAAGCGCGTCCCTCGGCGAGGGGCGCAGTGTCCGGGCACGCTTTCTGCAAAAACCAGCGCAAGGCACCGAACGATCTCGGTGCCAAGCGATGCCGGGAGACAAGCTGCATGCATGGAAAGAATCGACGCGTGGCCGTGGTGGGCGCAGGGCTCATGGGCGTGGGCATCGCCACCTGCCTGGCGCTTGCCGGTGAAGACGTCGACGTGTTCGATCTCAGCGATGCGCGGCGCGGCGAACTGCCCGCGCTGGCCGAGAAGATCTTCGAGGAATTGATCGCCGCGGGCCGCATCGAGGAGGCCGGGCGCGACGCGGCGCTGGCGCGGATCCGCGTGGTCGCGACGCTCGCGGCGATGGCCGATGCCACGCTGGTCTTCGAGGCGGTCGTCGAGCGGCTCGAGGTCAAGCATGCGCTCTATGCGGAGCTCGAGGCGCTCCTGCCTTCCTATGCGCTGATCGCGAGCAACACCAGCGGCTTCATGCCCGACGTCCTGTGCGAGCGCATGCAGCATCCCGAGCGCTTCCTGGTCGCGCACTTCTGGAATCCCCCGCATGTCATCCCCTTCGTCGAACTCGTGCCGGCGACCGCGACGGCCCCCGATGCCAGCGCGGCCGTGCGCGAGCGGCTCGAGCATGCCGGCTTCGAGGCGGTGCTGCTGAGCCGGGCCGCGCCCGGCTTCATCGGCAACCGCATCCAGTTCGCGGTGCTGCGCGAGGCGCTGCACCTGGTGCAAAGCGGTGTCGCCGATGCAGCCACCGTCGACACCGTCGTCCGCTCCTGCATCGGACGCCGCTACGCATCGTTCGGCCCCTTCGAGACGGCCGACCTCGGCGGCCTGTGCACCTTCCTCGACATCGCGGGCCACCTGATGCCCGAACTTGAGAGCGACGCCTCGGGGCTGCAACTGTTGAAGGCCATGGTCGCGACCGGCCATTGGGGCGCGGCGGTGGGCCAGGGCTTCTACGAGTGGACGGATGCGCACTGGCAGTCGGTGCGGGAGCGAAGGCTGCGCATGTTGACGGACATGCGCTCGCCGCACTGACCGCCGCCGGTCCGGCCCGCGCCGCCAGCGCGGCAACGCGAGGTGTTTCCCGCCGCGCCCGCGTGGCGACTTTTCGAATTCATCACAAAGAGAGACAAGCATGCACCGAAGCACATCGACCCCCTCGCGGCGCGCCGCTCCAGCCATGCCGTGGGTGCTGGCCCTCGCCGCCGCGGCCTTGCTGGGCGCCTGTGGCGGCGGAAGCAGCGGCGTGACCCTCGGCGCCATCGTTCCGGGCGCGCCCGGGCCGCAGACGCCGGCGGCACCGCCGCCGTCCGTTGAGGCGACACCGCTGGGTTGCGAGCAGATGGCCAGGCTGTCCGTGCCCGCATCGGCGATCGCGCTCGCCACCGGCGGCGCCAAGGTGACGGCGACCACGCTGGTGCCCGCGGGCGGCAAGGCGCCGAAGAACTACGGCGAGCACTGCAAGCTCAGCGCCGAGATCGCGCCGGTCGATCCCGCCGCGCCGCCGATCAGGATGACCCTGCTGCTGCCCACCGAATGGAACCGCAAGGCGATGATGTACGGCGGTGGCGGCTACGACGGCACCATTCCCGGCGTCGGTGGCAATTTCTCCGCCGGTCCGGTCGATGTTCCCGACCCGATCGGCCGCGGCTATGCGATCTTCGCGAGCGACTCGGGCCACGACGCGGCCACCGATCCGAAGAACCCGGGTGCCTTCGCGCTCAATGAAGAGGCCTTGCGCAACTTCTCGTTCGAGGCCTTGAAGAAGACGCGTGATGCGGCCGTCTTCCTGATCCGCCAGCGCTATGCGCGGGAGCCGGAACGCAGCTACTTCTTGGGCGGTTCGTCGGGCGGTCGCGAGGCGCTGGCGGTGGTGCAGAAATGGCCGACCGATTTCGACGGTGCCATCGCCTTCTATCCGGCCTTCAACGCGGCCGGTCTCGATCTGCAGTTCGGCCGCATCACGCGTGCGCTGGCCAGGCCGGGCGCCTATCCGAGCCTCGCGAAGCGCGCGGCGCTGTTCGATGCGTCGATGCAGGCATGCGACGCCCTCGATGGCGCGAAGGACGGGGTGATCGGCAACCAGAACGCCTGCAACCGACGCTTCGATCCCGCGACGGCCCTGCTCGATGGCCGGCCGCTGCGCTGCCCCGGCGGCGCCGATACCGCGGACGACTGCCTGTCGGACGCGCAGATCGCCGCCTTCAAGGTGATCGACACGCCGGCGATCTTCAACTATCCGCTGGGCAGCGGCGAGAACCAGTATCCGGGCTTCAACGTCTGGGGCGCAGAATTCGGCCGGCCCGGCACGGGCACCAAGGCCGACGAGACCCAGATGCTCCTCGCGTACCTGGGCCTCGGCTGGAGCGCCCCTGCCTTCCCGATGCCCGAAAGGGCGCCGTACCTCTCGGGATTCTGGGACCAGTGGGTGCGCTTCTTCGTCACGAAGGACCCGGGCTTCGATTCGCTGACGCTCGATCCCGAGAATCCCGGCCCGTGGCAGGCGCGGATCGCGGAGCTCACGCGGCTGCAGGACATCAACCAGGCCGACCTGTCCGCGTTCGCCGCGCATGGCGGCAAGCTGCTGATGGCGCACGGCACGGCCGACCCGTTGGTGACCCCGCGCGCGACCGACCAGTACTTCAACCGGGTGCGCGCCACCATGGGCGCCGAGCGCGTGAAGAGCTTCATGCGCTACTACCAGATCCCGGGCTACGGGCATGGAAGAAGCCTGGTCTTCAACGCCAGCTGGGATTCGCTGGCCGCGCTCGAGAACTGGGTGGAGCAAGGCATGGCACCGAGCGCGCAGACCGTGGCCGATACCCAAGGCGTTCCGGGCCGTACCCGACCGCTTTGCGACTACCCCGCATGGCCCAGGTACAACGGCCGCGGCGACCTCGACCTCGCGGCGAGCTTCTCGTGCGTCGACGAATGAGGGCCTCGCGCATGAAAGAACCCATCGCATCGAAAGAGGTCCGTCGATGAGCGGCTGCATTCTAGAAACACGCCAGCTCACCAAGGAATTCAAGGGTTTCACCGCGGTCAGCAAGGTCGACCTGTCGGTGGTGCGCGGCTCGATCCACGCGCTGATCGGACCCAACGGCGCGGGCAAGACGACCTGCTTCAACCTGCTCACGAAGTTCCTCGAACCCACCAGCGGCACGATTCTCTTCAACGGCCAGGACATCACGGGCGAGCGCCCCGCGCAGATCGCGCGGCGCGGCATCATCCGCTCGTTCCAGA
>JAESGW010000127.1_pt1 | contig 178925 bp, 161 predicted proteins | sample 9269791 | NCBI WGS metagenome assembly JAESGW01 (sample SAMN16773120, study PRJNA677053) | algae metagenome | isolation source: Aphanocapsa lilacina HA4352-LM1 and co-occurring heterotrophs from near cave... | place: USA: Maniniholo cave, near Haena, Kauai, HI | collected 2009-07-28
AAAACAAACCGCACAACGCTCGCTCGAAAGATGATTCAGAGCCGATTCACACCGCGAACCCCTCATTAACCGCCCAACAAGCCGCAAGGCGTCTCATTCAGCGCCAAATCCGCCAGGCGTCGGCGTGACGACAATCACCGCTTCGCCCGGTTCGAGCACGGTCTGGTCGCAGGCCTTGAGCATGTCGATCGTGCCGTCGTTGCGACGGACCTTGGTCGCTCCTTTCTGGCCTTCGCCGCCGCCGTCCAGCCCGAGCGGCGGACGCGAGCGGTGCGAAGAGAGAATCGAGCACTCCATTTTCTCGAGGAAGCGGATCGTGCGCTTGGTGCCGTCGCCACCTGGCCAGCGACCCTTGCCGCCCGAGCCCTCGCGAATACGGAAGTCCTCGAGCAAGACAGGGAAACGCAGCTCGAGGATCTCGGGGTCGGTCAGGCGCGAATTGGTCATGTGGGTGTGGACACCCGACGTGCCGGCAAAGCCACGCCCGTCGTTCATGCGGCCGGCGGGCGAACCGGAGCAGATCGTCTCATAATATTGGTAGGTGGCGTTGCCGAAGGTGAGATTGTTCATCGTCCCTTGCGCATTGGCGAGCGCGCCCATGGCGCCGAAGATCGCGTTGGTGACGTGCTGCGAGGTCTCGACATTGCCGGCGACGACGGCGGCCGGATAGGACGGGCGCAGCATCGAACCGTCGGGGATGATAATGTCGATCGGCCGGAGACAGCCGGCATTCATCGGGATGTTGTCCTCGACCATGACGCGGAAGGCATAAAGCACGGCGGCGCGGGCCACCGGCTCGGGCGCATTGAAGTTGTTCTTCATCACAGGCGAGGTGCCGGTGAAGTCGACGGTCGCCTTGCGCTCGGCCCGGTCGATGGAGATCCTGACCTTGATGACCTGGCCGGTGTCGGTCGGGTATTCGTACTCAGCATGGTCAGGTAGGCGGTCGAGCACGCAGCGCACGCTTTCGGCGGCGTTGTCCTGGACATGGCCCATATAGGCTTCAACGACGTCGAGGCCGAAATGCCCGACCATCTTCCTGAGTTCGGCCACGCCCTTTTCATTGGCGGCGATCTGGGCCTTGAGGTCGGCAATGTTCTGCTGCGGGTTGCGGGCGGGATAGGCGTGGTCGGTCAGCAGGCGGTGGAGTTCATTTTCGCGGAACGTGCCGCGCTCGACGAGACGGAAATTGTCGAACAGCACGCCTTCTTCGTCGACAGTCGTTGCCAGCGGGGTCATCGAGCCGGGTGCCGTGCCGCCGACATCGGCGTGATGGCCACGCGCGGCGACCCAAAAGAGGATCTTTCGTGACTGGCTGCTCTCCCCCCTTGTGGGGGAGAGCCCTTCCTCGTCGAACACCGGCGTGACCACCGTAATGTCTGGCAGATGGGTGCCGCCATTGTAAGGAGCGTTCAGCGCGAAGACGTCGCCGGGATGGATGTCGCCCTCGTTGAGACGGATGATGGTTTCGACCGAGCGATCCATCGAGCCGAGATGCACCGGCATGTGGGGTGCGTTGGCGACCAGCGCCCCCGTGCGGTCGAAGACGGCACAGGAGAAGTCGAGCCGCTCCTTGATGTTGACCGAATAGGCAGTGTTCTGCAGCGTCACACCCATCTGCTCGGCGATCGACATGAACAGGTTGTTGAACACCTCGAGCATGACGGGATCTGCGGCGGTGCCGATGGCGGCGCGACGCTGCTTTTTCTCGACGCGCCGCATGACGACGTGGTTGCGGGCGCTGATCTCCGCGGTCCAGCCGGGTTCGACAACGATTGTCTGGTGGCTCTCTATGATAAGGGCAGGACCTGGGACCTTGTGGCCGGGCCTCATGCCAGCCCGGCGGAAGGCACCGGCCTCATGCCAGGCGCCTTCGGTGAATATCTTTCTCGTCTCGGCGGTGGTGGCCGGCTTTTCTTCAAGCAGGGTCTCCTGTTCCGAGAGCCCGCGGGCGCTGCCGTCGCGACCCTCCAACACCACCGCTTCGACCACGGTCGGCTTGTCTTTATATATGAAGCCAAACTGCGCCTTGTGGGCAGCCTCGAAGGCAGCCTTGGCCTCGGCGATCGAGCCGTGCTCGAAGCCAACCGGCAGGGCGGTGTCGGTGCCGTCGTAGCGGATATGCAGGACAGGCCGCAGGGCGACATCGTCTTCGGCGATGGCCTGGCCGGCGAGCTCAGTCAGCACCTCGGCGCGCAGATTGCCGATCAAGGCCTCGATCTCGGCGCGCGATTCCTCGGCCAGCGGCTTGAGCGCTGCCTGCTGCCGCGAGGCGAAGACAGACGACAGGCCGATGCCATAAGCCGACAGCAGGCCGGAGAAGGGGTGGATCAGCACCGCCTCCATGCCGAGTGCGTCGGCCACCAGGCAGGCATGTTGGCCGCCGGCGCCGCCGAAGCAGTTGAGCAGATACTCCGTGACATCGTAGCCGCGCTGGACCGAGATCTTCTTAATGGCGTTGGCCATGTTCTCGACGGCGATGGTGACGAAACCCTCGGCGACCGCCTCGGGGCTGCGGCCATCGCCGATCTCTTCGGCGAGCGCCGCAAACTTCTTGCGTACGACGCGAGCGTCGAGCGGCTGGTCTTGCGCAGGGCCGAAAATAGCCGGAAAGAAATCGGGCTGCAGCTTGCCGAGCATGACATTGGCGTCGGTGACGGCGAGCGGGCCGCCGCGGCGGTAGCAGGCGGGACCGGGATTGGCGCCGGCGGAATCCGGCCCGGCGCGGAAGCGGCCAGCCTCGAAATGCAACACCGAGCCGCCACCGGCGGCAACTGTGTGGATGCGCATCATCGGGGCGCGGACACGCACGCCGGCGACCTCGGTGTCGAAGCTGCGCTCGTATTCGCCGTCATAATGGGCGACGTCGGTCGAGGTGCCGCCCATGTCGAAACCGATGACCTTGTCGAAGCCGGCAAGCTTGGCCGTCTCGACCATGCCGACGACGCCGCCGGCGGGGCCTGACAAAAGCGCATCCTTGCCCTGGAACAGTTCGGCGGCGGTGAGGCCGCCGGAGGACATCATGAACATGAGGCGAGGGTTTTTGCCCTCCCCCTTGTGGGCAGGGTCGGGGCGCAGCACCGGGGCGGAGGTAGCCCCCGTCGCACTGTCACCCCCACCCCGTCCGTCTTCGCCGTCCGACCCTGTCCACAAGGGGGACGGCAAAACGCCCAATTCCCCTGCCACCTGCCGGACATAGCGCGACAGGATCGGCGACAGGTAGGCATCAACGACAGTCGTATCCCCACGCCCGACCAACTTGATCAGTGGCGAAACCTCGTGGCTGACCGACACCTGGGAGAACCCACATTTGCGGCAAACGGCGGCGACGGCGCGTTCGTGTTCGGGGAACTTCCAGGCATGCATGAAGACGATGGCGACGGCATCGATGCCGTCGGCCCTGGCTTGCAGCAGCTGCGGCTTGATCTCCGCGATATCGAGAAGGCGCTCGACGGTGCCGTCGACCCGCACCCGCTCGTCGACCTCGACGACACGTTCATAGAGTTGCTCGGGCAGGATGATTTCCTTGGCGAAGATGTCCGGCCGGGCCTGGTAGGCGATGCGCAGGGCATCGCGGAAACCCTTGGTGATGAGAAGAAGGACGCGGTCGCCCTTGCGTTCGAGCAGCGCATTGGTGGCAACTGTCGTGCCCATCCTGATGTCACCGATGCTGCCGGGCGGAATGGCAGCTCCCGGCGCCAGGCCGAGCAGGTCGCGGATACCCTGGATGGCAGCATCGCGATAGGCCTCGGGATTTTCCGACAGCAACTTGCGGGGGTGGAGGCGACCATCAGGGTCGCGACCGATGACGTCGGTGAAGGTGCCGCCACGGTCGACCCAGAAATCCCACCTGCCGGACATGACGCTCTCCCTTTTCGCGGTCGCAGCGCGTCGACGAACGGTGCCGCTTGGCTGGGAGGAAGCGGCAGGCTTGCTGCCCCGTCAAGAGCAGAAAATCCGCGCCAGTCCGTGCCTGATGGGATTAGTTGTCCTGGTCGTACAGAACCACCATCAGCGCTCGGGCGGTTTCCGAGCCGCTATTGGCAATTTCGTGGGATACGTCGGCGCGATAGCGTGCCGTCTCGCCTGTCTTCAGCGCCTGCCGTCCCAGCTCGGTTTCCACCGATAGGCCGTCAGTGTTGGCAGTCAGATGCTCGAAGGTGCCGGGCGCATGCGGCGCGCTTTGCAGCTTGCAGCTAGGCGCGATCTCGACCTCGTACCATTCGATACGGCCGGCCAGGGCCGGCGAACTCAGGATACGCAGCCGCCAAGCCCCGTCAGGGCTCTTGATTTCAGGTGTCAGCGCCAGCGTCACCAGTTCGATGGCCTCTGCCTTACGCTGGTGGGTGATGCCGCCCGCGATGAGCTGGGAAAAATCGATGCCGAGGGCCTGGGTCAGCGACCACAGAACGGCGAATGTCGGGTTGGCCTCGCCGCGCTCGATCTGCGACAGCATTGAGCGCGAAACGCCCGAAATCGCCGCAAGCCGGTCGAGCGTCAGGTGGCGCTCCTTGCGTTCCTTCTGGATTACCGGGCCGATCTTCGGCGCGTCGTTCACTTCCATGTCGCCTCCCCCAAAAGCGGCCCACTGATAGCACCGGCTTGGCCGTCCTGCGAGGCATTTGCGTCTGGTTCGCTGGCCCAACAGGATTCCACTAGACTTGCCATCATATCCATTATATCGGAATTTCCATCTTAATGGATGGAGAGACCGTTGAACCAGGATTTCCTTTCCCACATCTCGAACGTTCTCCAGGGCATCAAGGCCGACGGCCTCCACAAGCGTGAGCGCCATATCTCCGGCATGCAGGCCGGCCGTATCAAGGTGAAGGGTCCTGATGGCGAACGCCAGATGGTCAATCTCTGCGCCAACAACTATCTCGGCCTCGCCGACAATGCCGATATCCGCAGGGCGGCGGCAACTGCTCTCGACGAGTTTGGCTTCGGCATGGCCTCGGTGCGCTTCATCTGCGGCACCCAGACGCTGCACCGCGAGCTCGAGCACGCCATATCAGACTATCTCGGCAAGGACGATGCGATCCTGTTCGCTGCCTGCTTCGACGCCAATGGAGCGCTGTTCGAGCCGTTGCTCGGCGCCGAGGACGCCATCATCTCCGACAGTCTGAACCATGCCTCGATCATCGACGGCGTCAGGCTCTCCAAGGCCAAGCGGTTCCGCTACGCCCAGGGCGACATGGACGACCTGGAGACCCAGCTCAAGCAGGCCGCAGTTGACGGCGCGCGCTTCAAGCTGGTCGTCACCGACGGCGTGTTCTCGATGGACGGCCACGTCGCCAAGCTCAAGCAGATCTGCGATCTCGCCGAGCGCTATGGCGCCATCGTCGCCGTCGACGATTGTCATGCCACCGGCCATATCGGCGAAGAAGGCCGCGGCACGCCGGCGCTGACGGGCGCCGGCAACCGCGTCGACATCGTCACCGGAACGCTGGGCAAGACGCTGGGCGGCGCGATGGGCGGCTTCATCGCGGCGTCGCAGCCGATCATCGACCTGCTGCGCCAGCGCGCGCGCCCCTACCTCTTCTCCAACAGCCTGGCGCCAGCCGTTGCCGCCGGCTCGCTGAAGGCGATCGAGATCGCGCGTGGCGCCGACGATCTGCGTGCAAAACTCGGCCGCCACACCACACGCTTCCGCGATGGCCTGACCCAAGCCGGCTTCACGCTGCTTCCCGGCGAGACGCCGATCATCCCGGTCATGCTGGGTGATGCGGTGCTGGCGCAGCGAATGGCCAAGGCGCTCGACGAGCGCGGCGTCTATGTCGCCGGCTTCTTTTATCCAGTGGTGCCTCAGGGCAAGGCGCGCATCCGCACCCAGATGTCGGCAGCGCTCGACGAGCAGGACATCACCTTCGCCATCGACGCCTTTGCCGACGCCGGCAAGTCGCTCGGCATCATCTGAGTTTCAGGAGTTTTCCCATGCGCGCACTGGTCAAGGCCAAGGCTGAACCCGGCATCTGGATGGAAGACCGGCCCGTACCGGAGGTCGGCCCCGACGACGTGCTGATCAAGGTCAACAAGACAGGCATCTGCGGCACCGACATCCACATCTACAAGTGGGACGAATGGGCGGCCAAGACCGTGCCGGTATCGATGATAACCGGCCACGAATATGCCGGCGAGATCGTCGAGCTGGGTTCGCATGTGCGCGGCTTCAAGGTCGGTCAGCGCGTGTCGGGCGAAGGCCATGTCATCGGTATGCGCAGCCGCGCCAGCCGCGCCGGCCGCTACCATCTCGATCCGGAGACCCAAGGCATCGGCGTCAACCTGCCCGGCGCCTTCGCCGAATATGTCCGCATCCCCGCCTTCAACGTGGTGCCGCTGCCCGACACCATCGACGACGAGCTCGGCGCCATCCTCGACCCGCTCGGCAACGCCGTACATACGGCGCTGTCCTTTGACGTTGCCGGCGAGGACGTGCTGATCACCGGCGCCGGCCCGATCGGCATCATGGGTGCTGCGGTGGCGCGGCATTGCGGCGCGCGCCATGTCGTCATCACCGACGTCAACCCCAAGCGCCTCGAACTCGCCACCCAGGTCGCCGACGTCACGCCCGTCAACGTCGCCGAGGAAGACCTGCGCGACGCCATGGCGCGGCTACGCATGCGCGAAGGCTTCGACGTCGGCTTCGAGATGAGCGGCTCGCCCGCCGCCTTCGACCAGCTGATCGAACACACGCTGATGGGCGGCCGTATCGCGCTGCTCGGCGTGCCGGCAAAGCCGTTCCCGATCGATCTTTCCAAGATCGTCTTCAAGATGATCACGCTGAAGGGCATCTATGGCCGCGAGATGTTCGAGACCTGGCACAAGATGCTGGCGATGCTGGAAAGCGGCCTCGACATCCGCAAGGTGATCACCAGCCGCATGAAGGCCGACGACTACCAGGCCGCCTTCCATAACGCCGCCAATGGCGAAGCGGGGAAGATCGTGCTCGAGTGGTAGGCTACTACACGCCTGCTGAAGACAAAAAGGGCCGCGCCGACTGCGCGGCCTTTTTGTTGGGGCACGTTCGCAAGCGATTGACGTGTTCGCCCAGCAACCCCTCTCCGCCTCGCTGCGCTCGGCACCTCTCCCCAAAGGGGCGAGGAACCCAGGTTCTGAACGCTCAACGAGACTTCGGATACGTGCCAGCGCCTGTCCAGCTTGGGTTCCTCGCCCCTCTGGGGAGAGGTGGCCCGAAGGGCCGGAGAGGGGTTTGATGACAAACAGTCAGCGGCAAAAAGAAAAACCCGCGGAAGCTGCCTTCCGCGGGTTTTGCCGTTCGCAGTCGATAAACCGGCCTACGCCGCCTTCTGCAGTGGCAGGCCGAGCTCCTGGCAGATGCCCCTGACGTGGGCGGCACTTGTCTTGATGTAGTCGACCGTCTCGGCATAGTGGTAGTTCTTCACAGCCCAGGCAGCGAAGCTTTCGCGGTCCAGGACCTCGCCGCTGGCGATGCGGGCAGCGTAGTCCTGCACCATCTTCATATAGTCGGCATACTCCTCGACACTGAGGTCGGGGTGGCCTTCGAGCCATTTGGGATCGGCGATCTCGATGATCATCTTGGGCGGGTTGCGCGGCCGGTCCGAGAAAGATTCGTAGTTTTCGATCGACAGGTTGAGACCGGGATTGGCGGCGGCCAGGATCGGCATGATGGCGCGGAAATCGACGACGCCGCCGCCGCAAGGGCGCATCTGGAAATCGAGCACCTCGCCATCATAGGCAATCAGCGCGTCCTTGATGTGGGACTGGCGTACATAAGGCGCCACGCGCCTGGCCGCCCAGACCGGGTGCTCGGCGCGCTGCAGCACGTTGGCCGTGTCGAAGACGATGCCCGTCGTATCCGGCCCGACTTCCTCGACCAGCCGCACCAGTTCGAAGGAGGTGATCTCTTCATGCGTCTCGAGGTTCAGATGGATGCCGAGGTCGCGAGAGATCGGCGCGAGCTTCTTGAGGAAGCGCGCGGTGGCGTCGAGCTGCTCTTGCCAGGTCACGTCGGTGCGGAAACGGTCGTAGGCGAAGCGGCCGGTATAGGCCGGCTTGTAGTTGGCGGTCGCCACCCAGAGTTCGCGGCAGTCGATGGCGGCACAGGCCTCCATCATGCGGCGGAAGCCGAGCACGATGTCGCCGTCGCCGATGAGGCGCAGTTCGGGCGCCTCGGGGGTGGCATAAGGATTGACCTTCCCGAGGCCGGTTTCGAGATACATGCCGAGTTCGTCGGCGCGCTGTTTGATCTCGCCGAGATAGCCGGCATCCAGCGTCGGGCTCATGTCGAGCACGGTGCGGAAGAACAGGCCCTCCATGCCCAGCTCCTTGGCATGATCGAAGCTGGCCACAGGTCCGCGCTTGGTGGCTTCGGGAATCTTGCGGCCATCGACACCGATACGCATCGGCAGTCTCCTTGGTAATGTCAGTTTGCGGTTTCGAGGCGGCGCGCTGCACGGCGGGCGCGGCCGGCGACGGGATCGGGTACCGGCACCGCCGCCAGCAGCGACTGGGTATAGGGCATGCGGGGGTTGCCGAAGATTTCGTCGCGCGAACCCTGCTCGACGACCTTGCCCTTGTGCAGCACGACGATCTTTTCGCAGAGATGGCGGACAACCGCCAAGTCGTGCGCAACGAAGACGATGGCGAGGTTCAGCTTCTTCTGCATGTCCTGCAGCAGGTTGATGACCTGCGCCTGCACCGACACGTCGAGGGCCGCCACCGGCTCGTCGCAGACGAGGATGCGCGGGCGGATGACAAGCGCGCGCGCAATGGCGATGCGTTGGCGCTGGCCACCGGAGAAGGAGCGCGTGTAGCGGTCCATGTCGTTGGGGTTGAGGCCGACCATGTCCATGATCTCGGCGACCCGCTTGCGGCGTGCAGCCGCCGTCGGCTCGAGCTTGTGGATCAAAAGTCCCTCGCCGATCAGCTCCTCGACCGTCATGCGCGGGTTGAGGCTGCCATAGGGGTCCTGGAACACCATCTGCACTTCGCGGCGGAAGCGCCTGAGCTCCTCGCCCTTGGCATGGATGACGTCGATGCCGTCATATGTGATCGCACCGTCTTCCGGCTTGATCAGCGCCAGCATGCATTTGGCGATCGTCGACTTGCCGGATCCCGATTCACCAACGAGGCCGATGGCCTCGCCGGTGTCGATGTTGAGCGTGACGTCGTGCAGCACCTTGGCCGGCGGGTTGGGGAAGGCATTGTATGACTTGCTGATGCTGTCGATGGACATGAGCATGGTCAGGCGCCCTTTCTGTCATGCTGGTGGCCGTCATGCAGGTGGCAGGCGACGCGCGACAGACCGACCGGCAATAGCATGGGCAGGTCCTTGTCGCAGCGTTCGAAGCGCTGATCGCAGCGCGGATGGAACGGGCAACCGCCCGGCCGCGCCAGTGGTGGCGGCGGCGCACCTGGGATGGCGTAGAGCGTGTTGAGATCCTGGTCGATGCGCGGCACCGCCTTGATCAGCCCTTGTGTGTAGGGATGGCTCGGCTTGGCGAATACGCTCGCAACTTCGCCATCCTCGACGATGCGGCCCGAATACATGACCATCACCCGTTCGGCGAAACCGGCGACGACTCCGAGGTCATGCGTGATGAACAGCACTGCCAGACCACGGCGCGTCGACACGTCGTCGAGCAGGTCGAGCACCTGGTCCTGCACGCGCACGTCGAGCGCCGTCGTCGGTTCGTCGGCGATCAGCAGGCGCGGCTCGCCGACCAGCGCCATCGCCAGCACGACGCGCTGGCGCATGCCGCCGGAGAACTCGTGCGGATAGGCATCGAGGCGTTGGGCGGCGCGGTCGACGCCGAGCTCATCGAGCACGGCGAGCGCCCGCTTGCGCGCCTCGGCCTTGCCGATGCCTCGGATGCGCAGCGTCTCGGCGACCTGGTCGCCGATGGTCATCAGCGGATCGAGGAAGCTCATCGGATCCTGAAAGACCATGGCAATGGAGCTGCCGCGCAGCCTGCCCATGTCACGGTCCGACAGTTTGAGCAGGTCGGTGCCGTCGAAGTCGACCCGGCCGGACAGCCTGGCGAGGCGGTCGAGCCGCATCAACGCGCGTGCCGTCAGCGACTTGCCCGAGCCGGACTCGCCGACCAAGGCGACGCGCTCGCCGACACCGATGCTGAAATCGACGCCATCGACGATGCGGACGCTCGCGCCGCTGCGGCCAAGCGGCATGTCGACTGTCAGCTTGTCGACGGTGACGAGAGGCGGACGAAGCGGGGTAACAGTGGACTGGTCGGGCATGGGGTGCACGGTCCTCATCTCAGTTGCCCCTCAAGGACGGATCGCGACGGACCTGGATGATGTCGCCGAGCAGGCCGAAGGCGATCGAGGTAATGGCAACCGCCGCACCGGGAGCGACGACGGTCCACCAGGCGGTCGAGACATAGCCGCGGGCGGCGGCGATGGTGGCGCCCCATTCGGCGCTCGGCGGCTGGGCGCCGACGCCGATGAAGGACAGGCTCGCCAGCACCAGCACCGTCGTGCCGATGTCGCCGGCCCATTTGACGATCAAGACGTCGAGCGAATTGGGCAGCACATGCTTGGTCATCAACCGCCACTTCGACACGCCCAGCACCTGGGCGCCGGCGACGAAGGGCTGCTCCATGGTCTGGCGCATGATGCCGCGCAGCATGCGGGCGGTGATCGGCCAGCCCGTTATGGCCATGGCGATGATCGCCGAGCGCAGGCTGGCGCCCATGGCGGCGGCGAAGCCGAGCGCCACGATCATGCCGGGCAGTGCCAGGCCGATGTCGGTGATGCGCATCAGGCCCTCGTCGAGCCAGCGCGGACCGGCGGCAGCGACTGTGGCAAGCGTGACGCCGATCAGCGAATAGAGCGTTACCACCAGGAAGGCCGAGAGCAGGGTCGTCTGGGCACCGACGATGAGGCGCCAGAACACGTCGCGGCCCTGGTCGTCGGTGCCGAACCAGTTGGCTGCACTCGGCGGCATCAGTGAGTTGGCGATGTCGGAATTGTAGATGCTGTCCGGCGCCAGGAACGGACCGAAGACGGCGATCGCCAACAGCGCTATGACAAGCGTGAAGACGAAGATCTCGAAGGCACTGAAGCCTTCCTTGCGGCGGGTAGTTGCCGGCTGGGCGATGGCGGTCATTGGCCCTGGCTCCCCAGTTGTGCGGCGCGGATGCGCGGGTCGACAAGAAGCTGGAGGATGTCGACGATCAGGTTGACGAGGCAGACGACGGTGCCGATGAACATCACCGACCCCAGCACGGCGAAGGCGTCCTTCTGGGCGACGGCATTGAACATGTAGGCCCCGATGCCCTGGCGAGCGAAGACGGTCTCGACCAGCACTGCCGAGCCGATCATCGCGCCGGCCTGGGTGCCCGAAAGGGTCAGCACCGGGTTGAGGCTGTTGGGCAAGGCGTGGCGCACCAACATATGGCGGGCGGTGGCGCCCTTGGCGCGCACGGCCATGATGAAGTCCGAGCGCAGCACACCGAGCAAGGCGGCCCGCAACGTGCGGAAAATCTGGGTAGCGAACAGCGCCGCCAGCACGGCCGCCGGCAGGATGATGTGGTGCAGCGTATCGAAGAAGCCGGCAAAGTTCCCTGCGATCAGGGCATCGACGGTCGGCGCACCAGTGACGACCGGCGAGTTCATGCCATAACCCTGCTGGCCCGAGATCGGCACCACGCGCCAGACGCTGCCCAGCACATATTGCAGCACCAGCGCGAGCCAGAAGGCGGGCATGCCGCCGAGCATGACGGCGGTGACGCGGCTGGTCGTGTCGAAGACGCCACCCTGGCGGTAGGCGGCAATGATGCCGGCCGGGATGGCGACCGCCAGATTGAGCAGCATGGCAACGAAGACGAGCTCCAGCGTGCTCGGCAGCACCTTTTCGAGATCGGCCAGAACAGGCTGTAGGGTAACGATCGACGTACCCAGGTCGCCGCGCAGGAGGCGACCCAGGAAGCTCAGATATTGCATGATGACCGGGGCATCGAGCCCCAGCCTTTCACGCACCGCCTCGATCTGGGCGGCGGAGGCGTCCGCGCCGGCGGCCATCTGGGCCTCGTCGCCGGGCATCAGCTTGATCATCAGGAAGACCAGCGAGGCCAATCCCCAAAGGGTCAACAGTGTCAGGCCCAGACGTCGGCCGAGGAACCAGGAATAGGCGCGGAACGCGAGCATCTCAGACCTCGCTTACGGCTTGGCGAGCCGGAAGTCCGCCGGCTCGGCGGGCGTGGCAAGCATGCTGGCCTTGAGGTCTGCAAGCGTGCCGACACGGTAGGCGGCTGGCTTGTAGACACCATACATGTCGACCATCACGGAGTCATTGTCGAGAATGGTCTGGACCTGCTTGTAGATGTCGCAACGCTTGGCTTCGTCGGCGGTGGCAAGGGCCGTGTCGAGCAGCTTGTCGACCTCGGGATTGGCATAGCCGGTACGGTTGGTGCCGATCGCATCCGACTTGTAGCCCTTGACGAGCATGATGCCGGCTTCCGGGAACTGGGCGAAGTCCTCGAGCAGCATCATCTGCGGGATCGAATTCGGATCCTTCAGGCTGGCGAGATAGTTCGGGAAGGCGATCGGCTCGAGCTCGAGCTCGACGCCGATCTCGCGCAGGTTGGACTGGAACAGCGTCGCTTCCTGCTTCTGCAGCTCGAACACCGGCTGGAAGTTCATCTTGAGCTTAAGATTGGCCGCGCCTGCTTCGGCGAGCATCGCCTTGGCGGCGTCGAGATCGCGCTTCACCTCTGGCAGTTCAGGACGGCAGTCGAGGCGGGCCGGCAGCGGCCCATTGGCGATCTTACCGTTGCCGCCACGGATGCCACGCAGACCGCCGGCATAGTCGTAGACCATGCGCAGCGCCTTGCGTACCTTGGGATCGGCGGTCGGACCGACCTTGGTGTTGAACAACACTTCCGTCTGGTAGCTGGTGTTGATCGGCACAACCTTCAGCGCCGGGTCGGTGGCCATGGCGGCGGCATCGCGGTCGGCAAAGCCGAAGGCGACGTCGATGTTGCCGGCGCGGAGTTCGTCGCGGCGCGTCGAGCTTTCGTCGATGCGGCGGAAGACGATGGATTCGGGGCGGCCGGTTTCGACTGCCCAGTAGCCGGGGAACAGGTCGATCACCACGGCCTGCGACTGGTCGCCCAGCACGTAGGCGCCGGAGCCGGCATCATGCGCCTGAAGCCAACCCTGGCCGTCATCGGCGCCCTTGTTGGCTTCAACCAGTGCCGAATTCAGGATGTAGACCTTGCTAAGCGACGGCAGGAACAGCGTGTTCGGCTTGGACAGGTTGATGGTCAGATGGGTGTCGTCGGTGACGGTGGTCGAAACATAGCCGTCGATCAGCGAGGCGACGCCGGTGCCGAGGCGCTTCAACCGGTCGAGCGTGTAGGCGACGTCCTTGGCAGTCAGCGCCGTGCCGTCATGGAACTTCACATCGGGACGCAGCGCAAACGTGATCGACTTGGCGTCATCGGCATAGGCGTATTCTGTCGCCAGCGAGCCGACGAGCTTGGTGTCGTCGTAAGTCACCAGCGTATCGTAGACGGCGCTGATGATGGTGTTGGTCTGGTTGTAGTCGGCGCGCAATGGGTCGAGCGTGTTGATCTGGCCACCGAGGCCGACAATGATCGTGTGCTCGCGATCCGCAGCAATGGCCGCCGAGCCGCCGAAACCGACCGCCACGGCAAGGGCCGCGCCCCCGACTGTCGCCAGAAACTGTCGCCGGCTGCCTGACAGCGCGGAGAAGGCCGAGAAGAAAGCATGCATGATTGTCGCTCCCATATGCTGAATTAACTCTGCCTTTTCGCAAAGGCGCTCCCATCACTTTTGTATCCGATTTTTTCCTCAGTGGATACATAAATGTTGCGTGATGTGTGCACACGCCAACGGCTTCAGCCTTCGCAAAAAAAATTCAATAAAAACGGTTACTTAAGATGCCATCCGGAAGACTTCTGCGCCCGCCTCGTGAAAAATGCGTTCCTCGGTGCAGCCGCGATGATGGATCCAACCCGGTATCGATCTGTCATTTTTCATCCGACAAGATGCCGGTTTCGCGGGCAGACTGCTCGTCTTCTGGGCAGAACTGCATCCAATTTTTGGATACAAACTTTACATCTTATCTGATACAATGATATCAGACCGAGCTGAGGATGCTTCGCAAAAGGCGTCCGCGTCCCGACTCTCAAACCATCGTGCTGTTGCGCGAGGGGCGGAAGCAAAGACCGTGATATCAAAGGAATTCGATGCGCCGCCTGCCTCGCCTGCTCGTGATCAACCCCAACACCTCGACCGGCGTCAGCCAGGTCATCGACGCACTCGTGCGCGAAGAGGTGGCGGGCGCCGCAGAGACGCAGACCGTCACCGCCAGTTTCGGCTTCAGCTACATCTCGACCCGTGTCGCGGTTTCGATCGCCGCACACGCCGTGCTTGACGCAGCCGCCAAGGCCATTGGTGAGGGTGCGAGGCCCGACGCAATCGTACTCGCCTGCTTTGGCGACCCCGGCCGCGAGGCGCTCGCCGAGATGACCAGGCTGCCGGTGATCGGATTTGCCGAAGCCGGCCTGCTGGCCGCAGCGGCTATGCCGGGAACCTCGCTCGTTTCGACCAACGGCACGGTCTGGTGCGAAATGCTCGGCGAACTGGTGCTGAAACTCGGCCTCGGCGACAGGATAGCCGGTATCCGGTCCATCGAGTCTGTGGCCGACGATGCACGATCCATCGCCAGCTTCCTGGCGATGGAAGCCAAGGCACTCGGGGCTGAACGTGTCGTCTTGGGCGGCGCCGGGCTGATCCCTGTTTTGGCCGAGGTCATCGCGGCTGCGGAAGTGCCGGTTCTCGACCCTCACCGCATCGCCATCGGCAAGGCGCTACGCCTGGCGGCAGACCCACAGCCGGCTGCGGCGGATGCACCCGCGCCTGCGACCGAGACCTTCGGCCTGTCGCCCTTCCTGAAGCAGGCACTGGGCCAGCCAGCACCCCAACTGCAGCGCCGGAGTGGCGGGAGCTGAGCGACTGCCGATCAGACGAAAATCAGCTCATTTTCAAATCGTATTCAAAAGTCCTTACGATTGCGCGCAATAGTTTTCGCTATTGTATTAGAAAACATGTGCTAGAGTGGCCGCAATATAAACAAGGCGCCTGCGCTGGCTTGCAGCGGAGGGAATTCGGCGGCAATGGCACGCCCGCTGCATCGTACGACACCGGCTAATATAAAACGAATAACGAAGCAAGGCTTGCATTCCTCTTGTCTTCCGCCGTGCGCCGATGCATCTGAGACGTAGCATTGTTGCGCGCTGCCTGTACAACTCTGGCTGGTGAGGGAATGGCGAAAGCTGCGAATACTGATCTCGACGAGAAAGCCGGATCGAAGATCGATGCGATCTATCAAGCTCTGTTCAGGGCCATTCTGGCGCGCGAACTGACACCCGGCACAAAGCTCAGCGAAGAATCGATCGGCGCGCTGTTTTCTGTCAGCCGCACCATCGTGCGCGCCGCGCTCAACCGCCTGCACACCGAATCACTGGTCGAGTTCCGGCAGAATCGCGGCGCCTTCGTTGCCAGCACGACACCTGACGAGGCGCGCCAGGTGTTCGAGGCGCGCAATGCCATCGAACGCGAGATCTTTTCCAAGCTGGCGACCGTCGTCACCGACAAGCAGATCGCAATGCTGGAACAGCATCTGGAAAAGGAACACAGCATCCGCCACGCCGGCGACCATACGGCGGCGATCGTCGCCTCGGGCGAGTTTCATCTACTCGCCGCACAGATGGCCGGCAACGAGGTGCTCGCCGGTTTCCTCAAATCGCTGATCTCGCGGACGTCGCTGATCCTCGCCCAGCACAGCACGCATCAGGAAACCGACTGCAGCGTCGACGAACATGTGGCGATTCTGCAGGCGCTCAGGGCCCGCGATCCCAAGGCCAGCGCCGACGCGATCATCGAGCATCTGCAGCAGGTGTTCGAGCAGGCCAATATCGGCCAGACCAAGCGCACCAAGCGCAACCTCAGCGAAATCCTGTCACGTTACGCCTGAGGCAAATCGGCATTCTTGACGCGTCGCTCGAAAACCACTTGCGGGTCTCGAGCGACGTGTTCGCCATAGATCCTTAGGCCGAGAACCGTGCCTCGACCTGGATCTCCGCCAGCCGCTCGACCTCGCCATAGGTGACGGCCAGTTCGGTGTCGCGGTCCGTCTCGATCCGCGCGCCCAGCGAAGCCAGTAGGGATGCGGTGGTGTAGTTGCGCACGACAAAGATGGCGCCGAAGCCAAATTTTTCCTCATAGGCGCCGAGCAGTTCCAGCAGCAACTGCTGCTGGCCGGCGGTCATGGCGTCGAGGCTCTCTGCGTCCTTCTCGTCGGCGACAATCCTTGCGGCCTTGATGCGCGGATCGAGTGGCGTGTAGGCCTTCACCACCTCGAATTTCTCGGCCTCGTCGGCAGCACGGAACTGGGTACGCAGTGCAAAGAACAGGCCATAGGGGCTATCATTGACAGGCGCCAGCTCGCCATCGAAGGCGCGTTCGGCCAGCACTTCTCCATTGCGGAAGCACTGACCGAAGGTCTCGACAAACCCAACCTTGTCCATCTTCGACGGCACCAGCTTCGGCTTCACGTGGGGATGTTCCTTTGCCCAATGCCGGGCAATGTCGATGCGGCGGGCGATCCAGACCTTGTCGTGGCTCTGTACATGTTCGATGAAGCGCTTGAGCGCCGCGATGCGGCCGGCCCGGCCGACGAGGCGACAATGCAGGCCGATGGAGAACATCTTCGGCCGCCCGGCTGCACCTTCGGCATAGAGATAGTCGAAGGTGTCCTTGAGATAGGCGAAGAACTGGTCGCCCGAATTGAAGCCGTTCGGCGTGCCGAAGCGCATGTCATTGGCTTCGAGCGTGTAGGGGATGATCAGTTGCGCGCGGCTCTGGTGCTCGCGCCAGTAGGGCAGGTCGTCGTCATAGGTATCGGAGACATAGGCGAAGCCGCCCTCCTCGGAGACCAGGTCAACGGTGTTGACCGAGCAGCGGCCGGTGTACCAGCCGGTGGGGCGCTCGCCGGTGGCCAGCGCGTGCAGGCGGATCGCTTCCTTTATCTGGGCACGCTCCTCATCGGCCGGCATGTCCTTGTGCTCGACCCATTTGTAGCCATGGCTGGCGATTTCCCAATCGGCCTGCTGCATGGCGCGCAACTGTTCAGGTGCGCGCATCAGCGCGGTTGCGACGCCATAGACAGTGACCGGCACGTCGAGGTCGGTGAACAGGCGATGCAGCCGCCAGAATCCGGCGCGGGCGCCATATTCGTAGACCGACTCCATGTTCCAGTGGCGCTGGCCCGGCCACTGCGCAGCACCCGGGATTTCCGACAGGAAGGCCTCGCTGGCGGCATCGCCATGCAGTATGTTGTTTTCGCCGCCTTCCTCGTAGTTGAGCACGAACTGCACGGCAACGTAGGCGCCGCCCGGCCAGTTGGCATGGGGCGGGTTCTCGCCGTAGCCGCGCATGTCGCGAGGGTAACGCATGAAGGCCTCCTTGGGTGCGCGGTCGCTTCCCGCGCGAATGACTGTGTTTTGACGTCCGACGTCGCGGCATAAGCCCGGCGCCTCATATTCGGTTCACTGTGAAAATCGTATCCAATAATTCGGCGAAAGGACTATGGCAGGCCTCTACGCAATGCCTTTGTCAGCCGCGCGACAGGCGCCGCCTGGTCCCACGGCACCTGGCGCGTTCCAAACTTCGCTGCCATCGCCAGCACCGAGGCAAATTCTCCGACGGCAACCGGCGGCTGGTTGTTGAGCCAGTGCCGGTCGAACACCGGCATGGCGAACTGGCCGGCATGCATCTCGATCCAGACTTTCGCGTCGGGCAGCAGCGGCCTGATACCATTCCAGTCGACAAAACCTTCGCCGAGCGGTGCCAGGAAGCGTCGGATACCGTTCTCCTGGAAGCGCATGACGGCATCATCGACATAAAGCTGAGTAGCGTATGGCGCGACACGCCGGGCCGCCGCGACAGGATCCTCCAGCCGGCAGAGCACGTTGACCGGGTCGAAGGCCACACCGAGCACATCGGTCCCGATCCTTTCGACCAGCGCCACGATCTCTGATGTTGCTATTTCCTCATGCGTTTTGAGCAGCAGCTTCGAGCCATTCCGGCGCAGGGCCGGGGCGCAGCGGCCAAGCAGCTCAGCTACGCCGTCGAGCTGGGCCTGCCAGCTCACATCGGCCTCGAAGCGGTCCTCGATCATGCCGATGATGAAGAACATGTCGCGGATGTCGATGCCGGCGGCGAGATCGACCAGTCTCTCGATACCTGCCTGCATGTCGCCACCGCCGGCGTCGACGATCGGCCGGCTGCGGGCGGGCAGCGCCGGATTGACGATGCCGAGCATCGACGAGATTTCCAGGCCCAAGCGGTTCGCCTCGGCCCGGGCAGCGGCCAATTCTGCCGGATCGAGCGTCGGGCTGACGTCGAAGAGTGAGTTGAACAACAGCCCCTGCAGCCCCAGCTTCGCGGCGGCCTGCAGCGCCTCGACAGCAGTGAGGCTGCGGCCGTCCGGCAATGAACTCTTGATGATGCCGATCATGCTGACGCCTCGCCGGAAAAAATGGTGCGCAGCAGCCGTCTGGGCGCGTTGGACAGCGGCCAGCCTGGCGACCCAAGCACTTGGATACTATCTTGTATCAAAAAATGCTTGTCAATGGATACAATCACTGTCATCAGCATTCTACGAAATTGCCGCGCCTCGCGCGTATCGAAGGAGCCATCCCATGACCCAGACCTATGAAAGCGTCGCCGGCCTTTCAGTCCACCCGGCGCTGCGCGCCTTCGTCGAGCAGGAGGTGCTGCCCGGCGCCCGGCTTGAACCCACGGCGTTCTGGAGCGGGCTTTCGGATATCATTCGCGACCTCGCGCCCCGGCATCACGAGTTGCTCGCCATTCGCGACGAACTGCAGGGGAAGATCGATGCCTGGCATCTGGAGCACAAGGGCAAGCCGCATGACGGCACCGCCTACGAGCAATTCCTGCGTGACATCGGCTATCTGGTGCCGGCACCTGCCGCCGACGCCTACCAGGTGGCGACCAAGAACGTCGACGCCGAGATCGGCACCATTGCCGGCCCCCAGCTGGTGGTGCCGCTGTCCAATGCCCGCTACGCGCTGAATGCCGCCAACGCGCGCTGGGGTTCGCTCTATGACGCGCTCTACGGCACCGATGCCATTCCCGCGACCGGTGGCGCCGAAAAGAGCAAGGCGTTCAACCCGGCCCGTGCCAGGCTGGTCATCGCCCGTGTCCGCGAATTCCTCGATCAGGTCGTGCCGCTGGCTGCCGGCCGCCATGCCGACGCTGTCGGCCACATCGTCGAGCGCGGCAAGCTGCAGGTGACCTTGGCCGACGGCAAGAAGATCGGCCTTCGTTCGCCCAGCCAGTTTGCCGGCTTCACCGGCCCGCGCCATGAGCCGAGAAGCGTGCTCCTGGTCAATAACGGCCTGCATATGGAGCTGGTGCTCGACCGCGAGCATCAGGTCGGCGCGCTCGACGCCGCCGGCATATCAGACGTGGTCATCGAGGCGGCGATCTCGATCATCATGGATCTCGAGGATGCGGTTTCATCAGTCGACGCCGAAGACAAGATTGTCGTCTACCGCAACTGGCAGCGCCTGATGGACGGCAGCCTGAGCTCGGAATTTGTCCGGGACGGCAAGACCGTCACCCGCAAGCTGGTCGAAGACCGGGTCTTCACCGCACCCGGCGGCGGCACGCTTGTGCTGCATGGCCGTTCGACAATGCTGGTGCGCAATGTCGGCCACCACATGTTCACAGACGCCGTGCTCGACGCGGCCGGCAAGCCGGTGCCCGAGGCAATCCTCGACGCGGCGATCACCGTTGCCAGTGCGGCACAAGACATCCGCGGCGAAAATGCCATACGCAACAGCCGCACCGGTTCGGTCTATGTCGTGAAGCCGAAAATGCACGGCCCCGACGAGGTCGGCCTCTCCGACCTGTTGTTCAAGCGCATCGAGGAGCTCGTCGGCCTGCCCAAATACACGATGAAGATCGGCGTCATGGACGAGGAGCGCCGCACATCAGTCAACCTCGCCGCCTGCATGTCCAAGGTGCGCGACCGCACGGTGTTCATCAACACCGGCTTCCTCGACCGCACCGGCGACGAGATCCACACCTCGATGGAAGCCGGCCCGATGATGCGTAAGGCCGAGATGGCAAGCGCCACCTGGCTGAAGGCCTATGAGGCGAACAATGTCGATGTCGGCATTGCCCGCAACCTTCGCGGCCGCGCCCAGATCGGCAAGGGCATGTGGGCGGCCCCCGACCAGATGGCCGGCCTGCTCGACAAGAAGATCGCCCATCCGCTGGCCGGTGCCAGCACCGCCTGGGTGCCGACACCGACGGCAGCCGTGCTGCATGCCATGCATTATCACCTCGTCGACGTCGAAGCCGTCCAGGACGAACTGCGCGGCAAGGAGCATGCCTCGCTGACCGACCTTTTGACCATTCCGTTGGCGCCCCGCAGCTACAGCGCAGACGAGGTCAAGGCAGAGCTCGAAAACAACCTGCAGGGCCTGCTCGGTTATGTCGTGCGTTGGGTCGGCCAGGGCGTTGGCGTGTCGACCGTACCCGACCTCGACGATGTAAGGCTGATGGAAGACCGCGCCACCTTGCGCATCTCCTCCCAGCACGTCGCCAACTGGCTGCGCCACGGCATCGTCGGCGAAACAGAGGTGCGCGAAACGATGCGGCGCATGGCAGCTGTCGTCGACCGGCAGAATGCCGAAACTGAAGGCTACGCTCCATTGGCGCCAAACTTCGACAGCCCGGCGTTCAAGGCGGCCGAAGACCTGGTGTTCACAGGACGCACGCAGCCGAGCGGCTACACCGAGCATGTGCTCCATGTCAGGCGCCGCGAGACCAAGGCGCTGTCGGCCTGAGGCCCGCAAGACCAGATCGACTGGCCCCGCTTGTCGGGGCCTTTCTTTTTGGCCAATCGAACATCGGTTGCACCGACTGCCCGGCTGAGGGAATGTCGGCCGAAAGCAAATCGGCCGGAGGTGCATCATGGGCGCAGGCATCCATCACATCACGCTCATCACCCGCAAGGTGCAGGCCAATGTCGACTTCTATGTCGGTTTCCTCGGGCTCCGGCTGGTCAAGCAGACCGGCGGTTATGAAGACGCGACGCAGCTTCACCTGTTCTATGGCGATGGCGCAGCCAAGCCGGGAACGTTGATCACCTTCCTCGTCTGGGAGGACGGCGGACCCGGCCGCATCGGCCACGGCCAGGCGAGCGAGATATCGCTCGCCATCGATCCGGCCAGCATAGGGTTCTGGCTGACGCGGGCGCTATCGCATCACATCGAGATTTCGGGCCCGATGGAAGAGATGGGCGAGCCGACGCTCAGGCTGAAAGACCCCGACGGAGTGATCGTCAAGTTGGTTGGGGTGGCAGGCTTCCCTGCCCCGGTGGATTGGGACGGTTCGAGCGTTCCGGTCGAGCACGCCATCCGCCGCATCCGCGGCGCCACCATCATGACCGAGGTGCCCGAGCTGACCGAAAGTTTCATTGCCAAGCATTTTGGCTATCGGCCGGACCAGAGCACAGAGTTCATCCGCCGGCTGGTCTCGGACGCCGGCGACATCATCGACGTCAGGGACGCCACGGGTTTCTGGTCGAGCGCGCCGGGTACCGGCACCATCGACCACATCGCCTTCCGTGCCCAAGACGTCGCCGAGGTCGAACGGGTGCATGGCGAATTGGGCTCCAGCAATTCCTCGATCACCAACGTGCATGACCGCAAGTATTTCTACTCGCTCTATGTGCGCGAACCGGGCGGCACGCTGATCGAGCTGGCGACCGATGCGCCCGGAATGGCGGTGGACGAAGCCCTGGACGAACTCGGCACGCATCTGTTCGTGCCGCCCGACCGCGCCGACAAGATCGATGAGCTGAAGACGATGCTGCCGCAATTCGCCTGGCCGGGCGAGGAGCGCGTCATCTATCGCGAACTGCCTTTCGTGCACCGCTTCTATACGCCCGAAAATGCAGATGGCACGACGATCGTGCTGCTGCACGGCTCGGGCGGCAACGAGACCAGCCTTCTCGCCTTCGCCGCCAAGGCCGCGCCGAATGCCACCCTGCTGGCACTGCGTGGCCGCGCCACCGACGAAGGCGCACCACGCTGGTTTCGCCGCTTCTCGGCCAACAAATTCGACCAGGCCGACATCAGGTCGGAGGCCAAGGCGCTGGTCGCCTTCGTGGAGGGAGCCATCGAGGCTTACCGGCTCGATCCGGCAAAGCTAGTGTTTCTTGGGCACTCCAACGGCGCCAACATGCTGGCTGCCGCCATGCTGTTGCATCCTGGCGCCATCAGGCGGGCGGCGCTGCTGCGCGCAGCGATGGTGCTGGAACAACCGCCGGCGGCCGACCTGTCGAATACCGAGGTGCTGTCGATCGCGGGCGACGTCGACATGTTCAGCAGCTTCGGCCCCGAACTCGCCGACCTGCTGCGCGACGCCGGCGCCGAGGTCGATGCCCGCACCATATCCTCAGGCCACGCTTTCGAGGCGGCCGATATCGAGATCGTCAGAGACTGGCTGGCCGCTCGCAATCTCTAACGGCGCGCCTTGCCGGGTCATACCAGAGGCTTGAGCCTGGCCTCGATCGACGCCCGCCTGTCCTCGAGGAACGGCGGCAGCGACAAGCGTTCGCCGAGCGTCTCCATCGGCTCATCGACGGCGAAACCCGGGCCGTCGGTAGCGATCTCGAACAGCACGCCGGCGGGCTCGCGGAAATAGAGCGAACGGAAATAGTAACGCTCGACCTCGCCACTCGACGGCAGCCGAAACTCCTGCAGCCGCGCTGTCCATTCGTGGATCTGCTCGACGTCTGGTGTGCGGAAGGCGACGTGATGGACGCCGCCTGCACCTTGCATCGCCGGATTGAGTTTTGGCTGGACGGTGACGTGCAACTCGGCCGCAGGCCCGCCCTCACCCATTTCGTAGGTATGGACATGGCCTTCGCCATCGGGCGAGGGAAAATCGAGCAGCTTGCGCAGATTCATCACCCTAGTCAGCACCAGCTCGGTGTTGGCGAGGTCGGGCACGCTGATGGTGATCGGCCCGAGGCCCCTGATCTGGTGCTCTGATGGAATTGTACTTGCCGACCACTCGTTGGCCGGTCCCTTGCCGCCGTCGTCGACCAGCCGCAGGCGCTGACCCTCGGGATCTTCGAAGTCGACCGACTTGTAGCCGCCAATGTCCGTTGTCTCCGAGGCGTCGATGCCCTTGGCTGCAAGGTGCTCGCGCCACCAGTCGAGCGACGTTTCGCCGGCGACGCGCAGGCCGGTGCGGCAGATGCTGTGGGTGCCGCGCTTCTCACGCCCCACCGGCCAGTCGAAGAAGGTCAGGTCCGAGCCCGGGCTTGCCTTTCCGTCGGCATAAAACAGGTGGTAGGCGCTGGTGTCGTCCTGGTTGACCGTCTTCTTGACCAGCCGCATGCCCAGCGTCCCTGTGTAGAAGCGCAGGTTACCAGGCGCATCCGCAGTAATGGCGGTGAGGTGGTGAATGCCCGTCAGTTGCAGCGTCATCAGAGCCTCCTGTTACCGGGAAGCCTAGAGATAGCGCCTTTGGGCCGTGGCGGCCACGCTCAATATTGCTCGCGCGGCAGGTGCACGACGAGGCCGTCGAGGGCGGCTGACATCTTGAGCTGGCAGGTAAGCCGGCTCCGCTCCGTCGGGTTCATCAGGCATTCGATCATGCCCTGCTCGGAATCGTCTGCTGCAGGCAGCTTTTCGGTCCAGCTCTCGTCGACATAGCAGTGGCAGGTGCCGCAGGCGCAGGAACCGCCGCATTCGGCGAGGATCTGGTCGATGCCGTTGGCAACGGCCACCGACATGACGCTCTGGCCTTCATTGGCCGTGAGTTCGGTTGCCAGACCGTCGGCGTCGACGAAGGTTACGCGATACATGTTGTTCTCCTGGATCAGGCCGGGGTCAGCGTCAGGCGCAGCGCATTGGGGCCACGCACGGACAGGCCGGGCTTGTATTGGGGCTCGGCTTCGGCGAGCGAAATCGACTTCAGCCGCTTGATCAGCGTGGTGAAGATCACCTCCATGTCGAGGCGCGCCAGATGGTTGCCGAGGCAGAAATGGGCGCCGCCGCCGAAAGCGAGGTGACGGTTGGGGTTGCGGCCGACATCGAAGCTGCCGGCGTCTTCGCCGAAGGCTGCCGGGTCGCGGTTGGCGGCGCCATAGAGCAGGCCGAATTTGGTGCCGCGCGGGAACGCCTTGCCGCCGACCATGCAGTCGGTGGTCGAGTAACGGTGGAAGAAGGGCAGCGGCGATTCGAAGCGGAACATCTCCTGGATCGCTGTGTGGATCAGGCCCGGATCCTGCCGCAGACGCTCCATCTGGTCGGGAAAGCGCAGCAGCGCATGCATGCCGGAGGCGAGCACGTCGATGGTCGAGCCGTGGCCGGCCATCAGGATCAGCATGCACGTCGAGACCAGCTCGTCTTCATTGAGGAGACCGGCATCCTGCGCCGCCATTAGCCGGGTGAGCAGGTCTTCCTGCGGTGCGGTGCGGCGCTCGGCCATCAGCTTGAGCAGGTAATGGTAGAATTCGGTCGTCGCCTGCTCGGCCAATGCCTTGCGCTCGTCGGAGCGATTGATGTCAAAGAACTGGACAACCCGTTCCGACCAGACGCGCAGCTGCGGGCAATCCTCATCAGGCACGCCAAGCACGCGGCCGATAATGTGGCCCGGCACCTGGGCGGCGAGGTCCTCGACGAAATCGATCTCGCCCTTGCCGATCAGGCCGTCCACCAACTTGTCGACGAAACTCTGGATCATGCCACGCTGCCGGGCGATGAAAACAGGCGTGAACTCGCGGAACACCTGCTTGCGCAGCCGGTCGTGAACGTCGCCGTCGCTGTCGAGCATGGAGAACTGCACGAAGCGCTGATGGTGTGGCATGTCGAGCCAGTTCTGCCGGCGCTTCTGCTCAGTGATCTCTTCTTCGGACATGAAGAATTCGGGCGAACGCACCATCGAGTTGTCGCGGGCGATGCCGGCGACGTCGTCGAAGCCGGCGACCAGCCACATGTCGAAGTCAGGGAAGAACTGCGGCTCCCCCTTGTCGCGCAGCGCCGCATAGGCCGGATAGGGGTTCTGGGCGAAGGCGCGCGACAGCGGCTCGAATGCCGTGCCTGATACGCTTGCCTTTGGGGTAGCGGTCGCCATCTTGTCGCTCCAACTGGATTGCCGCCACGATGCGGCAGCTGTCGTCATAGGCTAGCGCCAACGGCGCCGATATGAATGCACCCCAGTCGCGCCTTGATGGATAAAACTCGCATCGTCGGCGACATGCCATTACAACGCTGGCAACGGACGAGCTTACCGGCCTGCGCAAAAATGACCAAAGACCACCGCGACGAGATCCTGTTCCACACACCTGGGCGGCACGCCGAGGCCTATCCCTACAAGATCCTGGTCGCCGGGCGCACGCACTTCACCGAAAACGACGGGCTGGTGACGCGGCGCTTCCACCACCACACGCTGATCCTGACCATCTCAGGCCGCGGCCTGATCGAGATCGCCGGTCAGCGCTTCGCCGCCGGAGCCGGAAGCGTCGTCTGGCTCGATACGGCGATGCAATATGCCCATGGCTGCCACGCCGAGGCCGACCATTGGCACTATTTCTGGATGAGTATCGACGGCCACGGCCTCGACGCGGTGTTCGCCTTCCTGCGTGTCGGCCAGTCGCCGGTCTTTTCGGGATCTGTCACCGCCGAGCCGCTGTTCGAGCAGGCGATCGGCACGCTCGGCCATCGCAGCCAGACCACCGACGCGCTGTCGAGCGCCATTGTCGGCCAGCTGATCGCGCTGCTGGTCGCCGAACGCGGCGAGCAGGAGGAAGACAGCAGCGAGCGCATCCAGCGGCTGATGCGGGCGCTGAGGGCCGACATCGCCCGCAACTGGCAAATCGAGGACATGGCGGACATTTCCAGCCTCAGCGCCTCACAGCTGCACCGCCAGTTCCGCCAGAAGACCGGCACCACGCCGATGGACTGGATGCGCCACGAACGCATGAACTTCGCCAAGCGGCTTTTGACCTCCTCCGATGCCAAGATCTCGGCGGTGGCCTTGAGCTCAGGCTATGCCGATCCCTATCATTTCAGCCGCGACTTCCACCGCATTTCAGGCCAGTCGCCGAGCGAGTTTCGACGCGCACGCGGGCAGTGACGCATCCGCAACCCTGGCCCATGTCCTGCCCGTCGACATGCCAGATGGTTTCGGGCAGGCTGCCGTCAATCCAAACCAGCAAGATGAGCACGCCGCATGACATCGAAGCCAGCCGTCTACGAATTCAACGCGGCGATCGTGCGCGAGCCGGCGCGCTCGGTGGTCAACGGCCTGCGCGCCGACGATCGTGGCAACCCGACCTATGATGGCGTCAAGGCGGAGCACGCGGCCTACATCACAGCCATGCAGGCGGCGGGCGTCGAGGTCACGGTGCTGCCGGCGCTGGATAACTTCCCCGACTCGATCTTCGTCGAGGACCCCGCACTGGTTTTCCCTGAGGGTGCGATCCTGCTCCGGCCCGGCGCCGAGACCCGGGTCGGGGAAACCGCAGAAATCGCCCCGACACTGAAGGCGATGTTCAGCACCGTGCTCGACCTGCCGTCATCAGGCTTCGCTGACGGTGGCGACGTGCTGACCACGCCCCGGAGCGTGATGATCGGGCTGTCGGCCCGCACCGACCGCGCCGGTGCCGAAGGCCTCGTCGCCAGCCTCGACCGCCTCGGACGCAAGGGCGAGATCGTGCAGACCCCGGAAGGCGTGTTGCATTTCAAAACCGACTGCTCGCTGCTCGACGAAGAGACGATGCTGACCACCGAAAGGCTCGGCCGTTCTGGTGTGTTCGATGGCTTCCGGCAAGTCACCATCCCGGCAGGTGAGGAGCCAGCCGCCAACGCGCTGCGTGTCAACGGCGTGGTGATGGTGGGTTCCGACTATCCACGCACAATCGAGATGCTCGACCGGCTCGGCTACAATGTGGTGTCGCTCAAGACGACCGAGATCGGCAAGATCGACGCCGGCCTATCCTGCATGTCGCTGCGCTGGCATCGGCCAGCCAGCTAAGCGGAGCTTTTGGCGTTGCAGTCGCACGCCGTGACGCTGGGATCGTTTTATATATGCACAGACATGCATCACACGTATCGATCAAGGAAGATCGCTACTCGTTCGACTGCTTAATCTTTCGACCCTTTGATCCACCCCGCAGCGATTGACAGATCCATGCATTTTCATGAATATGCATTTTCATAGATATGCAGCTCGACGCCCGGCAAGCCTGGCGGCCCTGAGGGGCGTCGAGCCATGGTGGCAGCGGTCTTGCCACGCCTGGGAGGGTCGACATGGCGGAACGGTCTTTTGCGCGGGAGGTCGAAGACCTCAAGCTCGGTGAGGGCGATCTCTTTCGCGGCGAGGGCATCCTCGCCATCACCAAGGCGCTGCTGCAGTCCGGCGTCTCTTATGTCGGCGGCTACCAAGGTTCGCCGATCTCGCATCTGATGGACGTTCTCGCCGATGCCAAGCCGGTGCTCGACGAGCTCGGCGTGCATTTCGAGTCTTCCGCTTCCGAAGCCGCTGCGGCCGCCATGCTGTCCGCCTCGGTGATGTACCCGCTGCGTGGCGCGGTGACCTGGAAATCGACCGCCGGCACCAATGTGGCCTGCGATGCGCTGACCAACCTGGCGTCGAGCGGCGTCAAGGGCGGCGCGCTGATCATCCTCGGCGAGGACTATGGCGAGGGCTCGTCGATCCCGCAGGAACGCAGCCATGCCTTCGCTATGAAGTCGCAGATGTGGCTGCTCGACCCGCGCCCCAATCTCGAATCGATCGTCAAATCGGTCGAAGACGGTTTCGAGCTGTCGGAAGCGTCCAACACGCCCGTGATGATGCAGGTGCGCATCCGCGCCTGCCACGTGCATGGCCAGTTCGTCGCCAAGGACAACAAGCGTCCCGAATTCACGATCAAGGAGGCGCTGGAGAATCCGGTGCGCGATCTCGACCGCATCGTGCTGCCGCCGGTGTCGATCACCGTGCATGACCGCGAGAAGATCGAGAAACGCTGGCCGGCGGCCATCGATTTCATCAAGAGCCGCAAGTTGAACGAATGGTTCGGCCCCGACGCGGGTGATGTCGGCATCATCCTGCAAGGCGGCATGTACAATTCGGTGATGCGGGCGCTGCAACTGCTGGGGCTCGCCGACGCCTACGGCAACACAGCAATCCCGCTCTATGTGCTCAACGTCACCTATCCGCTGATCGACGACGAGGTGTCGGCATTCTGCGCCGGCAAGCGCGCCGTGCTGATGGTAGAGGAAGGGCACCCCGACTATCTCGAGCAGGCGGTGAACTCGATCCTGCGCCGGCGCGACATCAACACCAGGCTCGCCGGCAAGGGTGTGCTGCCGATCCGCGGCGACTATACGGCGGCCGTGCTGATGAACGGCATCCAGGCGTTTCTCGAGGAGCATGCCGTAGCCCTTCTCGGCAACCGCCCGCCGTTGCCCAGCGCCGATGCGGTGCTTGCCGATCCGAAGGTCAAGGCGCTTAACGCCGTCGTGCCCGCGCGCCCCGCTGGCTTCTGCACCGGCTGTCCGGAACGGCCGATCTTCGCCGCCATGAAGCTCGTCGAGCAGGAGCTCGGCGAACACCACGTCTCGGCCGACATCGGCTGCCACCTGTTTTCCATCCTGCCGCCGTTCAACATCGGCGGCTCCACCATGGGCTACGGCCTCGGCCCGGCCTCTGCCTCGGCCTTCAATGTCGACGCCGGCAAGCGCGCCATCTCGGTGATGGGCGATGGCGGCTTCTGGCACAACGGGCTCACCACCTCGGTCGGCAACGCCGTCTACAACAAGCATGACGGCGTCATCATGGTCGTCGACAACTACTATTCGTCGGCGACCGGCGGGCAGGACATATTGTCGTCACGCGCCGACAATCCGGAGCGCTCGACCAACAACTCGATCGTCAGGGCGGTAAAGGGCATCGGCGCCAAATGGGTGCGCCAGATCGACCGCACCTATGATGTGGCGAAGATGCGCGACACGCTGAAGGAGGCGCTGACCTCGAAGGAGGAAGGGCCGAAGATCATCGTCGCCTCCTCTGAATGCATGCTCAACCGTCAGCGGCGCGAGAAGCCGCTATTTTCCAAGGCTGTCAAGTCGGGCCAGCGCATGGTGCGCGAACGCTTCGGCGTCGACGAGGACACCTGCACCGGCGATCATGCCTGCATCCGCCTGTCAGGCTGTCCGTCGCTGTCGCTCAAGCATACCGACGACCCGCTGCGCGACGATCCGGTGGTGGCGATCGACAACACTTGCGTCGGCTGTGGCAATTGCGGCGAGGTCTCGGAGGCGGCAGTGCTGTGCCCGTCCTTCTATCGCGCCGACATCATCTACAACCCCACCCGGCGCGACCGTTTAGCAGCCAGACTGCGCAACGCCGTCATCGGCTTCCTGCAGCGCCGCCGCGAAGCCAGGCGCGTGGTCTTCGGGTGAACGACATGAGCAGTCCGATGACCACCATAGCCGCCGACGACAAGCCGATCTCGATTGCCATCCTCGCCATGGGCGGGCAAGGCGGCGGCGTGCTCGCCGACTGGGTGGTGGCGCTCGCCGAGGCCGAGGGCTGGGTCGCCCAGTCGACCTCGGTGCCCGGTGTTGCCCAGCGCACCGGTGCCACGATCTATTATGTCGAGATGCTCAAGCCGAAGGACGGCCAGATGCCGGTGCTGTCACTGATGCCGACGCCCGGCGACGTCGATGTCGTGCTGGCAGCCGAATTCATGGAAGCCGGCCGCTCGATGCTGCGTGGACTGGTCACGCCGGACAAGACGACGCTGATCGCCTCGACGCATCGATCCTATGCGGTCGGCGAAAAGGAAGTGCCGGGCGACGGCACCGGCGATCCGCTCGCCGTCGCCGATGCTTTCGGCGTCGCGGCCAGGAAGACTATTGTCTTCGACATGCAGACGCTGGCCGAAAAGAATGGCAGCGTCATCTCGTCGGCGATGTTCGGCGCCTTGGCCGGCGCCAATGTCCTGCCGTTCACGCGCCAGGCCTTCGAGGCTGCGGTGCGCGCCGGCGGCAAGGGCGTCGAGGCCAGCCTGCGTGCCTTTGGCGCCGCATTCGACAGAGCCCGCGACGGCACGCCTGATAAACTGGCCAGGAAGCCTGAAAAGCTGCTGCCGGACGCACCTTTGTCGGTCGGCCATCCAAAGCTCGACCGGCTGCTCGACCGCATCCATTCCGAGTTCCCGCCAGTGCTGGCGCCGATGCTTTATGCCGGCGCGAAGAAGCTCGTCGACTTCCAGGACCCGCGTTATGCCGAGGAGTATCTCGACACCGCGTCGCGCCTGCTCACGCTTGACCGAAACGCCGGCGGCGAAACGAGGAACTTCGGCTTCAGCCAGGAGATCGCCAAATATCTCGCCATCGCCATGGCCTATGACGATGTCGTGCGGGTCGCCGACCTCAAGACGCGCGCGACGCGGTTCGAACGCGTCCGCAAGGAGATCGGCGCTACCGGCGAGCAACTCGTCTACACCACCGAATACATGCACCCGCGCGCCGAGGAGGTTGTCGGCACGATGCCGGCGTCCCTCGGCCAGTTCATCGAGAACCGCCCGGCGCTGCTCAAGTTGCTGGAGCGCCTGTTCAGCAAGGGCCGGCGCGTGCGCACCGGTACCGTCGGCTGGTTTTTGGCCCTCTATGCGCTCTCCAGCCTGAAGCCGATACGCCGCACCATGCTGCGCCACAAGCGCGAGATGGCGCATATCGCAAGCTGGCTGGAAATGGCGTCATCCCTGCTGCCCGCCAATTATGAGCTGGCGTCAGCGGTGGTCGGCAGCCGTCGGCTGGTGAAGGGCTATTCCGACACCCACAGCCGCGGCCAGGGCAAGTTCGACAAGGTGCTGTCGGCAGTGCCCCTGCTCAAGGGGCGTGAGGATGGCGGAACCTGGCTCAAGCGCCTCGTTCAGGCGGCGTTGCAAGACGAGGCCGGCAAGTCGCTCGACGGCGCATTGGCGACGGTCCGCAGCTTCGCCTGACGCGCTCGCGCCGTAGCTTAAGTCTCGGCGTCGGCCTTTCCGTCGCCGTTCTTGACCGTTGCGTCACCGCCGCCGCCGATCCGGTCGATGTTGCGCAGGACCTTGTGCAGCGTGACGATGAAAGCGTCGTATTCGTCGGGCTCGATGCCCTCGAACAGCTGCGAGAAGATGCCGAACAGCACCGGCCAGAACTGCTGGAAGACATCGCGGCCGGCGTCGGTGATGTGCACTTCGCGCACGCGCATGTCGTCAGCGCGCGACTGGCGCCGGACAAAGCCCTGCTCCTCCAGCGCGTCGAGCGTACGGCTCATCGTCGACTGTTCGACAACCGCGAGGAATGACAGCTCGTTGACGGTAAGCCCGGGCGAGATCGTCAGAAGGGCGATCGCCCGCATCTTCGGCGTGGTCAGGTCGAGCGGGCGCAGCCGTTCCTGCAGGTTGGCGTTGTAGCTTGCCGACAGGCGGTTGATGAGGTGCGGGGCAAAGCGGTTGAGCCCGATTTCGCCGAGGCTGGGCAGACGGTTGCCATCTCCAGCTTCCCTGAACGACCCGGTGAAGTATTTCGTGACCATTGCTACCCGTTCGGCTCGATGGAGTTCGACGCTGTCCGGATTGCCATGAAGCCGATTATCCGGCAACCGTCCAGAGCGTCTCACCTGGCATCAAATGAAAAGGCCGGGCGCCACAAGGCAACCCGGCCCTACGCCTCGTGATGGCTGGTACCCATCCATCTCGAGGCGACAGCGGCGGTGGGAGCCGCCGCAGTCCCCACTGAGGCTCGATCAGGCGCGTGGCGCGAGCGCGAAGGCGCGCACCGGGCTGCCAGTGCCGCCGACAATCTTGAGCGGCGCCACGACCAGAACGGCACCGGTGGCCGGCAGCTTGTCGAGGTTGCACAGGCTGGCGAGGCCGTAGCTGCCGACTTCGAGCAGCAAGCTGTGCGCGGGGAACGGCGGATCCATCGCCACCGCGCTGCCGGCATCGGTGCCGACGCATTCGTTGCCGAAACCGAGCACGCCGCGCTCGACAAGCAGACGAACGCAGTCGACGCTCGGCCCGGGCGTATGCGGGCCATTGTCGTCTGCGTTCAGAAAGGCCTCGGACGAAGTGTTGCGCGGATACCAGTCCGAGCGCATCAGCACCCAGGCGCCACGCGGTATTTGACCGTGCACCGCCTCCCAGGCCTTTACGCCATCGGCGGTCAGCAGGAAGTCCGGATTGCCGGCGACCTCCTTTGAACAGTCGATAACGACGCAAGGTGCTACGAATGACTGCGGCGACACCGTGTCGGTGGTGCCCTGGGCGACATCCTTGCCGGAGATCCAATGCACCGGGGCATCGAAATGGGTGCCGGTGTGCTCGCCGAGCTCCATCCAGCCCCAGGCCCACCACGGACCGTTGGCATCATAGCGCGAGATCTCGTGCATCTTGAACTTCGGCGTGTTCCTGGCGAAGTCCGGCGGCAGGTACAGGACCGGCGTATCTGGCCCCAGCGGTGCGGTGAGGTCGACGATCTGGACCGCGCCCGTGGCGATTGCCGACGCGAAATCCGCCAGCGTCTGGTTGGCTGTCATCTTGGCTCTCCTCCTCTTTGCCCGGTCCGGAAGGCCAGGTTTGTTTCAGCCTAATCAAGTCATATGCATTTGCAAATATTATTTTTGCCTAGATGCCAACAAGGCTGGCATCCTTCAAGCTCGAATATCCCCGCATGCATGGTTTCGGCGCGGTTTGACTGACCAAGGGGCAGCTGTCGAGATGCCAGCGGGCCTGATTTTGACCCCGGCAGGCCGCTGCATTGTGCCTGCTTTCGCCTTCAGGGCAGGTGAAAATTTTCCGAGCCGGCACAAATTCGACAAAAATCCGAAAATCGGACGCTTCGCTTTTCTCCTGCGTTAGGCGGCTACGAAAGACGCTGCTAAATAAATCAAACGTCTGATTACAATCACGTATTTCGGCATTTCCTCCGCCGTTTCGGTCTCAACTCCACGTCTTCCGGCCTCGCTTTACAACCGCAAAATTTTGTGCGCTTATGATCAAATGATGGAAGTGAGGAACGTTTCCGCGACGGCTTGACCAACGGGGCACCAAGGCCTGAGACGAGCACGCGGCTGCCATCATCCATACAAGGGGAACGGACTGATGAACAAAACCAAGGGCCTGATGCTGGCCAGCCTGCTTGCAGCCACCGCATTTTCCACCACCTCGGCAATGGCCCAGGACGCCGCTTGCCCGGTCAAGATCGGCGGCGTGCTGTCGCTGACGGGATCGATGGGTGCGGTGGGCAAGGCCATCGGCAACAGCGCACAGCTCGCCATCGCCAACATCAACGAAGGCGGCGGCGTCAAGGGCTGCCAGGTCGAGTTCGTTCTGCGCGACGATCAGGGCCAGCCCAATGTCGGCGTCGACGCCGCCAAATATCTCGTCGATGTCGAGGGCGTGAAGGCACTGTCGGCGAGCATCGGCAGCGGCGTCACCATCCCGATCCTGACCTCGGTATCGGCTCCGTCGCAGATCCCCCAGATCGCCTGCTGCTCGTCGGCCCCGGTGCTGACGACGATGGCGCAGGAAGGCAAGACCGGCGGCTTTTTCTTTCGCACCTTCCCGGTGGTCAAGAACCTCTCCTACCTGCCGGCCAAGATCGCGGCCGACCGCGGCCTCAAGCGCATCGCGATGATCTATGTGAACACCGACTACGGCGCGAGCCTGGTCAAGGATTTCACCAAGGCGACCGAGAAGTTCGGCGGCGAAGTGGTCAAGGCTGTCGCCTTCAACGAAAACCAGGCGTCTTATCGCGCCGAAGTTTCGGCGGCGCTGGCCGAGAAGCCCGATGCGATGTTCATCGTCGCCTTCCCACAGGACGGCGCCACCATCGCCCGTGAATGGATCTCGCTCGGCGGCACGCAGCAGCTGATCCTCAACAACGCGCTGCGCAGCCCCGACTTCGTCAAGGCGGTCGGCGCCAAGTACCTGACCAAGGCGTTCGGCACCGACAACACCTCGACCCAGAGCGCCACGCTCGACGAGTTCAAGGCGGCGTTCAAGGCGGCTTACAACATCAGCGCCGACGGCCCTGGCATTTCCAACGAATATGATGCCGTAACGATCCTCGGCCTTGCCATGAACATCGCGCCCGACCTGTCCGGCCCTGCGATCCGCGATGCGATCCGCAAGACCCAGACGCCTGGCGGCGAGGTCATCGGCACCGGCCCGGCAGAGTTCAAGAAGGCACTGGAGCTGGTCAAGGCCGGCAAGCCGATCAAGTATGTCGGCGCGCTCGGTCCAATCGAGTTCGACGTCAACGGCGACATCAGCGGCCCCGCGCTGACCTGGCACATCGAGGGCGAGGAACTGGTCATCGACAAGACCATCAGCGCCGAGGATATGGCGAAGCTGCTGGCGGAAATCGACGGCTAAGGCAGCAGCAACAGGTACGGGACGGGCATGACCAGCTACACGCTTTCCCATTGGGGCACCTACGAGGTCGAACCCCGCGGGAACGGCTTGCCCGCCCTCAAGCCGTTCAGGCGCGATCGGGACCCGAGCCCGATCGGCCTTTACCAACTCGACCCGGCGCTCGACAGGCTCCGGGTCCGGCGCCCGGCGATACGCAAGAGCTGGCTCGATCACGGCCCTGGCACTGCAGCGGAACGACGCGGCAGCGATCCCTTCGTCGAGGTCGAATGGGACCTCGCCCTCGACCTCGCAGCCGCCGAGATCGACCGGGTCCGGACGAGCCACGGCAATGCGTCGATCTTCGGTGGCTCCTATGGCTGGTCGAGTGCCGGCCGCTTTCACCACGCGCAAAGCCAGGTGCACCGCTTCCTGAATGCCGCCGGCGGCTATGTCCGGCATGTCGATTCCTACAGCCTGGGCGCTGCCAACGTCGTGCTGCCGCATATCGTGGCCAGCATGGACGAACTGATGGCCGGCCATTCCTCCTGGGACACGCTGGCCGCGCATTGCGAGCTGTTCGTCAGCTTCGGCGGCGTGCCGGTCAAGAATGCGCAGATCAATGCCGGCGGCGTCGCCCTGCACGGCGTGCCGGCGGGCCTTGCCGGCATGCGCGCGGCCGGCACCCGCTTCGTCAATATCGGCCCGGTGCGCGACAATTTCGGCGCCGTCTCCGATGCGGCCGAATGGATCGCCTGCCGACCCAACACCGACACCGCCCTGATGCTGGCGCTGGCCTGGGTACTCTACAGCGAAGACCTGCACGACGAGGCCTTCCTCGACCGCTGCTGCACGGGTTTCGAGAACTTCGTCCCCTACCTCACCGGAGCCACCGACGGTGTGCCGAAGACACCCGAATGGGCCGAAGAGATCAGCGGCGTGCCTGCCGGAACCATCGTCGATCTTGCCCGCCATATGGCATCGGCACGCACGATGCTCAATGTTTCGTGGTCGATGCAGCGCGCCAGCCATGGCGAACAACCCTACTGGATGGTGGTGACGCTGGCGGCAATGCTCGGCCAGATCGGGAAGCCTGGCGGCGGTTTCGGCGTCGGTTATGGCGCGGCAAATCTTGTCGGCAGCGCCCACACCCGCATCAAGGGGCCGACGCTGTCGCAGCTCAAGCCGGGCATTCCCGACTTCATTCCGGTCGCCCGCATCGCCGACATGCTGCTCAATCCCGGCGCGCCCTTCACCTACAACGGCAAGACGCAGAATTACCCTGACATCCACCTGATCTATTGGGCCGGCGGCAACCCGTTCCACCATCACCAGGATCTCAACCGCCTGCTCAAGGCCTGGCAGAAGCCCGACACAGTCATCGTCAACGAGCAGTACTGGACGCCGACGGCCAAGCGCGCCGATATCGTCTTGCCGGCGACAATCTCGCTCGAACGCGACGATATCGGTTCCGCCACGCTGGAGGCCTTCATCGTTGCCATGAAGCAAGCAGTGCCGCCGGCGGGAGAGGCGCGCGACGACTACGCCATCTTCGCCGAATTGGCCGAGCGGCTCGGCTGCGGCGAAACCTTCTCCGAAGGGCTCGACGCGACGGGCTGGCTGTCGCGGCTCTACGAGGAATGCCGGCCACTCAATCGCGCGCGCGGGCTCGACCTGCCCGATTTCGAAACCTTTTGGCGCGACGGGCTGATCGACCTGACCCCGCTCGACCAGCCGGTCACCATGCTTGCCGATTTCGTCGCCGATCCGGAGCGCAAACCGCTCGGTACACCGTCGGGCAAGATCGAGATCTTCTCGCAGCGTATCGCCGGCTTCGGCCTGGACGACTGCCCCGGCCATGCGACATGGATGGCACCGGTGGAGTGGCTGGGCGCCGGGCTCGCCACCAGATATCCGCTGCACCTTCTGACCGACCAGCCGGCGCGCCGGCTGCACAGCCAGCTCGACGCCAGCCCCCACAGCGCCGGCGGCAAGTCGAATGGGCGCGAGCTGGTCTACATGAACCCTCGGGATGCTGCGCAACGCGGGCTGGAACAAGGACAGATCGTCGAGCTGTTCAACGACCGCGGCCGCTGTCTGGCCGCCGTCACCATCACCGGCGACATCATGCCCGGCGTGGTGCGGCTCAACACCGGCGCCTGGTTCGATCCGGACCCCGTGACCGGGCTCGAAAAGCACGGCAACCCGAACGTGCTGACGCTCGACATGCCGGCGTCCGGCCTGTCGCAAGGCTGCAGCGCCCAGACGTGCCTTGTAGAGATCGCCGCCTTTGTCGGCCCGCTTCCACCTGTCACCGCCTTTTGCCTGCCGGACTTCGCGACATCATGACCACCGCACAGAGCGCGCCGCACCAAAACATGCGTACTGTGTGGTGGCAAACCGCCAATCCGGCCCCTGTCACCCAGCCCTTGCGCGCTGCAAGCAAGGTCGACGTGGCAATCATCGGCGCCGGCTTCACCGGCCTGACCGCTGCACTCCACCTCGCCCGACGCGGCGCGCGTGTCGCCGTGCTCGAGGCGGAGACGATCGGCAGCGGCGCGAGCGGACTCAATGCCGGTTTCGTGGTGCCGAATTTCGCCAAGGCCGACCCTGCGGCGGTGGTTGGCAAGCTTGGCGAGGAACGCGGCTACAGACTGCTGCAGATGATCGGTGGCGGCGCCGATCGCGTCTACGCGACCATCCACGAACATGGCATCGCTTGCGATGCCGAGCAGGTCGGCTGGATGCATGTCGCGCATTCGGAAACGATGCTCGGCACCCTCGAACGCCGGGCGCAGGCCTGGCAGGCACTGGGCCGTCCGGTGCGCATGCTCAATGGCGGCGAGGCGCGCCGCCGCGCCGGCCTCAGGCACAATGCCGGCGCCCTCATCGATGAGAGCGGCGGCACACTGCACCCGCTCAACTACGCCTATGGATTGGCGAGTGCTGCCATCAAGGCCGGTGCATCGATCCACGAACACACACCTGTCCAGGCCGTGGAGCGGTCGAACGATGGCTGGCGGCTGACCAGCGGACAAAGCACGATCGACGCCGATAAGGTCCTGCTGTGCACCAATGCCTCGGAACAGGGCGCCGCCCGCCGCCTCGGCCGCATCGTCGTGCCGCTGCGCGTCTATCAGATTGCCACCGCCCCGCTCGACGAGGTCACTGTGCGGCGTATTTCGCCGGAGCGGAACCCCGTCGCCGACACGCGTGCCAATCTCTTCACCTTCAGGCTCGACCGCGACAACCGGCTGATCAGCGGCGGCATGTCGATGCTTCCGCTTGGCGCCGAGGCGCGCATGGCCGCGATGGTCGCCGGGCGCCTGCAGGCCGAGCTCGGCTTGCCTCGACCGCCTGCCGTCGAAAGCATCTGGCGCGGCACCGCCGCCATGACCACCGACTTCCTGCCACATGTCTATGAGTTCGGCCCGCGCTTCATCGGCGGCATCGGCTGCAACGGCCGAGGTATCGCCTTGACCGCCATGCTCGGCGAGGTGCTGGCCGACGCTGCGTCAGGCACGCCGCTCGACGCGTTGCCGATCCCCGAGGCTTCGCCGCGCGCCCTGCCGTTTCGCAGTTTCGCCGCTGCAGCCCCGTCGGTCGCCATCGCCCAGGCCAGGTGGCAGGACCGGCGCCAGGGATTGTAATCGCCCGCTAGCGCGGCATATCTCTGTCTGGCCTCGCAAAGGAGCCGTTTCGATGCTGATCCTCAACCGGCAGGCTGTCGCCGCCGCCTTGCCCATGGCCGACTGCATCGATGCGATGCGTACAGCGTTGTCGGACTTTGCCACCGGAAGCTACCGGCTGTTTCCGCGCCAGCAGCTCAATGCCGGCCCCGGCGAGGTGCTGATGGGGCTGATGCCGACATTCTCGCAAGCAGGCGGCGAGAAGCTCTGGTGCCTGAAGGATGTGCTGGTCGCTCACGACAATGCGGCGCGTGGCCTCGACAACCACCAGGGCGCCGTGCTGCTCAATGACGGCGAAACCGGCCAGTTGCGCGCCGTGCTCGACGCCACCGAAATCACCGCCCGGCGCACCGCCGCGACCTCTGCCGTGGCAACCGCGACCCTGGCCCGGCCCGGCGCCAGGACGGTTGCCATCCTCGGAACCGGCACGCAGGCCGAGACGCATATCGAGGCACTGCGCCATGTCATACCGGACGCAGCCTTCGTGCTCTGGGGCCGCTCGCGCGACAAGCTCGTGGAACTTGCCCGCAAGAGCGGCGGCGCGGTGGCCGACAGCGCGCAGGCCGCGGTCGCAGATGCCGACGTCGTCTGCACCTTGACCGGCTCGAAGGAACCTATCGTCGAGCTCGGCTGGCTGAAGCCGGGCTGCCACATCAATGCCGTCGGCTCGAGCAACCGAGCGGCCCGCGAGCTTGGCGACGACATCGTCGCCACTTCCGCCTTCTTCGTCGATTCGCGCAGCCAGGCCGCCGTCGAGTGCGGCGAGCTGCTGCAGCCGCTCGAGCGCGGCGTGATCGGTCCCGACCATGCCCGTGCCGAGCTCGGCGAGGTGCTTGCCGGATTGCATCCGGGGCGGTCGTCACCGCGGGAGCTTACGGTGTTCAAGTCGCTCGGCATTGCCGTGGAGGATGCAGCGGCGGCCATCCGCGCCGTGAAGAACGCGACCGACAGGGGCCTCGGCCAAAGGATCGACTGGTAGAGCCATCACGGGCAAACAGTTCATGCGCGCCGTGCCGGCTTGATACCGTACGGCGCGATTTCTATGCTATGTACGAATTCATCGTTTGATCAAAAAAGGATGCTGGATGAGCGTCGATTTCCTGGAGCCCGTGTCGTCGCGCTCGACGATTCAGGACGGTATCTATCGCCAGCTGCGCAAGGCGCTGATGTCGGGCCATTTCGACCCCGGCCAGACACTGACCATCGCCATGCTGTCGGACACGTTCAAGACCAGCCACATGCCGGTGCGCGAGGCGCTGCGTCGCCTGATCGCGGAAAACGCGCTTGTGGTGCTGACCACCGGCTCGGCGCAGGTTCCCACCGTCAGCCTGGCCGCCCTGGACGATCTGTGCCTGACGCGCATCGCACTGGAAACGCTGGCGACCAAGCTCGCCACCGAGCGTTCGACGCCCGCCGACCGAAAGACCTTCCGGCATCTCGTCGAAGAGCATGAGGCGGCCGCCAACGACCGCAACCTCGAGGACATGATGGTCCGGAACCAGGAGCTGCATTTCGCCATCTACGAGTGCTGCGGCTCGCCCGTCATCATCCAGTTCATCCAGAGCCTGTGGCTGCGCTTCGGCCCCTACATGCGCATGTTGTCCGGCCATATCGAGCCGGTGCTGATCTCCGGCAAGTACCAGCCGAGCTCGCACCATCGCGACCTGATCGAGGCGATGGATGCCGGTGACGCGCGTGGCGCCGCCAAGGCGATCAAGGGCGACATCGAGACGACGCAGGCTTTGCTGCGCCGCCTATGCAAGGAAACTGTCGAGACGAACTGACGGGCCGGCGCGCCGGCGCCGGCCCTTGCTGTCAGGCCGCTCAGACGGCGTGGCGCGAGGTGACCGGCTGCTCGCCGATCAGGCCGCGTGGGCGCAGCAGAAGCACCAGCACCAGCGCCAGGCCGATGATCATCGCCTGGGCGGCACCGCCATAGATCTGGAGCTGCACCGGCAACATCTTCGACGCCACAGCACCGATGACGCTCCAGATGCCCCAGACGACGATCGCGCCGAGGATGGCGCCGCGATTGTTGCCGCTGCCGCCGATGATCAGCATCGCCCAGATCTGGAAGGTCAGGATCGGCAGGAAGTCGAACGGGCTGACGAAGCCGATGAAGCTGGCATAGAGCGCGCCTGCAAGGCCCATCAGCGTCGAGCCGATGACGAATGCCTGCAGGCGGAAGCTGCGGGTGTTCTTGCCCAGCGTCTCGGCCGCGACCTCGTCCTCGCGAATTGCCTTGAGCACGCGTCCCCATGGCGATCGCGCGATGCGCTCAAGCGCGACATAGGCGACGGCAAGGATCGCAACGATGACGGCGAGGTAGCCGAGATTGTTGGCCAGCGGCGTGGCAAACAGGCCGCGGAACGGGTTGGGGATCGAGGCGATGCCCATCGTGCCGCCGGTCAGTGCCTCGAAGTTGGTGGCGACGAGCTGGATGGTGACGGCGATGCCGAAGGTGGCGACAGCGAGGTAGTCGCCGCGCAGCCGGACCGTTGCCAGTCCGGTGATGAGCGCCGCAAGTGCTGCGGCAGCCATCGCGCCGACCACGCCGACGATCCAGGGCAGTTCGAAATTGCCAAGCAGTTCCGGCCGCGGTGGTGCCGTCAGGATCGCAAAGGTGTAGGCGCCGATGGCGTAGAAGCCGACGATACCAGCGTTGAACAGGCCGGTGCCGCCCCATTGCAAGTTGAGCCCAAGCGTCGCGATGCCGAGTATCAGCGCAACGGTGAGGAAGAATACGAGATACGAAACAAATCCGATCATCTGAGCCTCACACGCGTGCCGACCTGGAGAACAGGCCCTGCGGCCTGAGATAGAGGATGATGAGCAGCAGGCCGAAGGGCACCGCCGCCTTGTAGCCGGTCGGAATGACCAGCGCCGACAGGCTTTCGGTGAGGCCGACGATCAGGCCGCCGGCGACCGCGCCAAACAGGCTGCCGGTACCGCCGAGGATCGCCGCCGTGAACAGCGCCAGAAGCATGTTGAAGCCCATCTCCGGACGGATCTGCACGGTCAGGCCAGCAAATACGCCGGCTATTGCGGCAAGGGCGCCGCTCAGCATCCAGGTCCAGCGGACCACCTTGGCAATGTCGATGCCGCAGACCTGCGACAATGCCGGGTTCTCGGCCATCGATCGCATGGCGACGCCGATGCGGCTGTGTTTCAGGAACAGGTGCAGTGCCACGACCAGCGCCACGGTCAGCGCCAGGACGAGCACCTGGTCGGGCATCATCCTGACGTTGGGCAGGATCTCCAGCGAGATCTGCAGCTCCTGGCCATAATAGTGGGCGTCGGCACCCCAGACGAAGAGCACCAGATTGCGCAGGATCAGCGCGATGCCGAAGCTGGCGAAGACCAATGTCAGGCTGCTTGCGCGGCGCTTTCTGAGCCTGGAAAACACCAGCGTGTCGGCGGCGATGGCGATCAGCCCGGTGCCGATGCAGGAGACGACGATTGCCACGAGCAGCGGCCAGCCGAAGGAAAACGGGCCGATGGCTTGACCGGCGGGCAGGACGGTGACGACGGCAAGCGCCATGTAGGCGCCCCAGGTCAGCATTTCGGCATGGGCGAAGTTGGCGAATTTCAGCATGTGCGCGCACAGCGAATAGCCGATTGCCCCGAGCGCGAGGATACCGCCGGTCAAGAGACCGTCGGCGATGGCTTGTCCGATCATGATTTCCTCCGGAAGCCCAGGAATGCTTCGGCAATGGCGTCGTTGTCGAGCAGGTCGGCCGCCGTTCCCGTCATGTGGTTGCGGCCCTCGACCAGGACATAGGCGCGGTCGGAAACCCGAAGTGCCGCCTTGGCATTCTGCTCCACCATCAGCACCGCGACCCCGCTCTTGGCGAGGCGGCGCAGGTCGTCGAGCACCTCGTGCACGATCTTGGGCGCCAGGCCAGCCGTGGGCTCGTCGAGCATGATGACGCGCGGGTCGGTCATCAGCGCGCGTGCCACCGCGAGCATCTGGCGCTGGCCGCCCGACAGCACGTTGGCAGCGGCGCGGCGGCGATCCGCCAGAGCAGGAAAATGCTCGAAGGCCCGTTGCACGCGTTCGCGCAACAGCGAACGCGGCAAGGTGTGGCCGCCGCTGATCAGATTGTCCTCGATCGACAGCGACGAAAAGACGTTGCTGGTCTGCGGCACGAAACCGACGCCCGCGGCGATGATCTCATGCGTCGGCAGCCCGGAAATGCGCTGGCCGCCGAGCCTGACCTCGCCGCCCTCGACCAGCACCAGGCCGGCCAACGCCTTGAGGAAAGTCGACTTGCCGGCCCCGTTCGGGCCGATCAGCGTGACCAGTTCGCCGGCATCGACGATGACCGAGATGTCGAAGACGATCGGCATGCCGGGGATATAGCTGGCGCGCAGGTTGCGCGCCTCGCAGACGGGTGCGCTCATGCCAGTTCTCCCACACTGACGTCACCGAGATAGGCGTCGACGACGCGCTGCTCCTTCATCACGCCGGCCGGGTCACCTTCGAAGATCACCCGGCCCTGCGCCATCACCACGATGTGGCGGCAGATGCGCATCACCATGTCCATGTTGTGCTCGACAATGAGGAAGGCGACGCCACGTTCGTTCAGCGCCACGATCTTGTCGATCAGCGTCTCGATGAGCGTCGGGTTGACGCCGGCCGTCGGCTCGTCGAGCAGGATGAGCGGCGGATCGACCATCATGACGCGGGCAAGTTCGAGCAATTTTTGCTGGCCGCCCGAAAGCACCCCGGCGAGGTCGCGCGCCTTGTCGGCGAGGCCGGTGAAGGCGAGCACCTCCATCGCCCGTTCGCGGGAGCGGCGCTCCTCGGCGGCGACAAGGCCGCTGCGGAACCAGTTGTTCCAGAATGTCTCGCCCGACTGAGCGGTGGCCGACAGCATGACGTTCTCGAGTACCGACATCTGGGGAAACGGCCGCGGGATCTGGAAGGTCCGCGCCAGGCCGGCGCGGAAGATCCTGTCGGGCCTGAGGCCCGAAATGGGCTTGCCGTCGAAGATCACCTCGCCGGCGCTCGGCTGGACTTCGCCGGCAATGAGGCCGAACAACGTGCTCTTGCCGGCGCCGTTGGGACCGATCAGGCCGGTGATCTGGCCCGCCTTGACCGAAATGTCGACACCGTCCACGGCCTTGAGCGCGCCGAAGCTCCTCGAGAGGCCCCGGGTCTGCAGGATGACATCGCCGGTCTGTGTCATGCGCTGCCCCGCCTTTCGCCGCTGGCCGGCGCGCCATCGCGGCCGTCCCATAGATTGTTGAAGAACCTGGACAGCCGATCCATGCCTTCGTCCAGCCGCTCGAGGCTTTCGGAGCCGAAGCAGACGCGAAGATGGCCTTCGCCCGACCGACCATAGAAGCTGCCGGCCTCGACGACCACATCCGCCTCGTCGAGGATCCTCTCCGCCAGCGCCTGCGACGGGATGCCGAAGGCCGAGATGTCGGGGAAGGCGTAGATGGCGCCTTGCGGCGACGGGCACTTCACACCCGGCATCTGGTTCAGGCGGCGAACGACGAGATCGCGCTTTTGGCGGTCGTGGTCGACCAGTTCGGCAAGCACTGCGGAAGGGCCGGTGATCGCGGCACGACCACCGGCCTGGATAAATGTATTTACGTGGGTGGCGTCGTTGGCGGTGATCTTCAGCAGCCCGGGCATCGCCCAGGAAGGGGCTGCCATGTAGCCGAGACGCCACCCATCCATGGCAAAGGATTTGGTGAATGCAAAAGCGGTGATGGTGCGCTCGGCCATGCCGGGCAGTGCCGCGATGCTGACATGCTCGCGGCCATCATAGACCATGTCTTCGTAGACCTCGTCGGAGACGACGAGCAGGTCGCGCCGGATCGCCAGTTCGGCGAGGCCCTCGAGCTCGGTGCGCGAGTAGACGCGGCCGGTCGGGTTGACCGGATTGACCAGCACGATCATCCGGGTGCGCTCGGTGATGGCGGCCTCGATCAGCTCGGGCCTGAGGGCGAAGTCGTCGGCTGCATCCAGCGTCACGAACACCGGTCTGGCGCCGGCCAGTTCGATCTTGCCGATGTGCTGGGGATAGAATGGGTCGAGCAGGATCGCTTCGTCGCCCGGATCGAGCAAGGCAAGGAACGCCGCGAACGAGGCATGCGTCAGGCCATTGGTGACCAGGATGTCGGCTGCGCTCACATCCATGCCGTTCTGGTTGCGCAGCTTTTCGGCGAGCGCCTCACGAAAGCTCGCGGTGCCTTTGAGGTCGCTGTAGTGGACGTCGCCGGCCAGGATCGCCGCGATCGTCGCCTGCTTGATGTGTTCGGGCGTGTCGGCCGCCGGGCGGCCGAGTTCGAGATGGATGAGGTCGCGCCCGCTGCCGGCGAGTGCCGCAGCCTTCTGGTACATGCCGAATGATTTCTGTGGCGTCCCGGAGATACGCCGCGCGACCCGCCTCATTGTCCCACCTTGGCAACATCTGCAGCGGTGTCGGCCTGACGCCGCGCGATGACCTCGAGCTCGACCTTGATCTCCTCGACGGCGAAACCGACGATGACGGTGGTGTTGGTCGGGCGCGGATCGGAGAAGGTCTGGCCGAGCAGGCGCGAGACGGCATTGACGTCGTCGCGGCTGGCAAGATTGACGCGCACCGACACTATGTCGCGCATGCTGGAGTCCGCCTCGGCCAGGGCGGCGGCGATGATGTCGAGCGCGCGGCGCGTCTGCACCGCCGCGTCCGGGTCGAAGCCGCCGATCTCGGGATCGTATCCCGCCGTACCCGAAACGAAAATCCAGTCGCCATCGACCACGGCTCGTGAGTAGCCAGCCAGTTCCTCGAAGGGAGAACCTGAATAGATCGCTTTTCGGGTCATTGGTCGCCTCTGCCTTTCGCGCTCATTTGATCAAACCATCATCGTGATAACGTAAGTTCGTGGTGAGATCAACTGCCTCGGAATGGTGTCGGCGTTTTGCCCTGATGAACGGAGGTTGCAGGGATTGAAACGGTCGGTAGCCCTTTGCCGGACACCGACTCGCGACCGCCGGCCTGACCAGCGCGGCAGTCAAATGCACGTGACCCACGGCGATTTCGCGTAACAAAGCCACCTCCATCTCCGTATCCTCTACTGGCGGGCCGAACAGGTCCCCGGGCGTCCCGCAAGCGGCATGGTCCAGGAACGACAAACGGGAGTAGTTCGATGACAAGGAAACTCGTTGCGGCAAGACGGACCGTTGCCGGCTGTCGCCCGGCATTCTGGCTTTCGGTCGCGGCTGCCGTATTTGGCGCCTGGACTCTGACGACCCCTGGCGTGGCGCAGGAGGGGATAAAGATTCCGCCGCCGGCGATCGACGCGACCGCGCAAGGCAATTCGGAGGTGGCGGTACTCGCAGGCGGCTGCTTCTGGGGTGTGCAAGGTGTGTTCCAGCACGTCGAGGGCGTCACGAACGCCGTGTCAGGCTATGCCGGCGGCGACAAGCAGACGGCTCAGTACAACGTCGTCGGCACCGGCTCGACCGGCCATGCCGAGGCGGTCAAGGTCACCTTCGACCCGCACAAGATCAGCTATGGTCGGATCCTGCAGGTCTATTTCTCGGTCGCGCATGACCCGACCCAGCTCAACCGCCAGGGTCCAGATACCGGCACGCAATACCGGTCGACCATCTTCCCGACCGATGCCGAACAGGCGAGAGTTGCCAAGGCCTATGTCGCACAGCTCGACAAGGCCAAGGTCTTCGACGCGGCGATCGCGACGACGATCGAACCCGGACGCGCCTTCTACAAGGCCGAGGACTATCATCAGGACTTCCTGACCTTGAACCCGACCTACCCCTACATCGTCTACAACGACCTGCCGAAGATCGAGAACCTCAAGCGCCTGTTCCCGGATCGCTACCGCAATGACCCGGTGCTGGTCTCGGAGGCCAAGGCATCCAACTGATAACAATGGGCGTTCCAGCAGGCAGCATCCTGGCGCGATGTGCCCGACCGGAACGTCGCAAGCAGGCGCCTGGAACAACCGCGTGGGTGAAGCCTAGTCCTGCTTCGGGAACCAGCCGCCACTGGAGCTGCGGCTGAGGCGCGGCGAGGTAATGGCGCCGTGGATATGGGCGATGTAGCTGGCATCGAGCTCGGTGATCGCCCGGCGCCAGACGTCGCCCTGCAGCATGCCGAAGACGGCGGCGGCCGGCCGCATGCCGGCCTTGGCCAGCAGCTTCAGCACCGCCAGCATCGAGGTGCCGGAGCTTATCACATCGTCGACGACCAGCACTCGCCGTCCCTCGAGCAGCGGCAGCATGCGCGGGTCGAGATAAAGCCGCTTGGCGTGCTCCGGACTGGTGATCGAGCTCATCGGCTCGGACAGGTCCTCGCTGTACCAGAACTTTCGCGACGTCCCGAGCGCCACCATCCTGTCATGCCCGAGACGCCGGGCAACGCCATTGGCCAAAGGCAGGCCGAGCGTCGGCACGCCGATGACGACCTCGGGCGCGTAGACCCGGGCATGGGCCGCCATGGCATCCGACAGCGCATCCTCGACGGCGAAGCTCGCCTGGTTGACGATCATCGAGGCCACTGCCTGGCTGCCGTCGCCCGGCAGGACGCGGACGGGCAGCGCGATCTGACGTCCGTCGGGCAGCGATGCCGGATAGAGGTCGTGGAAGCCGTCCGCCGGTGCAGCGTCGAACGTGTCCGCGGGATAAACTGTCTGCCAGAATTGATGCGGAGCGAGTGGCACAACGGGCCTTTCTGTTGCAGAAGGGGACATGCGGCGCCGATGGCCCTGGGCGCCTGAGATTGCAGAACCGGGCCGAACGGAGTTTGCGTGATGACATCGACGGCCGGGCACGACAAGGGCGAAATCGAGCTGCTGACGGCGCTGCGCCGCGACATCCACGCCCATCCCGAGCTGGGCTTCGAAGAACTACGCACATCAGGCATCGTGCAGAAGATGCTGGCCGAGGCCGGCATCTCGGTGCAGACCGGGCTCGGCAAGACCGGCGTCGTCGGCACGCTGAAGCTCGGCGACGGCTCGCGGCGCATCGCGTTGCGCGCCGACATGGACGCGCTCGCCATGCCCGAGATGGCCGAAGACCGGGTCTACAAGTCGACCGTGTCAGGCAAGATGCACGCCTGCGGCCATGACGGCCATACCGTCATGCTTTTGGGTGCCGCCCGCGAACTCGCCCGTCGCAAGAGCTTTTCCGGCACTGTGCATTTCATCTTCCAGCCGGCCGAGGAAGGTCGTGGCGGCGCCAAGGCGATGATCGAGGACGGTTTCTTCAAGCAGTTTCCGGTCGATGCCGTCTACGGTCTGCACAACATGCCCGGCATCGCCACCGATAGCATGGCGGTTGTTTCAGGGCCGCAGCTCGCCTCGTCCGACCGCTGGAGCGTCACCTTCAAGGGCATCGGCACCCATGGCGCCAAGCCGCATCTCGGCCGCGACGCGATGACGGCAGCCGGCCAGTTCCTGACAGCACTCCACACCATCGTCGCACGCCGCGTCGATCCCCTCCAGCCGGCGGTGGTCAGCGCCTGCGCCATGGAAGCGGGCAGCTTCGAGGCGCTCAACGTCATCCCCGATCTGGTCAAGATCGGCGGCACCTCGCGCGCCTATTCGGCCGCCGTGCGCGACCAGCTGGAAAAAGAGATCGGCGCGCTGGCCGAGGGCTCGGCGAAGCTCTACGGCATCGAGGCAGAGTACCGCTATTTCAGGCAGATGCCGCCTGTCGTGAACGACCGGGACACGACACGCCGGGCATTGGCTGCAGCTCAGGCAGCCTTGGGCATCGACAAGGTGATGACCGAGTTTCCGCCATCGACCGCCGGCGACGACTTCGCCATGTTCAGCCAGGAAGTGCCCGGCGCCTATGTCTGGCTCGGCAACGGCCCCGCCGTCGACGGCGCCCTGCACCACAACAGCCACTACGACTTCAACGACGACGCACTGGCGAGCGGCGTGAAGTTCTGGACGACGCTGGTCGAGCAGGAGCTGGCGGCGTAATTGTTGGTCGTCAGCGCGCGCTGAAAGCCCCCTCTCCGTCACGGCTTCGCCGTGCCACCTCTCCCCACTTCGTGGGGCGAGGAAACGCTAATCGCCAGCGATGCCCTGAACACATAGGTTCACCCAGAATGAACCAAGCTTTGCTGCAGCAACGATATCCGGACCTCAGAACTTGGGTTCCTCACCCCCACGAAGTGGGGGAGAGATGGCACGGCAGAGCCGTGACGGAGGGGGCCTTCCCTTCTGCTACGAAGCGCTACTCCGCCTTCAGCCTGGCATAGAGCAGCTTCAGCACCGCAGCGCTCTCGACCTTCAATGCCACCGAAACCGCAGCCCCATCTTCTGAAACCGTCAGCGCGCCCGCATCGCGAGTCGTGCCGGTGTCGACCGCCAGCTTCAGCGTCTCGCAGCCAAACAACTCTTCGTCCAGCGCCAGCAGCATCACGCAGGGGTCGTGCAGCGGCCGGCTTTCGCCGCCAGTGGTCGACTGGAAATAGGCGTCGATCAGCGCACCCGAAGCGACAGCCGCCGGTACATCGGATGCCTGCAGCATGGCCGTGTCGTCGCGCGTGGCGCGGACCTTGCGGGTAACGTCGAGCGGGATCAGCGTCATGTCGAGCCCGGCGCCAAAGACGATCTCGGCGGCCTCCGGATCGGCGGCGATGTTGAACTCGGCGCGCGGGCCGATATTGCCCGGCTCGTGCACCGCACCACCCATGGCGATGACGCGGCCGATGCGGCCAGCGGCCTCCGGGTACTCGGTAACCAGGCGAGCGATGTTGGTCAGCGGGCCGAGCGCCAGGATGTCGATGCTGCCGGTTTCCGCGGCCCGGAGCGTGTCGCGCAACCAGGTGACTGCGTCGCCGGCCACGGGCTGTGAAAGCGCATCGGGGAAGGCCACACCGCCGAGGCCGTCATTGCCGTGAATGTCGGCGGTGTCGAAACCCTTGCGCGACAGCGGCCCGGCGGCACCGGCGATGACAGGCACGTCGACCCGCCCCTCAAGCGCGAGGATGCGGCCGGCATTGCGCGTCGTCGTTGCAATGCCGATGTTGCCGGCGACCGTCGTGATTCCGATGACGTCGAACTCGGCCGACTTCAGCGCCAGCAGGATCGCCACTGCATCGTCGATGCCGGGATCGGTGTCGATGATCACCTTGCGGGTGGGTTTCAGCTGCATGGCGCGACCTTTCGTTCCAGTCTCAAATCAAGTCCGTCTGGCTTCACATCATCGCATCAGGGGAATCAAGCCGAAATGCTTGTCCCAGCACCGCTCGACCGCTCACTGCTGGCACAGTGGAAACGGGTTCCGATTTCGCTGGTGATGCAGTAGAGGCGAGGCCATGACCAAGACAGCTCCTTTGCCCGCCGACCTCCTCATCGATCCCGCCGACGAAATCCTGATCAGGCAGGACCTCGTGCTTGTTGCCCTCGGCAAGCGCGAAACCGATCGCCTCGTCCAGCTCGGCCGCGTGCTCGACGTGCACACCGGCACCTGGATGGACGATTGCGAGGTGGCGATCCGCGGCCGCCGCATCGCCTATGTCGGCCCCGCCGGCAGCTTCGCGGGCACGGCGCGTGAGACCATCGACCGCACGCATCTTGCGGCGGTGCCGGGCTTCGGCGAGGTGCACAAGCACATCGAAAGCTCGCATCTGACGCCAGAGCACGAGGCAGCCCTTGTCATGCCGCGTGGCAACACCTGGACCTGCGAGGCGAGCCACGAATTTTCCAACGTCAACGGCCCCAACAATCTCGAATTCTGGCTGACGGCGCGCCGTGCCGGCTCGCCGATGAAGATCTTTCCGCTGCCCGGCTCGGCGGTTCCGCCGACGGCTTATGAAGGCGGCGGCGGCCATTTCGGCTATGCCGAGCAGATCGGCTTCCTCGGCGAGAGCACGATGGTCGCCGGCCTCGACGAGGTCATGGACTGGCCGGCCGTCTGGAACCCCGAGAACCCTTCCTATGGCAGGCTCTGGGGCATGATCCAGGCGACATTCGAGAAGCGCGGCGTGGTCGAGGGCCATGGCGCCGGCCTGCGCGACCTGCCGTCGATCAATGCGTTCGCCGCCGCCGGCCTGTCCTCCGACCACGAAGCGTGGACGCCCGAGGAGGCATGGGACAAGCTCCGGCACGGCATTTTCATCGAGGTCCGTCCGCATTCGATGCCCGACATCATCAAGGGCCTGCTCGAACGCGGCTTGCGCGACTGGAGCCAGGTGGCCTTCGCCACAGACGACCGCAGCGCCTCCGACACGCTGAAGATGGGCGCGACCGACCACAATGTCCGCCTCGCCATCGAAAGCGGCCTGTCGCCGGAGATCGCCTACCAATGCGTGTCGATCAACCCGGCGCGGCACATGCGGCTGACACCCTTTGTCGGCTCCATCGCCCCCGGGCGCTTCGCCGACATGGTGCTGCTCGACAAGGCAGCGACCGTGTCGATCGCGGAGGTCTGGGCCGATGGCGAACAGGTGTCCGAGGGCAAGCGCTTCACCGGCCACCTGCCTGCCATCGACTGGCCTGACTGGGCGACGAAGACGGTCAATGTCGACCGAAAGCTGACCGCCGCAGACTTCGCCGTCGCTGCCGAGCCGGGCCGCGCGACGATGCAGGCGGCACTGCTGCGTCCGTTCCACTGGGATGACAACTTCATCACCACGGAACTTCCGGTGGCCGATGGCACCGTACAGCGCGACAGCGACCGCAACATAACCAAATTTGCCGTCGTCGACCGCTATTCAGGCAAGGGCCGCGTCGCCAAGATGTTCTGGCTCGGCTGCGGCCCGAAGACGCCTGACACGGCCGTTGGCTGCACGGTGGCGCACGACCAGCACAACATCTGGGTCGTCGGCTCGTCCGATGCCGCCATGGCCGAGGTGGTCAACCGCATCTCGCAGAACCAGGGCGGCTGGGCGCTGGTCACATCAGGCAAGGTCGTCGCCGACGTGCATTACGAGGTCGGCGGCCTGATGACCAACCGCCCGGCCGAGGCGCTCGATGCCGAGATGGAGGCGCTCTATGCAGAAGCCAACAAGATCGACTGGCTCTATGAACCAACGTTTTCGCCGCGCTGGTTCCCCGGCTTCCCCGAGCGCCTGCAGTTCGCCACGCTGACCTGCGCACCTTGGCGCTGGGTGCTTGTGGCGCCGACGGATGCGGTGCCCGAGGGGTTCGTGAACGTGCAGACGGGTGAGAGCCACAAGGTGGTTTGGTAGGCGAGACTTTGGTGCGTCCTTCGAGGCGTCCTTCGAGGCGCCCCCCTCTCCGTCACGGCTTCGCCGTGCCACCTCTCCCCCGCTTTGCGGGGGCGAGGAAAAGCCAATCGCGCGCCGCTCCGGAACTGGTGAAACATCAGCGGGCGAGCGTCGAAGGACGCCCCACCTGCAGCCTCAGCCCTTGTCGTGCGCAAACGCCGCGAGGATGCGGGCCCAGGACCGGATGCCTTTGCGGAAGCTCGAAAGGTCGTATTTCTCGTTCGGGCTGTGGATGCGATTGTCGAAGCGGGCGAAGCCGATCAGCAAAGAATCCATGCCGAGCTTTTCCTTGAAGGCGGAGACGATCGGGATCGAGCCGCCGCTGCCGGCCACTGCCGCCTCGCGCTCCCACTCCTCGGTCAGCGCGCCGAGCGCCTTGGTGAGAAACGCGCCGTCGATCGGCATGACGGTCGCGGCACTCGCACCGTGGTCAATGAACTCGACCGAACAATCGGCCGGGATGCGGGCGCGGACATGGGCACGGAAGGCATCGCGGATCTTTTCCGGATCCTGGCCGGCGACGAGGCGGAAGGAGATCTTGGACTGCGCTTTGGCCGGTATGACGGTCTTGAAGCCTTCTTCGGTGTAGCCGCCGATGATGCCGTGGATTTCGCAGCTCGGGCGTGCCCAGACCTGCTCGAGCACAGAGCGGCCGCTTTCGCCGGCGGGAATCGAGAGGCCGATATCGCCCAGAAAGCCCCTGTCGTCGAAAGGCAGGCGCTGCCACTGTGCCTTGATGGCGTCGGGCAGTTCGGTGACGCCGTCGTAGAAACCTTGGACAGCCACGCCGCCGTCTGGCGTGCGCAGGCTGGCGACGATGTCGGACAGCACCTGCAAGGGATTGCGCGCGGCGTTGCCGTAGATGCCCGAATGCAGGTCGCGGTTGGAGCAGGAGATGACGATCTCCTCCTTCAGCACGCCGCGCAGCATGGTGGTCACCGCTGGCGTCTCGGCGTCCCACATGTCGGTGTCGCAGACGAGCACGACATCAGCCTTGAGTTCGGCACCGGTCGTGTCGAGAAAGGGCGGCAGGCTCGGGCTGGAGATCTCTTCCTCGCCCTCGAACAGCACCGACACCTGGATCGGCAGGCTGCCGGCGACGGCCTTCCAGGCGCGGCACGCCTCGACGAAGGTCAAGAGCTGGCCCTTGTCGTCGGAGGCGCCGCGGGCAACGATGTGGGTCTCGCCATCGGGCTGCGGCACGAGCTTCGGCTCGAACGGGTCGGAGTGCCACAGACCACGCGGATCGACGGGCTGGACGTCGTAATGGCCGTAGAACAGCACATGCGGCCCCTGCCCCGTGCGGTCGTGGCCGACCACCATCGGGTGGCGCGCGGTCGGACGCACCGAGGCGTCGAAGCCGAGTTCGCCGAGTTCTTTCTTCAGCCATTCGGCGGCGCGCTTGCAGTCCGGGGCATGCGCCGGATCGGTCGAGACAGATGGAATACGGATCAGGTCGAACAGGCGCGCAAGGCTTGCGTCGATATTGGCGTCGACATTGGCGAGCACCTTGTCGAGATGCGTCGAGGCTTCTGATCGGTTCATTGCTTTGTCCTTCCCTGTACGTCCCGGACGCTCGTCCGGACCTCAGCCCGCAGCGTCGATGCGGGCCATCTCGGCTTTGAAGCTGTGCGCCACCTGCAGCGCGTCGCGCAGCACCTTCTTGCGTTCGAGGCTCAGTACCTCGCGGCCGCGCATCAGCCAGTCGCCGCCCACCATGACGTCGCACACGTCGGTCGGCAGGGTGGCGAAGACCAGCGTGGAATAGATGTCATAGACCGGCTGCTGACGCGGCGAGGCCAGGCTGACGCGGATGAGATCGGCCTGCTTGCCCGGCTCGAGCGAGCCGACCTTTGCATCCAGGCCCAGCACCTTGGCGCCATCACGGGTCGCCATGCGCACGACGTCGACCGAGGCCATCGGCTTGCGGCTGTGGCCGAGCAATTTCTGGAACATCGACACCGGCGCGAACTGCGAGAACAGGTCGAGCGTGTTGCCGCTCATCGCGCCATCGGTCGAAATCCCTACCGGAATGCCGGCCTTTCGCATCGCCTCGACGGGCGCGATGCCGCGCCCGGCCTTGCCGTTGGAGCGGGCATTGTGGGCGACGCAGACTTTTGCATGCGCCATGCGCTCGATGTCGGTCTCATCGACATGCAGGCAGTGCGCGCAGATCAGGCCCCGGCGCAGCAGGCCCGCCTTCTCGACGACCTCGATCGGTCGCATGCCGTGGGTTTTCTCAGCCCACGCCATCTCGGCATCGCTCTCGGCCAGATGCATCTGCACAGGCACGTCGGGATGGTCGTCCGCCCAGCGGGCGATGCGCTCCATCGTCGTCATGCCGGTCGAATAGGGCGCATGCGGAGCAATCGACGGGATGACCCTATCATGTCCGGCGAATTCGGCGACGAGTTGTTCGGTGAGAGCAAAACCTTCGTCGACCGACTTGTGGTCGGGCGGATCGAAGTCGGCGATGGTCTGGCCCAGCACGCCGCGGATGCCGGCATTGGCCACAACCCGCGCGACTTCGGTCTCGAAGTAATACATGTCGGCGACTGTGGTGACGCCACCCTCGATCAGCTCGAGCGCGGCAAGTGCCGTTCCCGCACGCACTGCCTCGGGCCGCACGAACTTGCGTTCCAAGGGCAGGATGTAGCGGTAGAGCCGGTCGTCGACGTCCTCGCCGAGGCCGCGGAACAGAGTCATCGCCATGTGGCAATGCGGGTTGACCATGCCGGACATGACGACATCGCCGCCGGCGTCAACAATTTCCGCGCCGACAATTGCGGGGGCCTCGCCCACGCCGACGGCCTTGATGACCTCGCCCTCGACATGGACCCAGCCCTTGTCGACGACGGGCATGTCCTCCGTGCAGGGGAGGACGGTGGCGTTGGTGATGAGGATGGACATGGTCGCTCCTCGGGTCACTCCGGTTTCAGCACGCAGCACTGGTCGGGCACCGGCACCAGCTTGGCCAGCGCGCCCGGTTCCAGCGGCGCCGACAGCGAGCCGTTGGCGATCAGTTGGCCGGCAGCAGTGTCCGCCTGGTACTGGTAGGCGCGACCAAGATAGGTGCGCAGGCCAAGCGTTGCGGGAATGCCCTCGGCGTTGGCGTCCGTCGAGACGGCCAGGCCATCCGCGCGTGCGGCCAGCACGAACACGTCTGGGATCGCGCCGAAACGGTCCTGCGACAGCTTGAGCTGCGATCCGCCATCGGTCACGGCCGTCACTTCAGCGCCGTCGCGTGCGGAAACCGTCATCGGCACCAGGTTCTCGAAGCCGACGAAGCGGGCGACAAACGTGTTGGCCGGGCGCTGGTATAGCGTCTCGGGCGTGTCGAACTGCATGATGCGGCCGGCATTCATGATGGCGACGCGGTCGGAGATCGAGAACGCCTCTTCCTGGTCGTGGGTGACATAGACCGAGGTGGTGCCATTGGCGCGCTGCAGCTGGCGGATCTCGACGCGCATGTCGACACGCAGCTTGGCATCGAGGTTGGACAGCGGCTCGTCGAACATCAAAAGCGGCGGCTCGATGACGAGTGCACGCGCAAGCGCCACGCGCTGCTTCTGGCCGCCGGAGAGCGCGCCCGGCAGGCGGTCGGCGAGCTGCGACAGGCCGACGCGTTCGAGCATTGCCCTGGCGCGCTTCTCGCGATCACCTGGAGCCACGCCGCGCTGCTTCAATCCGAAGCCGACATTGTCGAGCACCGAGAGATGCGGGAACAGCGCGTAGTTCTGGAACACCAGGCCGATGTCACGCTTGTAGGCCGGCAGCCGGGTCAGGTCCTTGTCGCCAAGGCGGATCGAGCCGGAGGTCGGATCGAGGAAGCCGGCGATGAGGCGCAGCGTCGTCGTCTTGCCGCAGCCCGAGGCGCCGAGCAGCGAGACGAGCTCGCCTTTGCCGACCGAGAGCGACAGGTCCTCCAGCACCTTGGTGGCGCCGTAGTGGGCGGTGAGATTCTGGACTGTAAGTGCCTGGGTCATATGGGTCTACTTCGCAAGGAAGGTGAGGCCGAGCGTGCGCTCGACGATGGCCATGACTGCCACGGTCAGCAGCATCAGCAGCACCGACACCGACGCGATCGTCGGATCGAAGAACTGCTCGACATGGGCGAGGATCTGGATCGGCAGCGTCGAGACGCCTGGTCCGGTGAGGAACAGCGACGTCGACACGTCGTTGATCGAGGTGATGAAGGCCAGGATGAAGGCCGCGATCACGCCAGAGCGGACGTTGGGCAAAACGATGGTGAAGAAGGTCTTCACCGGGGGGCTGCCGAGGCTGACGGCGGCTTCCTCGATCGAGAAATCGAACGAGGCGAGGCTCGCCGAAACGACACGCACGCAATAGGGCAGCACCAAGAGCATGTGGCCGACGAGCAGCGTCAGGAAGATCGGCGTCTGCATGCCCACCGCCACCGATTTCAGCAACGAGAAGCCGAGCACGATCTCGGGCACCAGGATCGGCAGCACAAAGACGGTCGACAGCCAGGACGGCAACTTGATGCGGTAGCGGTTGAGCGCATAGGCCGCCGGAATGCCGATCAACAGCGCCAGTCCCGTCGCCAGGAAAGCGAGCTCGAGGCTGGTGATGATGGTGCGCTTGAAGGCGCTGATCTCGAAGATATTCTCGAACCAGCGCAAAGTCAGGCCTTGCGGCGGGAAGGTCAGATAGGTGGTGTCGCTGACCGAGGCGCCAAGCACGATGATCAGCGGCCCCATCAGGAAGATGTAGACCAGGACGGTGAACAGGATGAGCAGGGGATTGATACGGCTGGTCATCATGTCGCCATCGGGTTGAGACGCCGCGCAACGCGGCTCATGGCAAGAACGACGGCGACCGTGATCACCACCATGATTGCCGCGATTGTGGAAGCGCCGACCCAGTCGAACGACACCATGGCACGCTGGTACATCAGCGTGCCCATCACCATCTGGCGCTCGCCGCCGAGCAGCTGGGGCGTGGCGTAGGCAGTGAACGAGCCGGTGAAGACGAGAACGGCGCCGACGATCAGACCGGGCACGGCGAGCGGCAGGATGACCTGCCGGAAGGTCGCCGCCGGCGTGGCGCCAAGCGATGACGAGGCCTGGACGACGTCGTCGGGGATGTTCTCCAGCACGCCAACAAGCGTCAGGATCATCAGCGGCACGAAAAGATAGACCATCGCAACGATGACCGACCCTTGCGTGTAGAGCATCGACAGCGGCTCTGAGATCGCGCCGATGCCGACCAGGAAATTGTTCAGGATGCCATTCTTGCCGAGGATGATCAGCCAGGCGAAGGAGCGGACGACGACACCGGTCAACAGCGGGAAGACGGCCGCGATGATCAGAAGGCTCTTCAGCTTGCCCGGCGACTTCGACACGACATAGGCGGTGAGGAAGCCGACGACGAGCGAAATCGCTGTGGTCGCCAGCGAAATCTCGATGGTGCGCCAGAGCACGGTGCGGCGGAAGCCGCTGTTGAAGAAGGCGATGTAGGGCGCAAAGATGCCGCCATCCTCGCCGAAGGTCGTGGCGATGGTCGCGGCCACCGGCAGTATCAGGAACACCAATACGGCCAGCGTAGCCGGCCCTGCGAGCCACCATCCGGCAAAGCGTTTCAGCATGAAATCTCTTCCAGTTTCCACGGACAGATGGCGTCCGGGAGATCTTGTTGCGGCGTGCTACCCCTCATCGGGCGGCCGCGAAAGGCGCAGAATGCCGCAAGGGCTGTGACAGCGGCAAGAAAACGTCCGGGGCGTTGCCCCCGTCACACAGTGGCGGGCGGGAAAGCCATGCCTTCCCGCCCTGAAAGCAATTACATGCCGAACACTTCATTCCAGCGGTCGACCCATTCGGTCTTGGCCGTGTTCATCTTCTCGTAGTCGACCTGCTTCAGCGAGGCGATCATGTCGGCGCCGTAGGTCCACAGCTTGGCCTGCTCGGGCGTCAGCTCGACGGCCTTGACGACGGGCGCATCGACGCCGTTCTCGGCGGTCTTCTGCTGCACTTCCTTCGACAGCACGAAGTTGATGAACTCATGCGCCAGCTCGACATTGACGGCGCCCTTCGGGATGTTGATGGTGTTCAGCGTTGCGATCGCGCCATCAGAGAGATTGGCCCATGCAGCGGTGGGCACGGCGGCCTGGATCTGGGCCAGCGTGAAGTCCTGCGCGACAGCCGCCGAGATTTCACCGGTTGAGAACAGGTTCACCAGCTCGGAGCCGGTGTTGTAGTTCTTGACGACGTTCGGCTTCAGCGCCTCGACAGCCTTGAAGGCGGCGTCGGCATCGGCAAAGGCGTCGACGCCGGCGTGGGTGCCGGCCACCATGACGGCCATCGGGCCGGCGGTGGTGGTGATACCGGGCAGCGACAGCGAGGCCTTGAAGTCTTCCTTCCAGAGGTCGTTCCACGAGGTGATCGGCGCCTTGACCTTGGCGCTGTCGTAGATCACGCCGACGCGGCCGATGGTGTAGGCCGGGCCGAATTCGCCCTGCGGTGCCTTGGCAAGATCGTAGAGACCTTCAAGGTTCGGCACCTTGGACTTGTCGATCGGCTGGAACAGGCCTTCCTTGATGCCGATCTGCGAGTAGGCATCCGTGAAGTAGGCGACGTCGACGCCCTCGCCATTGCGGATCTTGATCTTGTTGAGACGGTCGGCGTTGTTGCCGGTCTCGAACACGATCTCGCAACCGCATTTCTCCTTGAACGGCTTGACGATGTACTCGTCAAGCTTGTCGCCGTTGAAGCCCCACCAGGAGATGGTCAGGGTCTTGCCCTGGGCGAACGCCGGCGCAGCGACGAGGGTCGTCGCGAGGCCGGCAACGCCAGCCGCGAGGAGGGTGTGAAATCGTGTCATGGAAAGCCTCTGTTGTTTGACGCCCTGGCACCTGGGGGCGCACGGAGGGACAATTCAGCCTATTTTCGTGACAGCTAAGGTGCAACTCCAAATGTTGTGCAACGCACATCAAAATCTGCTGCATCCTGAGGCGGATAGGCGCTTTTCTGGCGTTGCCGACCATGTTCGGTGGTCAACTCAACGTTGCCGCGGGCGACAGCATCCTCGCCCAGGATTATCGTGATCTTGAATTCATCGTCGTCGACCTTACTGGCCAGAAGGAGCTGTTCGACAGAGCCGCCCGCCGCGATCCCCGCATCCCTGGCGATCCATCCGACCAACATCAGCACTGCCGCCATGGCCAACCTCGGCATCGAGGCGCCACCCACCGACATCATCGTAAGACTCGACGCCAACGCCATTTCCGAGCCGGCTCGTGTCGGTCGCCTGGTGGCGGCGCTCGATGAAGATCCCGAGCTCAGGCTGGTCGGTAGCGCCGTGATGTTGACCGCCGACTGTGCGTGGACGATCCCTTTCCATTGTCCGTTCCATCATTGGACCATCGCCCTTCGCGCGCTCACGACGCCGAAGACCGGCGCCGGCTCCGCAAGAGCATCGTTGCCCGCATGCTCGCCAATCCTCCGGACGGAGCGTCGGACAAGCTCGCGCCTAATGCGCGATGCTTGCCGCTCGCCCCGGGCCGAACAGAGGAGGCCGGGGCGAAGCGACTGGCGCACCCGTTCAGGCGCCGCCGGCCGTAAGCGTTTCCGCTACACGATGAAGCGAATGGCGCGCTGGATCTCGAAGAAATCACTGGCGCGGAAGCGCAATGTGCGCGGCGCCGGATGCTCGACGCCGGGATACCAGCTGACGCGATAGGCTTCGTGCGGGTTGGTGTATTCGACCACCAGCTCGAAGCTGTCGGCGAGTTTCGGCAGGCAGGATTTGAGGTCGCGCGACAGCGCTTCCTCGACGCCGGCGCGGATCGCAGCGACCGAGGCTTTTGGGGTCAGCGATCTTGTGGCCGGGCCAAACCCCTCGCTCGTCGCAACCGTGCCGATGCGCGGCACCAGAAGCTTGGCTTCCGCGCACATGCCGGCATCGCCTGACAGGAACACCGACGGCACCCCATAACGCGCCGCACACAGCGCATTGAGCGTGTATTCGGATGCCACCTCGCCATTGATCAGGAGCCGCGATACGGTGCCGGTCAGCGTATGCGCCAGCGGATTGGTGTCGGTGCCAGCCTTGTTGTGATAGCCGGTGTAAAGCGCCGCCGAAAAGCTGTCGTCGATGCCGAACATCATCATATCCGGGTGACCGCTCCAATCCCTGACGATCGTGACATAGGCCGGCAGCTTCGACAGGATCAGGTTGCGCCCGGTGGAATGCGCGTCCTTGACCAGCACTTCCTTCGCGCCGGCAGCCTTGGCGCCCTCGCAGGCCGCCACCAGCTCGTCGGTCATGTATTCGCGGAATTCTTCGTAGGCGGCATGTCCCTTGCGGGCCTCGTCCCACACGGTAATGCCGGCGGTGCCTTCGATGTCGGCGCTGATGAACACCTTCATGATCGTAATCCTCGGTTCTAGAGAAGCTCAGCCATCGACCGCAGCAGCCGGTCGATCTGGTCGGGGGAATGCTCGGAAAACACCGCCAGCCGCATGCTCGGCACATCCGACGCGTCGGAATAGCCGCCCGGCTGCTGGACCCTGACGATGATGTCGCGCTCGGCAAGACGATCGCGCAGGAGTTCGAGGTCGGTGACGCCCTTGATGGTGACGATCGGCACCGGCGTGTCGGCGACCTCGAAGCCGAGGCCGCGCAGACCGCTGCGCATCCGGCTGACATTGCGGGACAGCCTGGAACGCCTGTCCGTCGTCTGCAGGATCCGCAACGACGCTGCGGCGGCGGCAGCCAATCCGGGCGGTGCGGGTGAGGCGCCGCGCATGATCATCGCGTTGCGGGTGATCTTTTCGGCCAAGGCCGTGTCGCCGGGAACGACCCCGCCCAGCGCGCCAAACGCCTTGCTCATCGTGCCGGCGAGGAAGTTGCCCTCGCCTTCGAGCCCGGCATGCTGCAGCGCCCCGCGCCCGCTCTCGCCGAGCACGCCGACGCCGTGGGAATCGTCGATGCACAGCAACGCGCCGTCGTAAGGTGCCATCGCCTGCCTGAAGTCGTTGAGCGGCGCCAACCGGCCGGAGGACGGAAACACCCCGTCAGTCAGCACGGCCGGCCTCTGCCCGACCCCGACATGCAGCGCCAGCTGCGCTGCCAGGTCATTGGCATCGCCATGGCGGAACTCATGCACCGGCTTGCCCAGCGTCGGGATCGCGTCGCGGGTGCTGTAGTGGGTCGCCGCGTCGATGAAGATGACGTCGAAATCCTCGCGCAGTCCCTGCAGCAGCACCATCGGGCTGGTGTAGCCCGAGATCATGTAAACGACGTCCTCGGTGCCGAACCACTGGCGCAGCCGCTCCTGCAAATCGGCATAGACCTGCATGTGAGCCAGCGTGCCCGGCCCCATGCCATACTGCCTGGTGGCAGCGCAGGCCGCCTCGATCACCTCGGGGTGGCCGTGCAGGCAGAAATAGGAGGTGCCGCAGTAATAGTCGACCTCGCGCCCGGCGATGACCATGCGGGAGCCGATCGGCGACTCCATCTTGAAAGGTGCGGTCATGCTGCTGCTCAGGCCGCCTCCGCCCGGGACAAGGGGCGCCGCTCGAGAAACATCGGCCCGACGCGGATGCCGCGCCTGCCGTGATCGTCGACGGCATCGAGCTCCAGGATTTCGTCCTCATAAAGCTTGCCATGCATGCGGAAGCGCCCTTCGCCCACCGGCTCGCAGCTGTGGGTGCAGAAATACTCGATCAGGCATTTCAGCCCGCCATGGCTGTAGCTGAGATAGGTGATGTTGAAGTCCGGGCCGTACTCGCCGAGATGCGGCTCGATCTCCTCCGGCACGGTCTCGTCGGCAGGCGCCTCGATGCGCGTCCAGCTGGCATCCTTCCAGACCAGCTTGCCCGGCTCGGGAAAGGACAGGTTCATGTGCGCATAGCCGGCGCCGCGGCCATAGATGCGGCCGTCGATGACGAAGTCCTTGCCTGATACTGGCCGGATCTGCAGCGGCACGCCGTCGCCCATCAGATAGAGCTTGCCGTCCTTCGCCTTGACCTCGACGACCTCCTGCGTGGCATCGTCGCTGTAATAGCCGGGCAGGGTCCTGAACTGCTCGTCGGCGATGACGGGCGGACGCTGCAGGCGCTGCAACGGCCTGCCCATCTTGCGCTCTGCAAGGGCTATGCGCAGACCATCGACGCCGAGGCGTGAGGCGATCTGGTTGGCGAAATCGAGCGTCGCGAACATCAGCACGCCGATGCCGGCACCGGGCAGGATCAGCATGTGCGAGGCATAGCCATAGACCGCGCCGCCATGGCCGACCGACTCCCAGCCGTCGACCTCGCCGGCGCCGTAGCACAGGCCATATCCGGCCATCGACTTGTCAAGGCTGTCGGGGCGTTTGCCGAATGGCGCCCACATCTCGCGCAGCGAGGCCGGCGAGATGATCGAGTTGCCCTCGGCGTTGAAGCCGCCGCGCAGCAGGCACTGGACGTAGCGCGCCATGTCACCGGTCGTGGAGAAGATGTTGCCCGCCGGCGAGCCGCCGAGGCTGAACACCGGCGCCGGCGTGTCGCCGTCCAGGGTCCACATGTCGGCGGGCGCCAAGCGTTCGCGGATGCCTGAAGCCATGCCGCAGGACGACTGGTTCATGCCGAGCGGCTTCATGATGTTTTCTGAGACATAGTCGGAATAGCTCTGGCCGGTCACCACCTCGATGACCCGCCCGACCACGGCGATGCCGGCATTCGAATAATGCATGATGCCGATGCTCGGATCCTGCTTCAGCGTCGAGCTGGCGAGCTCATTGACCGTATCCTCGAGCGGCGGCCGGGTGGCGTCGAGATAGTGGCCGCTCTTCGGCTCGCGCACCAGTCCGGAGGTGTGCGTCATCAGCTTGCGCAGGCTGATCACCGAACCATGCGGACCAGCTTCGGCGCCGGCGAACGGGTTGATCGGATGGAAGCCGGGCAGGTAGGTCGAAACGTCGACATCGATGTCGACGAGGCCCTTCTCCACTAGCTGCATCATTGCCAGGGAGGTGAAGGTCTTGGTGATCGAACCGATGCGGAAGCAGGTGTCTTCGCGCATGTCGAAATGGCGGTCGCTCCGCTGGATGTGCCCCTCAGCCAGCACGCCGTCGCGGTCGACGAGTGCATAGGAGATCGACGGGATCGCCTTGTCCTCGACCTCGTAGCGGATCAGGTCCTCGAACAGCTCGATCGATGCGGCGGACAGGGAAGGCATGGCAAATGCTCCTTGAGCTGAAAAGATGGGGGAAATTTCAGTGGGAATGGCGGGGGTCGAGCATGTCGCGCAACGCGTCGCCGACAAGGTTCCACGACAGCACGAACAGGAAGACGGCAGCACCTGGGAAGGCAAGCGTGTACCAGAACTGGAACGGGTTGCCGGGCTGGCCGACGATCCAGTTGCGCGAATAGGCGATGAACTGGCCCCAGTCGGCATAACCTTCCTCGGTGCCGACACCGAGGAAGCTGAGCGCGGACGCCGACAGCACCATCGAGCCGGTGGCCATGGTCGCCAGCACCAGCACCGGGAACATGGCATTGGGCAGGATGTGCAGCACGATCAGCCTGAGGTCGCTGGCGCCATAGGCGCGCGCCGCGTGGATGTAGTCCATCTCGCGGATTCTGAGGATCTCGCTGCGCACGATGCGGGCGTAGCTCATCCAGCCGAAGGTTGTCAGCGCGATGGTGATCGGCCAGATGCCCTTGCCGAGCAGTGCGGTCAGCACCATTGCGGCGATCAGGAACGGCACAGCCATGAACACGTCGACGATGCGCATCAGCACCTCTTCGACCAGCCCACCATAATAGGCGGCGACAGCACCGATCACCGTGCCGATCAGCACCGAGATGGCAACGACGCCGAGGCCGATCTTGAAGGCGGTGCGGGTGCCCCACACGACGCCGTAGAAGATGTCGTACTGGCCTTGCGTGGTGCCGAACAACGCATCACGCGACGGCGGCATCGGCGTCGCCAGAAAGCCGGCGCGCGGCGTGTCGTAGGGCGACAGCTGGAAGCTCTGCGGCGGCGCCAGCATCGGGGCAAAGATGGCAATCAGCACGAAGGCCAGAAGGATCACGACGCCGAGCAGCGACACCGGATTGCGCGCGAGGTAGCGAAGAAACTTCATTGCGTCTTCACCCTCGGATCGAGCAGCGGATAGATCAGGTCGACGATCAGGTTCATCAGCACCAAGACGACCGCGAAATAGAGGCCGAAGCCGAGAACCGCCGGGAAGTCGAGATTGGCCGCGGTCTTGGCGGCGAACTGGCCGAGCCCGGCATAGTCGAAGATGGTCTCGGTGATGACGACGCCGCCCATCATGACGGCAAGCTCCATGCCGGCGATGGTCGCCACCGGCAAAAGCGCGTTGCGCCGGGCGTGCTTGAGTTCGACCACGCGGCGCGGCAGGCCCTTGGCGCGGGCGGTGCGGACATAATCCTGACGCAGCGTCTCCAGCATCGAGGTACGCATCACCCGCGTCATCGAGGCGACGTTGACATAGGTCAGCGTGATGACAGGGGCTGCGAGGTGGCGCAGCGAATCGACGAAGATCGCCCAGTTGCCGTTCAGGATCGAATCGACGGTGTTGGCGCCGGTGTAGCGGACGAAATCGCCGGAGCTGACGGTCGTCTGTGCCCACTGGCTGAGCCGGCCGGGCGGGAACCAGTCGAGCGCCGAGTAGAACACCAGAAGCATCAGCAGGCCGAAGACATAGACCGGAAACGACCAGCCCAGGATGGTGAAGATGCGGATGGCGTGGTCGGGCCAGCGGTTGAGGTGGATGCCGGCGCGGGAACCCAGGAATACCGCGAGCAGCAGGCACGGAATGAACGCCAGCACTACCAGTTCCAGCGTTGCCGGAAAGAGCGACATCAGCGCCGTCGACACCGGCTGGCGGGCCGTTTCCGACCAACCGAGATTGCCGGTCAGCACGCCGCCGATCCAGCGGCCATACTGGATGTAGAAGGGATCGTTCAACCCGTACTGCTCGATCATCCGGCGGATGCTTTCCTGGCCACCCTTGAGGTAGTCGGGCGACGGCGCATAGGCCGCCAGGCGCTGCGTCGGCGATAGCGACATCTGCAGCGCAAAGATCATCAACGACAGCGCGAACAGGACGATGGGCAGCATCATCAATCGTCTGAGGGCGTAGGTCAGCACGGGTGCACGGGTTCCGGTTTCGGGGAAAACAAGCAATACGCCGGGCGAAGGCGATCGCCCGGCGTATTTGGCCGCCAATCAGTCGTTGGCCTTGGTCACCGGGTAGAAGTCCCAGGCACCGTAGAGGATCATGTTGTCGACATAGCCGTCGATGTTGCTACGGGTGACGACGTAGCCGAAGTCCTCCCACAGGAACTGCGTGGTGGCGTATTCGTAAGACATGTCCTGCAGCTTGGCGTAGATCGGCTCACGCACGGCCGGGTCGTTCGAGGCCCAGGCCTCATCGAGCAGCGGCTTGAACTTCTCCGCCATCAGGTCGCGGTAGCCCTGGCCGACCATGCCGCCGACGAGGCCGGTGGGCGAGAGGTAGTAGGATGCCGCACCGAGTGGGCCGCCCGGATCGGAATAGTCGGGACCCCACCCCATCACCGTCAGCGGCGCCGCCGGCTTTTCGCGGTTGTTGAGCTTGTCAGAGACGGACGCCCAAGGCAGTGCCTGGATCTGCATCTTGAACTTCGGGTTGATGCGCGACAGGCCCATCTGCAGCGCCGACAGGGCTGCCGTCAGCTGCGGATTGCCCTCGGTCACATAGGCGGTGAAGGTGAAACCGACGTCCCACAGCTTGCCGCCAAAGGCCTTCTTGAAGTGCTCCTCGGCCTTGGCAGGGTCGTAGCTGTAGATGGGTGAATCCGGGCGGTAGCCCATGATGCCGCGCACCGTCGGCCCACGCGACTGCACCGTCTTGCCGAGCAGCACCTGGTTGATCAGCGCGTCGTAGTTCTGGGCGTAGTTGAAGCCCTTGCGCACGTCGATGTCGGCGAAGAAGTCAGGCGGGATGCCTTGACCGTCCAGCTTGCCGCTGCCGATAGCGGGATTGTCGTTGTCGTCGAGCGGCCAGGCGAAAAAGATGCCGCGCGAGAACACCTTCTGCAGGCCGTCAATGACCTTGACGCCTTCGGTCTTGCTGAGCTCGTCGATGAACTCGACGGGAGCCGCGACGAAATCGGCATCGCCCGACAAGAGCTGCAGGCGCCGCGTCGTCCATTCCGGCACCGTGCGCATGACCACGCGCTCGAGCTTGGCCGGACCCTGGAAGTAGTTGTCGAAGCGCTTCAGCGTGATGCGGCGGTCGGTGCGGTCCCATTCCTCGAGCATGAACGGACCGGTGCCGTTTTCCTCGGCGAACAGCGGATTGGCGCCGAGCTCCGGGCGGTAGTGCGCCTTCCAGTTGTCGCCCGAACCGTCCCAGCCGCCGACCGAGGCGACCCATTCCTTGTCCAGGATGGAGGTGCCAAAAGGCAACGCGATGACGCCGAGCGTCGCCGGGAACGACTTCGGCAGCTTGAGCGTGACGTTGTCGCCGTCGACGACGATCTGCTCCGACAGCTGGTTATAGACCTTGCGCAGCGTCTCGGGGCTGGCCTCGGCGAAGGTCTTGACCTTGCCTTCCGTCTCCACCCACTTGGCGATGTCGGTGTATTTGCCCGCCGTGATCACCTCGGTAATCGCGTTCGACATCCAGGACTGGCCCTGCAGGATGGCGCGCAGCAGCGAATAGCGCACGTCATCGGGCGTGATCTGGCCGTAACCCGGCTCTATCGCCGCCTTCTGGGCGTCGGTCAGCTTGTCGTAATATTCCCAGGTGATCTTGCCGTCGGCGCCCTTGACCCCGACCTTGTGGGCAAAGACGCCCTTGCGGATCGGGAAGGTGTAGCTCACCGAACCGTCGTTGCCCTGCTTGATCAGGCCGTTTTCCAGCGACGGCACCTCCGTCGACAGCGACGGTACGAACTCGGAAATCTTCGAACCGTTGAAGTTGAGCAGGCGGCTGTAGATGTTCAGTGCGCCATAGGAGCTCGGCGTGTTGGCGATGTAGGCCGGATCAAACGACTGGATGTCGTCGGTCCACATGAAGACGAATGTGCCGGGGTTCTTTGTCTCGGCCATGACAGGCGCAGCCGTGACGGCAAGCCCCATGCCCATAGCCAACGCTAAGGCTAGTTTCATCATCGTTCCCTTCTGATGGCGGCGGAAGTTTTCTTCTTCTCGTTACGGAAAGGCTAGAAGAGCGCTTGCCGGTCTGTCCAATGTGTAGATAGGATGGACTATGCAAAACACGCATGAGGGCCGGCATGGAACTGCAATGGCTTGAAGATTTCCTGGAAATAGCCGCGACACGCAATTTCTCGACCGCCGCCACTGCGCGCAACATTTCGCAGCCGGCCTTCAGCCGTCGCATCAAATCGCTGGAAAGCTGGATCGGCGCCGACCTCATCGACCGCAGCACCTATCCGGTGCAGCTGACCCGGGCGGGCAACATGTTCCTGCCCGGCTGTCAGCGGCTGGTGCGCGAGGCCTACCGGTTGCGCACCGACTGCCGCAATGTCGCCGGCGAAAGCTCGGCAATGCTGACCTTCACCTCGCTGCACACGCTGGCGATGTACTTTTTTCCGAAGTGGATCAGCTCGCCGCTGATTTCGCGCATGCCGCTGCGCACCAGCATGCACGCGGCCGATTTTCTCGAAAGCGTCGACCATCTGTGCTCGGGGCAGTGCGACTTCTGCATCACCTATGTTCATCCCGACGGCCCGCCCGTTCTTGAAGGCGGACCTTTTGAATCGTTGCAGATCGGCAAGGACAGGCTTGTTCTGGTCTCGGGAACCGACGAAAACGGCCGCGCCCTGTTCGACATCGACGTGCCCGAAAGCACCGAGATTCCTTACCTCGCCTACTCCTGGAGCGACGGCTACATCGGCAAGCTGGCGACGCTGGTACAGTCGCGCTGGCGCCGCCCGCTCAATCTCAGCACCGTCTACCAGTCGGCGCTTGCCGACGGCCTGAAGCACATGGCAGTCGCCGGGCGCGGCGTCGCCTGGCTGCCGCATATCTGTGTCGCCGAAGCGATGAAGCAGGGCCAGCTCGTCCAGATCGGCGGCCAGCAGATGGCGCTGGAAATGGAGATCCGCATTTTCCGGCGTGCCGGCGCGGGCAGCCATGACGGCGACGCCCTGTGGCAGCATCTCAAGGAATGCGCCGAACTGCCCCAGTACCGAAGCAGTCTCGATGCCACGCTGGACGCCGCCTGACCGATCGGGATGCCCCGAATGGCTGGTCAGGCTTGCTATGCGAAGACAGGCGATACGATGCGTGATGCGCATAGTTTTGGCCGACCCAATTGCGGCGCCTTGATTTCACTGGCTTTTGCGCCGGCGCGTCACGTCACCGGCCAGACATGACCGCTCCAGGGCGGGCCACTCCCCCCTGCCCGCCTATTGACAGGACGCGGCGCCGTTGCGTTCGATGCCCCGACACGACATCTCGTCGTTGAAACCGGGTCCATGCGCCGATGATCCCTGCCAACTCCGCCCCACCCGAACTGCCCGAGGATGTCATCCTGTCGGTTGAGGATCTCGAAGTCTCCTTCGCTGTCCGCTCCCGCGCACCTTTCCGCGCCGTGCGCGGCATCTCCTTCACCATTTCGCGCGGCGAGACGGTGGCGCTGGTCGGCGAGTCCGGCTCGGGCAAGTCGGTGACGGCAATGACGATCATGCGGCTGACCGAATATGATGGTGCCGCCATCACCGGCGGACGGGTACTGATGCGCCTCAAGGACGGCAAGGTCGCCGACCTCGCCAAGCTCTCCGAAAAGCGCGTCGAGGCACTCAGGGGCGCCGAAATTTCGATCGTCTTCCAGGATCCGATGTCGAGCCTGAACCCGGTCTTCACCGTCGGCGACCAGATCGCCGAGGCCGTCGTCCACCATCAGGGCAAGACACCGGAGCAAGCGCGCCAGATCGCGCTCAACACGCTCAAGCTGGTGCGCGTACCCGATGCCGAACGCCGCCTCGACCAGTATCCGCACCAGCTCTCCGGCGGCATGCGCCAGCGCGTGATGATTGCGATCGCGCTCGCCTGCCGGCCGTCGCTGATGATCCTCGACGAGCCGACAACGGCGCTCGACGTGACCATCCAGGCGCAGATCCTCGATCTTGTTCGCGCCTTGCAGCAGGAGATCGGCATGTCGGTATTGTTCATCACCCATGACATGGGCGTCGTCGCCGAGGTCGCCGACCGGGTGTGCGTCATGCTTAAGGGAGAGATCGTCGAGACGGGAACCGTCTACGACGTCTTCGCCAAGCCTAGGCACGCCTATACGCGCGCGCTGATCTCGGCAGTGCCGCGCCTCGGCAGCATGGCCGACAAGGACGCGCCCGAAAAGTTCCCGCTCTTGGTGTTCGAACCGGAGCGCCAGCTCGCCGAGGCAGGCAAATGAACGCATCCTCCCCAATGAAAGAGGTTGGCCGGCCGCTGGTCGAAGTGCGCAACCTGGTCACCCGCTTCGACCTCAAGACCGGCCTGTTCGGCCATGTCTCCGGCCGCGTCCATGCCGTTGAAAACGTCTCCTTCGACATCTTCCCCGGCGAGACACTGGCGCTGGTCGGCGAGTCGGGCTGTGGCAAGTCCACCGTCGCGCGGTCGATCATGCAGCTCGACAAGCCACGCTCCGGCTCGATCCGCTTCGACGGCGTCGAACTTGTCGGCGCGCCGCGGCAAGTCGTGGCGAAGTTTCGGCGCCAGGCCCAGATGGTCTTCCAGGACCCGTTCTCCTCGCTCAATCCGCGCATGACCATCGAGCAGTCGCTGATCGATCCGATGCGGGTGCACAAGCTCGGCTCGCTCGAGACCATGCGCGCCCGTGCCGCCGAGCTGATGGCCAAGGTCGAGCTCGCGCCGGAGCTGCTCGAACGTTACCCGCACGCGTTCTCCGGCGGCCAGCGCCAGCGCATCTGCATTGCCCGCGCCCTTGCCCTCCGCCCGCGCCTGATCGTCGCCGACGAGGCGGTCGCCTCGCTCGACGTCACCATCCAGGCACAGGTCATCAACCTTTTGATGGATTTGCAGCGCGACATGCAGATCGCGCTTTTGTTCATCAGCCACGACATGGCCGTGGTCGAGCGCATCGCCCACCGGGTCGCCGTGATGTATCTCGGCGAGATCGTCGAGATCGGCGACCGCCGCTCGATCTTCGGCAACCCACAGCACCCCTACACGCGCAAGCTTTTGTCGACGGTGCCGATCGCCGATCCGACGCGCCGTCCCGAAGGACGAGTGCCAATGTCGGACGAAATCCCGAGCGCCATGCGCGCGCCCGACTTCGTGCCCGTCGAGCTGCCGATGCACCAGATCTCATCCACCCACTACGTAAGACAGGTGGCCGCGGGCTGACGACTGCCTTATCAAGCATTCCCTATTTCAAATCAGAGCATTCCCAACATGACCCCTTCGAACATGTCGTTGGCGGCCGCCCCTGCGTCCGCCAACACAAGCCCCGACATTGCCGCATCCCAAGCGCAGCTGAAGATCGAGGGCCTTAGGCGCCCGGCCGCGGCGGAACGGCCGACACCCTATGTCGAGGTCGACGAGACGCGCTTGGCCCGCAACATGCAGACGATGCAGGCCCGCGCCGATGCTGCAGGGCTCGTCATGTTCCCGCACGTCAAGACGCACAAGAGCATCGACCTGGCGAAGCGGCAGCTGGCGCTTGGCGCCCGTGGCATCACCGCCTCCAAGCCAAGCGAGGCACTGGTCTTCGTCGAGGCCGGCATCCCCTCGATCATCGTCGCCTATCCGATCGTCAATGCCGGTTCGCTCGACCGCCTGCTGCCGGCGGTGAAGGCGCACGGCACCGAACTGCGCACGATTGCCGCCAGCGAAATGGGCGTCGACGCGCTCTCCACCGCTGCCGTGCGCCACGGCGTCGACATCGGCGTCTTCCTCAAGGTCGATGTCGGTCTCGGTCGCGTCGGCCTCAAGCCGAACGATCCCGCGGCGATCGCTGTCTGCCAAAAGATCGCCGCAGCACCCGGCCTGCATTTCGCCGGCCTGCTGTCGCATGCCGGCCATTCCTATGCCGCTACCGATTCCGAAAACCTCGCCGCGGTTGCCCGCACCGAGGCTGCAGCACTAACCGGCCTCGCCGCCATGCTGAAGGGCCTGAGCATCGATGTACCCTGCCTGTCGGTCGGGGCGACGCCGACCTGTCTCGGCGCGCCGCTGCAGGCAGTCGACTGCATCCGCCCTGGCAACTACGTCTTCCTCGACGGCACCGCCCTCCGCCTCGGCATCTGCAGTGCCGACGATCTGGCGCTTTCGGTGGTGGCTCGTGTCGTTGCCGCCAACGACACACATTTCATTATCGATGCCGGCTCCAAGACGATGAGCTCCGACCGTGGCGCCCATGGCATGGGCGGCAACGGCTTCGGCATCGTCATCGGCGCCGACGCCGGCAGCGGCGCCGGCGTGTGGACGCTCGAACGCATGTCGGAGGAGCACGGCTTCGTACCCGCGGGAGTTCGCACCCTGCCGCTCGGCAGCCGCGTCAGGGTGTTCCCCAATCACTCCTGCGCCACCATCGCCAATTTCGACAGTTTTGTCCTCCGCCGCGACGAAAGCGAAGTGCTGACGCTGCCGGTCAACGCCCGCAGCTGCCAGACCTGAGCTGACGCGCGAGCGCTCACCTGGGCACCTGGTTCCAATCTCCGGCCGGGCTTGTTACTCTTGCCCGATGAAGGCAATTGCTCTTGCTTCAGCGAGGACCACACTGTTCCTCGCCCTGGCCGCCGCGGCCGGCTGCGTATCCGGGCCAGGCTCGGTCGGACCAGTTGATCCGCTGAAGTACGACGCCATGGCCTGTGCTGAACTCGATGTCGTCATGGGCACCACGGCATCAAGCATTTCGCGCACCGCGATCAGCCGCGGCACCGTCGGCCAGTGGAACGTTCCGGCATGGGCGCCGGGCGGCACCAAGGCCATCACTGCCATCCAGGACAGGCAGACGGCCAGGATCGACGGCCTGCGGCAGGAGCAGGCCGCCATCGACTCTGTCAGAAAGCGCAAATGCCGCTAGGCGCATTCCGCAAAACAGGCCGGCACTGACCAAAGCCATCGGCTCGACGGCGTCAGGGGTTGCCTTGGGAAGGCGCACCTGCGTCCGCGCATCGTTCGCCATCCCCGGCGCATCACCTGCGGCATCGAAAAAACGGTATCGCCCACGCCTCTCACATCTGATTAATGTCAGAAAAATAACACTCTTGATTCAATTTCAGAAAACTGTCAGTCTGATTTGCGGGAGGAGACGTGATGAGCGGAACGGTACGCCAGCGATTGACGGACAGCCTGCAGAACGGCGCGGGGGCGAGCCGCGCCATCGCCACCTACATGTTGGCCAATCTCAGCGAACTGCCGTTCGAAACCGCGATGACCGTCGCCGAAAAGGTCGGCGTCAGCGAACTGACGGTCGGGCGTTTCTGCCGCTCGATCGGGTACCAGCACTTCAAGGACCTCAAGGCCGACCTCAAGGTCGATGTCTCCGACAGCCCGTGGCTGATCGGCGACCGGCTGCGCGAGTTCCAAGCGAGCACCCGCGAAGGTGGCGGCGACCTGGCAAGAAGCCTCGAGCTCGAACTCGCCGCCACCGTTCGGGTCTATGAGCTGGTTCGGACGCCGCAATGGTCCGCCGTGGTCAAGCGCCTTGCGACAGTGAACAACGTCTTCATCGCCGGTTTCCAAAGCGAGCGCGGCATCGCCGCGACAATGGCCCACCTGCTCCAGTATGTCAGGGACGGCGTGCATCTCGCCGACCATTCCACGGGCATTTTTTCCGAGGTGCTGCTCGCCGACCCGAAAGCCTCGGCGCTCGTCATGTTCGACGCGCGCCGCTATTCCCGCCAGGCCGCGCTTCTGGCGCAAAGGTCCCGCGACGCCGGCATGCCGGTGACACTCGTCACCGACCTGTTCTGCGACTGGGCGCATGACTGCACCACAGAGGTCTTTGCAGTACCTTCGGAGATCAACCTGTTCTGGGACACCAACGGGCCGATGCTGACGCTCGTCCACCTGATGGTCAATGGCATCATCGGCGAGCTCGGGCCGGAGGTCGAGCAACGGCTCGACCGGATGTCCGGTCTCTATGGCGATTTCGTCGGCCACGCCGGCCGCAAGACGTAGCACCGACACCGCCACACGATCCACAACGCAACCTTGGGAGGGGTTCATGAACCGTCGCTGGTTCCTATTTTCTGCATCCGCTATTTCGCTTGGCATCGCTGTCGGGCTGTTTTCGCCCGCGCACGCATTGGCGGAAACCGAGGCGGTGATCGTGATCGGGCGTCAGGAGTCGGGCGCCGCCAGCTATGATCCGATCCGCGCCGTCACCCTCAACATGGCCGCCGGGCTGATCTACGACCGCCTCGTCGAGCAGGCGGCCGACCAGTCCTATCATCCGCATCTCGCCAGCTCCTGGGAGGTCAGTCCCGACGGTATGAGCTGGACCTTCGAATTGCGCAAAGACGTGACCTTTACCGACGGCGAGCCGTTCAACGCCCAGACCATCGCCTGGTGGATCCCCAAGTTCAAAGGCACCGAAAACGAATACATGGTCGATGCCATCGAGCGCGTCGAGGTCGTCGCCGACCACACAGTGCGCTTCGTCCTGAAGCGTCCCGAGCCGAACCTGATCTTCAACCTCGCCATGACGAACATGGGCGTCCCGAGCCCGAAGGCCTATGAGGCGGGCGGCCAGGACTACGGCGTGACCGAGGCCGTCGGCACCGGCCCCTACAAGCTCGAGAGCTTCGTCGTCGGCCAGGAAACCGTGCTCGTCGCCAATGAGGACTACAGCTGGGGCAGCGCGCTGACGGAAAATAAAAGCGCGCCGTACATCAAGCGCCTGACCGCGCGCGAAATCCCCGACGCTTCGACCGCCTTCCTCGAACTCAAGACCGGCGGCGTCGACATGCTGCTCGACGTGCCGACCGACTTCCTGCCGCAGCTGAAGGACGAGGCAGACATCGATCTGAGGGAGCTTCCCGGCTATGGCGTGACCCTCGTTACCATCAACACCCAGGCTGCCCCCTTCACCGACATCCGCGTGCGGCAGGCGACAGCACTTGCCATCGACCAGGCCTCGATCCTGAAGAGCGTCTATGGCGGGGTCGGCAAGGAGGCGCACCAGTTCCTGGTCGCCGCACTGGGCGAGGCAAATGTCGATCCGGCACTGCAGATCAGGCATGACCCAGCCAAGGCAGCCAGCCTGCTCGACGAGGCCGGCTGGGCTCGCGGCGCCGACGGTGTTCGTGTCAAGGACGGCAAGCCGCTCAAGGTCAAGCTCTGGGCCCGGGCCGACACCGAATACAAGCGCACGGCCGAGATCATCCAGGCACAGCTCAAGGCCGTCGGCGTGAAAGCCGAGATCACCGTGTTCGACGCCGGCACCTACCGCAGCCAGTTCCTCAAGCCCGAGCGCGAGCTGGTGCTTGCGCCCTATTCCTGGACCAACGCCGACATCCTCGACTGGTTCTTCAGTGCCAAGCGCCTGGATTCCTGGAACCTGTCGATGTGGAACGACCCGACGTCGGAGGAGCTGCGCGAACTCGCCATGTATGGCTCGAAGTCGTGGGACGAGCGCGTCGTCAACTTCCGGAACTTCCACGGCCAGCTGCTCGCCAATTTCGTCGGTGTACCGGTGCACGAACCGGCCCAGACGATGGTTTTCAACAAGACGAGGCTTTCGGTACCCCAGCCGTTCCGGGCGCCCTACTCGCTCGTCGACGTCAAACCCGCCGACTGACGGCCAGAGGTAACCTGAACCGAAAGACGGCATCGGACCATCATGCGGCGCAACAGTGCCGCATGCCTGCCACCGCACGCAGCAATGAAAGACACCGCAATGCACAGCACGGAAAAATCCGCCACCAACCTCGCAACCACGCTGGAAGACCACCTGAATGCAGAGATGGAGCGCAGCAAGATCCCTGGGCTTGGCGTGGCCATCGTCCGCGACGGGCAGGTCCTGCATATCGGCGGCTACGGCCTGGCCGATGTCGAGCACAACGTGCCCGCATCATCAGACAGCATCTTCCACTCGGGCTCGACCGGCAAGATGTTCACCGCCGCCGCCGTGCTGCTTCTGGTTCAGCAGGGGCGTCTCAAGCTCGACGATCCGGTCAGGCGCTACCTGATCGAGACGCCGGAGAGCTGGGCCGCGATGACGATCCGCCAGCTGCTGACGATGATGAGTGGCCTCGGCAATTTCGGCGATGCCTTTGCGCCGGCTCCGATCGAAGGGAACGTCGTGCCACTCAATCTCTGGCAGGACCACAACGACGCGCAGCTGCTCGCACTGGCCAGCCTGTCGCCTCTGGCCTTCGCTCCCGGCGAAAGCTACCGCTACTCCAACACCAGCTACATCGTGGCATCGCTGATCGTCGCCCGCGTCAGCGGCAAGCCCTATTACACACTGCTGCGCGAACAGCTGTTTGCGCCTGCTGGCATGGCGAGCGCCCGCGACGCCAGCTGGTCCGACATTGTGCCCAACCGCTCGGCAGGCTACAGCCGCGAAAATGGCGAGCTGCGCAACCGGCTTTGGACGGCGCCGACGCTGCTGCGCACCGGCGATGGCGGCCTGTTCTTCTCGCCGCGAGACATCGCGCTCTGGTTCATCGAGCTAGACCGGCCGCAGGTCTTCCGCCCCGATATCGTCGCCGAGATGTTCGAGCCAGCGCTGATGCGCGACGGCCGCCCTGCCATTAACGGCTATGCGCTCGGCTGGCAGAATTCCGACGTGCGCGGCCAGCGCAAGATCAGGCATGGCGGCACCTGGTACGGCTTCCGCGCCGAGCTCGCGCGCTTTCCGGCGCAGAATCTGTCGGTCGCTGTGCTCGCCAACGTCGACGACGCCCAGGTCGCACGCATCGCACAGCAGATTGCCGGCATCGTCGACGCCGCCCTGGCGCCATACGAACCGATCGCCGACGCCACGCCGGACCGCACCAAGGCTGACGACGGCCTGATCAGGATGATCGCCGCGCGTCAGGCCCCGCGCGATGCCTTCACCGACGAAGCCTGGCAGCTATGGAACGATCACTGGTTGGAACAGGTCATCATCGAGAGCGAAGCCGACCTCGGCCCGGCGCCGCTCGAACTCGTCGACGACGACGGCCGTGGCCAGCGGCGCTACCGCCTGCCGACCGGGCGCTATCACATGCACTGGACCGTCGACCGGCAGGCGGGCGGCCGCGTCAGCGCGATGCGCTTTCACATGGAATGATCCCCGGGGATCAGCCGGCGTCGCCTCGCGTCCAGTAGGCCGAGGCGATCGTCTGGTCTCGGCCCAGCGACAGATCGCTGCGCCAGTGGTCGCGCACCCGTTTTGCCGCTGCGGCTTCCGCCGCAAACCAGCCGAAGCCTGTTACCTGCTCCGGCCAGGCAACCGACATGACCGCATCGGCGAGGGCCGTGCTCTCGCCGCCTGCTACACCGTTGCGGTACAGCCACTTCACCTCGACCGCGGTCAGATTGTCGATCTTCTGGCGTTCGCCCTCGTCAGCGACTTCGATGAAGGCGATGCCGCGCGTCGTTGCCGGCAGGCTCTCCAGCATCCGCCCGACCGCCGGCAGGCCGGTTTCGTCGGCACCCATGACAAACCAGTCGGCCGGCCTGAGCGGACGTCCGACCGGCCCCAAAATGCCGACCTTGTCACCCTCGCGCGCTGACGATGCCCAGTTGGAACCGACGCTCTCGCCTTCGTGGATCAAAAAATCGACGTCGAAATGCCCGCCGGCCACTTCCAGCCGGCGGATGGTGTAGACCCGCGATGGTGGGCGCCTGTTTTCGTCGGGCCAAGACACAAGGCCGTTGTTGCCGCGCACCGGCCAGACCGGATTCGGCACACTGGCCGTCGGAAACAGCATGCGGATGTGCAGACCGCCAAACGAGGCGAAGCGTTCGAGATTGGGCGCCTTGAGCCGGATGCGCTTCATATGCGGCGTCAGGTCGATCACGTTGACGACGGTCGCCAGGCGGAACTGCTCCAGCTCGCCTTGGCCCGACAGGTCGCCCTGCCAAACGATCTGCGGCTGGCTCTCTCTGGCGTAGAACTCCACCGACGTCGCCATCAAATCCTTGAGCCGGGCCAGGCCGTCGGGATGCGATGACCTGGCCCGCATGATCAGCGCTCCCTTGGGCATCACCAACGAGGCTTCGCCAAAGAGGAAGCGGAAATTGACGGCATCGCCCTCTGCGCTTGCGCTCGCGTCAAAGCTCTCCAGCCGATCGCGGATCTTCTCCAGTTGATCGGGCGAAAGTTGCAGCTGCAGTTGGGCGCGGGATTGAAGGTCGGTCATGTCAGTTCGCTTCCGGTTCGTGTCGCTTCCACCCCCAGGTCGTCCACCTGGCAAATTGCTGGCTGAATGTGCGGGGCCGCACCGAGCTGGCTCGACGGGTACAGTCCGCGTCATGGGCTTGAATATTTAAACTTGAATATGATAGTCAAGTTAAATCGTTGCCGCAGCCTCAGGACAGGACCGACGACATGGACCGTGTAGAGCCCTTCAGCTTCCTGGCAGACGCGCAGACCTTGCTCCGGTCGCGCGCCATTGCTCGCGCGGCCCTGCTTTGCCTGCTGCTCGCTGCACTCACCACGCTGGCGCATGCCGGCACGGTCATCGATTCGACTGGACAGATGGTCAGCGTCACCGGCGGCGGACGCCAGGATCTCTACTCATCCAGTTGATGAGTGACGGTTTTGGCCGACCGACGGCGGAGCAGGTGTTTCCGTCCCGGCGTTGAGCACCGCGCCTAAGGCAGCGAATCGGGCGCTGGTCGCGCTCGACGGCGCCCGGATGGCCGGCTGCGGTCCATGCACGGCGGACGCGCTACCCAACTGGCCGGCACGCTCAATCCGGATGAAATGGCTGCGCCGACAAACCGAGCGGATGCGGACTAACTCGTGATGTGACGAAGGAAAACTGCTTGGTCAGGACAACGTAGCGGCCTGCTGGCCACTGTCTCTAACGTGCTGACTTGGTGAAGGAATTTGGTGGAGCCAAGCGGGATCGAACCGCTGACCTCCTGCATGCCATGCAGGCGCTCTCCCAGCTGAGCTATGGCCCCACACCGGCCTTGGCCGGGCGCCGTTTCCGGCGAAGGTCGGCGCGAATTTGTCGTCCGCGCCGGTGTTGTTGGGCGGCTTCTAGCGCCGCATTCGACCATTGGCAAGCCTTGATCGAAACCTTTTTTCGGTTTCCCGAAAAGCCGCGTCAGATCTCGTCGTCGTCGTCGCCGACGCCGATCATGTCGGAGACGTCGTCGTCTTCCTCTTCCTCGTCGGCGAGGAACGTGTCGTCGTCATCGTCGCCCAGGTCGACATCATCGTCGTCCAGATCCGGCAGGTCGTCGCCGCCCTTGGCCTCGTCGTCGGCGTCCTCCAGGGACACGACCTCTGCGCCTTCATCCTCGGCGTCGAGCTCCTTGGCGTCGGCTTCCTCTTCCTCTTCCATGATGGCGGCGATCTTGCCATCGTCGAAGTAGGAGCGCGGATAGGCCTTGCCGGTGTAGGGCGAGACGATCGGGTCCTTGTTCAGATCATAGAATTTACGTCCCGTTTCCGGGTCGACACGTTTGGTGCCAAGTTCGGGTTTTGCCACGTCAGGCCTCGTCTTGTCGCTTTTTGGACCCCTTAGCCGCAGTTTGGGGCGCTGTCAAAGCCAAATCCCCCGGCAGGGGCGATGGGGGATGACCGTTGCGGCAATCGATGCTACGACACCGCCGCAATCATTGGGAAAGCCCGGTTTCGCGGGGCGTCCCGCACGAGGAACCACCATGTCGCATCAAGCTGTGCCGCAGCCGGCCATCGCCCGGAAGTCGAAATCCCTGTCTGGAACCGCCCGCGTTCCTGGCGACAAGTCGATTTCGCACCGCTCCTTCATGTTTGGCGGCCTGGCTTCCGGCGAAACCCGCATCACCGGCCTGCTCGAGGGCGAGGACGTGATGCGCACCGGCGACGCGATGAAGGCAATGGGCGCCCATATCGAGAAGCATGGCGACGAATGGGTCATCAAGGGCACCGGCAACGGCGCGCTCCTGCAGGCCGAGGCGCCGCTCGACTTCGGCAATGCCGGCACCGGCTCGCGCCTGACCATGGGCCTCGTCGGCACCTATGACATGGAAACCACCTTCATTGGCGACGCCTCGCTGTCGGGCCGGCCGATGGGCCGCGTGCTCGATCCGCTACGCCAGATGGGCGTGCAGGTGCTGAATGCCGCCCCCGGCGACCGCATGCCGCTGACGTTGCGCGGCCCACGTCAGGCCGCTCCGATCAGCTACCGCGTGCCGATGGCCTCCGCCCAGGTCAAGTCGGCCGTGCTGCTTGCCGGCCTCAACACGCCCGGCATCACCACCGTCATCGAGCCGGTGATGACCCGCGACCACACCGAAAAGATGCTCAAGGGCTTCGGCGCCAACATCGAGGTCCAGACCGACGAGCAGGGCGTCCGCCACATCTTCATCGAAGGCCAGGGCAAGCTCACAGGCCAGATCATCGCAGTGCCGGGCGACCCGTCTTCGGCCGGTTTCCCGCTGGTCGCGGCGCTGATCGTGCCGGGCTCCGACATCACCATCGAAAACGTGCTGATGAACCCGACCCGCACCGGCCTGATCACCACGCTGATCGAGATGGGCGGGTCGATCGAGATCCTCAACCGCCGCAATGCCGGCGGCGAGGACGTCGCCGATTTGCGCGTCCGCGGCTCCGAGCTCAAGGGCGTCAAGGTCCCGGCCGAACGCGCGCCGTCGATGATCGACGAATACCCGGTCCTCGCCGTCGCCGCCTGCTTCGCCGAGGGCGAAACGCTGATGCAGGGGCTGGAAGAGCTGCGGGTCAAGGAATCCGACCGCCTGGCAGCGGTTGCCCGCGGCCTCGAAGCCAATGGCGCCGACTGCACCGAAGGCGAGACAACGCTGTCCGTCCGCGGCGTGCCCGGCGGCAAGGGCCTCGGCGGCGGCACCGTCAAGACCCATCTCGACCACCGTATCGCCATGAGCTTCCTGGTCATGGGCCTGGCTGCCGAAAAGCCCGTCACCGTCGACGACCAGGCGATGATCGCAACCAGCTTCCCCGAGTTCATGGGCCTGATGGCAAATCTGGGTGCAGAGATCGAATAAGCCCCTTAAGTTCGGCAGGACCAACGAGGAGCGAGCCTATGTCTGACAAAGTAGCAATGATCGTCGGCGGCGGCAGCGGCATGGGCGCCGCGGCGGCGCGCAAGCTGGCAGCAGACGGCTATTCGGTCGCCGTCCTGTCGTCCTCCGGCAAGGGTGAGGCCTTGGCCAAGGAGCTCGGCGGGCTCGGCTTCACCGGGTCCAACCAGTCGAACGACGACCTCAAGCGCTTCGTCGACCTGACGATGGAAAAGTGGGGCCGCATCGACGCCCTGGTCAACGGCGCCGGACATGGGCCGCGGGCGCCGCTGCTGGAGATCACCGACGAGCAGTGGCACACCGGCATCGACGTCTATTTCTTGAACGTCGTGCGCGCGACGCGGCTGGTGGCGCCCATCATGGTCGCCCAGAAGGGCGGCGCCATCGTCAACATTTCGACCGCCTGGGTCGGCGAACCGGCGGCGATGTTCCCGACATCGGCCGTGGCGCGCGCCGGCCTCGCCGCCTACACCAAGCTCTTCGCCGACCAGTACGCCCAGCACAATGTCCGCATGAACAATGTGCTGCCGGGCTGGATCGACAGCTTGCCGCAGACCGACGAGCGCCGCGACGGCGTGCCGATGCAGCGCTACGGCACCTCGGCCGAGATCGCCGCGACAATCGCTTTCCTCGCCTCCGAGGGTGCCGCCTACATCACCGGGCAGAGCCTGAAGGTCGATGGCGGCCTGATGCGCGGCGTCTGACCAGGAGTTCGGGCCAGGACATGCCTGCTTCGATCACCATCGCCATCGACGGTCCGGCCGGCGCCGGCAAAGGTACGCTCGCCCGCCGGCTCGCCGACTACTACCACCTGGCGCTGCTCGACACCGGGCTGACCTATCGCGCCGTCGCCCACATGCTGCTTGAGAAGGGCTGGCCGCTCGACGACGTCGCCCACGCCATCGAGGCGGCAAGGCTGGTCGATCTCGGCCATCTCGACCGCAAGGTGCTGTCGGCGCATGCCGTCGGCGAGGCGGCGTCGAAGGTCGCGGTCATCCCCGAGGTGCGCAAGATTCTTGTCGACAAGCAGCGTGACTTCGCACGCGCGCCGCAAGGTGCCGTGCTCGACGGCCGCGACATCGGCACAGTGGTCTGCCCCGACGCGGAAGTGAAGCTCTATGTCACCGCCAGCGCCGAGGTCCGCGCCCAGCGCCGGCTCGCCGAGATCGAGGCCAATGGTGGTGTCGCCGATTTCGCAGGCATTCTCGCCGATATTGTCCGTCGCGACGAGCGCGACACCGGCCGCGCCGACTCTCCGCTCAGGCCTGCCGACGACGCGCACTTGCTCGATACGTCGGAAATGGATATAGAAGCCGCGTTTTCCGCAGCCAGGGATATCGTTGATCGGGTCCTCGGCAGCTGAGAACAGGCTGAAATCCTCGGATTTCGCCACTTAACCGACCTGTCCGCATTTTTCTTGCGCCGATTTGCCGCTTCAGGCGGCCAAGGGCCTTTGGCCCGGAATGTTGGCAGGTCAACGCAACGCTAACCCACGGCGCCGCTCCCGCTAGACGGGACGCACCAGGAGATCCAATGTCACAAGCTAATCCCTCCCGCGACGATTTCGCGAGCCTGCTCGAAGAGTCCTTCTCGGACGGTCATTCGGGCGAAGGCCAGGTCGTCAAGGGCATCGTCACGGCCATCGAAAAAGACATGGCCATCATCGACGTCGGCCTGAAGGTCGAAGGTCGCGTTCCGCTGAAGGAATTCGGCGCCAAGGCCAAGGACGGCTCGCTCAAGGTCGGCGACACCGTCGAGGTTTATGTCGAGCGCATCGAAAACGCGCTTGGCGAAGCCATGCTGTCGCGCGACAAGGCTCGCCGCGAAGAGAGCTGGGTCAAGCTCGAAGAGAAGTTCACCAAGGGTGAGCGCGTCGAAGGCGTCATCTTCAACCAGGTCAAGGGCGGCTTCACCGTCGATCTGGACGGCGCCGTTGCCTTCCTGCCGCGTTCGCAGGTCGACATCCGTCCGATCCGCGACGTCACCCCGCTCATGCACAACCCGCAGCCCTTCGAGATCCTCAAGATGGATCGCCGTCGTGGCAACATCGTCGTGTCGCGCCGCACTGTTCTCGAAGAGAGCCGTGCAGAGCAGCGCTCCGAGATCGTCCAGAACCTCGAAGAGGGTCAGGTTGTCGAGGGCGTGGTCAAGAACATCACCGACTACGGTGCGTTCGTTGACCTCGGCGGCATCGACGGCCTGCTGCACGTCACCGACATGGCCTGGCGCCGCGTCAACCATCCGACCGAAATCCTCAACATCGGTCAGACGGTCAAGGTGCAGATCATCCGCATCAACCAGGAAACCCACCGCATCTCGCTCGGCATGAAGCAGCTCGAGTCGGATCCGTGGTCGGACATCGGCACCAAGTTCCCGATCGGCAAAAAGATCACCGGCACCGTCACGAACATCACCGACTACGGTGCGTTCGTCGAGCTCGAGCCGGGCATCGAAGGCCTCATCCACGTTTCGGAAATGTCGTGGACCAAGAAGAACGTGCACCCCGGCAAGATCCTGTCGACCACCCAGCAGGTCGACGTGGTCGTGCTCGAAGTGGATCCGGCCAAGCGCCGCATCTCGCTCGGCCTCAAGCAGACGCTCGAGAATCCGTGGGAAGCTTTCGCCCGTAACCACCCGGTCGGCACCGAAGTCGAAGGCGAAGTCAAGAACAAGACCGAATTCGGCCTGTTCATCGGTCTCGACGGCGACGTCGACGGCATGGTGCACCTGTCCGACCTCGACTGGAACCGTCCGGGCGAGCAGGTCATCGAAGAGTACAACCGTGGCGACATGGTCAAGGCTCAGGTTCTCGACGTCGACATCGAGAAGGAGCGCATCTCGCTCGGCATCAAGCAGCTCGGCAAGGACGCCGTCGGTGAAGCTTCGACCTCTGGCGAACTGCGCAAGAACGCCGTCGTCACCTGCGAAGTGATCGCGATCAAGGATGGTGGCCTCGAAGTCCGTCTTGTCGAGAGCGGCATCGAGACCTTCATCAAGCGCGCCGACCTGTCGCGCGACCGTGACGAGCAGCGCCCTGAGCGCTTCGTCGTCGGCCAGAAGGTTGACGCCCGCGTCATCGCTTTCGACAAGAAGACCCGCAAGCTGCAGGTCTCGATCAAGGCGCTGGAAATCGCCGAAGAGAAGGAAGCAGTCGCTCAGTACGGCTCGACCGACTCCGGCGCTTCGCTCGGCGACATCCTCGGCGCAGCCCTGAAGAACCGCAACAACTGAGCCAACAGCTCATTGTCGTGAACTGAATGACCCCGCCGGAGCGATCCGGTGGGGTTTTTCTTTGTCTGATTGTCGTCGCCGGCCAGAAGTGATGCCGGAATGCTTCACGGCTCATCCGAATGCTTCCCGGCCGGGCATGATCGGCTTGTCCAAGGTTGCCGCGACAGGGAATTGCTGCGCATTAATCGCAGACTTGCCGCCCGCGTTCAGAGCCTGCCCATGCCCAGTTTGCGTTTTCTGACCGTCTTTTTCGTGTTGCTGGTCCTCTCAGGCTGCGGCGGCCGGGCCGTGCTTGGGCTCAATGACGGCAAGCAGGGCGAATCCGCTTCCGTCGTCCAGATCTATGTCTCGACAATGCGCGCCCGCTCGAATGACCTGTCGTTGCCCTATTCGGCGGAACGCGCCAAGCAGCTCAACTTCGCAAAGTTCGAGATCGGCATCCCAAGGACCCATGTCGCCGGCGAGGTCGAAAGCACGAGCCGCACGCCGAGCCCGGAACGCAATTTCATCGCCCGCACCTTCCAGCCCTATGACGACAAGACGCAGTTCGTCGCCGCCCTCGACGCCGACCTGATGCGACGTCCCGAGGCCGAGCGCGAGATCTTCATCTTCGTGCACGGCTACAACAACAACTTCGCCGACAGCATCTTCCGCAACACCCAGATCGTCCACGACTACAAGGTCAAGGCGGTGGCGTTGCATTACGCCTGGCCGTCGGCCGGGTCGCTGCCGCTCTATGTCTACGACCGCGACAGCGCCGCATACAGCCGCGACGGCCTTGCCGACACCATCGAGATCGCCGCCCGCACCAAGGCCAAGCGCATCGTGCTCGTCGGCCACTCGATGGGCAGCTATGTGGTGATGGAGGCGCTGCGCAGCCTGTCGCTGAGCGGCCGCGGCAAATACATCAACCGCATCAACGGCCTGGTGCTTGCGGCACCCGATATCGACATCGACGTCTTCCAGAGCCAGCTGCGCGATATTGACGACCTGCCCGACCCGTTCATGATCCTGGTTTCGAAGCGCGACAAGGCGCTCAACCTGTCGGGCGGGCTAACTGGCGGCCATCCACGCGTCGGCAGCGGCGCCGACGTCGCAGCCCTCCAGGCCGAGAACATAACCGTGCTCGACACCTCCAACCTCGACGGCGGCAGCCATGGCGTCTTCGCCAGTTCGCCGACGCTGATGGCGTTGACGACCTCGGGCGGACTGATGAACGACGTCACCGACAGGGGCGAGGGCGCGCCGGCCGAGACGATCCTGGCCGACGGCGGCCAGGTCATCAAGGGCGCTGCCTCGCTGGTCATCTACCTGCCGGCCAAACTGCTTGGCGTACCCAATGGCGGCCTGCTGACACAGTAGGCGCGGCCACCATTCTGCTCGCGGCCCGACTTCGTCGCAGGCGATTGTGCCTACGCGCGGCCGTAGATCTCTGCCACCGTGCCGCTGGTGACCTGATTGGCCGGCGATGCCAGCTGCGCGATCGTAACAGCAGCCGCTTCGAGGCTGACCCATTTGGCGAAATCCGCCTTGGGCATCGCATCGCGATTGGCCTTGGTGTCGAGCGTCGACGGCGCCACGGCGTTGACCAGGATGTCGGCGCCCTTCAACTCCTCGGCCAGCGCCAGGGTCAGCGCCGCAACAGCTGCCTTGCTCACCGCATAAGCGGCCATGCCGCCGCCCTTGCGCGGCTCGATGCCGGCGCGGGCCGAAACGTTGACGATGCGCCCGCCAGCCTGGCCCGCAATCATTGCGCGCGCCGCCGCACGGCAGCACAGGAAGGCGGTCTTGGCGTTGATGTCCATCATCTGGTCGAACTGGGTCGGATCGACCTTGTCGATGGAGGCCATGTCGAAGCCACCGGCGGAATGGAGCGAAGCCCACAGGCTCGGAATGGCGTCGTAGAAAGCATCCACGGCTTTGGCGTCGGTCAAGTCGACGCTGGTGGCGACATGGACGCGATCATGACCGGCAAACTCGAACCCGTCAGGAGCCTTGGCCCGGCTGATCGGCAAGTGGCAGATGGCGCCCTCGGCCAGCAGGTGCCTGGCAACCGCTGCCCCCAGCGCACCGGTCGCGCCGGTAACCACCACATGCCGGCCTTCGAAATTCTTAGTCATGATCAACTCCCGTAGTGGGCCGCGACGCAGCCTATTCTACGGTGACTTCTATCAGACAGGGTTTTCCCGTCGAGCGGGCCTTCTTGAGCGCCACACCCAGCAGGTCGACACTCTGCAATCGCTCCGCCTCAAGCCCATAGGCCTGCGCGATCAGCACGAAATCCGGCGGCACCGGCGACACGCCAACGGGTTCGACCCCAGCGTCGAGCATCGAGGTCTCGATCTCGCGATAACCGCGGTTGTTCCAGACGACGAAGATGACGGGTGCTGCCGCATCGAGCGCAGCACCCAGCTCCGGCAGAGTGAACTGGAATCCGCCATCGCCGCTGAGACAGACGACTGGCGCATCGGGGACGGCAAGGGCTGCGCCGATCGCCGCCGGCGGCCCGAAGCCGAGTGCGCCATAGCCCGTCGCGGCGTTGAACCAACCGCCCGGCCGGTCATGGTCGTAATAGAGATTGGCGGCATAGACCGGCTGGGTGGAATCGCCGACGATCATCGCGCCCGGCAAGGCGTCGCGGATCACTTCAACGGCCTTGACCTGCGCCTGCATCGCCGGACCGATCTCCGTCCAGGCGCTTTCCCGCGCTGCCCGGGCGCGCGCCGCACCATCGGCCTTGCGCGCGTCGCCGACATCGTCCCCTATCCTCGCCAGCGCTGCCGCCGCATCGGCCCGGATCGAAACCGGTGCCGGGCGCCGTCCCAGCTGCATCTCGTCTATGTCGATGCGGATCAGCTTCTCCGGCATCACGAAGCCGCCGTCGCCATACATGTCGTAGTCGGTCGGGCCGAATTCGGTGCCGACGGCGATCACAAGATCGGCGTCGGCCATCAGCGCGCGCACAGCCTTGAGGCTCGGGCTTGCCGGCACGTTGAGCTCGTGCCCGTGCATCAGCCCGCGTCCATTGGCCGTGGTCACAACAGGCGCATCGAGCCTTGCCGCCAGGGCCGCAATTTCGGCTCCGGCCCGCCGCGCCCCGCCGCCGGCAAGGATCAGCGGCCGTTTCGCGGCACTGATCAGCGGCCTGGCCTCGGCGATGACGCGTTCGCCCGGAACATGCGCGGCGCCACGCTTCGGCAACTGCCGCAAACCGTCCGCCGGCAAGGCCATGACATCGAGCGGAATCTCGATATGCACCGGCCCCGGGCGCCGCGTCGCAAAGATCTCGAAGGCCTTGCCAATCGCACCGGGCAGTTCGGCCTCCTCGGTCACCCGCCGCGACGACAGCGCCACCTTCTCCATCATGCCACGCTGGTCGGGCAGCTCATGCAGGAAGCCCAGCCCCTTGCCGAGCGAGCCAAGCGCGTTGACGCCAGAGATGACCAGCATGGGCACAGAATCGGCGCGTGCCTGGGCCATGGCGGTGATGGTGTTGGTCAGGCCCGGGCCGGTGATGACAAAGGCGACGCCCGGGCGGCCCGAAGCACGGGCATAACCGTCGGCCATGAAACCGGCACCCTGCTCATGGCGCGGCGTGACGTGGCGAATGCTTGAGCGCGCCAGCCCGCGATAGAGTTCGATCGTGTGCACACCGGGAATGCCGAACACCGTGTCGACGCCATGCGCCTCCAGAAGCCCGATGAGCGCTTCGCCGATCGTCGTCATGCCACGTCTCCCTGTCGCAAGCTCAATCCCAGCATCGCCTCGACCGAGCCGATGCCGATCTCCGCCAGTTCGCCGCTGGCAAACATGTCGCCGGCGAGACAACCCTCCACCCACAAACCATCGATGATCGCATTGATGGCGATGGCGTGACGGCGCAATTCGCCCTCGCTCGCCTTCCGGCCGACATCGGCCAGCACCTTGGCCACCAGCGCCTCGACCTCGTCACGGAAGCCGAGATAACCAGCCCTGTGCGCCACGCCCAATGCCGGGTCGGAGCCGGCCCGGCCGATGAAGCTCGCCCACAAAGAGAATGTCCTGGCGTCGATGACCGGCGGCACCAGGCTGGCACCGACGAAGGCGGCGAGCCTCAGCCTCGGTTCCTCCTCGACGATCGCAAGCGCTGTCTTGGCGAGTTCGGTCATGCGTCCCATGATCGTCGCATAGGCTGCCTGCAGCAGCTCTTCCTTGCCCGGGAAATAGTGCCTGATCAGGCCTGCGGTGACGCCGGCGCGCAGAGCAATCGCCCTGACGGTGGCACCCTGCAGGCCGTTTTCGGCGACGCAATCCAGCGTCGCCTCGATCAGGTCCTGCCGCCGGCGCTCCTCGCCTTCGCGGCGGAATTTTCTCCGCGCAGCGACTGCCATGTCCACCTTCGCGTCTTGAGAAAAATCGCCGAAGCCAGCTTTTCGCAATATTTATACACTTGCATAACAACGTCGCAAGTGACGTAATGGGCCGCATAAGAAGCGGGAAATGGCGCCGTTGACGCCGCAAGGCAGAAGGGTCCACTCTCCCCGCCCAGGGGAACATCGCGACGCGACCATGAGCAGCCGATTGCCAGCTGACGTGACAACGTTCATACGCCGGGGCCATCGCTGATGGTTGCGGTCGATGCAGCCAAGCACCCTGCCCCGACCAGCGGTCTCGCCGCCGAAGCCATCCATGTCGAGAATCTGCACAAGAAGTTCGGCCAGTTGCATGTGCTGAAGGGCGTGTCGCTGTCGGCCCGCGATGGCGAGGTGGTGGCGATCATCGGCGGCTCGGGCTCCGGCAAGTCGACGCTGCTGCGCTGCATCAACTGCCTGGAAAACCCGACCAGCGGCATCATCCGGGTCAATGGCGAGGAGATCCGCCTCAAGCCCAATGGTTTTGGCGACAGCATCCCCGCCGACCGCCGTCAGATCGAGCGCATCCGCTCGCGCCTCGGCATGGTGTTCCAGAGCTTCAATTTGTGGAGCCACATGACGCTCCTGGAAAACGTCATCGAGGTGCCGGTGCATGTGCTCGGCATCAAGCGCATGGACGCCATTGCAGAAGCCGAGCGGCTGCTCGCCCGTGTCGGCCTCGCCGAGAAACGCGACGTCTATCCGGCCTATCTCTCCGGCGGCCAGCAACAACGCGCGGCGATTGCGCGCGCGCTTGCTGTGCAGCCGCGCGTCATGCTTTTCGACGAGCCGACCTCGGCGCTCGATCCCGAGCTGGTCGGCGAAGTGCTCAAGGTCATCGGCGACCTCGCCCGCGAGGGCCGTACCATGGTGCTGGTCACCCACGAGATGAAGTTCGCCCGCGAGGTGGCGACGCATGTGATCTATCTCTTCAACGGGCAGGTCGAGGAGGAGGGGCCGCCCGAACAGATTTTCGGCGCGCCGAAGTCGGAACGCCTAAAGCAATTCATCCGCAGCATCGGCTAGCGTAGTCCCCGATGGAACGGACCATGCGCAAAACCCAGACGAGCGGACGAAATCAAGGGAACGTCAAAAACAAACGATAACGGGAGTGACAGCATGAAATCTCTGCTTGCAACTGTGGCCCTGGCCTTGGTTCTCGGCGCCGGAAGCGCCAGCGCCCAGTCGATCAAGGTCGGCATGGCGCCCGAACCCTACCCGCCCTTCGCCTCGCCCGACGCTTCCGGCAAATGGGGCGGCTGGGAAATGGACATGATCGAGGCGCTCTGCGCCGAAGCCAAGCTCCAGTGCGAGGTCACCATGACCGCCTGGGACGGCCTCATCCCGGCGCTCAACTCCAAGAAGATCGACGCCATCATCAACTCGATGTCGATCACCGACGAGCGCAAGAAGTCGATCGACTTCTCCGACAAATACTACAACACCCCGACCGGCATCATCGGCTCCAAGGACGCCAAGTTCGACGCCACGCCGGAAGGGCTGAAAGGCAAGATCATCGGCGTCCAGGTATCGACCGTGCACGAGGCCTACGCCAAGAAGCACTTCGGTTCCACCGCTGCCGAGATCAAGATCTACCAGACCCAGGACGAGGCCCAGGCCGACCTTGCGGCTGGCCGCATCGATGCAGTGCAGGCGGATTCGCTCTCGCTCAACACCTACCTCGCCACCGATGCCGGCAAGGCCTGCTGCGACATGAAGGGCGACGTCGCCGAAGACCTCGAAGTGCTCGGACCGGGCGTCGGCGTCGGCCTGCGCCAGGGCGACACCGAGCTGAAGGACAAGTTCAACGCCGCCATCAAGGGCATCCGCGACAACGGCAAATACGCCGAGATCACCAAGAAGTATTTCGACTTCGACATCTACGGCAAGTGAGCGGGCCGGCGCAGGGTGCCTTGGTCTGCCGCCATGATGTTTGCGATCCAAGCCCCTCTCCGCCTCGCTTCGCTCGGCACCTCTCCCCCACTTGCTGGGGGCGAGGAACCGAGCGTCTGCAAGGTCGCGCCAAACTTCCTGGACAGGCGCCACCTTTCCCTTACGAAGTGGAAAAAGGTGGCGCGGACGGTGAGGGTGACTTTTGACGACCTCGTGTGCGAAGGACCACTGACATCGAGCATCTGCTGAACCCGCTGCTGCAAACGAGCGCCGTCGAGCTGCTTGCGATCTCGCCGCCCGGCTGGGGCGCCAACCTGTTGCGCGGGCTCACCAATTCGATCCAGATCGCGGTTGGCGCCTTCGGGCTTGGCCTCGCCATCGGCATCGCGGGCGCCTGGGGCAAGCTCTATGGTAGTCCTGTCGTGCGCGACCTGATGGAGATCTACACCACCTTCGTGCGTGCCGTGCCGGAGCTGGTGCTGATCCTGCTGCTCTATTATGCCGGCACCGACCTCATCAACCGGGCGCTCGAACAGTTCGGCTACGCCACCGTCGACATCTCCGGTCTCGCCGCCGGCATCGGCGTGCTCGGCATCGTCCAGGGCGCCTACGCCACAGAGGTCATCCGCGGCGCCATTCTGGCCATACCGCAGGGCCAGATCGAGGCGGCGCGCGCTTATGGCATGCCGCCGGGCAAGATGCTGCGCCGCATCACCCTGCCGGCGATGTTGCCCTTCGCCATTCCCGGCCTCGCCAACCTCTGGCTGATCGCCACCAAGGACACGGCCCTGCTCGCCGTCGTCGGCTTCAACGAGCTGACCCAGGAAACACGCCAAGCCGGCGCCACCACCAAGGCCTATTTCACCTTCTTCGTCGCAGCCGGCGTGCTCTACCTGCTGTTGACCCTGTTCTCCAACGTCATCATCGGCCGGATCGAGCGCTGGGCGCGGCGCGGCATGCCGCCGATCGCCGAGACCGGCCGATGAGCGCAACCACGCCCTTTGCAGCAGTGTCTGCTGCCCGCTCCGAGTGGCTGCAGCCGCACCGCATCGTGCTCATCGCCATCGCTGCAGCACTGGTGCTCTCGGCTGCCATCTTCATGCGCTGGGACTGGCTGCCCAAATATTACGACCTGGCGCTGCTCGGCATCTGGCGCACCATCTGGATCCTCGCCGTCACCGTGACGCTCGGCTTCATGCTTGCCGTGCCGCTCGGGCTCGCCCAGGCCGCAGGTCCGTTCTGGCTGGCCTGGCCGGCTAAGGCGTTCTGCACTGTCATCCGCGGCACGCCGCTGCTGCTGCAGCTCTGGCTGCTCTATTACGGCCTCGGCTCGCTGTTCCCGCAATATCCGTGGATCAGGCAATCCGAACTCTGGCCGATCCTGAGGCAGGCCTGGCCCTACGCCGTCGTTGCGCTGACGCTGTCTTATGCCGCCTATGAAGGCGAGGTGATGCGCGGGGCGTTCGCCGGCGTGCCGAGGGGGCAGCTCGAAGCGGCGCGCGCCTTCGGCATGAGCCCGTGGAAGCGCTTCCGCCGCATCTGGCTGCCGCAGGCGATCCATCGTGCCTTGCCGACGTTGGCCGGCGAAACCGTGCTGCAGCTCAAGGCAACGCCGCTCGTCGCCACAATCACCGTCATCGACATCTACGCGGTCGCCTCGCGCGTCCGCCAGGACACCTTCATCGTCTACGAGCCGCTGTTGCTGCTCGCCCTCATTTATCTGATCATCACCGGCATCCTCGTCTTCGGCTTCCGCAAGCTGGAGGCGAAGATTCCGTCCAGACTGGGATGACGCCCGTGCCGCAGACAAAGACAGAGACCGTCACGCTCAACCTCGAAGAAGCCCGTAACTTGTGCATCGCCGCAGCCATCGGCGCCGGCGCCTCCGAGCAAACTGCGATCTCGATCGCGCTTGCCGCCGTTGCCGCAGAGGCCGACGGCCAGGCGAGCGTCGGGCTGTCGCATTATGTCGACTATCTCGAGGCGCTCGAGGCCGGGCGCATCGACGGCAAGGCCGAGCCCGTGGTCAGCCGGCCGGCGCTGGCGATCTACCTGTCCGACGGCCAGGGTGGTGCGGCGCATACCGGCTTCGACCGAAACTTCCAAGAGATCGCCAAGGCAGCCCGGCTGTTCGGCGTCACCGTATTCTCGCAGAAGAATGCCTACACCTGCGGCTCGCTCGGCTATTTCACCGGCCGCCTCGCCGAAGCCGGCCTCGTCGCGCTCGCCGCCACCAACGGACCGGCGCTCGTCGCCGGCTCAGGCTCGACCAAGCCGGTCTACTGCACCAACCCGATCTCGCTTGCAGCACCCGCCGCCGACGGCCCACCCCTTGTCATCGACCAGTCGTCCAGCGCCACCGCCTTCGTCAATATCCGCAAGGCGGCTGAAACAGGCGAGGCGATCCCCGAGGGCTGGGCCCTCGACGCCAAGGGCAAGCCGACGACAGACGCAAAAAAGGCGATGAAAGGCGTGCTGCTCGCCTTCGGCGGCGCGCGCGGCGCCAATGTCGCACTGATGGTCGAGGTGCTTGCGGCCGGCGTCTCGGGCGCCAACTGGTCGATCGACGCGCCTTCCATATCGGAAGGCCACCAGACGCCAGGCACCGGGCTGTTCATCGTGGCGCTCGACCCGAAATTGTTCGATCCCGGCTTCGAAACGCGCATGCGCGAACAGCTCGACCGGCTGTCCAGCCAGTACCACGTCCACATCCCCGGCCCGGCAAAAGCTGTGGCGCGGGCCCGCTCAGAGGCCGGGGGGATCGCAATCCCTGCGGCCCTGCACGCCCGTATCAGCGAGTTTGCCGCGCGGCAGGCAGAGTGAGCCTAGGCGTTTTCGGCCCCAACTTCATTACCTGACCGTTGGGAGCGCGAAGCCCGTAGCGGCGGTTTCACCGTCGCGGCAAGGATCCCCGGGTTTCCGCACTCCTTCGCTCCTGCTCCACCCGAGGATGACGAAGACATGGGCCTCGACGCTCGTCGTCGACGTCGGAGGCTCGCGGAGAGCTTCCAGCTCCTGTTCCTGCGTTGCCCTGCATTGAGAACACCCGCCAAAAGCCAACCTCGAAGCCTGCCAACCACTGACGTCGGCGATGGGCCGCAAGCCTCAATGCCTTCGTCATCCTCGCGGAGCAGCAGCGAAGCGACGTGCGGAAACCCGGGGCTCCATGCCGTGACGCCTCCACTACTGTGGCGGTTCAGAACCCCAACCCGACGGACAAAAAACCACCCACGAAACCCTCGCGAAAATAATTCGAACTCGTTTTGAACCTTTCCCGCTGACGCTGCGACCCAGTCATGTCCAGGGCGAGGTGAGCTCGCCAGATCAACCGGGGGGAACCCAAACCGAAAGATCGTTCCGACGTGGAAACCAGAGCGTTTCCGCGACCCCGAAACGCAACCTCGAAAAGGGAATAAGACAATGAAGACCAAGATCACCATCCTGACCGCCGTCCTGCTGCTTGCCGGCGCCATCGGCAGCGCCAATGCCGCCAGCTTCTCGGCCGGCCCGGGCGGCGGCGACCGTCCGTCGGGTCCGAGCGACATTTCCGACGCCCCCGGCGGCAACGGCCCTTCGGGCCCCGGCGACATCTCCGACGCCCCCGACAATGACAAGCCGTCCGGCCCGAGCGGCAAGGCTTCTTCGGGCAATGGCGGCGCGACCGAAGACAAGTACTGCAAGAACGGCTCCAGCAAGTTCCCGGACTGCAACACCAAGTTCATCCAGGACTGCAAGGCCGCAGGTGGCAACATGTCGGGTCAGCAGGGTTGGGGTGGCAAGACCTGCCGGGAACCCTCCTGATGCCTCGGGCATGATCGAGAAGTCTGGAACCGGCTTTGGGATCATGCCTCGCGAATGCTGCGGCCTCGCCAGACATCGGCCACCCGATTGCTGCCATCCGGAGAACCCCGCCTCGCGCGGGGTTTTCTGCATCGGCGCTATCTGCAACGAAAGCCTGCAACGAAAAGCCCCGCTCGACGGCGGGGCTCTGCGCGGGAAGATCGCCCGCGGCGCGTTGCGAAAGACGGTTCAGTGGCGGGAGAGCCAGCTGTCGATGTCCTTTTCGGCCTCTTCCTGGGCCTTGCCATAACGGGCCTGCAGCTTGCCGGCGAGTTCCTTGCGCTTGCCCTTGATGACGTCGAGATCATCGTCGGTCAGCTTACCCCACTGGCTCTGCACCTTGCCCTTGAACTGCTCCCAATTGCCTTCGATCTGGTTCCAATTCATCGCGATTTCTCCTTCGGGGATTGATCTGGATTGGCACGACAGGTCCGCCGCACTGAGGGGTCAACGCCTCGGTCAGCGCAGGGTTCCGACATTATTAAAAGTTGACTTTGTCAATCATCTTTATATCAAACCTTGTTGACTTGACCGTGACCCGGCCATCGCGGCGTTGGTGCATTGCAATATTTTAATCGTGCATAGCCCCGCAATCGGAGACATGTCCTTGACCCTGACGACCGAAAATTCCGGCCGCCGACTGTTCATCCCCGCGCTCCGCGGCCTTTATTCGAACCTCCACGATTCAGCCGAAACCGTTCTGCGCGTCGTCGCCGGCGCAGCGCTGGTCACCCACGGCCTCGGCAAGATCTCCGATCCGTTCGGCGCTGCCGGCATGGTCGAAGGCCTCGGCTTCTACCCCGGCGCCTTCTGGTCGCTGCTTCTGTCCTGCACCGAGTTCTTTGGCGGCATCCTGATCGCCATCGGCCTGTTCACGCGCCCGGCCTCCTTCGCCGCCATGTTCGTGCTCCTGGTCACCGTCTGGTTCCACTGGGTCACGATGAACCAGGGCTACCAGGGCGCCGAGAAGTCGATCATCTGGGCGGCGATCTTCCTGTTCTTCGTCATTCGCGGCGGCAACCGCCACTCGGTCGACGCACGCCTCAGCCGCGAGTTCTAGTTTGTGACCCGCATGGTCGTTTCCGGAAAACCGGATTTCGATCCTGCCTCGAAACCCTGCCTCCCAAGGCAAGCCGCATGCCCGCGCCAGATCGGCGCGGGCCGCTCCGTGCAGTCGCTCGATGATTGCCTTTTTTGCGAAACGGGCTAAGAAACGCTACATCTTCTGCCCCTTTTGGCGACCGGAGCCAGCGATGACTGAAATTCTGCAGACCCCGCAACTCGTGACCGTTTTCGGCGGGTCCGGCTTCCTCGGCCGCCATGTCGTGCGGGCGCTGGCCAAGCGCGGGTATCTCGTGCGCGTCGCCTGCCGTCGGCCCGACCTCGCCTTCCACCTGCAGCCGCTCGGCAATGTCGGCCAGATCCAGCCGGTGCAGGCCAATCTGCGCGTGCGCTGGTCGGTCGACCGCGCCGTCCAGGGCGCCTCGCACGTCGTCAACCTCGTCGGCATCCTGCATGAAGGCGGACGCCAGCGTTTCTCGACGGTGCAGGAATTCGGCGCCCGCGCCGTCGCCGAGGCGGCGCGCGCCGTCGGCGCCACGCTGACCCATGTCTCGGCCCTTGGCGCCGACGCCAATTCGCCCTCGCTCTACGCCCAGACCAAGGCGCGCGGCGAAAAGGCCGTCCAGGACACGCTGCCAAACGCGGTGATCTACCGCCCGTCGATCGTCTTCGGCCCCGAGGACCAGTTCTTCAACCGTTTCGCCAATATGGCGCGTTTCTCGCCGGTGCTACCGCTTATCGGTGGAGGCGAAACCCGCTTCCAGCCGATCTATGTCGGCGACGTTGCCGAAGCGGTCGCGCGCGCCGTCGACGGCAAGGTCAAGGGCGGCTCGATCTATGAGATCGGCGGCCCGCAGGTGCTAAGCTTCAAGCAGTGCATGGAAGAGATGCTCGAGGTCATCGACCGCAAGCGCACGCTGGTGCCGGTGCCGTGGTCGATCGCCAACCTGCAGGCCTCGATCCTCGGCATGCTGCCCAATCCGCTGCTGACCAAGGACCAAGTCCTTTTGCTGCGCTCCGACAATGTCGTGTCGAAGGCAGCCCTCGACGAAGGCCGCACCATCGCAGCCACGGGCATCGCCCCCAAGTCGACAGCATCGATCCTGCCCAGCTACCTCTGGCGCTACCGCGCCGCCGGCCAGTTCACGCGCCGGACAGAAGCCTGACCGGCTGAGGGCGCATGGACGCCCTCGCCTTGCTCCTGCCTGAGGGACTCGACCCGCTCATCGGGATTGTTCTCATCATCGCCAGCGCCTTCACCTCGGCGCTGACCGCCGCTTTCGGTGTCGGCGGCGGCATCGCCATGCTGACGCTGATGGGCCTGTTCGTGCCGGTGGCCGCGCTTATCCCCGTCCATGGCGCGGTGCAGCTCGGCTCCAACAGCGGCCGCGCCTGGCACCAACGCGCCAATGTGCGCATGGACGTCGCCGCCCCCTTCATTGCCGGCTCGATCGTCGGTGCCGTCATCGGCGCCTTCGTCGTCATCCAGCTGCCCGACGCCTGGCTCAAGCTGGTGCTCGGCGCCTTCGTCATCGCCATCACCTGGACCAAGGTTCCCGGCATCGACAAACTGACTCGCACCGGGCTTGCGATCGGCAGCGTCATCGTCGCTTTGATCGGCATGCTCGTCGGCGCCACCGGGCCGCTGGTCTCGGTGCTGTTCGCGCAGTTCTTCGCCAATGACCGCAAGGCGCTCGTCGCCACCCATGCCGCCGGCATGGTTGCCCAGCATGGGCTCAAGATCATCGTTTTCGGCCTCGCCGGCTTTGCCTTCGGGGACTGGCTGCCGCTGATCGGCGCAATGATCGTCTCGGGCTATCTCGGTACCGTCTACGGCACCAAGCTGCTCGAACGCATGCCGGAAGAGAGCTTCCGCAAATGGTTCAAGATCGCCATCACCGTGCTGGCGCTGGACCTGCTCAGGCGTGGACTGACGACCCTCGCCTGAGGCCCAACCCGTCCAATCACAGGTTGCAACCTTTTCGGAGCCGCACCGTTATCATTGCAGGCTACCTGAATTTGCCTGGACGCAAGAGCCTGCAGTGGTGTGCGGAGGGTGCCATGGAAGACGACAACTTCGGCAGGGGTATAGCCTTCGGCGCGGTTGTGAGCGGTGCCGTGTGGGTTGTGGTGATCGTCGTCGTCTTTGCAATTTTCTAACGGCGCAATTTTCTAACGGCGCGATTTCCTGACGGACGGCTCACCCTGAACAGACCGCCTCGGGGCGATCAGCCCCACACCATCAGTGCGATCAGCCCGGCGCCGCCGACCAGCAGGCGCCACCAGCCAAACAGCGCGTAACCGTTGCGGGAAACATAGTCGAGCAGGTGCCGCACCACGATCAGCGCGGTGATGAAGGCGGCAAGAAAGCCGACCGAAATCACCGGCAAGTCAGCTGCCGACAGGATGTCCCGGTTCTTGTAGAGGTCATAGGCAAAGGCGCCGGCCATTGTCGGCATCGCCAGAAAGAACGAGAACTCGGCCGCCGCGCGCTTCTCCACGCCCATCAGCAACGAGCCGACGATGGTGGCGCCAGAGCGCGAGGTGCCGGGGATCATCGCCAGGCACTGGAACAGGCCGATCTTGAGATAGACCGACAGCGGGAAATTGGTGACGTCGCCATAGCGCGGCTTGAGGTCGAGCCTGTCGAGGAACAACAGCACCAGGCCGCCGAGGATCAGCATGACACAGATCAGCCGCGGCGATTCGAACAGCACCGTCTTGATGAAATCATGCGCCAGGGCACCGATCACGGCCGCCGGCAGGAAGGCGATCAGGATGCCTGCGACGAAACGCTGCGTCTTCGGGTCCGACGGCAAGGTGACCAACATCTGCCACAGCCTGGTCGCGTAAACCGACAGGATCGCCAGGATAGCACCGAGCTGGATCAGGATCTCGAAAGTCTTGCCGGTCGAGTTGAAACCGAGGAAATGGCCGGCAAGCAGGATATGGCCGGTCGAGGACACGGGGATGAATTCCGTCAGGCCCTCGAGCAGCCCGAGCAGCAAAGCATTGATGATTGTCTGGCTATCCATTCCCATCCCCGCGAGGCGTTCATGCGCGATTGCTTGTCATGCGGCGGAACTCACCCTATAGGTCGGGTCGCCCGAGAGCCCGGCGAGCCGGGCCGCAGAAGCTCTAACGACGCCTCAGGCGATTCGCCAGAGCGCCATCGATCACGAATTTCGCAGGACCATGCTGACGCTTTTCCACCACCCGATGTTTGCCACATGCCGTTTCGTCCGTTTGGCGTTCGGCGAGTATGGCGAGGAGCTGGCGCTGATCGAGGAGAAGCCGTGGACGCGGCGCAAGGAGTTCCTGTCGCTCAACCCGGCCGGAACGCTGCCGGTGCTCCTGGCCGAGGGCGACGTGCCGATCGTCGGCGCGATGATCATTTCCGAATATGTCGACGAGACCCGCGGCGTGCTCAAGCGCGAGCGTCGGCTGTTCGCCGAAGACCCGATGGAACGCGCCGAAATCCGCCGCCTGACCGACTGGTACCTGACCAAGACCGAAAGCGAAGTGACCCGGCATCTGGTGCGCGAGCGCGTGCTGAAGCCGCTGATGCCGGAAGCGGCCGGCGGCGGTTCGCCCGATTCGGCGGCCATTCGTGCTGCCCGCGCCAACATTCGCCAGCATATGAAATACACCAACTGGCTCGCCGGCACGCGCCACTGGCTCGCCGGGTCGCGCATCACCTATGCCGACCTTGCCGCCGCCGCATCGCTTTCGGTGCTCGACTATCTCGGCGAGATCGACTGGCGCGAATATTCCTCGGCGCGCGAATGGTACACACGCGTCAAGTCGCGCCCGTCCTTCCGGCCCCTGCTCGCCGACCGGGTGCGCGGGCTGACCCCGGCATCGCATTATGCGGACCTCGATTTCTGAGAGCGCGCTGCGCCAGCTGATCGAGCGCGAAGCCAGCCGCGCCGGCTTCGCTGCCATCGCCGTCACGCGCCCCGACGCCATCCCGCTCGCGCCTGCCCGCCTCGCCCAGTTCGTCGGCGAAGGCCTGCACGGCTCGATGGCCTGGATGGCGGAGACGCTGGAACGGCGCAGCGAACCTTCAGTGCTGTGGCCCGAGGTGCGTTCGATCGTCGTGCTCGCCATGAATTATGGGCCGGACAGCGACCCGCGCGCGCTGCAGGCCATGTCCGACCGGGCGGCGATCTCGGTCTACGCTCGCAACCGCGACTATCACGACGTCATGAAGGGCCGGCTGAAGGAGATCGCCGGCAAGATCGTGTCCCGTGCCGGCGGCGACGTGAAGGTGTTCGTCGACACGGCGCCGGTAATGGAAAAGCCGCTCGCCGAAGCCGCCGGCCTCGGCTGGCAAGGCAAGCACACCAATTTGGTCAGCCGCGAATTCGGCTCGTGGCTGTTCCTCGGCACCATCTTCACGACAGCAGAGCTAGCACCTGACGAGGCCGAAATCGACCGCTGCGGCTCCTGCCGCGCTTGCCTCGACGCCTGCCCGACAGAAGCGTTCCTGGCGCCCTACCGCATCGACGCGCGGCGCTGCATCTCCTATCTCACCATCGAGAACAAGGGTCCGATCCCGCTCGAATTCCGCCCAAAGATCGGTAACCGCATCTATGGCTGCGACGACTGCCTTGCGGCCTGCCCTTGGAACAAGTTCGCCCAGGCCGCATCGGAGCAGAAACTCGCCGCCCGCGACGATCTGCGCGAGCCGCGCCTTGCCGAATTGCTTTCCCTCGACGACGCGACGTTCCGGACCTTCTTCTCCGGTTCGCCGGTCAAGCGCATCGGCCGCGACCGCTTCGTCCGCAACGTGTTGATCGCATCAGGCAATTCCGCCGACGCCACGCTGATCGCACCATGCCGGACGTTGCTCTCCGACACCTCGCCTCTGGTGCGCGGTGCCGCCGTCTGGGCATTGTCGCGGCTGCTGCCCGACGCGACGTTTTCGGCTCTTGCAGAACAGATGCTGAAGGTCGAAACCGATAACGACGTGATCGCGGAATGGCAGGCCGGGCTCACCCAAGTCGAACAGTCGCGGACGCAGTCATGACCGAGCAGACCTTTTTCATCTTCGGCGCCGGCTATTCCGGCAAGGCATTTGCGCAGATGCGCCCGCAAAGCCTTAGCGTTGCCGGAACGACGCGTTCTCAGGACAAGTTTCCGGCGCTCGAAGCCGCTGGTATCGAGCCCTTCGTCTTCGACGGCCACCTCACCCCCGAAATCAGGGCGCAACTGGCCAGGACCACGCATCTCGTCGTCTCCGCCGCTCCCGGCGATGATGGCGATCCCGTGCTCAACGCCGCCCGCGAGGCGATCACGCACGACATGCCGCTGCTGCGCTGGATCGGTTATCTCTCGACCGTCGGCGTCTATGGCGACCATGGCGGTGCCTGGATCGACGAAACCGCCACGTGCCGGCCCAAACCGGGGCGATCGACCATGCGCCTCGAGGCCGAACAAGCGTGGCATGCACTTGGCGAACAGATCGCGCGCCCAGTCGCCATCCTGCGCCTGTCCGGCATTTACGGCTCCGGCCGCAATGCCTTCGTCAATCTCGAAAACGGCACCGCCAAGCGGCTGGTCAAGAAGGACCAGGTCTTCAACCGCATCCATGTGCAGGACATTGCCAGTGCGCTGTGGTTCCTCGCCGAGGGCGACTATGGCGGGGTCTTCAACGTCACCGACGACGAGCCGGCACCGCCGCAGGACGTCGTCGCCTATGCGGCCGAAAAGATGGGCGTTGCACCGCCGCCCGAAATTCCGTTCGAGACCGCCCAACTTTCGCCCATGGCGCGGTCCTTCTATGGCGAAAACAAACGTGTCGCCAACACCGCCATCAAGGCGCTCGGCTTCGCCTTCGGCATGTCCAACTATCGCAAGGCGCTGGACAGCATGTGGGCCGACGGCAGCTGGCGCGGCGAAGGCGAAAGCGACAGGCGCAGCCCGATCAGGCAGGGCTGAGCGGAAGTCGCGCAAAGAATGACCGGGGTGCGGGTGCCGAAATTTACCTCTAGGTAACCGTGGCAGCCCAAGCTGGCTGAGAGGATCGGGTTCCATGACGACAATTTTCAGCGGACTTCTTGGCAAGGCGGGGCGGCTCCTGATGGCGGCGGCAACGCTTGGCCTTGTCGGTACCGACATCCAGGCGGCCAGCGCTGCGGAGCTCGCCAAGGACCTGTTCGGCAACAAGAAGCTGCCGGCAGCGATCGCGCCCGCGTCCTACGGCTTCTACTCCAAGGGTTGTTTCTCCGGCGGCGTGGCGATCGCCACCGACGGCCCGACCTGGCAGGCGATGCGGCTGTCGCGCAACCGGCGTTGGGGCCATCCCAAGATGATCGCGCTGATCGAGAAGCTGTCGCGGGAAGCCACCCAGGACGGCTGGCCCGGCCTTCTGGTCGGCGATATCTCGCAGCCGCGCGGTGGCCCGATGCTATCAGGCCACGCCTCGCACCAGATCGGCCTCGACGCCGACATCTGGCTGACGCCGATGCCCGACCACAGGCTGTCGCCGACCGAGCGCGAGAACATGAGCGCGGTGTCGATGGTCAACGAAAAGACCCATCGTGTCATCGAGAAGCGCTGGACGCCGGCGCATACGCGCCTGCTCGAGCGCGCGGCGAGCTACCCGGAGGTCGAGCGCATCCTGGTCAATCCGGGCATCAAGAAGAAACTCTGCGACACCGTCACCGGCGACCGCTCGTGGCTGCGCAAGGTGCGCCCGTTCTGGGGCCACGACTATCATTTCCACGTCCGCATCGGCTGCCAGCCGGGTTCGCAGGGCTGCAAGGAGCAGGATGCGACGCCGCGCGGCGACGGCTGCGACAAGTCGCTGGCCTGGTGGTTCACCGAAGAGCCGTGGCGTCCGGCTACCGGCCCGGCCAAGCCTCGGGCGCGTGACATCATGACCATGGCGAGCCTGCCCAAGGCATGCCGCGCCGTGCTCGACGCACCCTCGCCGGTCAACGAGGCGGCCGTCACCTATCACGGGCCCGGCGGCAGCGCATATGCGGCAACGCCCGCCCCTGCGGCTCCGGCAGTGGCAGAGACACCAATCATCGCCCAACCCGGCGTGCCGGCCACGGCAAACGCCTTTGCGCCCCGACCTTCAGTCGACATTCCGGTGCCGCGCCCCCGGCCTGCCGGCAAATAGGCCCCGCCAACAAGCAGGTTGGGCGCGTTGGCCGCGCCGGCTGCATTCACGCACCCGGCGCTTCCAAAGCGATCGAAATCGGTCTATGGAATTTCAACCGATTTAGCTTGCCTGGATGAACCCCGAGTGACACCAGCTTTGCGTCTCGCATTGATCGCCCATGACGAAAAGAAGGACGACCTCGTCGCCTTCGCCAGCGATCATGTCGACTTCCTCATGACCTGCCATATCGTCGCCACCGGAACCACCGGTCAGCGCATCCTGGCGGCCTGCCCGAACCTCAACCTGACGCCGCTGAAAAGCGGTCCGCTCGGCGGCGACCAGCAGATCGGCGCGCTGATCAGCGAAGCCAAGATCGACCTTTTGATTTTCTTCGTTGATCCGCTGACGCCGATGCCGCATGACGTCGATGTGAAGGCATTGATGCGGCTTGCCATCGTCTACGACATTCCCATGGCGTTGAACCGGGCGACGGCCGAGATCATGCTGGAAAACCAGGAGAACGGCTGAACGCCGGCACGGGGACGAAACAGGGCATGTCACATCAGAGCGACCAGTCGCAGGCTCTCCCCTTTCCGATCCTGATCGGCGACATCGGCGGCACCAATGCGCGCTTCGCCATCGTCGAGAGCGCCGACAAGGACGCCGGCGAGCCGCGCATCGTACAGACTGCCAGCTACGCCACCATCGACGACGCCATCTTGGCCGTGCTCGACGGCTCGCCCATCCGCCCACGCTCGGCGGTGCTGGCAGTTGCCGGCCCCGTCGAGGGCGAGGAGATCGCGCTTACCAATTGCCCGTGGGTGGTGCGCCCCCGGCAGATGTTTTCGACGCTCGGCCTCGTCGACATCCTCGTGCTCAACGACTTCGAAGCCCAGGCACTGGCCGTCGTGGCGCTCGGCGACGAACATATGGAAAGGATCGGCGGCGGCGAGCCTGAACCAGGTGCCGGCCGCGTCGTGCTCGGACCCGGCACCGGCCTCGGCGTCGCTGGTCTTGTCCACGCGCTCGGGCGCTGGATTCCCATTCCCGGCGAAGGCGGGCACATGGACATTGGTCCGCGCTCCAAGCGCGACTTCGAGGTGTTCCCACATATCGAAAAGCTGGACGGCCGCATCTCGGGCGAGCAGATCCTGTGCGGCCGCGGTCTGGTCAACACCTACCGCGCCGTCGCCAGGACCGACGGCAAGGCACCTGTGCTGACCCAGCCGGCACAGGTCACCGCGGCAGCGCTCGACGGCAGCGACCCGGTGGCGGTCGAGGCGCTCGAGCTGTTCGTGACCTGCCTTGGCCGCACCGCCGGCGACCTCGCTCTGGTGTTCAAGAGCAAGGGCGGCGTCTTCCTCACCGGCGGCATCGCCCAGAAAATTGTGCCGGCGCTGAAACGGGGCAATTTCCGCGAGGCCTTCGAGGACAAGGCACCACATCGCGAGCTGATGGCCTCGATGCCGGTCTATGTCATCACCCACCCGCTGGCGGCCCTTGCCGGGCTTGCCGCCTATGCCCGCAATCCCGATCTCTTCGGCATCGAGACAGGCGATCGGCGCTGGCGGACATAGCCATCGCCGCACTGCGGCAAATGGCGGTTTCCCCTCGCGGCATCATGCTTTAAGAGGGGCGCAGTTTTCGCAAGAGCGACAGGACTGCCTGTTTGACCATCGACCCCAACCAGACGCCGAGCTCCAAGCGCAGCGAGATCGTCGGCGTCATCAAGCGCATCGTCGCCGAAAACGGCCGCGACTACATCTGGCACTACACCTTCGCGGCGATCTTCCTGCTCACCATTTCGGCCACGACAGGCTTCCTTGCCTGGATAATGCGCGACATCATCAACCTGATCTTTTATGAGCGGCGCGCCGACCTGATCCTGTTGATCACCCTGTCGACCTTCGCCGCCTTCGTCATTCGCGGCCTGTCCACCTATGGCCAGGCGGTCGTCCTAGCCAAGGTCGGCAACAACCTCATCGCCCGCTATCAGCGTCGCATCTTCGACCACCTGATGAGCCTCGGCATGGACTTCTTCTCGTCGCAGCGCTCGGCTCAGCTGATCGCCCAGGTCAACCAGAATGTCGCCGGCGTGCGCGACCTGCTCAACATCCTGATCACCTCGATTGCCCGCGATGCGGTGACACTCATCGTGCTCATCGGCGTGATGGTCTACCAGGATCCGGTTCTATCGCTGCTGGCCTTGCTGATCGGGCCCCCGCTGGTCTTTGCCGTCAACTACCTGATGCGCCGGCTGCGTCGCCTCAACCGCGATGCCATCCTCGTCGGGGCCCGTCTGTTCGGCTCGATGCAGGAAACCGTCCAGGGCATGGCCATCGTCAAGGCCTTCACCATGGAGGATCAGCTCGCCAGGCGCATGGACGGGCTGATCGGCGACGTCGAGGCACGCTCGAACAAGATCGCCCGGGTGTCGGAGCGTCTTTCGCCGATCACCGAAATTCTCGGCGGCGCGATCTTTGCCGGCATCATCGGCTACGCCGGCTACCGCTCGGCAGTCGACATGCAACCGCCTGGCAACATCATCTCGTTCATTTTTGCGTTCATCTTCGCCTATGATCCGGCACGCAAGCTCGCGCGCACCCAGGTAGGCCTCGAGAGTGCGTTGGTAAACGCCCGCATGCTCTACGAGATTCTTGACACCCAGCCGCGGCAGGAAGACGCCCCGGACGCCAAGGCGATCGCTGTCGGCAAGGGCGAAATCCGCTTCGACAACGTCTCCTTCGGCTATGGCGACGACCTCCCCGTCCTGCGCGAGCTGAGCTTCACCGCCGTCGGCGGCAAGACCACGGCGATCGTCGGCGCCTCGGGCGCCGGCAAGTCGACGCTGATCGCGCTTTTGCAGCGCTTCTACGATCTCGACGGCGGCCGCATCGTCATCGACGGCCAGGACATATCAGGCGTCACCAAGCGCTCGCTGCGCCAATCCATCGCCTATGTCTCGCAGCATCCCTACCTGTTCGAAGGCACCATCGCCGACAACATCCGCTACGGCCGCCCCGATGCCACCGACGCGGATATCCGCGACGCCGCCAGGCAGGCCTTCGCCGATGACTTCATCCTCGACCAACCTGAGGGCTACGACACGCCGGTCGGCGAAAGCGGCTCGACATTATCCGGCGGCCAGCGCCAGCGTGTCTCCATTGCGCGCGCCCTGGTACGCAATGCGCCTATCCTTTTGCTCGACGAGGCGACCTCGGCGCTCGACAACGAGTCCGAGGCGCGTGTCCAGCAAGCGCTTGCCACCGCCACGCAAGGGCGCACCACCATCGTGATTGCCCATCGCCTCTCGACGGTCATCAATGCCGATCATATCGTCGTGCTGGACGCAGGCCGGCTGATCGAGCAAGGCACCCATGCCGCGCTGATGGCCGACCCCAACGGTGTCTATGCGCGCTTCCACAATCTGCATGACGAAGCCGCACTTGGACTCGTGGACGATACCACCGAGACTGCAATGGTAGAGCGGCAGCACGCGCTGCCTCAGGGAGCCTGATATGAGCGAGATGGGTCTTGTCGTCGTCGGTGCCGCCGGGCGGATGGGTCAGGTGCTGTTGCGTACCGTGCACAGCATGGCAGGCGTGCGTGTCGTCGGTGCCATCGAACGGGCAGGCTCGCCGCATCTCGGCAAGGATGCTGGCGAACTCGCCGGCATCGGCATCATCAACGTGCCGATCTCTGACGATCCGCTGTCCGCCTTCGCCAAGGCCGACGGCGTGCTCGACTTCACCGCGCCGGCAGCGACGATCGAATTCGCCGGCTATGCCGCGCAGGCCCGCATCGCCCATGTCATTGGCACGACCGGCTGCTCGCCGGACGACGACGCCAAGATTGCCGCCGCCGCGCGCCATGCCACCATCGTCAAGTCGGGCAATATGAGCCTCGGGGTCAATCTGCTGTCGGTGCTCGTCGAGAAGGCCGCGCAGGCTCTCGGACCCGATGATTTCGACATCGAGATCGTCGAGATGCACCACCGCCACAAGGTCGACGCGCCATCGGGCACGGCACTTCTGCTCGGCGAAGCCGCCGCAGAGGGCCGCAAGATCGCACTTGCCGAGAAGAGTGTACGCGTTCGCGACGGCCACACCGGCGTGCGCGAAACCGGTACGATCGGCTTTGCTGCGTTGCGCGGCGGCTCGGTCGTCGGCGAACATTCGGTTATCCTCGCCGGCACGGGCGAGCGCATCGTCATGTCGCATCTCGCCGAGGATCGCACCATCTTTGCCCGCGGCGCCGTCAAGGCGGCGCTGTGGGCGCATGGACGCAAGCCCGGCCTCTATTCGATGCGCGACGTGCTCGGCCTCTAATCAAACTCCGCCACTACAGTCCTCACCCAAGGGAGCAAAAATGTCCGGTACTCTCGTGCTCGTCCGCCATGGCCAGAGCGAATGGAACCTCAAGAACCTGTTCACCGGCTGGCGCGATCCCGGCCTGACCGAGCAAGGCCACGCCGAGGCCAAGTCGGCCGGCGAGAAGCTCAAGGCGCGCGGGCTCAAATTCGACATCGCCTTCACCTCGGCGCTGTCGCGCGCCCAGACCACCTGCCAGCATATCCTCGACGTTCTCGGCCAGGGCGACCTCAAGACGATCCGCAACGCCGCGCTCAACGAGCGCGACTACGGCGACCTCAACGGTCTCAACAAGGACGACGCCCGCGCCAAGTGGGGCGAGGAGCAGGTCCATATCTGGCGCCGCTCCTACGACACCCCACCGCCCGGCGGCGAGAGCCTGAAGGACACCGGTGCGCGCGTGTGGCCCTACTATTTGCACGACATGCAGAAGCATGTGCTCTCCGGCGGCACCGTGCTGGTCGCAGCCCACGGCAACTCGCTGCGCGCGCTGATCATGGCGCTCGACGGTATTTCGGGGCCTGACATCGTCAAGCTCGAACTCGGAACCGGCGTGCCGATCGTCTACAAGCTCAACGCCGATTCGACCGTCGCTTCCAAAGACGTGCTGGCCTGAGTCGCGATGGCGTCGGCCGTCCAACGGGACGCGCAAAGGACGGCGCAGATTTTTGAACGTATTCGGGAGCCGTGCATACGCGGCTCCCGACCCTTCGCCGGCTTCGAAAGCCAGTCGGCCCCTGCGTCAGCCTCATCACCCGAATGCGACATTTGCGGCCTGCCGCAGCATTCCTCGGCAAAAGCAGAAAAAGCGCGTTGACACAGTCGCTTCGCCCGCTTACATCACCGCCACCAGCCCAGATGGCGGAATTGGTAGACGCGCACGGTTCAGGTCCGTGTGCCGCGAGGCGTGGAGGTTCGAGTCCTCTTCTGGGCACCAGTTTCCTGCTTCAGACAGCTCCAACTGTCTGAAGACACTCAAAAAGCCCGGTTCGCCGGGCTTTTTTGTTGTCCGCATTTTCCAGCCTTTTCTCCCGTTCTCCCCGACAATCTCCATGCATTGCCGAAGCCGGCTCCATCGCCCGAATGGTCAGCTTCCGACTGACCCATCGCAGGTGATAATATCAGGTTGAGCTAATTATTGAGCACAACCCGTCGAGGAGTCCGCCGATGCTGCGTCTGGTCCTTGCTGCTGCACTGGCTCTTGCTGCCGGCACGGCAGCCAGGGCCGAAGACAAACCACAGGCCGCCCCAACGGTTATGGAAGGCATAACCGTCGCGGAGTTCGGGGACATCATGACCAAGGCCGGCTATCAGGCCAAGGTCGGCGTCGACAGCGACAACCTGCCGGTCATCGATTCCAAAGCCTCCGGCATGAATTTCTGGGTCTATTTCTACAATTGCGAGGGCGGCGAACCGCAAAAGTGCCGGCGCGTCCAGTTCCAGAGCAGCTTCAAGACCGACAAGGCGATGCAGGACAAGGCACTCGAATGGAACAACAAGAAGGTCGCCGGCCGTGCCTCGAACGACAAGGACAACACCTATTTCGACTACCTGATCGACTGCGGCGGCGGCGTCTCGTCGACCAACCTGTCACAGAATCTCGAGCGCTTCGACACGCTGATGGCCGAGTTCACGACGTACATAGGCTGGCGCTGAACGACGCGCACAGGACTGCCAGGCAGCATGCACTGGATGCATGCATGTTGCATACTTGCATGCACGATAAGAAAACTGAGGCAAATTTGCCACGCGACATTATTACTTCTCATATATTGATAAAGTTGTCGTCTGTGCCATTGCTATCGCCCCACCAATACTAATTCAGTCAAAGAATATTTGAACCATAAAATTTTCAAGCGAAAATCCGGGGTGGCACAGTGAAATCTAGAAATTATCTTGGCGCAGCCAGCGTCATGGCTCTCCTATGCGTGTCATCGGCTGTGGTCGCGGGCGAACAGGTTTCCGACCAGCAGTCCATCGGCTACCGCATCGGCCTTGCCTTCGCCGGTATCCACAACACTCTTGGCGGGATGGGGATAGAATCATCAGGCGGCGTCAGAGTTGACGACACACGTCCAACCGTGATGTTTGATGGAACACTGGGCTACGACTTCGCGCCCAACTGGGGCATCCAGGGCGACCTGCAGGCGGCAGCGCTAGGCAAGCCCGACGTCGCCGATGGCGACAGGACCAACGCCTATGGCCATGGCGCCGTCCACCTCTACCATCGTACGGACAGCTTTCTCGTCGGCGCCCTGGGCGGCCTTGGCATTCACGACGATCGCGGCGATTCCAACCGGGAGATGAACTATTGGTTCGCCGGCGCCGAAGGCAGCTGTTGACCGGCTGGGGCTCGGTCTTCGCGCAGGCGGGCTATCTCGATTCTTACGACAGGTACGACGAAGGCACGCGGGAGGCGCCGTTCGCCCGGCTTGGCATCAACTACCTCCTCAACGACAACTGGTCGGTGAAGCTCGACGGCGCTTATGCCGGCGGCAAGAAGTGGACCGACAACCTGCCCAACCGGATCTTCGACTTCAACGTGGAGAGTGAAATCCGCCCGGAAACCTGGCCGGTCTCGTTGTTCACCCGCTACGAATTCACCCAGATTTCCTATCATGCGCTCGATAGCGACCAGTACCGCTATGGCGAGAACTTCCATACCGTCATGGTCGGGCTCAAGTTCCGCTCCGGTACGACCCTGCACGAGGCCGACCGTGCACCCGGCTCGCTCGACTTGCCATCCCTTGGCAAATGGGTCGCCTTCAACGCCAATGAGGTCGAGTAAGCCGGCACGTTTCCTCTGAACTCAAGGAGGGCGCCGCGCGGCGCCCTTTTTCCACCTGCCGATGACCTGTCAAACCAACCGACCGCGCATCTGCACCTCAACCTTGCGAGTCGGCCGAACTGCCTTCAGACTGCAACGCGGCCATCCGGCGCCTCGAATTATATGGCGGGCCGTGAGGTTTGGAGTGGCCGCATGGCCTCCCTGAGACCTTGAGGCGTCCGGAATGAAATGCTGCGTCTACACAGTGCTCGTCGGTGGCTATGAGCACCTCAACGAGCAGCCGGTCGCTTCGCGCTCCCAGCTACCCTTCATCTGCCTGACCGACGATCACGCGCTGCGCAGCGAAAGCAGGGACTGCCGCGTTGTCGAACCGCTGTTTCCGCAGGATCCGATACCAGCCAGCGCAACCTGAAAATCCGCCCGCATGTCCATTTGCCCGAACACGACTGCTCCATCTACATCGACAACTCCGTGATCCTGAAACGGCCCCCCTCCGAACGAATGCTGGAGCTGATCCGGCAATCGGCTTCCTCGTCGCACCGCATTCCTACCGGGAAACGGTACTGGATGAGTTCCTGGAGATGGCGAGAAAAGGTTCTGACGACGCCTCCCGCATTTTCGAGCAGCTCAACCACTGCACGCTGAGCTGCCCCGAAATACTGGAGGAGCGCCCATGATGGACAGGCATGATGATCCGCGACCATCGTTCGGCGCGCGTCACTTCCATACTTGAAGCCTGGGCCTTCCACGTGATGCGCTACTCGCGCCGGGATCAGCTCTCGATGAACGTGGCGTTTCGGTCGGCCAGCTTCAGCCCAACAGCATGGGCCGTGGACAACAGGGAATCCGACCTGCATCTCTGGCCACATACGGTGGGACGGAATCGCGACCTGGGTTCCCGCAATCCGGCGATCAGCCTGATGCCCGCAGCCGCCCGCGTGCGGCGCATGGAGCTGAAAGAGGCCGCATGGACCGCGCAGGAGCATGCCTATCGCGCCGAGATCGAACGGCTTAACGCGAAAGCCGAGGCGCGCAAACCGCACAACCGATTGCGCAGGCTGGGCGAAAAGCTCCTTCGGCTGCCCGACAGGCGCACTGGCAGCCGAACGCCAGAAGAAGCCGTCGCGCTGCCGGTCCGTGTCCGCGCGCCTGGCGGCGCGTGGATTCATGTCGACCCGCTGGACCGTCGCGCCCAGAAACTGATCCAGTCCGACGGCAATCTCAATCCGCCCGCCCTGTCTGCCTGGCATCTGCTGCTGCAGCAGCATGCCTGGACGCATGTCATCGATGTCGGCGCCAACTATGGCGAGATGCTCGTCAATGGCGGCCTGCCTTCCGGGGCAAGCATCATCGCGGTCGAACCCAATCCGGCGATCCGCCCCTATCTCGAACGAGGCAGGGCTGCCGGCGATCATCCTGGACGCTGCGTTGTCCGACAAGGAAGGCCAGGCCGCGCTTCACGTCGACCCAAACTGGTCAGGAACGGCTCGTCTCGCCAAGCCCGGCGACAACGGCGCCTTGCCGGTGCGGACGACCACGCTCGACCGGGTCCTTCGCAGCTTCGATGCAGGTCCTTCGATGATGCGCGTGCTGGTCAAGCTGGATGTCGAAGGAGACGAGGCAAACATCCTACGCGGTGCGCTGGCCATACTGCCAAGCCTCGGCGAATTCGCGGCGCTGGTCGAGATCCTGCACGTTGCGCCGGCCGATCTCGTCTGGCTGGTCGAGCATTTCGAGATCTCGCTGCTCGACATGCAGCCGGGCGGCGGGCTGGTGAGGCCCCCGCCACGGCAGCTCGGTGACATGCTGCGTCCGGGCGCTACCACACGCAGGATGCCGTGTTGCGACGGCGCAGGTGAAGCGCACCAGACAATTCTGTCTGGCAATTCCCCGGTCCGGAATCCCGTACCGTTCCGGCTTCGCAGACCGCCCCCCGAAAGAGGTCCCCTCTCCTGTCTCCCGCTGCTGCTATGCCTCGAGGTTGCGGTTGCGATCCTGCCAGAGTTCAAGGGACGCCAGCACCGCCACCGCGATGCCGAGGCCGATGTGCCAGCTGCGCAGAGCGCCGCCATATTCGAAGACGAACGGCTGCACCACCATCCAGACGCCGCAGAACAGCGACAGGATTTCTTCCCAGCGCCGCAGGAAGATCTGCTCCAGTCCGGACAGAACGACGATCGCAGCACCGACGAGCGCGGTGACCGCCATCATTGTCGGCATCTCGGTCACGCCGAGCCACATCGGCGAGACGATGATCGCGGCGCCGAGGATCATCGACACGATGTCCTCCCAGCGCCGATGCCGGGTGAGCCCAAGGGGCTCCATTACGTTTAGCGTTGCCATGATGAAAAATCCTCTTTGGCTACGTTCGAGTTAAGCTCGAGCGCCCGTGAGGACTATGTGCGTGCCAGTCGAACTCCTCAGCGGGCGTTCTCGCACTGGGAATATTATCTCAGATATCGGTAAGAAATTCAATGAAGCGCCGGTGTCGCAGGCTACCGCGTCCTATCCGGCCATTGTCGACCTTGGCTGGCTCAGCAATACTGGTCGTGGGGAACTCAGGCTGGAGGGAAAATGCCGCGCGTCATTGCAATCGGGCTAGACGGGATGGACCACGACCTCGTCGAGCGGATGATCGGCGAAGGACGCCTACCCAACCTCGATCGGTTGCGGCGCAACGGCATTGGCCTCAAGCTCGATCATGGCCGCGACAAGCTTTCGGGTCTCGCCTGGGAACACGTCGCCACCGGGCTCGCGCCATCCGATGGCGGCCGCTGGTCGGCGGTCCGTTACGATCCGGCCACCTATGACGTCCTTCAGGAAGAAGTCACTGCCGCTTCCTATCTGCCGGGCATCGGCCGCAAGGTGGTGGCCTTCGACTTGCCCTATTGCCGCCTGGGCGACAGTGGCGATGTCCTCGGCCTCGCCGCCTGGGGTGCGCATGATCCCGGCGTCGAGGCCCATTCCAATCCACCTGGTCTCGCTGCCGAAATTGCCGGCAGGTTCGGCCCATACCCCGCCCCGGAATGGATCTACGGCTTCTGCTGGCCTTCCGCCGCGAAAACCGAAGCGGCCGCCGCCGCCCTGATCGCTGCAGTCGAAAAGCGCCGCGAGATCGCGCAGTGGCTGCTGCGCGAGAGGCTTCCCGACTGGGATCTGGCGATCGTCGTTCCCTCCGAGGCACACTCCGGAAGCGAGCCGTTCTGGCACGGCATCGATACCGAACACCCCCTCCATCATCACGCCTCCGCAGTCCCGGCAAGGCGAGGGATGATCGGCATCTACGAAGCGCTCGACCACCTGGTCGGCGACCTCGCCGACACCTTCCCCGACGCGACGGTGCTGGCCTTTTCCATGCATGGCATGGGCATGAACGAGGGCGACGTGCCCGCGATGGCGCTGCTGCCCGAGCTGCTCTACCGACGCAGCTTCGGCAAAGCCTATATGCGCGACCTCAAGCCTGCGGCGCGCCTTGCCGACGGCACGCCGCTGCTCGGTGAGCATGAGGGTTGGGAGCCGACGCTGCGCAAGCTCGCTCCATGGCCGGACAAGCCTGGCCCCATTGCCCGCGCGCTGGTCAAGGCAGGCATAGGCAGACGGCGCGACACCGAATCGCTTCGCCGCCAGCGGGAGCCTCGCGGCATCGGCTGGATGCCCGCGACGCGCTATCGCGGCTTCTGGCCTGATATGGACGCCTTTGCCATTCCAGCCTTTTACGACGGACAGATTCGGCTGAACCTGCGCGGCCGGGAAGCATCGGGAAAGGTGGCGCCCGAACGCTATGATGCACTCCTCGACGAACTTGAATTGCTGCTGTCGCAGTGCCGCGATCCGCTGAGCGGCGACCCGGCGGTGCGCGAAACGTTCCGGGCTGGCAAGCCACCGTTCGAAATCGGGCCACATGAGGCCGATCTCTACGTCCTTTTCCGCAAGGGCCTTCTTGGCATGACGCATGAGCGACTCGGCACCGTCGGTCCGCTGCCCTGGCGCCGCACGGGTGGCCATACCGGCGACTGGGGGTTCATCTTCGGTGCCGGCCCGGGCCTCGAAGCCGGCCGCTCGGGCACCAGCAGTTCCTTTGACGTCGTGCCGACGATCCTGGACCTGTTGGGCGTATCCCCGGATCTGGCCCCCAGCGGAAAGACGCTGCTCAGAGATCCGGTCTGACACCGGCCTTTCCTGCCAGCTGCGCCGCCTTGACGAACAGCTTTAGCCATTCCCGGGGCTCCATCCTTGTCCGCGCCCGCCGATAACGGCGAAAGGCCCTACCGGCCTTGAGCCGACCCAGAAGCGACGTCGGGTGCGCGGACATCCGCTGCTGTGCGTCGGCGTGAAAATACCCCCACAGCCAGGCCTCGCTCTGCCGCTCCGGTCCGATGAGATGGTCGACGATCGCTTCGGGAACCCAGCACCCGTGGTGACCGGCGGCAATTGCGGCGCGCATCACGGCGATCTCCTCGCCGCCGGCGAACGGGCTGCCTGGCCGCCGGCCAAGCTCGGGATCGAAGCGAAAGCGGCGCTGGGCATCGGTCACCATGCCGTAGTTGGCGCCGAACGGAAGATCGGCGTCGACGTCGGCAAAGACATCGGCTGTGGCTCGCCGCCGGGCCGCATAAGCGCCCTCCACCACATCAAGCCCGGCCAGCAGCCAGGCGGGCGGCTCTCCGTCCAGGCGCGGAACGATCACGCCGCCAAAGATGCTGCATCGTGGCGATGCGGCCATGGCGGCTGCATAGGCACGCAGGAAGCCGGGCCGCACCAGGGCGTCGTCGTCGAGCCAGACGATCAGCCGTCCGCGCGCCTCATCAATGGCCCGGTTGCGGGCGTGGGACAGCCCGCCCCGCGGCTCCGCGACGACGACCATCGGCAGTCGGCCGGCGAAACACTCCGCCACCGGCACTGTGTCGTCGCTGCAGTCATTGGCCACAACCACGATTTCGAAGCTGGAGCTCGGCTTTTCGGCCGCGGCGAGTGCGGCAAGGCATCGCAAGAGCAGCGGGGCCCGGTTGCGGGTGCATATCGCAATCGTCATGCCGATTTCGGTCAATTGCCCCTCGCACCCAATACCGACCGGACCGGCCACGCCTTAGCGAGCCTATTCTTAGCGGCTCGGCGCCCAGCTGCAATTGTCTGACGTGTTGTCGTCCGGCAGTGCAACCGTTCGTTTCACCTGCCGGGGCGTCTGAGCCACAAAAACGTGACACAACCGGCCAACGCCGTCACGATCCCGATCCAGAACCATTCTGTACGCCCTGTCATGAAGCTGCCGCCGAGCAGGCCGGCGCCTTGCAGAATCCAGACGATGCCTATGACGACCGCGAGTCCCGCCACGATGGTTGGCAATAACTTCATTTCGACACAGCCTCCCTGTTGATTATCTTCACAACGCTCGCTTGATTCTTGATATTTCTTTCCTTCTGAAAGTATCATCAAGAAGTTTTTGGCCAGCGGCGAATCCAGTGATTCAGCGATGAACTCGTCGCCCACTCCGCAATTATGAAGATATTCCTTCCTTGCGTCCCGAACGGGCCTGACAAACTGTTACCTTGAGACTCCAAACGTGTGCGCTCGCCTCGGAACTGCCCGATGCTTGCCGCATTCGCTGCCACATTTCGGGTGAAACCGCTCCGTGTGTTTATCAACAGAGCGTTAACCAGAAGATGAAGAACCGCGCCAAGCCCGCGATCGCGGCGGCCACCCTCGCCGCCGGCATGATGATAGCCCTCACCGGCACCGCTTCCGCCCAGTGCGGCAAGGCGTCCTGGTATGCACTGACCTCGAAGACCGCTTCGGGCGAACGCATGAACCCATCGGCCATGACTGCGGCGCACCGCTCGCTTCCTTTCGGCACCAAAATCCGCGTCACCAACCAGAAGAACGGCAAGAGCGTCGTCGTCCGCATCAACGATCGCGGCCCATTCATCAAGGGCCGCGTGCTCGACCTGTCCAAGGGCGCAGCCCAGCAGATCGGCTTCGTCAGGTCGGGACATACGTCCGTCTGCATGCAGCGCACCTGACGGTTGCGCTGCCAAAGACGCGGCGCGCCTCTAACCGATGCGCCGCGCCGCCGTCTCGGCCATCGCCTCGGCGAGGCTGAGCTGCCACTCCGTCCGGCAATAGGCGCGGAAATCGAAGCAGGGCAGGCCCGGGCAGACCTCGAATTCGATGAGGTGCACGGTGTCGTCGGCCTCGACGCGGAAGTCGAGCGAGAAGACATCGCGCAGGCCGAGGCCCGCCACCAGCCTTGCGGCGATCCGCCGGATGCGCTCGGCCGCGCGCGGCTGCAGCGACGCCACCTGCACCAGTTCCGGCTCGACATACTTCCCCGCTTCCCTGGCTGCCGCGCCGGTGTCGCCATAGAGCGCCATACTGTCGGCCATGGTCTGGAAATCGCCACCTGAATCGACAAAAACGATGCCGAGCGCCTCGGGCCCAACTTCAGGATCGACCGCCAGGAAGCTCGCCCGCACATTGCGGCCCGCGACATAGGGCTGGACGATGACGTCGTCGCGGTAGGCGTCGAACACCCTGCGCCCGAGCGCCAACGCCTCCGTGACGTTGGCGATACGCGAATCCGCCCAGATGCCGATCTTGGCGCCGAGCCGGTTCGGTTTGACAAAATAGCCCGACGAAGACGCCAGCGGTTCGACCAGCCATTCGCCGCCGCGCACAAGGCCCGCCGCCGGCACCGGCAGGCCGAGAGCCGATAGCACGGAACCGGCACGAAACTTGTCCTGGCACAGCGCAAACAGGCTGTCGTCGGCGCCGATGGTCCGCAAGCCGTTCAGCCGGGCAAGTGCCGGTGCGGCACCGCCACGGAAAAAAGCGATGCCGTCGGTCAGCGTCCACACCAGGCTGGCGCCACGGTCAACTGATGCCAGCACCGCCGCTGCATCGTCCAGTTCGACGGCGCGAAAATCGAGGCCACGCCTGGCGCATGCTTCATCTAGGGCGCTGAACTCCGGCGCCATGTCGGTCGACTGCGCCAGATAGGACGAGATCTCCATCGCCGCCTGGGCCGAGAAGCCGTCATCGAGCAATCGCTCCGAACACGCACGCTCCGGCTCATGGACGAGAAAAAGCGTCGGTTTTTGTCCGGCCATCGGCACTGTTCCTGCATGCGGGCGGCGCGGAAGCACTTCGCCGGTGCACGACAATGGCATCCCCGTCGTCTCAGGCTTGCCGGAAAACCGACCTGTTGCCATCGTCCGGGCGACAAGGCCCGCCAGTTGAAGGACTGCAGAGCGGGCGCTTGCCGCGCCTCAGATCAGTACGTTCGGCTCATGCCGACCATTGACCTGGATGTCGAGCAGGAAGGTCTTGCCGGCATGCGGATCCGCCCGGCGCGCTTTGGCGCTCATGCCTTCGGCCGCCGAGGTCACCACCATCCGGTCGGCGGCGTGCCCGACGAAGGCCGGGCACGAGGTCTGCACCGCCGGCACTGGCACGCTGCGCACCAGCTTGCCGTCGGGCGCATAGGCGTCGACGCGGCCGCCGCCCCAGCTGGCGTTCCACAGCACCCCGTCGCGGTCGACGACCGAGCCGTCGATGCCGCCCCTGTCGCCGCGCCGATCAACGAACAGCTTCGGCTCGCCGAGCGGCAGACCGGTGTCGGCATCGCAGTCGAGGCGGTAGAGCAGGTTGACCGCCGTGTCGGTGTAGTAGGCGGTCTTGCCGTCCGGGCTGAAGCAGATCGAATTGGGAATGCTGATCGCCGGAAAAAGCAGCCTGAGCTCGCCACGGAAGAACCAGTAGATGGCGCCGGCACCGGCCTCGGCATTCTTGCCCATGGTGCCGAACCACAGCGCGCCGCACGGATGCACACGCGCGTCGTTCGAGCGCGTGCCGGCATTGGCGGCTTCGACCGACATATGCAGCTTGAGCTTGCCGGTCGTAGCATCGCGGACATGCAACCCGGTTTCGGTGAGCAGCAGCTGGCGCTCGCCGTCGATCGTGGCGATCGCGCTCGCCATCTCGTCCAGTTGGTGGATGCGCGTCTGCCCGCCGGACAGCTTCTTCTCCAGCATCCGGCTCGCCAGTATGTCGAACCAGTAGAGCGTGTCGGTGGCGGGATCGTAGGTCGGGCCCTCGCCGAGCTCGCAGGCCTCGTCGGACAGGATGCTGGCCGCCATGTCAGGCACCCTTGCCGATGGCGTCCCAGCCGGCCACTGCCGCCCGGGCGCGCTCGCCGACGTCGGCAGCACTCATGCCCGGCTTGTAGAGGCTGGAGCCAAGGCCGAACAGTTGCACACCGACCTTGGCGTAGGCGGCGAAATCGACCTCAGACACCCCGCCGACAACGCCGACCTGCGTCTCCTTGGGCAGAACGGCCCGGATCGCCGAAATGCCGCCCGGCCCGAGCACGCTCGCCGGGAAAAACTTCAGTGCCGAAGCGCCCAGCCGCAGTGCCAGAAACGCGTCGGTCGGCGTCATCACGCCGGGCATCGTCACCATTTTGTGCGCACCCGCGCGGCCCATCACCTCGGCATCGATGTTGGGGCTAACCAGCAGCAGCCCGCCGGCATCGTGAAGCCGATCGACATCCTTGGCCCACACCACGGTGCCGCCGCCAACCAGTGCCGCAGGCAGCGCCCTGGCCAGGATCTCGATCGAGCGGAACGGATCGGGCGAATTGAGCGGCACCTCGATCGCCTCGATACCGGCATCGAACACCGCCTGGCCAACGCCAAGCGCCTCCTCCGGTTTCAGTCCGCGCAGGATGGCAACCAGCCCGCGACCAAGCTCGGGGAACGGTGCAGTCACGCTCATTCAGCCACTCCTTCAGCCAGCATCCCATTGCGCCGGGCAGCGGCCACCAGGCCGGCCAGCACCGCTTCATCGGCATCGGCGATCGTCACCGCAATGCCGGCGAGGCGCATCGCCTCGGCGTACAGCCCGCCCAGCGCGCCTGAGACGACAAGCACGACAGGCGTTTCGCGCCGGCCGAAGCGCCTGACCGCCGAGGCAACCTCGGCGCCGATCAGCAGGCCCGAAAGTGCCGCTGCCGCATCCTCCTGGCCGAGTCCGGAGAGCAGGCCGGCGGCGCGGATGCCGAACAATCTCGCGCCGATGTCGCCGTCGGACAGCGCTTCCCCGCACCAGTCGCGGAAGACCTTGCTGTCCGGCGACACCTTTGCCGGCTTGTCGCCGATCGAGTGGCGCAGGATCGAATGCTGAGCCAGCACCGAGAACATCTCGCCGGTCGGCCAGGTGCCGAAACCCTGGATGGCGCCGCCCGCGGCGGTCACCCATTTGCAATGCGTGCCGGGCATGCAGACGAGATGGCTGCCCGCTCCGATCAGGGCGGCAATGCCGGCGAGCTGGGTCTCCTCGCCGCGCATGACATCGGGCGCCCGCGGGTCGCGCTGGGCCAGTCCTGGCACGATGCGGACGTCGCGGCCGGCACCCGACACGGGCACGGCGGCGCCCAGAATGTCGCCCAGCGACGACGGCACGTCGACATAAGGCGCCTCGACCCAGCCCTGGCGCGCACCTGCCATGCCGCAGACGATCGCCGGCAGGTCCTTCACCGCGCCCATGTCCTGCAGCTGCCTGTCGAGAACCGTGGCAAAACCCTTGTGCTGCGCCGTGAGCAAGCCCTCGTCGCTGCGCCGTTCGTCCAGCACCGCGCCCTTGGCGTCGAGCAGCCAGACACGCAGCCTGGTCGTGCCCCAGTCAACGGCCGCTATCGTAGGGGTAGCACTCACAAGATACCTCCATCGACGATCAGCGTCTGTGCCGTCAGCATTTTCGACGCGTCCGAAGCCAGGAAAAGCACCGGCCCGACCATGTCTTCCGGCAGCATCATCCGCTTGATGCACTGGCGCGAGATATGCGCCTTGAGCGACTTCTCGCTGACCCACAATTCGCGCTGCCGCTCGGTGATCACCCAGCCCGGCGCCACCGCATTGACCCTGATGTTGTCGGGGCCGTAGCGCCCGGCAAGCCCCTTGGTCAGGCCAACGATCGCAGCCTTTGCCGCCGTGTAGGCCGGCATGGCGCCGATGTTGAGCATATAGGAGGTCGAGCTGAAATTGATGATCGAGCCGCCGCCGGCCTTGACCATGCCCGGCGCCACCGCCTGGATGGTGAAGAAATGCGGCCTGATGTTCACCGCCTGGTTCTCGTCCCAGCTCTCGGGAGTGACATCTGATACCTCGTGGCGCAGATCGTTGGCAGCGTTGTTGACCAGAACCGTCACCGGGCCATGCTCTTCCTCGGCCCGGCCGACGGCCCGGCGCAGCTCCGAGATGTCGCGAAGGTCGGCGCGCAGATAGAGCGGCCGGTTGCCGGTCGCCTGCTCGATCTCGTCACACAGCTCCTGGCTCGGCTTCAGCGCAATGTCGATGAAGGCGACCTTCGCGCCCTGCCGGGCAAACGCCTCGGTCAGCGACGCACCGATGCCGGTGCCGCCACCAGTGATCAGCACCGACTGGCCCTCGAGATCAGGAAAACGTGCCGATGGCATCATGATCTTTCCCCTCGCCTCGCCCACTTCCCCCAAAGCCGGACATGCCCACCGTCATAGAGCAAGATCGCAAGAAGTGGGAACCGGTTTTCGGAGAAGATCGTGCTCGCTCACGGAAAATTCGGAGCATCCTGCCGGAGCCTCGAACGGGAACAGTCTATCACGCCATGCTCCCGGACCGGCGCCCCGACCTTGTGTTCGCGACGGGTGCAGCACAGCCACCGCGCGACGCGAGAAGTGATGTCAGGACATGGCGGTCAGACCGCCCGGGCGAAGCTCCCGCCGCGATGGGCTTCGCGCAGATAGCCGAGCGTGGCGGCGGCGTCGGCCGGACGGCCGAACAGATAACCCTGCCCGCCGGCACAGCCGAACTGCGTCAGCCGTTCCGCCTGCGCCTCCATCTCGATGCCTTCGGCGACGACATCCATGCCGAGGCCTTCGCACATCGCCAGGATGGCGCGGATGATGTGTTCGGACGGCCGGTCTTCGAGGATCGAGGCAACAAAGGCGCGATCGATCTTGAGCTTGTCGAAGCGGAATTCGCGCAGGCGCCCGAGCGACGATTGGCCGGTGCCGAAATCGTCGAGCGAGACACGGATGCCGACCCGCCTGAGATCCTCGACGATCTTTTCGGCCGAGGCGGGATCGGTCATCAGGCCGGTTTCGGTGATCTCGATCTCGAGGCGGCGCGGGTCGAAGCCGGTGCGCTCGAGGATCGACAGAATGTGCAGGCCGGTGTTCTGGTCGACCAGCTGCGACGGCGACAGATTGAATGACAGGAACATTTCCTTCGGCCAGCTGCGCGCCGCTTCCGCCGCCTTGCGCAGCACCAGCTGCGACAGCGGGCCGATGATGCCGCGCTCCTCGGCGATCGGAATGAAGACTGCCGGCGAAACGAAGCCGAGGTCGCGGTCGGTCCAGCGTGCCAGCGCCTCGAAACCGATGGTGCGGCGGCTGTTGAGATCGACGATCGGCTGGAAATGCGGCGCGACATCGCCGGCGGCAACCGCACGGCGCAGCGCCTGCTCGATTCGGGTGACGCGCTTGGCCGCCTCCTCCATCTCGCGGGTGTAGACGACGACGCGGCCGCGACCCGAGCGCTTGGCGTGGTAAAGTGCTGTCTCGGCCTTGCGCACCAGCGTCTCGGTGGTGTCGTCGCTCGAATGGAACAGCGAGCAGCCGACCGACGCCGACAAGCGCGCCGTGCGCTCGCCGACATCGTAAGGTGCCGACAGGATTTCGATCAGCATGCGCGCTTTCTCGGCCGCCGCATCCTCTGAGAACACCAGCGGGTAGAGGAAGGCGAACTCGTCGGCGCCGATACGCGCCACCGCCGAATAGCCATCGCAGGCGGCGCGCAGCCGCATCGCCACCTGGATCAGGATGTCGTCGCCGGCGCGGTGTCCGAACAGGTCGTTGATCGGCTTGAAGCCGTCGAGATCGAGGATGCCGACGGTGAACGGCGCGGGGTCCTCGGCGCGGTCGCCGATCAGCCTTTCGACCTTGTCGAAGAAACGACGCTGGTTGCCCAGCCCGGTCAAGGCATCGGTGAAGGCCAGATCCGCCGTTTCCCTGTCCGAATGGCTGACGCCGATAGGCATGCTTTGTCTCTGTTCTGCTAATATTTGCAACTGTTGCAGCACAGTGCCAGCAAAGCGTTTAGGAATTGTATTCAATCAGCTTGCCGTCCGGATTTCGACACGGCGTCGAAACCGGTTTCAGCGATGGCAATCCGGCGCTGCCAAAATGCTGGATCCAGGCGCCAGTCAGCCATCAAATTGACGCGCAAGCTAAGCGCCTTGCCCGGCCACGTCGCGCTTGCGGCCACACAATTGGCTCATCAACCGGAGCGCGATCGCGGCAAGGATCAGTGCCATGTAAGGCCAGTACATTCCCGGGTTCAGCACCGCCCGGCGCCCGAAATTGACGACAAAGAAGACAGCCAAGAACCAGGCGCCACCGCCGTGGATGATGCGCCAGGCTTTCGGCCCGATCGCGGCAGCCGTCCGGTCGAACGACGTTGCCGCCATCAGGATGATGGCGAGATAGCCGGCGCCGCCGGCGATGAAGGCGGCGGGCGCCGTGAGCTCGTCGAACAGCACCGGATCGAGCTGCGACAGTGCGATGATGGCGACGGCATGGACGCCGTGCGAAAAGGCGAAGGCCAGGCCGAAATGGCGGCGGTTCGCCCTGATCCAGCGCGACATGGCCGATGGCCAGAGCCAAGCCAGGCTCGAGGCGGTGAATGCGAGCACGAACAGCATGAGTGAGGTGCGTGCGGTGAGCCTGATCACCACGCGCGCGCCGTCGACCGGATCGCCTGCCAGGCCGGCAGCAGCGCCGCACGCCGCCAACACGACCAAGCCAAGCCAGGCTGTCAGCCGCCAGCCGCTGGGCGGCGATCTCGAAGTGCTTTCGGGCCAGACCCGCATGACTTTTCCTCCTATGTAATCACTGCTTACATTCGGTTGCAAAGAACTGTCAAGTCGATGTTTACGCCGCTTACATTTCGGCCCGCCGACCGCTACTAGAAGGCATGACCAACTCTTCCCGCGCGGCGTATCATCACGGCAACCTCGTCGAGGAGCTCATCGCCGCCACCATCGGGATGATCGAGGAGAAGGGCGTCGACGCCGTTTCGGTGCGCGAAGCCGCAAAGCGCGCCGGCGTTTCGCCTGCGGCCCCCTTCCGCCATTTCGCCAACAAGACAGCTTTGATGACGGCGGTGGCCGAGCAGGCGATGGGCCGCTTGACCTTGTCGGTCCAGCAGGAGCTGTCGGCGACCGGCGACGCCGACCCGGTCGAGGGCCTGCGCGCCATCGCGCGGGGCTATCTCGCCTGGGCGCTCGCCAATCCGACGCATTTCGACGTTATCGCCTCGCGCACGTTGATCGACTTCCACGGCTCGCCGAAACTGACCGGCGAAACCGAGGCGATCCGCCTGGTCATGCTCGACCTGATCGCCCGCGGACAAGCGTCTGGCCGAATATCTGCAGCCCTTGCCCCCGACGCGTTGATGCTGTCGGCGCGCGCCTTCATCTATGGCCTGTGCCGGATGTGGATCGACGGCCACTTTGCCGAATGGCATGTCGAAAAGCCGGCCGGGCAGGCCATGGCCGAAGCGGTCGAGCTGTTCATCGACATGATCGGCGGGCGCCATGCGACGAACCTCTCCGGGACCTAGCATCGGCCAGCCGATGCATCGGGTGAACTTGTTCGCACCCGCCGCCATTGCATAAGGACGGCAAATTGCTACATCCTCGTCACCGCAGAGCGCGACCGGAGCCCGGCCCGCGCGACAAGATTACCGAAAGCCGCGCCGGAGACGTCCATGCCGCTCAAGATCGCCGTCCAGATGGACCACATCTTCACCGTCAACATCGCCGGCGACACGTCGTTCGCGCTGTCGCTGGAGGCCCAGCGACGCGGCCACGAACTCTACCACTACACGCCCGACCGGCTGTCGATGCGCGATGGCAAGGTCTTTGCCCGGATCGAGAAGCTCGAGGTCCGCGACGTCAAGGGTGACCACTTCACCCTCGGCGAGCCCGTCCGCACCGACCTGTCGGAGATGGACGTGATCCTTTTGCGCCAGGATCCGCCCTTCGACATGAACTACATCACCACCACCCACATGCTCGAGCGCATCCACCCCAAGACGCTTGTCGTCAACGACCCGGCATGGGTGCGCAACAGCCCGGAAAAGATCTTCGTCACCGAATTCGCCGACTTGATGCCGGAGACGCTGATCACCAAGGATCCGCAGGAAGTGGCCGCCTTCCGCAAGGAGTTCGGCGACATCATCGTCAAGCCGCTCTACGGCAATGGCGGCGCCGGTATCTTCCACCTGCACGAGGCCGACCGCAATCTGTCGTCTCTGCTCGAGATGTTCGGCCAGCTGTTCCGCGAACCCTACATCGTCCAGCGCTACCTCAAGGACGTGCGCAAGGGTGACAAGCGCATCATCCTGATCGACGGCGAACCCGCCGGCGCCATCAACCGCGTGCCGGCCGAGCATGATGCCCGCTCCAACATGCATGCCGGCGGGCGGGCCGAGAAGACCGAACTCACCGAGCGCGAGCGCGAAATCTGCGCCCGCATCGGCCCGTCGCTGCGGGAACGCGGTTTCATCCTCGTCGGCATCGACGTCATCGGCGACTACATGACCGAGATCAACGTGACCTCGCCGACCGGCATCCGCGAGGTCAAGAAGTTCGGCGGCGCCGACATCGCCGCGCTGTTCTGGGACGCGGTGGAGAAGAAGCGGGCGAAATAGCCCCTTTCGCCTGCGGCGACATCACGACCCACGTCGATGAAGTTGACCAGCATGGAGGCAAGACAATGGAACTGAAGCGCGGTCGTTTGATCGACCATCTGCATTTCCGCACCCGCGACCTCGCGGCAAGCAAGCGGTTCTATACGGCCGTGCTTGGCGTCCTGGGGATTCCGATCATCGATGGCGGCGCGCATTTCTACGCCGACGAGCTGTGGGTCGACGCCGGCGAGCAGTCCAGCCGCGTGCATGTTGCGTTTCAGGCTACCGACCGCAGTGTCGTCGACCGGTTCCACGCCGCAGGTCTTGCTGCGGGCGGCAAAGACAATGGCGCGCCCGGCGAGCGCGCCTATCATCCCGGCTACTACGCAGCCTTCCTGTTCGATCCCGATGGCAACAACATCGAAGCCGTGTTTCACGGCCCCGCCAACCGCTCGGTCGACGCGGTTACGATCACCTGGGCTCCATAACAAGGACAGCGTGATCCCGTCGGTGCCGCCGGCGGAGATGGCTGCAACTCCGGCTTCAAGCGCCGCGCCCCTGACAAGGGGACGCGGCAAAAGGCGGCCTGCAAGGCCCCCTGGAGTCACAGACTTACCCCACCTGCAACCACCTCAGGCCGCACAGCGTCGCAATTGCCATGACCGCGCAATAGGCGGCGAGCGGCCAGGCTGTGTCGCCGCCGAGCATGAGCACCGCCAGCGTGCCCATAAGGCCGACGATCAGGCTCTGAACGCAGAAATAGAGCGCCACCGCGGTGCCTGCGGCATCGCCGAACGCTTCGAGCGCGCCATTCGCCGTCACCGCGCCGGCAAAGACGATACCGATGGCGATCACCCACATCGGCATGATGAAGGTCGCGAAGGAGGGTTGGCCGAAAAGCTGGCCAAGACAGAGCAGCACTGCGCCTGCGAGCAGCATCGCCATGCCGCGCTTCAGGCTGCCGGGTATCCCCCAACGCGCCACGAACAGTTTGGCGAAGCGCGTGGTGACGATCATGGCCACCGCCGCGGTGGCAAAGGCAAGGCTGAAGCCGAGCTGCGAATAGCCGGCGCGATCGATGAGCACGCGTGGCGCCGTCGAAAAGAAGACGAAGAACGCCCCCATCGCGGCGCTGAAGCCGAGCGTATAGACGAGGAAGGCCGGGCTCTTGAGGATCGCCCGGAAGGCGGGGCGCGACTGGGTCGTTTCGGGCCGGGTCTCGTGCCAACGCAGAAGCGCATTGACCATGGCCAACACGGCGAGCAAGCCGAGCGTGGCGAAGATCGCCCGCCAGCCCAGGCCATGAGCAATAAGCGCGCCGGCGATCGGGCCGAACGCCGGCACGCAGGCCAGCATGGCGCTGAACAGGCTGTAGATAACAGCACCTTCCGGCCGCTCGGCATAGGCGTCGCGTACCGTGGCGAAGGTGGCGACGAGTGCCGCGGAGGCGCCCAGAGCCTGGACGACGCGCAGGGCGACGAACAGCGGCGCCGAGCTGGTGACGGCAAGCAGGAACGAGGCGGCAGCAAACAGCAGCACGCCGCCGAGCAGCACCGAGCGGCGGCCGATCCTGTCGGAGATCGGGCCGAAGATCACCTGCCCGAGGCCGAGCACGATCATGTAGAGGCTCAGCGTCAGCTGGACGACGTCGGGCGTGGTGGCGAGGATTGCCGGCATCTCCGGCACCACAGGCAGGTAGATGTCCATGGCCAGCGAGGCCAGGATGTCGAAGGGCGCCATCAAAAGCAGCGCCGCGGGCAGGGAATGGCTCCACGTGGGAGAGTTTCGATTGGGCATGACTTTTCATCCGCACAAATGAATTTCATCTGGCGGCGATCTGCCACTTCGCTTGTCGATTACATCGGCTGGATGTCAGGAAACGATTTCCAGCAACCGCGCCGGACCGATCAGTGATCAGGAAATGAGGGGGCAGGGCGCCGCAACAACGTCTTGGTGTTGTTGCGGCCTACCTGTCTGCGGACTTGGCTGTACCCATGTTCGTCTCGCGGAGAAGCGCGGTGGCGTCTTGATTGGCTCGCGGCTTCCTAGCAGCCCGCCTGGCCCAGAACAACCCCGGGCCTCGGAAGGACGCGGCTCGGGCGGCCCCGCCGAAAAACCAGCTCGCCAGCAAAAAGCGCAGTCGCGCCTCAGGCGGCGCGCGGATTTCTCACTGCGGCGGCCTCGGTCGCCTTGAAGATCCGGAAGGTGTTGCGACCCGCTGATTTGGCGGCATAGAGCGCGGTATCGGCTCGCACCAGCAGATCCGAGGGGCTGCGCACTTCATGAATCGCGATGCCGATCGAGGCGCCGAGCTTCAGGGCCCGGCCGCCGTGGTCGACCGGTCTGCCCAGCCTGTCGATGATCTGGCGCGCCAGTTCCGAGATCGCCGCAAGGTCCAACTCCGGCCCCACCAGCACGGCGAACTCGTCGCCGCCGATGCGCGAGACGAGCTCGACGCCGGCGCAGGCGTTTTGCAGACGCCGGGCCACTTCCTTCAGGCACTCGTCGCCGGCGACATGGCCAAAGGTGTCGTTGATCTGCTTGAAGCCGTCGAGGTCGACCAGCAGCAGCGCTCCGAGCGGAGGCCGATCGTCGGCATCGGCCGTCAGCTCCGCCAACTTGGTCTGGAACCGGCTGCGGTTGGCGAGCCCGGTCATGACGTCATATTCGGCGAGATAGCGGGTCTGGTCGGCCAGAATCTTCTCTTCGGTGATGTCCTGCTTCATGCCGAAGATACGCACGGCAACGCCATCCTCGCATTCGACGCTGGCAGTGATGCGGATCCAGCGGCGATTGCCCTTCGCAGTCACGATCTCGGCGTCGAGGCCGAAGCCGGTGCGCTCCGCAATGCCCTTGCTGCGCTTGGCATGCAGCTCGATGGCGGAAGCCTCGGTGTAGCATTTGACGATGTCCTCACGGACGAGCGGTGCTCCACGCGGCAGGTCGAACAGATCATAGACCACGTCGGTCCAGTGCAGCGCCTGGTCGGCGAGGTTGCATTGCCAGACGCCGATGCGGGCAGCGGCCGAGGAGCGGTCGAAAATCTTCTGGCTGTGCGCCAGCGAGGCCGCTTGTTCGCGGATCAGCGCCGTCTGCGCCTCAAGCCTTGCCTCGAGCCCCGCGATGATGGCGTCGCTCTGCCTGAGAACGGCCCGCCGCCGTATGTGCCGCGATGACGGACTGCGCATGTGGATAGCCCCTGTTTCGGGCAGAGCTTCGCGCGGCGGCGCTTAATATTCCCTCTCTCTAATGCCGCAAGGGCAGATTGCTGCGCACCAGGGTTAACGTATCCCGAACGCACCATGCCGACGTGCATGTTCTTGAATTGTTCTTGCGCACCTTTGCAATCTATGCTTGTCTTTGGCTGAGGCTTACGCAGGCGAGGGGCCGCCTGCCGGAAGCAACGTGCATGAATTCGCCACAGCGCATCCGTGCGGCCCCAAGGAGCGCGGTGCTATAGGGAGGGCAGCATGGTTTCGCGCGTGCGCACTGTCGCGTTCCAGGGCATCGAGGCGGTTCCCGTCGACGTGCAGGTGATGGTCGCGCCCGGCAAGGTCGGCATGCAGATCGTCGGCCTGCCCGACAAGGCGGTGGCCGAAAGCCGCGAGCGGGTGCAGGCGGCGTTGCACGCGTCCGGCCTGTCGATGCCTGCCAAGAAAGTCACCATTAACCTTGCCCCGGCCGACCTGCCCAAGGAAGGCAGCCATTACGACCTGCCGATTGCGCTCGGGCTGATGGCAGCACTCGGCGCCCTGCCGGGCGATGCTCTCGCCGCCTATGTCGTGCTCGGCGAGCTGTCGCTGGACGGCACCATTTCGGCGGTCGCAGGTGCGTTGCCGGCGGCAATCGGCGCCAATGCCGAGGGCAAGGGGCTGATCTGTCCCGCCGCCAGCGGACCGGAAGCCGCCTGGGCCGGTGCCGACATCGACATTCTGGCGCCGCGCAGCCTGATTGCCATCGCCAACCATTTTCGCGGCACCCAGGTACTTTCCCGACCCGAACCCGGCATTCGTGCTGCGGCGCGCGACCTGCCCGACCTCGCCGACATCAAGGGCCAGGAAAGCGCCAAGCGAGCGCTCGAGGTCGCCGCCGCTGGCGGCCACAACCTCTTGATGGTCGGCCCGCCTGGCGCCGGCAAGTCGATGCTGGCGGCGCGGCTGCCCTCGATCCTGCCGCCTTTGTCGCCCAAGGAACTTCTCGAAGTGTCGATGATCGCCTCGATCGCCGGCGAACTCGCGGAAGGCAAGCTCACCGACCGGCGCCCGTTCCGGGCACCGCATCATTCCGCCTCGATGGCGGCAATGGTCGGCGGCGGCTTGAAGGCGCGACCGGGCGAAGTATCGCTCGCCCATCACGGCGTGCTGTTCCTCGACGAGCTCCCCGAATTCACACCACAGGTGCTCGATTCTTTACGCCAACCGCTCGAAACGGGCGAATGCATGATCGCCCGCGCCAATCACCGCATCACCTATCCGGCGCGCATCCAGCTGGTCGCGGCGATGAACCCGTGCCGCTGCGGCATGGCCGGCGAACCCGGCTATCGCTGCCTGCGCGGCACGCGCTGCCAGTCCGACTATCAGGCACGTATCTCCGGGCCGCTGCTCGACCGCATCGACCTGCGCATCGAGGTGCCCGCGGTCTCGGCCTCCGACCTCATCCGCGGCAGCCGCTCGGAAGCCAGCGCCGATGTCGCCTTGCGTGTCGCCCGGGCGCGGACGATCCAGCGCGAGCGCCTCGAACGCCATGGGGTCACAGGTGCCACCACCAATGCGCAGTGCGCCGCAGGCCTGATCGAAGACATCGCCGCGCCCGATGCCGCTGGGCTTTCGCTGTTGCGCGACGCCAGCGAAAAGCTCGGCTTTTCCGCCCGCGCCTATCACCGTGTGCTCAAGGTGGCACGCACGCTGGCGGATCTCGATGGCAGCGAGACTGTCGGCCGCATTCACCTCGCCGAGGCGATTTCATATCGCATGAGCGCCGAGCGCATGGCGCAGGCAGCGTAGGAAGAGGAGGGGCGCCGCAAGCGCAGTTCAGGCTGTCGCAAGGGAGGTGAAGGCAGTAGACGAGCCCAATGAAAGCGAACAGCGGACATGCAGCGTCCGCGGCGCTGGCGGAACTCAACCTCACCGCTCGGTAAGTCTAACGGGACGGTGGCATATGGCCGCCGTTTTGCCTCGCCAGAGGACGCGGCCAGGACCACTTGGCCACAAGCCGCCCTGCGAAACACGAAGGAACAGCGGTTACCGTATCCGCAAGAGACGCTACTTGACCGAGCCGACCAGCATCGGCTGGCCTTCGCGGATCGTCACCCAGCGGCCGGTGTTCTCGCTCGACTGGCGCTTGAGGTAGCTGTAGCCGGTCTCGTCCCACTGGCGCACGGCATCGGTCAGATTGTCGAGGATGAAGTCGCCCTTGGAGGTGCGCACGGTCAGCACCGCATGACCCTCGCCATCGGGCTTGCGCACCACCGTGATCAGCAGGTTGGACAGCTTCAGACCTTCGCGGTTCAAGGTCCGGCGCTTTTCCAGCACATAGTCCTCGCAGTCGCCTTCACTATTGTCGGGGTAGGTCCAGACCTCGTCGCGGCCATAGATGTCGATATCGTTCATTGGTTTGACGGCGGCGTTGACCGACACGTTGACGGCGACGATCTTGCGCCACATCGCGCCTGTCATCTGCTCGGGCCCGGTGTCGCGCGACCGGATCGAGCACTCGGCCGGATTGAGGCGGCAGAAATCGTAATGGCCGATCGGCTGCGACGTCAGCCCACCCGTAGTCATCGGCTGGGACGCAGCAAAGGCTGCGCCAGCGGACAAAACCACGCCCGTCATCAGCCCGAAAAACACACCGGCACGCCCCGCCGCGCACCGTACGCCTGCTGCGGAAATCATCTGCCCCGCTCGCCCCATTTACATCGTTAATAAAACGTTAAGAGCGAGGGGCAGGCGGAGTCAATCAAAGCTCGCTGCAGATTGCAGACATGGTTACCGCAGCGGCGGCCAAGCGATAATTGTGCAACAGACGCACGGCACGGCGGCCGGACAACCGGAGCCGGCTTTCGCCAGCCGCGCTGCACGAATTCAACGAGTTAGGGTGCCCTGTACCCGAAAAGGCGCACAGAACGCAGAAAGGCCCGGCGTTTGCACCGGGCCTTGCCTGTGGAAAAGATGAACCTGGCTGGGCGGCGGCCGTCAGGCCTTGCGCACCAGCCGAGGCTTGGCCGCCTTGCGTGCGGATGCGCCATAGCTTGCCATGAAGTCGACGATGCGGGGCACGATCTCGGCGCGGAAGCGTGAGCCGTTGAAGACGCCGTAATGGCCGACAGCCGGCTGCATGTAATGCGCCTTCATGTCCTGGGGAACGTTGACGCACAGATCATGCGCTGCCTGCGTCTGGCCGAGGCCCGAAATGTCGTCGTTCTCGCCTTCGACGGTGAACAGCGCGACGTTGCGGATTGCCGAGGTGTCGACGGGCTGGCCGCGATGGGTCATCTCGCCCTTGGGCAAAGCGTGGCGCACGAACACAGTGTCGACCGTCTGCAGGTAGAATTCGGCGGTCAGGTCCATCACCGCCAGATATTCGTCATAGAAGTCGCGGTGCTTCTCCGCCCCGTCGCCATCGTTCTTCACCAGGTGCATGAAGAAGTCCTTGTGGGCGATGATGTGGCGGTCGAGGTTCATGGTCATGAAGCCCGACAACTGCAGGAAGCCCGGATAGACCTCGCGGGCAAAGCCGGGCGCCGGCCACGGCACCTGCATGATGACGTTGTCGCGGAACCAGTCGATGCTCTTCTTCTCGGCCAGTTGGTTGACGGCGGTCGGATTGCGCCGGGTGTCGATCGGGCCGCCCATCAACGTCATCGTCGACGGCGCGAAGCGGTCGCCGCGCGCCTCCATCACGGCGACTGCGGCGAGCACCGGCACCGAAGGCTGGCACACCGCCATCACATGGGTGTCCGGTCCCAGCGCGTGGAACATGTCGATGACATAATCGATGTAGTCGTCGAGATCGAACTTGCCTTCGGTCACCGGCACCATGCGGGCATCGGCCCAATCGGTGATGTAGACGTCGGCATACGGCAGCATTGCCTCGACAGTGCCACGCAGCAGCGTCGCATAGTGGCCCGACATCGGCGCCACGATCAAAAGCTTGGGGTCGGGGCGGCGGCCGGCGGGCAGGTCGCGCTCGAAGCGGATCAGATTGCAGAACGGCCGCGACCACGCGACCTTCTCGGTCACCGCCACCGGCTGGAAGTCGACAACCGTCTTGTCGAGACCGAAGGCGGGCTTGCCGTAGCGGCGCGTCGTGCGCTCGAACAGTTCGGCCATCGCCGCCACCGAGCGGCCGACCGGCATGTGCGAGAACGGGTTGAGCGGGTTGGAGTAGAACAGCTTGACGGCGTCCGCATAGGCGCGGGCCGGCTGCAGCGCAGCATGGGTCGATTCATAAAGCTGGTAAAACATGATGTCCTCATACGGCCATTCGGGGAGGCGAGCCGGCCGGAGGCCCGTCATGCAATGCAGCGAAGTTAACAAACATCTGCTGCGATGCAATATCTCACTTGGTGTGAAACAGGGTCATTCTTTGGTCCAAGCTGTTGAAAATCCGTTTTCAATCGCGCCGCCGGCTCAGCACCTGTCGCCCTTGACGTTGTGCGGCGCCGAAAGACCCCGAATCAGCCCGGCGGCCAAACACCATCGCCCCGCCGGGCAAGACTGCACGGCGGAGCAGGACAATTCAGAGTGTTGTGAAGCTGCTAGATGCCTTCGACCAGCATGATTTCGCCATCGGCAAACTGCTGGCGGATCGACTTGGCGTGCTGGTATTCGGGCGAGAAGTAGCAGTTGCGCGCGTCGTCCATCGAGGCGAACTCGATGATCACATTGCGGGCCCGGCCAGGCCCCTCGACCGCCTCATGGGCGCCGCCACGGGCGATGAACTTCGCACCGAAGCGTTCGAAGGCCGGCTTGGCCGCAGCGACATAGCCCTTGTAGCCCTCGGGGTCGCGAACATCGACGCGTGCGATCCAGTAAGCCTTGGTCATTCTTTCCTCCCGGGCTGCCCCATCTTCAAAACGCGCTGTGACGAGCCGACTGGTGTTGTTGTCGAGAACCGGAGCACAGTGGACATTCAGGTCCGTGAGCACCGGAAGCGGATACAACCGCGGCGGGCGTTCGTCACAGAGGAATCTTAGGCTTTTGCCATTTCCTCAAGGATAGCCTGCGCCGCAGCCTTCCTGTCAACCGCGCCGACGATCGGGCGGGCAACGACGAGGTGGCTCGAGCCGTTGCGCATGGCGTCGGCCGGGGTAACAACCCGCTTCTGGTCGCCATGGTCGCTGCCTGCAGGGCGGATGCCCGGCGTCACCACCGCCATGCTTGGCCCGACGATGCGGCGCACTGCCGAGGCTTCGCTGGCCGAGCAGACGATGCCGCCCATCTTTGCCTGCAGCGCCTGTTCGGCGCGGCGCAGCACCAGCGTGTGCGGGTCGTATTCATAGCCCGCGTCGATCATGTCCTTTTCGTCCATGGAGGTGAGGACCGTTACCGCGAGCAGGCACAGGTCGCTGCCTTTGGCTGCCTCGACCGCCGCCTTCATCGCCTTGGGATAGGCATGCAGCGTCAGCATGGTCATGCCCATCTTGACGATGTTCTCGACGCCCTTGGCCACCGTGTTGTCGATGTCGAGCAGCTTCATGTCGAGGAACACCTTGGTGCCGCCGCTGGCCAGTTCGCGGGCGAAGTCGAGCCCTCCGGCAAAAGCCAGCTGGTAACCGATCTTGTAGAAGCTCGCGGTGCCTTCGAGTTCGCGGACCGCTCTTTCGGCTTCCTTGACGGTGGGCAGGTCAAGGCCGACGATCAGCCGGTCGCGTACAGTGTCTATGCTGCTCATGGTTCTACCCTTCGCGACATCATGGTGGCTCGTTCGACAAGCGTTTGGCACAGCCGCTGCATGCCCTTGCGCAGGCGCTCCTCGCGGAATTCGCCGTTGTCGTCGAAGGCTTCGCTGCCATGCGGCACCGAAACCTGCGGCGAAATCACTTCCATCTGGATGTGCGACAGCACCGCGCGCAGGTGAGTTGCGCTGCGGATGCCGGCGAAATGGCCGTCGGAGGACGAGCAGATCGCCACCAGCTTGCCGGCATAAGGCTGAAGCCGCCTGCCGCCTTCGCTGCGCACGCGGCTGACCCAGTCGATGGTGTTCTTGAGCAAGGGCGGCATCGAGCCGTTATATTCGGGCGTCGCGATCAGCACCGCGTCGTGCATGTCGATCAGGCGGGCGAGCCTGACGGCGTTTTCGGGCACGCCGTCGCGTTCCTCGAGGTCTTCGTCCATGATCGGCAGCGGATAGTCGGCGAGCGAGATGCGCGTCACCTCGGCACCCTGCAGCGCCAATTCCTTCTGCGCTATGTCGGCCGTGCGGCCGCTATAGGCGCCGGCCCTGATCGAACCGGCAAAGACGAGAATTCTGGGAACGAGCGGCATCATCCATCCTGTGGCACGCCCGGCAAGACGCACCAAACATCGTGGCGACGGTATAGGGGCGATCAGCCGGCCAAATCAAGGCCGCTGTGCTCAGTGCTTGGCGCGGCGATAGACCCAGAGCTGCGTCGGCGGAATGTTGCGGATGATGAAGTCGAAATGCTCGACGGTGTAGTTGCCGAGGCCCGGAGGAATCGGCGACTTCGGGCCGTAGGTCAGCTGGATCACCGGCCGTCCGGCAGGGATGCGCTTGAGCAGGCCCTCGAGATAGGCAACGCGGCTGGTGACCGGAAAGTTGAGCAGCGGCACGCCCGAGACGACCGAATCGAAGATCAGGTCCTTCTTGTCACCGAGCGTGTTGTCGAGGTCGAAGGCGTCGCCCTCGATGACGTTGACGCCTGGGTAGAGGCGGCGCAGGTGCTGGACGAAATCGGCTGAGTATTCAACCGTATAGAGATCCTCGGGCTTCACGCCGTGGGCGAGGATCGCCTTTGTGATGACGCCGGTGCCGGGCCCGACTTCCAGGACCGGCAGGCCCGAGCGGGTGTTGATGACCGAGGCCATGCGCTTGGCGGTGACCGAGCTGGTCGGCACGATCGAACCGACGGCCTTGGGCTTGTCGATCCAGCCCTTGAAGAACTTCAGTTCGTCGTCGAACCTTGCCGCAAGGGTTTTGCGCAATCCGGAACCGCGTGGCATCGCTTCGATCTCCTCACCGCTGCTGGGGGGAGAAATAACAGCAAAGTGGGCCAGCGCAAGCAGAAAGCTGGCTCAATTTCCGTTACGGCAGAAACATCCTCATTTATCGCCGAAGGACTCGAAAAAGTCCTTCATGCGCGAGAAGAAACCGCTCGACTGCGGCGAGTTCTCGGTCGACGACAGCTTCTCGAATTCCTCGAGCAGCTCGCGCTGCCGCCGCGTCAGGTTCTGCGGCGTCTCGACGGCGGTCTGGATGTAGAGATCGCCGACCTGCGGCTGGCGCAGCACCGGCATGCCCTTGCCCTTGAGGCGGAACTGGCGGCCATTCTGGGTGCCTTCGGGCACTTTTACGCGGGTCTGGGTACCGTCGAGCGTCGCCACCTCGAACTGTCCGCCCAGTGCGGCGGTGGTCATCGAGATCGGCACCTTGCAATAGAGATCGGCACCATCACGCTGGAAGAACTCGTGCGGCTTGACCGACAGGAAGATGTAGAGATCGCCTGACGGGCCGCCGCGCAGGCCGGCCTCGCCTTCATTGGCGAGACGGATGCGGGTGCCGTCCTCGATGCCCGAGGGGATGTTGACAGACAGCGAGCGCTCCTCGGTGACGCGGCCCTGGCCGGCGCACTTGCCGCACGGGTCCTTGATCGTCTGGCCGCGGCCCTGGCACTGCGGGCAGGTGCGCTCGATGGAGAAGAAACCCTGGCTGGCGCGCACCTTGCCGTGGCCCTGGCACATCGAGCAGGTCACCGGCTGGGTACCGGGCTTGGCGCCCGAACCGGCGCATTCGGTGCACAGGATCGATGTCGGCACGCGGATTTGCGCGGTCTTGCCGGCAAAGGCCTCCTCGAGCGAAATTTCCATGTTGTAGCGCAGGTCGGCACCGCGCTCGCGGCCACCCGAGGAGCGACGGCGCCCGCCGCCCATCATGTCGCCGAAGATGTCCTCGAAGATGTCGGCGAAGCCGCCGGCGCCAAAGCCGTGGCCGCCGCCATTGCCCATGCCGCCATTCTCGAAGGCGGCGTGGCCGAAGCGGTCATAGGCGGCGCGCTTCTGCGGGTCCTTCAACGTCTCGTAGGCTTCGTTGATTTCCTTGAACTTGTGCTCACACGCGTCGTCGCCCGGATTGCGGTCGGGGTGGAACTGCATGGCAAGCTTGCGGAAGGCCGACTTCAGCTCCTTCTCGTCGGCGCCCTTCTGGACACCCAGCGTTTCGTAGAAATCAGCTTTCATATCTTCCCGTCACTGCCTCGGCGCGATCCACCGGATTGCGCCATCGGTGGTAATAGGCCCCGATTTAGTAAACCATGCGCCGGTATGCCATAGGCCGGTTGGCCGAAGCGGCAGATTTCGGCAGAAAATCGGCTAAATTTGCAGCCATTGTGGCCTTGGGGCCGCTCAAGCGATACGGCGACGTGCCGCTTTAGGTTTTTCCACCCCCAACCGGGAATTGAGATACTGGCTCACCGGCCCCTCAAAGTAGCGGTCGGAGGCCATCGCGACCACCATGACGGTTGCCGCCGGCACGAGCCAGAAGGTGTAGAAGCCGATCACCTCGAGCGGTTCGACCAGCTTGCGCCAAACCAGCGCCAAAAGCAGCGTCTCGATGACAGGGTGGATCATGTAGATGCCGAACGAGACGCGGCCGAACGGATGCAACGGCTTGAGATAAAGCGCGCCATCGGGATTGTTGCGCTCGGCAAGGGCGGCGAGGAACATCGCCGCCGCCAGCAAGAGCACGATCACATAGGCGTTCTGCTGGGTCGCCATGGCCGCGATCGCCAGGGCAAAGGTCAGCCAGCCGGGCAGGTGGCTCGACAACTTGAGCCTGGAGTCCCGCATGGCCACCGCCACCATCGCGCCGAGTGCGAAATCGGCAAAGGCGCGATAGGCGCCCCAGGTGTTGGCCTCGAGCCAGCTCGGAAACGGGATCCAGCCCAGCATCACCGCCAACTCCAGCCCAGAGACGGCGGACGCCGCCACCACAGCCAGTCCCAACCTGCCGTGGCGGCGATAAGCCAGGACGATGACGGGCAGGGCGAGATAGCAGAACCACTCTGCCGACAGCGTCCAGCTGACATAGTTGAAGGTCAGATTGTCGGTCAGGCCCCAGGCCTGGACCAGCAGCAGGTTGGCTGGCAGCGCCGCCCAGGCATAACGCTCGGGCTGCTGGGTCTGCACCAGGCCGAAATGCAGGGCCGCGGCAACCACGCAGAAGAACAGCAGCGTCACCAGATAGAGCGGATAGAGCCGGGCCAGACGGCGCACGATGAAGCGGCGGAACGATCCCGGCTCGGCCATAAGCGTGTCGGCATAACGCAGCATGATCAGGAAGCCGGAGATCATGAAGAACATTTCCATCAGCGGCATCAGCCGGTAGAGCGCATTGCTCGCCGCCTCGTGTCCGGGCGGCGCATAGCGCAGAAAATGCCACATCATCACGGTAAGAGCTGCGGCCAGCCGCCAGATTTCGAGCGTCCTGAAGTGCATGCCGCCCTCCACCACCGCACCGCCGAGGTCAACTCTCGGCCGGGTCCAGCCACAGCCTGCCTGTACATTCTTTCCTTAAGCTTAAACGCCGACAGTCTCTGTATTTGACGCAAAAGAAAAGCCCGGCGCAATGGCCGGGCTTTCCGATTAGACTGGATGTCGATCCGATCAGGCCGACTTCTTCTTGTCGTCGTTGTCGTCGATCTCTTCGAAATCGGCGTCGACCACGTCGCTGTCCTTGGCAGCATCGGCGGCGGCGTCGGATTCGGCCGCTTCCTTCTGCGAAGCCTCGTACATGGCCTGGCCGAGCTTCATCGAAGCTTCGGCAAGCGCCTGCGACTTGGCGTTGATCGCTTCGGCGTCGTCGCCTTCGGTCGCGGTCCTCAGGGCTGCGATCGCATCCGAAATCGCAGTGCGGTCTGCTTCGGTGACCTTGTCGCCATATTCCTTGAGCGACTTCTCCGAGGAATTCAGCAGGCTTTCGGCCTGGTTACGTGCCTCGACCAGTGCCTTGCGCTTCTTGTCGGCCTCGGCATTGACCTCGGCGTCCTTGACCATCTTCTCGATGTCGGCGTCGGACAGACCGCCAGATGCCTGGATGCGGATCTGGTGCTCCTTGCCGGTGCCCTTGTCCTTGGCCGAGACGTTGACGATGCCGTTGGCGTCGATGTCGAAGGTCACTTCGATCTGCGGCACGCCGCGCGGTGCGGGCGGAATGCCGACCAGGTCGAACTGGCCGAGCATCTTGTTGTCGGCAGCCATTTCACGCTCGCCCTGGAAGACGCGGATGGTCACCGCCGACTGGCTGTCCTCGGCAGTCGAGAAGACCTGGCTCTTCTTGGTCGGGATCGTGGTGTTGCGCTCGATCAGGCGGGTGAACACGCCGCCCAGCGTCTCGATGCCCAGAGACAGCGGGGTCACGTCGAGCAGCAGCACGTCCTTGACGTCGCCCTGCAGCACGCCGGCCTGGATGGCAGCACCGAGAGCAACCACCTCGTCGGGGTTGACGCCCTTGTGCGGCTCCTTGCCGAAGAACTGCTTCACGATCTCCTGGATCTTGGGCATGCGGGTCATGCCGCCGACCAGGACCACTTCGTCGATCTCGCCTGCCTTCAGGCCGGCATCCCTGAGCGCTGCCTTGCACGGCTCGATCGTGCGCTGGACGAGGTCGTCGACCAACTGTTCGAACTTGGCGCGCGACAGCTTCAGCGTCAGGTGCTTCGGGCCGGTCGCGTCAGCGGTGATGAAGGGCAGGTTGATTTCAGTCTGGGTCGTCGACGACAGCTCGATCTTAGCCTTCTCCGCAGCTTCCTTGAGGCGCTGCAGGGCAAGCTTGTCGTTCTTCAGGTCGATGCCCTGTTCCTTCTTGAACTCGGCCGCCAGGTACTCGACCAGGCGCATGTCGAAGTCTTCGCCGCCCAAGAAGGTGTCGCCGTTGGTCGACTTCACCTCGAACACGCCGTCGCCGATCTCGAGAACCGAGATATCGAAGGTGCCGCCGCCAAGGTCATAGACGGCGATCGTCTTGCCTTCGGTCTTGTCGAGGCCATAGGCCAGCGCAGCTGCGGTCGGCTCGTTGATGATGCGCAGCACTTCCAGACCGGCAATCTTGCCGGCGTCCTTGGTGGCCTGGCGCTGGGCGTCGTTGAAATAGGCCGGAACGGTGATGACGGCCTTCTCGACCTTCTCGCCGAGATAGGCTTCCGCCGTTTCCTTCATCTTCTGCAGGATCATCGCCGAGATCTGGCTGGGCGACTGCTTCTTGTCGCCGGCTTCCACCCAGGCGTCGCCATTGTCACCCTTCACGATGTGATAGGGGACCAGCTTCTTGTCCTTTTCGGTGACCGGATCGTCGTAGCGACGGCCGATCAGGCGCTTGACCGCGAAGACGGTGTTTTCAGGGTTGGTGACCGCCTGGCGCTTGGCCGGCTGGCCGACGAGACGCTCGCCGTCGCCGCTGAAGGCGACAATGGAAGGGGTCGTGCGCGCGCCTTCCGCGTTCTCGATGACTTTCGCGTCCTTGCCGTCCATGACGGCGACGCAGGAATTGGTCGTTCCCAGATCGATGCCGATAACTTTTGCCATTTTAGTACTTCTCTCCGCTAAGCAGGCTCTCTGGACCCATGAAGGCGTTCCGACGAAAGCCCCTGTTCACTCGAAATGCCGCTCCAGATACCGGTTTTCCGGGCCGAAGCGGTGTTGCGGCGTATATAAGAACAGGCTCCTGACAGCGCAAGCGTTCTGCAACTTTCCGTGCAGGGGACTCGGCAAAAGCCTGTGACAAGCTCATATTTGGGGCATGAGCGAGCTACAATCCATCAACCTTTTCGAACGCCGACGCAATCGCGCGCTGAACACGGCGCAAACATGGCTGCTCGGCGCCGGCAGCCTGCTCCTGCTCGGGGTCACCGCCTGGGCCTTCGCAGGCAGCACCGGCATCCTCTATGCCCTTGTCTTTGGCGCGCTTTCCATGTGGGCGGTGCGGCGCATCAGCCCGCAGATGGTGCTGTCAATGTACAAGGCGCGGCAGGTCACGCCGGCCGACTTCCCCGCCGGCTTCCGCATCGTCGAAGAGCTCGCCCGCCGCGCCGAGCTGCCTGCGGTGCCAAAACTCTATGTCATCCCGTCGAAGATGATGAACGCGTTTGCCGTCGGCCGTCGCAACGACGCGGCCATCGCCGTGACTGACGCGCTTGCCCGCAACCTGACCCCGCGCGAGTTCGCCGGCGTGCTCGCCCATGAGATCAGCCACATCGCCCATGAAGACGTGAAGGTCATGGCCTTCGCCGACATGGTGTCGCGCTTCACCTCGTTCATGTCGACTGTCGGCCTAGTCTCGCTGTTTCTCAATCTGTTCGGTTTTGCCGGCGGTTTCGGCACCCAGGTGCCCTGGCTCGCCGTGCTGGTGCTGCTTGCCGCACCCACCGTCGGCGGCCTGCTGCAGATGGCGCTGTCGCGCACCCGCGAGTTCGACGCCGATCTTGGCGCCGCCATCCTCACCGGCGACCCGGACGGCCTCGCCTCGGCGTTGACCAAGCTCGAACGTGCCCAGGGCAGGGTGTGGGAAAACATCCTCCTGCCCAGCGGCCGCATCCCCGACCCCTCGGTGCTGCGCACCCACCCGCTCACCGCCGACCGCGTCGCCCGGCTCAGGGCGCTGAAAACCACCGGGGCGCCGGAGCCCATCGTTACAGCCGACAGCGCCGCTGTGCCGCATGGCGCCCGACCGTCGATGATCCCCAAGATCCGCGCCCGCCCCGGCACGTATTTGCCGCAAGGCGCGCGCGGCTTCATCAATGCCGCCAACACCGACTTCGCCGACGACAGCCGTCCCGCCTGCGACGCCTCGCTCAACCCACCCGACAAAGGTCGCCCGCGCATCCGGGTGACCCGCGGCGGCGTGTGGTGGTGATTTTTTGCGCCGAAGTGGAGAGATTTTGAACAGGGTGGCTCGTCACCAACGATCCTTCTGACCTGCAGGCGATCTTAGCTGTCATCGGCGCCGCGACCAATCGATAAGGCCGCAAAGCTTATCCCTGCAATACAGCAGGATGAGCACCGCCGGCGACGAGACCAATCTCCCTCCTTGTGTGGGAGATGGCCGGCAGGCCAGAGGGGTGCGAAGGATCGCAACTTGGCTTCATGGGTGGCCGAACCGATCAATCGCGCCCGGGTGTCGCTTCGCTCACCCGGAGTGAGTGACTTCCCATCAACACTGAAGAAGGGGCGCCGCCCTATCTCCGCCCCTTCACCGCCGTCGCGCCGCGATTGGCCGCCACCCAGACGACATGGCGAGCGCCGCTGCCCTTGGTGCTGGCACGGACCTTGACCTCGTCGGTTACGAAGCCGCTTTCATGCAAGCGCCGCGAAAACGACTTGTCGGGGCCTTGCGACCAGACGATCAGCACGCCGCCCGGCTTCAGCGCGGTCTTCGCAGCATAGAGCCCGGTATAGTTGTAAAGGCTGTCATTGGCGTCGCGCGACAGGCCCTCGGGACCGTTGTCGACGTCGAGCAGAATGGCGTCATAGTCGCCCATGCCATCGCGGATGAGCTTGCCGACATCGCCCTCCACTATTTCGACGCGCGGGTCGTCGAGGCAGCCGGCGAAGAGTTCGGCCATCGGCCCGCGCGCCCAGGCGATGACCTCTGATACCAGTTCGGCGACGACGATGCGGGCATCCCGGCCGAACAAGGCAAGGGCTGCGCGCAAGGTGAAACCCATGCCGAGGCCGCCGATCAGGATGTTGGGCTTGGAACGGCCACCGATGCGCTCATGGGCGAGTTTGGCCAGCGCTTCCTCGGAGCCGCTCAGCCGGCTGTTCATCAGCTCGTTGCTGCCGAGCATGATCGAGAACTCGGTGCCGCGCTGCTTGAGCCGCAGTTCGCCGCCGCCGGGAATCTTCGCCGTGTCGAGCACTACCCAGGGAATCATCGCCGCGCGCCTTCATTGTCCGACTTCATGCGGCGCTCCCTAGCACAGCATGGCGCAAACGACAGCGTTCGCCCGGCCGATGGTGGGCAGGCTCGAAAGCCCGGAGGCCCAATGGCCTAGACCTCCTCCCAGCCGTCACGGTCGCCGGCGCGGAAGATGGCATCGATGACCTTCTGGTTGAGCACCGACTGCTCGAGCGAGAAGACGTGGTCTCCACCCCCTTGCGCTGCGCGGACAAAGGTCTCGACCTGCAGCCGGTACTGCTGAGCGCCGGGGAAGCGGAACACCGTCGCCTCGTTGTGGCCGGCATTGTGCAGCTCGACGCGGTGATGGTCGTAGAGCCCGGCATTGAACGGCGCATGGATCTCGATGAAGCCCTTGTCGCCGTGGAAGACCATCAGCTGGCGGTTGGCGAGCTGGGTCGAGAGATAAAAGGAAAGTTCGAAATCGCCGAAATCGGCGCGGACGCTGGAGTAGATGTCGGTACCGAATTTCGGGTCGCGTTCGATGCTCGCCTGCACCCGCACCGGCTCCTTGCCGGTCGAAAAGCGCGTCGTGACCGTCGGGTAGACGCCTATATCGGGCAGGGCGCCGCCGCCGAGATCGAGCTGGTTGCGCATGTTGTTGGGGTCGACGTTGAAATAGGAAAACGCGCCCTGGACGTGCTTGAGCTTGCCGATGGCCCCGGCTGCGATCAGGTCGCGCACCTTCAGCCATTGCGGATGATAGGTGACCATGAAGGCTTCAGAGACGATCACCTTGTTGCGGTCGCGGATGGCGATCAGCGGCGCGATGTCCTCGGCCTTCAGCGCCAACGGCTTTTCGACCAGCACGTGCTTCCCGGCCTCGGCCGCCTTTGCCGCCCATTCGAGATGTTGCGAGGTCGGCAGCGGAATGTAGACGCCGTCGACGGTGTCGGAGGCAAGCAGCGCGTCATAGGAGCCGAAGGCATGTGCTGCGCCGAAGCGGTCGGCCAGGGCTCGCGCCTTGCCGACGTCGCGGCTGGCGACCGCGGCCAGCACGCCATTGTCGGAATCGGCGATCGCCGGCAACAGCTGGTCACGGCCGATCTTGGCTGTCGAAAGTACGCCCCAACGAAACATCTGGCCTCCGGACACAAGGAAAAAGCTGGCCCAATTGCCCGCTTCGGGAGATTGGCGGAAGCCGCCGCCAAATGCCAGAGCCTATCTTGTTTAGCCGCGGCGGCCACTGAACTCCATGTCGAAGGCAACGATGTTGGAATAGATCGGCGTGCCGACATCCATCTGGTAACGCGAGCGGAACACCTGGCCGCTGACCCGGAAACGGATCTGTCCGCCCTTCAGGCCCTGCAGCTCGGCGGTGAACTTTTCGGTGTTGGTGTGGCCGCGCGCCGTCAGCTGGCCGGTGATGACAGCCGAATTGTCGCCGGTGCGCCGGACACTGGTCGAGCGGAAGGTGATCTCACGTGAATTGGCGACGTCGAAGACGGCGTCCGACTTCAGGAAGGCGTCGATACGGCCCTGACCGGTGCCGACGCTTTCGGGAAAGATGGTGATGTCGACCTTCGAACGGGCAATGTCGCCGCCGTCGATGCGGATCGTCCCCTTGAACTGGCCGAAAGCGCCGGAGAGCCCGCCGCCGCCGATCTTGCCGATGGCAAAGCGGATGCTCGAACCGTTGTTGGAAACGGCATAGCGCCCGGCCGCATCGGACAGCGCCACCGCCGAGGCAGTGTCGCCGAGCAGACCGACCGCAATGAGGGCTGCAGCGCCCAAAACACGCCCAAAAACATGCACGGACATCTCATCATGCTCCCTGATGGCAAGGCCCATCCGGGCCATGCACCGAGACAAACGAACGGATTGCAGCTGCTATTCCGGCTTTCGTGGGGACCTCGCGAAAAATGGCGAGATCATCCGAACCAGCACGACATCACGCAGCCAGAAATGGTGCCGGAGCGCCGCCAGAATGTGCAGCACAACCAGCGCGATGCCGGCATAGGCCAGCCATTTGTGGCCGAAGACCCAGAATGTCTCGGCCGCATCGGAAACCTGCAACGGCAGATGCGGCATGACGAAAAGATTGAACGGCACCGACGGGATTTCGAGTACCGAAACCGACACCAGCGCCCAGCCGGACAGCGGCACGACGAGCTGCGCGGCATAGAGCAGGAGATGCACCGTGGGTGCTGCCTTGCGCTCCAGCGGGTCGACTTCGTCGGGCAGCTCGGGGCTCAGGTTGCCGAGCCGCCAGCCGATGCGGAGCAGCACCAGCCCGAGCAGCAGGAAGCCGAAGGACTTGTGCAGCTGGATCAGCTCGAAGGAGGTGCGTTGGCTGGTCATGCGGACCATGACCAGCCCGAGCGCGAACTGGCCGATGAACAGAGCCGCGATCAGCCAGTGCAGGACGATCGCCGCCCAGCCGTAGCGGGTAGTGGTGTTGCGCAGCATCGACGGCACCTCGGTCGCACAACGAATCTGGAGCGGAATTCGTCCCGGAACAGAGGCCTACCAGTCCAAGACGGTGACCTCCGGCCACATCTCCCTGGCGCGCCGGCCCTTGGCCTCGTGGGTGGCGCGGTTGTCGTTGCGATGATTGGGCGTGATCCGGAAGGCAAAAACATCGTCGAGGCCGAACGGCGCCCAGACCCGCGCAGCGCCGTCGACAAGGGCGAGGCCGACTGCATGGGTGCGCGAAGCGAAATGCTCGAGCGACTCGGCGCTCGACCCGAGCGGAGCGCGCGGCGAGCCGAAATGATCCTCGAACCAGAGATGCACGCGGGCCTGGTTTCGGATCTCGACCGGCAGCGGCAGATGCGCAAAGGCCTCGTTGCCCCGGCGGATATGCACGTCTTCGGCCTCCCAGGAGAGGTCGGCGCCGTCGAAATAGAACAGGTCGAGATCCTTGATGCCGTGCCCGGCGGGGCGGCCGGTCAGATGGTTCCAGACGCTGTTGTAGAGCGCACCCGAAACCAGCATCCACTGTGGCAGAGCGAGTTTCTCGGCCACGGCGAGTGCCGGACGGACGATCGGGTCGGCAAGGAGGATATCGAGCAGGACCTGCCGCTGGTCTTCAAACGGCAGGCCCTTGTATCGCAGATGCTCCATCCTGCACCCCGAGAACGATCAGCTCCTGAGCGCGCCGCCGGTCTGCTTCTTGACGTTCTCGACGATGCGCGCCGCGAGCGCCTCGAAATCCTGGTCGGTCAGCGTCTTCTCGACCGGCTGGATCGACACCTCGATGGCGATCGACTTCTTGCCTTCGCCGAGCGATGCGCCTTCGAAGACGTCGAAGACCGAGACGCCCGTGATCAGCTTCTTGTCGGCGGCGAGGGCGGCACGCGTCAATGTGCCGGCCTCGACCGCCTTGTCGACGACGAAGGCGAAGTCGCGCTTTACGGCCTGGAAGGCCGACAATTCGAGCTTCGGCTTGGTCTTGGTCGGCTTGGCCTTGGGTTCGGGGATGGCATCAACATAGACCTCGAAGCCGCAGAGCGGGCCCGACACGTCGAGGCCTTCGAGCGTCCTCGGATGGAATTCGCCGAAGGCGCCGAGCACGACCTTGGGGCCGAGCTTGATCACGCCCGAGCGGCCCGGGTGATACCATGCCGGCGCGCCGGTCTCGATCTGCAGCCGATCGACGGGTGCGCCGCAGGCTTCGAGTGCGGCGATGGCATCGGCCTTGGCGTCGAATACGCCGACATTGCCGGCATTGCCCGACCAGTTGCGGCCCGAGCCCTCAAGCTTGGCGGTGCCGCGGCGGATACCAGAGGCGACGCGACGCTGGCCTTCGGCCGTGTCGTTCTCATAGGTGCCGGAGACCTCGAACAGGGCGACGTCGCCGAGGCCGCGGTCGGCATTGCGCTGGGCAGCGGCGATCAGGCCGGGCAGCAGCGACGGCCGCATGTCGGACATGTCCGCTGCGATCGGGTTCGACAGCTTGAGGCTGTCCTGGCCGCCGCCGAACAGCTCGGCGTGCCTGGCCGGGATGAACGACCAGGTGACGGCCTCCATCATGCCGCGCACGGCGAGCGCGCGCCGCGCCGAGCGGGTGCGAATCTGCAGCGTGGTCAGGATCTTGCCGTTGACGGCGTCATGCGCGCCCAGCGGCTGCGGCGCGATGTTGTCGACGCCGTGGATGCGCATGACCTCCTCGACCAGGTCGGCCTTGCCGTCGACGTCGGGACGCCAGGACGGCACGGAAACCTCGACGACGTCGCCATCGCCGCTCACGCCAAAGCCGAGGCGGGTGAGGATGTCGAGGCTCTCGGCCTTCGGCACCTCGATACCGGTCAGGCGCTTGACCTCGGACAATGGCAAGGAGACGACCTTGGCCGTGTGACCGGCATAACCTGTCACATCGGTCCTGGTCGGCTGGCCACCGCAGAGTTCCAGCACCAGCTTCGTTGCCAGCTCGACACCCGGAACCATGAATTCGGGGTCGACACCACGCTCGAAGCGGTAGCGCGCATCGGTGATGATGCCGAGCGTGCGGCCGGTACGGGCGACGTTGAGCGGGGCCCACAGCGCCGACTCGATCAGCACGTCCGTCGTGTTCTCGTCGCAGCCCGAATGCTCGCCGCCCATGACGCCGGCGATGGATTCGACGCCATTGTCATCCGCGATGACGCACATCTCCGATGTCAGCGCGTATTCGCGGCCGTCGAGCGCCAGCACCTTGTCGCCTTCGCGGCCACGGCGGACGACGAGATTGCCGGCAACCTTGCTGGCGTCGAAGACGTGCAGCGGACGGCCATGGTCGAAGGTGACGTAATTGGTGATGTCGACCAGCGCGTTGATGGGCCTGAGGCCGATGGCCAGCAGGCGCTGCTGCATCCATTTGGGCGAGGGACTGTTCTTGACGCCGCGCACAAGGCGCAGCGCGAAACCCGGGCAGAGCTCCGGCGCCTCGATCGACACCTTGACCGGGCATTCGCCATCACCGGCGACCGGCTCGACCTTACCGCCCTTGAGCGTGCCGAGGCCGGACGCCGCGAGATCGCGGGCGATGCCATGGACGCTGGTGGCGTCGGGACGGTTCGGCGTCAGGTTGATCTCGATGACCGGGTCGTCGAGATGCGCGTAGGCCGCGAAGGACGTGCCGACCGGCGCATCAGCCGGCAGGTCGATGATGCCATTATGCTCATCCGACAGCTGAAGCTCGCGCTCGGAGCACATCATGCCGTGGCTTTCAACGCCGCGGATCTTGCCGACCGACAGCGTCACGTCGATGCCGGGCACATAGGCGCCGGGAGCGGCGAAGGCGCCGATCAGCCCGGCCCGTGCATTGGGCGCGCCGCAGACCACCTGGACGGGCTTGCCGTCACCGGTGTCGACGGTGAGAACCTGCAGCTTGTCGGCGTCGGGATGCCTGTTTGCCGTCAGCACCTTGGCAATGACGAAAGGCTTGAGGGCCGCCTTGTCGTCGACGGACTCAACTTCGAGGCCGATCGACGTCAGGCGCTCGACGATCTGGTCGAGCGAGGCGTCGGTGTCGAGATGATCCTTGAGCCAGGAGAGGGTGAATTTCATGGGTTCACTCGTTTCGTGTCGTTGCGGTCGAGCACTTCCACCACCCGGAACCGCTCACAAACCAAAATCATGTCAGGCGAAAAGCCGCCATTGCGGGCGAAATAGGCCTCGTGGGCCTGACGCCAATATTCATAGGACAGGTCACCCTCGCCTTCCGCGGCGGCAAACTCCGCATCGACCTCGTCGAAGCGGCGCTGGATCGCCTCGACGGTTTCGATGACAGCGGCACGGCGGCCCTGGCCGTCGAGCACGACATCCCTGCGGCCGACCTCGGGCACCGGCTCAGCGCCGCCGTAGTCGCGCAAGGCGCCGCAGGTCGCGGTCTTACGCCCTGACAGCACCAGCGCCAGCAGCTCGTCGGCGAGCTCCGGGCTGTCGCCGAAGGCGAAGGTCACCGCACCGGCATATCGGTCGGCAGCGTCACTCATGCGCTCAGGCCACCGAACAGGGTCGGCATGTCGAGCGGGCGGAAGCCATAGTGCTGGAGCCAGCGGACATCGGCGTCGAAGAAAGCGCGCAGATCGGGCATGCCGTATTTCAGCATGGCGATGCGGTCGATACCCATGCCCCAGGCGAAGCCCTGATACTCGTCGGGATCGAGGCCGCCATGGCGCAGCACGTTCGGGTGCACCATGCCGCAGCCGAGGATCTCCATCCAGTCGTTGCCTTCGCCGAAACGTACTTCGCCGGGACGCGAACGGTCGCATTGGATGTCGACCTCGAGGCTCGGCTCGGTGAACGGGAAGAAGGACGGACGGAAGCGCATCTTGACCGAGGGGACCTCGAAGAACGCCTTGCAGAACTCCTCCAGCACCCACTTCATGTTGGCGATGTTGGCGGTCTTGTCGATCACCAGGCCCTCGACCTGATGGAACATCGGCGAGTGCGTGGCGTCCGAATCCTGGCGATAGGTCTTGCCGGGAATGACGATGCGGATCGGCGGCTTCTGCGTCTCCATGGTGCGGATCTGCACCGGCGAGGTGTGGGTGCGCAAAAGCTTGCGCTCGCCATTCTGGTCGGGCGGGAAGAAGAACGTGTCGTGCATCTCGCGCGCCGGGTGGCCGACGGGGAAGTTGAGCGCGGTGAAATTGTAGTGGTCGGTCTCGACATCGGGACCTTCGGCGATGGCAAAGCCGAGGTCGCCAAAAATCGCCGCGATCTCGTCGATGACCTGGCTGATTGGATGGATGCGGCCGCGCTCGGCCGGCGACTGACGCACCGGCAAGGTGACATCGATCTTCTCGGCGACGAGGCGGGCGGTAATGGCGACATCGCGCAACTCGCTCTTGCGGGCCGAGAGCGCGTCGGTGACCCGGTTCTTCAGGCCGTTGATCGCCGGCCCCTTGGTCTGGCGCTCTTCGGCGCTCATCGCGCCGAGGGTCTTCAGCATCTCCGAGACCGAGCCCTTCTTGCCGAGGGCGGCGACGCGCACCGCCTCGACCGCCTGCTCGTCGGAGGCCGAAGCGATGTCGCTCAGCAGCGATTGTTCGAGAGTTTCAAGATCGCTCATGGTCCAGTTCCGTTGCGGCCCTGCGGCCGTTCGTTGCGGCAAAAGAAAAACCCGCGCCAGCCGTGCCAGCGCGGGTTCCCCAAATCAAGTCTGTGATGCTTGGGAAGGCGCTGGTTAAGCTACAGCGCTTTCAAAAGCATTTGGCGTGGTGTTCTTGAGGTACTCAAGAGCAACCTTGGCCTTGGCCACGAGTGCGGCGAATGCCTGCGGCTCATGGATAGCCATGTCGGAGAGGATCTTGCGATCGATCTCGATGTTGGCCTTGTTCAGGCCGTCGATGAAGCGGCCATATGTCAGGCCGTGCTCGCGGACCGCGGCGTTGATGCGCTGGACCCACAGGGCGCGGAAGTTGCGCTTGCGGTTCTTGCGGTCGCGGTAAGCGTACTGCTTCGACTTTTCCACCGCCTGCTTGGCAATGCGGATGGTGTTCTTGCGGCGGCCGTAGAAACCCTTGGCCTGCTCGAGAACCTTCTTGTGCTTGGCGTGGGCGGTTACGCCCCTTTTGACGCGTGCCATGTCATGATCTCCTTAAACGTTGTCCAGGCCGGGCTCAGAGGCCGTTCGGCAGAAAATTCTTGATGACCTTCTTGGCATCCGGTTCAGCCAGAACCATCGTGCCGCGAGCATCGCGAATGAACTTGTTGGAACGCTTGATCATGCCATGGCGCTTGCCTGCGGCAGCCGCCAGGACCTTGCCAGTCGCGGTAACCTTGAACCGCTTCTTGGCAGCCGATTTGGTCTTCATCTTGGGCATTTTGCTACTCCGTTCTTCAGGATCCCGCGGCACCCGAAAGTGCTTCGAAATCCCTTCATGTTGTTGTTTTCAGGCCGACCAAAGCCCGAAAAGCAAATGAAACCGCCACGGCATGCCCTGCCGGGCGGTTCTGGGACGCGGCTATATACGCGGAAGTTTGGCGCAGTGCAACACCCTGAAACGGCCGCAACCGCAATGTTTCCGCGGCCTCAGGGGAGGCGGAACAGCACCGGTAGCGCGCCGGTGACCTGGGCGTGGTCGATCAGCTCGAAAACGGGCAGGGCGACGAGAAACACCAGGCCGTCGAGCAAGGTGTTGAGCAAAAGCTTGGGCCGGAAACTGCCGGTGTCGCCTTCCTGATAGAGCGAGAGCTTCGGGAAGAAACGCGGCACCCTTTCGACATAGGCCTTGTAGGCGGCGCCGAAAAGCGCTTCGAGATGCCGCTCCTCACGCAGAATGACCACATGGAAGGCCAGCGCGCACAGTACGGCAAAGCCGATCGTGGCGACGATCGACCCCATCTGCGCGCCGACGCCGGCGGCCGCCAGCGTCGAAAAGACGTAGAGCGGGTTGCGGGTCATCGAATAGGGCCCGCCGGTGACGACCTCACCCGATTTGCGCCCGCCGATATAGAGCGTGCACCACAGGCGGCCGACGATGCCGAGGAAGATCAAAAGGATGCCGACCATCTCGACGACTTCGTGGACGGTGGTGTCGGGCGGAAAGGTCGACTGGCCGAACAGCAAGGCCGCGAACATCGCAACGATCAGCACGGCCAACACGAGGCGGCGCATGCTCTGGTACCGGCCCAGGCCTGATGTGTCGTCGTTGCTCATGCGGCCAAACACTCCAGCCGCCCTGCGCGGGCAGGTCAGCCTTTTGGCACCACTGTCGGGGAAAATAGCCCCGGCGGATGCCGGGGCATCGGTGCATTGCGCGCCCGTCTGGGCGCGCAACATGGCATCAGCGTGGCGCCAGCACCATCATCATCTGACGGCCTTCGAGCTTGGGCTCGGCTTCGACCTTGGCGATGGTGGCGACTTCCTCGCGCACCTTGTTGAGAAGCTGCATGCCGAGTTCCATATGCGCCATTTCGCGGCCACGGAAACGCAACGTCAGCTTGACCTTGTCGCCTTCCTCGAAGAAGCGTCGCACCGCCTTCATCTTGGTCTCGTAGTCATGGCTGTCGATGTTCGGGCGCATCTTGATCTCCTTGATCTCGATGACCTTCTGGTTCTTGCGCGCCTCGGCCGCCTTCTTCTGGTTGGCGTATTTCAGCTTGCCGAGGTCAAGGATCTTGACGACGGGCGGCGTGGCGTTGGGGGAAATCTCTACGAGATCGAGGCCTGCCTCTTCGGCGGCCAGGAGTGCGTCGTTGATGGAAACATCGCCACGGTTCGAACCGTCGACGTCGATCAGTTGGACCCGGGGAACCCGGATGTCACGGTTGGAACGCGGGCCGTCCTTGGTAGGCGCGGCTGCTTTAAAAGGTCTGCGAATGGTCGTGGTCTCCTCGAGCCATTGACGTTGTTGAATGTCTGACGCGCCAATGTGGGTAGCGCGCGGGCGAAGTCAATAACACAGCACTCGCAACAAATCACCTGCTTCTGCGCATGCGAACTGCCCCAAAATAACGATTCTTGGGGCACTTTCCGCATCAGGCCGGCTGTGCCACAAGTCCCAGCCAAGGGGATTTGACATGACTGCAAGCGCACCGGACTTCATCGAGGTCGAAGGCAACCGTATCGCCTTGAGGTACCAGCCGGGCCAGGCGCCGGGCGTGGTCTGGCTCGGCGGCTACAAGTCCGACATGCTGGGCACCAAGGCCGAGGCTCTGGCCGCGTGGGCGGCGGGCGAAGGGCGCGCCTTCCTGCGCCACGACTATTCCGGCCATGGTGAGAGCGGCGGCGCCTTTGCCGACGGCACGATCTCCAGGTGGCTGGCCGAAAGCCTTGCGGTGTTCCGCGCGTTCACGACAGGGCCGCAGGTGCTCGTCGGCTCGTCGATGGGCGCCTGGATCGCGCTCAGGATGAACGCCGAGCTAAACAAAGCGGGCGAGGGTGACCGCGTCGCCGGACTGGTGCTGCTGGCGCCGGCGCCGGACTTCACCGCCGAGTTGATCGAGCCCGAACTGACCGAGGCCCAGCGCAGGGACCTGGCCAAGAAAGGCTATTTCGAGGAACCGTCGGACTATTCGCCGGAGCCCTATATCTACACCCGCGCGCTGATCGAGGACGGCCGCAACAACCTCGTCATGACAGGGCCGATCCACACCCATTGCCCCGTCCACATCATCCAGGGCCTTGCCGACCCCGACGTGCCGCACAGCCATGCGCTGAAGCTGATGAGCCTTCTGCCCGCCGACGACGCAACGCTGTCGCTGGTGCCAAACGGCGATCATCGCCTGTCACGGCCCCAGGATCTCGAGCTGCTGACCCGCGCAGTCGGCGAAACCATCGCGCGGGCCGGCTGAGCCGATGCGCATCTCGATCCCGATCTCGGCCTTTGTCGCGGCCATCGTCGGCTTCGGCAGTACACTCGCCATCATCGTCGCCGCCGCCGACGCGGTCGGCGCGACGCAGGTGCAGACGGCGAGCTGGGTCACCGCCATCTGCCTCGCCATGGCCTTCGAGACGGCCTGGCTGTCTTGGCGGACCAGAATGCCGGTCATCTCGGCCTGGTCGACGCCGGGTGCGGCGCTGATCGCCGCGAGCAGCGGCTTTACCATCAACGAGGCTGTCGGCGCCTTCCTGGTGACAGGCGTGCTCCTGGTGCTGACCGGGCTGATCAAGCCGCTGACGCAGCTGATCTCGCGCATCCCGGCCTCCGTCGCCTCGGGCATGCTGGCCGGCATCGTCGTCACCTTCGCCATCAATGCCGCCAAGGCCGTGCCCACTGACCCGTGGCTGATCCTGCCGCTGATCGGCGCGTTCTTCCTGGTCCGGCTCTACAATCCGGCATTGTCGGTGCTGGTGGTGCTGGTTGGCGGCGGGCTTGCTGCATTCCTCACCGGCCGCGTCGGCACTCTGCCCGTGCCGGAACTGTCGACACTGACGCTGATCGCGCCCGAATTCACGCTGACCGCGACGATCGGCCTGGCGCTGCCGCTCTATCTCGTCACCATGGCCTCGCAGAACCTGTCCGGCCTCGCCGTGCTGCGCGCCGCCGGCTACAACCCCGAGCCCGGCCCGCTGATCGGGGTGACCGGGCTGCTTTCGGTGCTGTCGGCGCCATTCGGCGCCTCGACCACCAACCTCGCCGCGATCTCGGCTGCGATCTGCACCGGTCCAGACGTGCACCCCGACATGAAGGAGCGCTGGAAGACCGGGCCATTCTATGCGCTCGCCTATCTTGTCTTCGCCGCGTTCGGCGCGTCTCTGGTGGCGGTGTTTGCCGTGCTGCCGCCGAGCTTGATCGTGCTTGTTGCCGGGCTCGGGTTGGTGTCGTCGCTGGCCAATGCACTCGCCATTGCGCTCAAGGACGACCATCACCGCATGGCGGCGACGATCGCTTTCGTCGTCACCGCATCGGGGCTGACTTTGCTCGGCGTCGGCTCGGCCTTCTGGGGACTGGTCGCAGGGCTTGTCGTGCTGGTGCTCGAGAACTTCAAAAAAGGCTAGCTTTCCCAAAGCCTTGTCCGGTTTTGGCCGGCGTCGTCTTGAATCGCCATTTTTGCTTTCCCATGTCGATGTGAGCAGCATTTTTCCCCTGCTGCCTCGAACAAAGGAACGGCAATCTACTATGAACACGACTGCACTGATCCGTCCGGCTTGGACGCCGGCAACCATCGCGTTGATGGTGATCGGCTTCATGGTGTTCTGGCCGCTCGGCCTCGCCATGCTTGCCTACATCATCTGGGGCGACCGGCTTGACGGTTTCAAGCGCGACGTCAACCGTGCGACCGACGGCATCTTCGCCGGCTGCCGCAAGGCTTCCTACCGTGCCAACACCCAGACCGGCAACGTCGCCTTCGACGACTGGCGTGAGAAGGAACTCGAGCGCCTGAACGAAGAGCGTCGCAAGCTCGACGAGATGCGCGACGAATTCGACGCCTATGCCCGCGAACTGCGCCGGGCCAAGGACCAGGACGACTTCGACCGCTTCATGGCCAACCGCAACAAGCCGACGGCTCCGACCGTCACGCCCAAGAAGGGCGGCAAGTCGGGCCTGCTTGACGACTGAGGCCACCCCAAGCCGCTGAATGCCAACGGCGCCGTGATCGCGGCGCCGTTTCTATTGCGCCGGCGTTTCTATTGCGCCGTTGTCACTCGAATCATCTAGTCTCGCACCATGTCCTTTGGCTTCTTCCGCAAGCTGACCAAGCCGGCGCCGACACCCGTCCTGGAACGGGACCATGTCGTGGCCGGCCGCACGCTGCCGCTCAGGATCGTCGAGAACGACCGGGCGCGGCGGCTGACTTTGCGCATCGACGCCGGCGGCCGCGGCCTGCGCATCACCGTGCCGCCCGGCCTGCGCCAGGGCGAGGTCGACCGCTTTCTCGACCGTCATCAGGGTTGGCTGGAACAGCGCCTCGCCAAGGTGCCCGACCGGCCGCAGGTGCGTCCCGGCATCAAGATTCCGATCCGCGGTGTACCGCATCTCATCATCCACGAAGGCGGAACGCGCGGCACCGTGCGCCAGTCGCAGGACGAAAGCGGGCCGACGCTCGTCGTCCATGGCGACCGGACGCATTTGCCGCGCCGCATCGCCGACTTCCTCAAGCGCGAGGCCAAGCGCGACATCGAAGCGATGGTGGCCAGGCACAGCGAGGCCGCCGGGCGCCGCGCCAAGGCGATCCGCTTCCGCGACACGACCAGCCGCTGGGGCTCCTGCACCTCTGATGGGGTTCTGTCGTTCTCGTGGCGCATCATGATGGCGCCGACGCCTGTCATCAACTACCTCGTCGCCCACGAGGTCGCACATCTCCGCGAGATGAACCACGGCCCGAAATTCTGGAAGCTGTGCGAAGAACTCTGCCCCGACACCGAGCGCTGCAAGGCGTGGCTCAAGCGCAATGGCGGAGCACTGCAGGCGATCGTGTTTGAGTGAGTAGGGCCTACCCTCCCGCTTGTGGGGAAGGTCGACGCGAAGCGGCGGGCGGCGGTTGGAAGCGCCCACCATCCGACGAAGCGCTCGCTGATCGCTACCCCTGCGGTCCGACCCTCCCCACAAGGGGTGACTACGCCTCCAACCACTCTCCCATGAAATCCAGAAACGCCTGAACCCGTGGCGCGCGGAAACGACCCTTGGGCATGACGGCCCAGAGCGAGATCGGGTCCGAGCGGTTGATGTCTGCGAGGATTTCGATCAACCGGCCTTCGCGAACCGCCTGGCCAACGACAAAATCCGCCAGCCGCACGATGCCATGGCCCTGGACGGCGAGGTCGAACAGCATGCCGACATTGTCGCAACCGAAGTTGCCGGAGGGCTGGAAGCGCACGAGATCGTCGCCACTCGCCAGCGGCCATGTCGTCATCGACGACTGACCCGAAAGCGGAATGCAGTTGTGACCGGTAAGTTCGGTTGCCGAACATGGCGTACCGGCACGCGCCAGATAGGACGGTGCTGCGCAGATCACCCGGCGGCTTTCGGCCAGCTGGCGAGCCACCATGTCGGACCCTGATGTCGGGCTGCCGCGCAGGACGACATCGACTTGCTCGGCGACCGGATCGATAAGCTTGTCAGTGAGGCTGAGATCGACAGTCACTTCGGGGTAGCGCCTGAGAAACTCCGGAATGGCGTGCAGCAGTGTCTGGCGCGCGAAGCCGGTGCTGGAATTGACGCGCAGGAGCCCCTTGGGCCTGGCGCGCGCCGACGCGACGTCGGCTTCAGCGAGATCGATGAGTTCGAGCACCTCGCGCGCCCGCTCGAGGAACAGCGTGCCCTCCGAGGTCAGCGCCAGCCGGCGTGTCGTGCGCGTCAGCAATCGGACACCGAGCCGGTCCTCGAGCCGCGACACCAGTTTCGACAGGGCCGACGGCGTGATGCGCAGGTCGTCGGCGGCTTTGGCGAAGGAGCCGAGATCGACGATCCGCACAAAGGCCTTCATGTCTTCGGATGACGCCATATTGCTGATCTCAGTTCATGAATGCACCAACAGGATAGCTGATTATGTACAGACCTGGAAATGATACGTCTCGGGCATGGTTTCACCGAGGACCCAGCCATGACGTCCCGTCAGCACCACCCCGCATCAGTTCCGTCAGCGCACGACACAATCGACTACAACCGCTTCCGGGCGATCGCCGCACATCAGCGTCGCCTGGCGATCGCCCATTTTTCCCGTGCCGCGCGTCGCTTCCTGACCGCGATGTTTCGCAAGCTTTTCTCGACTCGGCCGGCTTTTCGTGCCAATCCCGGCGCATGGCACTCGACATCAAGATCTGCGGCCTCAGCACCGCTGAAACCTTCGACGCCGCTCTAGGCAATGGCGCGAGCCATGTCGGGTTCATCTTCTTTGCCAAAAGCCCGCGCAACGTCTCGCCCGCTCTCGCCGGGCAGCTGCGCCAGTCCGCCACAGGCCGCGCCGAGGCGGTAGCCGTCACGGTCGACGCCGACGACGCCTTTCTCGACGCGATCGTGGCTGCCGTTAAGCCCGACATGCTGCAGCTGCACGGCAAGGAGGCGCCCGAGCGCGTGGCTGACGTAAAGGCCCGATACGGCCTGCCTGTGATGAAGGCCTTCTCCATTCGCGAAGCCCAGGACTTCGACGCGATCGTGCCTTATGGCGAGGTCGCCGATCGTCTGCTATTCGACGCCAAACCGCCCGCGGGGTCCGAATTGCCCGGCGGCAACGGCGTTTCCTTCGACTGGCGGTTGCTTGCGGGCCTTGACGCCTCCGTCGATTACATGCTTTCCGGTGGTTTGAACGCCGCCAATATCGGCGACGCCCTCAGGCTCGCAAACCCGCCCGGCATCGACATTTCCTCGGGCGTGGAAAGCGCACCCGGCGTCAAGGATGCGGCGCTGATCGACAATTTCTTCAGGGCCGTCCGGGCCGCGCGCGAAGACAGCGCCGCCTGAGTGAGCCTCCAGCCGCAAGGAGATCGGCCTTGAACCAGCCGGCAGAGCCCAATTCCTTCCGCACCGGACCCGACGAGCAGGGCATGTTCGGCATCTTCGGCGGCCGTTTCGTCGCCGAGACGCTGATGCCGCTGATCCTCGACCTGCAGCGCCACTGGGACGAGGCCAAGAACGACCCGGCCTTCAAGGCGGAACTCAACGAGCTGTCGACCTTTTATGCCGGCCGGCCGTCCAAGCTCTACTACGCCGAAGGCCTGACCCGGCATCTTCGTGACGTTTCCTCGGCGAAGGGCCTCGGGGGCGGCGCCAAGATCTATTTCAAGCGCGAGGACCTGAACCACACCGGCTCGCACAAGATCAACAATTGCCTGGGCCAGATCCTGCTCGCCAAGCGCATGGGCAAGACCCGTATCATCGCCGAAACCGGCGCCGGCCAGCATGGTGTTGCTTCCGCAACCGTCGCCGCCCGCTTCGGCTTCCCCTGCTTCGTCTATATGGGCGCCACCGACGTCGAACGGCAGAAGCCAAACGTCTTCCGCATGAAGCTCTTGGGTGCCGAAGTGCGCCCGGTCAGCGCCGGCCACGGCACGCTGAAGGACGCCATGAACGAAGCGTTGCGTGACTGGGTCACCAACGTGCACGACACCTATTACCTGATCGGCACCGCCGCCGGCCCGCACCCCTATCCCGAGCTCGTCCGCGACTTCCAGTCGGTGATCGGCACCGAGGCGCGGGCCCAGATCCTCGAGCAGGAGGGGCGCCTGCCCGACATGATCGTTGCTGCCGTCGGCGGCGGCTCGAACGCCATTGGCCTGTTCCACCCTTTCCTCGACGACCGCAGCGTCAAGATCGTCGGCATCGAAGCCGGCGGACGTGGCCTCGACGGCATCGAGCACTGCGCCTCGATGAGCGCTGGTCGCCCCGGCGTGCTGCACGGCAACCGCACCTACCTGTTGCAGAACAATGACGGCCAGATCCTCGACGGCCACTCGATCTCCGCCGGTCTCGACTATCCCGGCGTTGGCCCCGAACATAGCTGGCTCCGCGACAGCGGCCGCGTCGACTATGTGCCGATCCTCGACGACGAAGCGCTGGAGGCGTTCCAGCTGACCACCAAGGTGGAAGGCATCATCCCGGCGCTCGAATCCGCCCATGCCATCGCGCATGCGGTCAAGGTTGCGCCTACGATGGGCAAGGACAAGGTGATGATCGTCAACCTCTCCGGCCGTGGCGACAAGGACGTGCATACGGTGGCCAAGATGCTGGGCATGGAGATCTGATCATGACGACCACCCGCATCGACCGCCGCATGGCAAAGCTGAAGGCCGAGGGACGCCCGGCGCTCGTGACCTATTTCATGGGCGGCGACCCTGACTACGAAACCTCGCTGTCGATCATGAAGGCACTGCCCAAGGCGGGCAGCGACGTCATCGAGCTCGGCATGCCGTTTTCCGACCCGATGGCCGATGGCCCGGCGATCCAGGCCGCCGGCCTGCGCGCGCTGAAGGCCGGTCAGACGCTGGCCAAGACGCTCAAACTGGCGCGCGAGTTCCGCCAGGGCGACAACGACACGCCGATCGTCATGATGGGCTATTACAACCCGATCTACATCTACGGCGTCGACCGCTTCCTGACCGACGCTGTCGCCTCGGGTATAGATGGGCTGATCATCGTCGACCTGCCGCCGGAGATGGACGCCGAACTGTGTATCCCTGCACTCAAGGCCGGCATCAACTTCATCCGCCTGGCAACGCCGACGACCGACGACAAGCGCCTGCCGAAGGTGCTCGAAAACACGTCGGGCTTTGTCTACTACGTCTCGATGACCGGCATCACCGGCTCGGCGCTGGCTGACACGACCAAGGTGGCGGAGGCGGTGAACCGCATCAAGGCGCACACCGATCTCCCCGTCTGTGTCGGCTTCGGCGTCAAGACCGCCGAGCAGGCACGCACCATCGGCGCATCGGCCGACGGCGTGGTCGTCGGCACAGCGATCGTCAATGCCGTGGCCAACGTCCTGGGCCCGAAGGGTGAGAAGACCGCCGACCCGGCCGAAGCCGTGGCGACGCTGGTTACCGGCTTGTCCCAAGGCGTTCGCGCCGCACGCCTTGCTCCCGCCCAATAAATACCCCATGTCCTGGGCTCGAAGAGGACCACTGCCATGAACTGGATTACCAATTACGTCCGCCCCAAGATCAACTCGATGCTTGGCCGCCGGGAAATGCCCGACAATCTCTGGATCAAGGATCCCGAGAGCGGCGAGATGGTGTTCCACAAGGACCTCGAGGAAAACCAGTACGTCATCCCGTCTTCGGGCCATCACATGAAGATTTCGGCGAAGGAGCGGCTGCGCTTCTTCTTCGACGACGGCCGCTACGAGATCATCGAGAACCCCAAGGTCGTGACCGACCCGCTGAAGTTCCGCGATGAGAAGCGCTATGTCGACCGCCTCAAGGACGCCAAGACCAAGACCGGTCTCGAAGACGCGATCCTGTCGGGCACCGGCAAGATCGAGGGCCTGCCCGTCGTCGTCACCGTGCAGGACTTCGCCTTCATGGGCGGTTCGCTCGGCATGGCCGCAGGCGACGCCATCATCCGCGCCTTCGAGGTTGCGCTGGAGAAGAAGCGTCCGCTGATCCTGTTCGCTGCCTCGGGCGGCGCGCGCATGCAGGAAGGCATCTTGTCGCTGATGCAGCTGCCACGCACGACTGTCGCAGTCGACCGGCTCAAGGAAGCCGGCTTGCCCTATATCGTGGTGCTGACCAATCCGACGACCGGCGGCGTCACCGCCTCCTACGCGATGCTGGGCGACGTCCATATTGCCGAGCCCGGTGCGCTGATCGGCTTCGCCGGCCCGCGCGTCATCGAGCAGACCATCCGCGAGAAGCTGCCTGAGGGCTTCCAGCGCTCGGAGTACCTGATGGACCACGGCATGGTCGACATGGTGGTGTCGCGGCTCGAGATGAAATCGACGGTTGCCAACCTGCTCAAGATCCTGACCAAGGCACCGGTGGCGGCCAAGGCTGTCGAAGCCGAGATTCTGCCACCCGTCGTGCCGGTGCCGGAACGCCGCCCGCAGGCCTGATACGACCGCAGCAGCGTAGCGCCCGAGGAAATGCCATGACCACGCTCGAAGCCGATCTCGAAATCGAGCGCCTGTTGGCGCTCCATCCGAAGGGCTTCGACCTTTCGCTCGACCGCATCACCCGGCTGCTCGAAAGGCTGGGCAATCCGCAGGACCATATGCCGCCGGTGATCCATATCGCCGGCACCAATGGCAAGGGCTCGTGCGCGGCGTTCTCGCGCGCGCTGCTCGAAGCCCAGGGTCTGCTGGTCCATGTCCACACCTCGCCGCATCTGGTGAACTGGCACGAACGCTATCGCCTGGCAGCGCCGGGCGGCGGCAAGCTTGTCGCCGACGACGTGCTGGCGGATGCCGTACGCCGCGTCGGCGAAGCCAATCGCGGCGAGAAGATCACCGTCTTCGAGATCCTCACGGCCGTCACGTTCGTTCTGTTCTCGGAGCATCCGGCCGACGCCTGCCTCATAGAGGTCGGGCTTGGCGGGCGCTTCGACGCCACCAATGTCATCAAGCGCTCGGCGGTGTCGGTGATCATGCCGGTGTCGATGGACCACGAGGCCTACCTTGGCGACAAGGTCGAGCTGATCGCCGCCGAGAAAGCCGGCATCATCAAGCGCGGTTGCCCGGTCGTCGTCGGCGCGCAGGAGACCGAGGCGGCACAGCAGGTGCTGATCGACACTGCCGAGCGGCTCAATTGCCCACTTGAGGTTTATGGCCAGGATTTCGTCGCCTTCGAGGAAAACGGCCGCATGATCTACCAGGACCAGACCGGCCTGCTGGACCTGTCACCGCCACGCCTGCCCGGACGTCACCAGTTCGCCAATGCAGCCGCCGCGATCGCGGCGGTGAAGGCCGCCGGCTTCCCGGTCGACGAACGCACCGCCGACAAGGCGATGGCGTCGGTGACCTGGCCCGGTCGCATGCAGCGCCTGCCGCAGGGCGCACTCAGCGAGCTGGCGCCGAAGGGCGCCGAGGTCTGGGTCGACGGCGGCCACAATCCCGGCGCCGGGACCGTCATTGCCGAGGCCCTGACCGAGCAGGAGGAGAAGTTCCCGCGCCCGCTGTTCCTGATCTCCGGCATGATCAACACCAAAGACCAGACCGGCTATTTCAAGCCGTTCCACGGCATGGCGCGCCATGTCTACACCGTGCCGGTGACGATGAGCGATGCCGGCGTTCCCAACGAGGAACTGGCTGTGCGCGCCACCGAGGCCGGGCTGTCGGCCGAGCCGGTGAGCTCGGTTGCCAATGCACTGATGCTTTTGCGCGATACCTGGGACGAGAAAGAGCCGGCGCCGCGCATCCTGATCGGCGGCTCGCTCTATCTGGTGGGCGAGGTGCTGGCGGCCAACGGCACGCCGCCGACCTGAGGGCCTGTCCAGCGGCCATTCGAGATACAAAAAAGCCCGACCAAAGCCGGGCTTTTCATTTGCTTGATACGGGCGGTCAAACGTTGCCGCTGATCCAGTGCGACAGCGCGGTCTTGGGCAGCGCGCCGACCTTGATGTCGGCAACTTCGCCGTCCTTGAAGATCATCAGCGTCGGAATCGAACGCACGCCGAACTGGGCGGCAATCTCGGGGTTCTCGTCGATGTTGACCTTGGTGATCTTGACCTTGCCGGCGAGCTCGTTGGAAATCTCTTCGAGCGACGGGCCGATCATCTTGCAGGGGCCGCACCATTCAGCCCAGAAATCGACGACGACGGGCTCTTTGGCCTCGAGCACGCCGGACTTGAAATTGCTGTTGTCGATCTTGACGGTGGCCATGATACGATCCTCTTGGAGTTGTCTGTCGCGCCATATGTGGTAGTGCGCGGACCCTTGGTCAAGCATCCGTTGTGTCACGCTTGGGTGAGTCGAACAAGGGCGGCATCCATCGCCTCGGCTGGTACGGCGATCAGCCGCGGCGCCTCTGTGAACAGCAGGGCCGCGGCAACCGTCTTGCCGGGATAGAGCGGCCGGAGCAGCGCGCGGTAGAGCGCAAGCTGCACGACATAGGCGTTTGGCACCTGCTCGAACGAGGCGGGTGGCGGCCGGTTGGTCTTGTAGTCGACGATCAACACCTCGCTGTCGGTGACCGCCAGGCGGTCGATCTTGCCCGACACCGAGCGCGGCTTTCCCCTGACCACGAGGCTGCCCATAACAGACACTTCGGCGCGCGAGGAGGGCGAAAACAGCGGCGAAAACCTGGGGTCGTCGAGGACTGCAAGCACGGATGCGAGCGCGCTGGCACGCTCCGCCTCCGGCCAGTCCTGGCCGACACGGACGAGGTAGCGCTCGGCGGCGGACTGGCGTATCTCGGCGTCGAGCCGCGGCAGAATCTGTAACAGCCGGTGCAAGGCCGAACCGCGGGCGATGGCAAAGCCCGGCTCGCCCTCGGCGTCGAGCACCGGCGAGCGGCCCGAGATCACGGCCTCCTGCGTCTCCTCGATCAGCGCCGAAGCGCCCGACGGGGACAGCGGCTGCGGCAAATCCTCGAAGGCCGGCGGCGCGCCAAAAAGGCTTTCCGGCAAGGGCTCGATGCGGGCTCTCTCGCTGGCCGCCGGTTCCGGCGCCGACAAAGGCGTTGCGGGCAATGGCGTGACGCGGAAGCGGTGGACAGGCCTGTCCGTGATGACGGGATGGCCGCGCTCTGCGCTTTCGGGCGCCACCGACAACGCACGGCTGACAATCGAATGCCAGGTGTTGAGGCCGGGCTGGCGCTTGCCGTGATAACCGCAGATGATCAGCCGGTCCTCGGCGCGGGTCATGCCGACATAAAGCAGGCGCCGGTATTCGTCGTCGGCGAGATCGCGGGCCAACGCGCTGGCACCCTTCGAGAAGGCGTTGGCGACATCGGCGCCAGCGCGCCAGAGATAACCCTTGCCCTGCCAGTGTCGGCCTTGCGGGACGAAAGGCATCAGGCGCGGCAAATGCTGATCGCTGAACGGGGCCGAGCCGCTGTCGACGAGGAACACCACCGGCGCCTCCAGACCCTTGGCGGCGTGTACGGTCATGATGCGGACCTCGTCACGCGTCTGATCCATCTCGCGCTTGATCTCGGGGCCGGCACTTTCGAGCGTCGACAGGAACGATTCGAGACCGGGCAGGCCGGTGCGCTCCTCTGCCAGGCAGAAATTCAGGAACTCGTCGAGAATGTCGCCGGCCTCCTGGCCAAGGCGCGAGATCATCTTCTTGCGCACGCCGTCGCGGCTGGGTCCGCCCGACAGCACGCCCGAATAGAACTCGAAGATCGGCCGGAAGGCAGCCTCCGTCGCCCAGGCCTCAAGGACGGCGGCCGCCTCGGCGAAAACAGCATCTCTCGCCGCATGATCGCGCAGCGAGGCGATCAGCGACCTTCCTTTGCCCCGATTGGCCGAGAGCACAAACAGCGCATCTTCCGACATGCCGAAGATCGGGCTACGCAGCACGGCGGCCAGCGACAGGTCGTCCTCCGGCTGGATCAGGAAACGCCCAAGCGCGATCAGGTCCTTGACCGCGATATGGCCGGGCAGGCTCAGCCGGTCGGCGCCGGCTACCGGGATGTCGCGGCGCTTCAGCGCCCGCGACAGCGCATGAACGAAGCGGTCGCGCTTGCGCACCAGCACCATGACGTCGCCCGCGCGCAGGCGCTTGCCGGTGCCTTCGATGACCTCACGCTCGTCGAGCCATTTGCGGATGGTGGCGGCGACCTGTTCAGCAACCACCACGGCAGGCGCATGAGCATGGTCGATAGGCTTGCGCCAGTCGTCGGGCTCGTCGACGGCATCGGCGCCGACCGAGGGCCAGACCTCGACGTAACCTGCCGCCCCGGCGCGGATCGCCTTATGGCTCGGCGGCTCGGGCGCGCGGGTGACGCCGCGACGAACGCTCGTGTCCTCGAAGACACGGTCGACGGCCGACAGCACGTCGTCTGTCGAGCGGAACGACCAGGTCAGCGTGACGTCCTCGAAACGGGCATCGGCATCACGGATGCGGCCGGCGAATTCGTGCTTGGAGTTGTCGAAGGATTCGGGCGCGGCACCCTGGAACGAATAGATCGACTGCTTCTCGTCGCCGACGGCGAAGACCGTGCGGTGAACGTTGTCGCGGGCGCTGAAGCCGGAGAAGAACTCTTCCGCCAGCCGCTTCACCACTTCCCATTGGTCGGGGCTGGTGTCCTGGGCTTCGTCGAGCAGTATGTGGTCGATGCCCTTGTCGAGCTTGTACTGCACCCACGGCCCGGCGTCGGGACGCGCGAGCAGGTTGACGGTGCGGGTGATCAGGTCGTTGAAATCGAGGAAGCCGCGGCCGGTCTTCAGCCGCTCGTAGCGGGCAATCAGCCAGTCGGCGATCGTCAGTGCCGCCTGCGTTGCCTCCAGCATGCGAAAATGGGCGAGCCGGTCGGCTGCCTCGATGATGGCCGCTGCCGTCGCCGCATAACGCTCGGGCAAATCTGGCAGCCGGTCGAGCAAAGCCTTCTTGAACGCGCTGGACGGATTGTACGGATCGCCGTCGGCCTTGAGGAAGGCATTGCACAGAAGCGACAGCCGGCGCATGGGGTCGGCCTCGGCATAGGCGAGCCGGGCGTAAGGCAGGATATTGTTCAGCACGCTGCGCGCGTCTGTGGCTTCGGCTGCTATGGCGAATTCGGTGAAGAAGGTCGGCTCGAAGCCCGGCAGCGGCCAGATCGAAGCGGCGATGGCCTCGGCACTGTCCCTGGGCGAAAAACCGAACTCCTCGTAGAGCGCTTCGAAATTGAAGTCTTGAACCTGGGCGATGAAGGCGCGCAGCCCATCGCGCTTGCGCACGATCTCGGCGAGCAGCGCATCGAGCCCGGCCTCGCCGCCACGCTCCAGCACCTTGGCGAAGGCCTCGGCGAGTTCGGGATTGTGCTCGCCGGCGCCGGTGACCATGTCGCGCCGCGCGGTGGCGAACAAAGTCGCCTCCATCTGGCTGTCGAGCATCTCGAAATGGGCGGCGATGTTGGCCTCGAGCGGGAACTGGTGGAGCACCGACTCGCAGAAGGCGTGGATGGTCTGGATCTTCAGCCCGCCCGGCGTTTCCAGCGCCTCGGCGAACAATCGGCGCGCGCGGCGCAGCTTGGCGGCGTCAGGGCGGACACCGTCGAGTGCCGTGATGCGTGCGGCCAACTCGGCGTCGGCCAACATCGTCCATTCCGACAGGTTGGCGAAGACGCGATTCGACATGTTGGCGGCGGCGGCGCGGGTATAAGTCAAGCACAGGATCTTCGATGGATCGGTGCCACGCAGCAAAAGCCGCATCACGCGCTGCGACAGCACGTGCGTCTTGCCGGAGCCGGCATTGGCCGACACCCAGACCGAATTGCCCGGATCGGAGGCGCGCGCCTGGCGCTCTGCCGTCTCGGTGGGGACGAAGAACGCCTTCTTCATTCATCGCCCTCCGCACTGCCATCACCGCCGGCCGACCATTCGAGCACGCGGGCGAGATGGTCGTAGTCGCCGTCGGTCTCGCCTTCGCGGAAGGGCAAGGCGCGCGAGAGATAACCCGTGGTCGGATCGTTGTAGTGCAGCAAAAGCTGCTCCAAGCGCTCCCAGGCCTCTTCGGACAGTTCGACGGCTGATTTTGGCTTACGGTTGTGCTCGAGGATCGATTCTTCGAACACCTCGCCATTCGGCTTCAGGCGGACGAACGCCAGCTGCGAGGGCTCGCGCTTACCAAGCTCGCGGAAGGCGCCACGCCGCAGAAGCGCGCCTTCGAGCGCCAGCTGGGGCGAGATCAGCGTGTGCGCCTGCGCCTTGGATGGCGACGAGCCGGTCTTGTAGTCGAGGATGTCTGCCATGCCGCCGGCAAGCACGTCGACACGGTCGGCGCGACCGGACAGCGTCGCGCCGCTGAGCCCGACTTCGACGGCCGAGGCGCCTTCCTCGGCGTGGCGGGAAACCACGGCGTCGGCGCGGCTGCGCTCCCACTCCAGGATGTTGACCGCCAGTCGCTCGAAGCGTGGCCACCAGACGGCCTCGACGTCGGCGGGCAGGGCCGCCTCGGCGAAGCAATGGCGGCCGGCGGCGATCAGTGCGTCGAATGCGGCGGGATCACGCGGATCGACGATGGTCGCCGAAAACAGGTGCAGGATATCGTGGAACAACGTGCCCCGCTCGGCGGCACCGGGATCGCGCACCAGCGGGTCGAGCGCCGACAGGCCGAGGATACGCCTGGCATAGACGGCATAGGGATCGCGGCGCAGCGTCTCGATCTCGGTGATGCTGAAGCGGCGCGGCCTGACCTCCACCGGCGGCCTGGGCTCCGGACGGGTAGCGAAATCGGTCTTTTGGCCGGCATCGAGCTGGCGCGCCCAGTGAAGCAGGTTTTCGCCGCGCTTGCGCAAGACGGCCGCGTGGTCGGGGCCGAGATAGGTGAGCAGGCGCTGCAGCCAGCGCGACGGCACGGCGGGCGCATCGCCCGAGCGGGCGGAACGCGACAGGACGACGTTTTTCGCCCCCATCGCCATCTGGAAATCATGGGCGGCGAGGCCGATGCGGCGTTCCGGCGGTTCGAGGTCGATGCCCGTCTTCATGACGCGCGACATGAAGCGGTCGGCCTCTGCCTTGCGCGGCCAGGTGCCCTCGTTCAGCGCGCCGATGACCAGCGTATCGACCGTCTGCAGGCGGGCTTCGAGCGCACCCCAGATGGCGATGGCGCGGTCGGCACCTTGCGCCGGCTTGACCGCCTCGGGCGCCACCAGCGCGTCCATGACATCGGGCCACTCGTCGGCGGCGAAACTGAACGAGGCCTGTGCTGCGACCAGCGAGCGCAGCGCCTCGGCGAGCTTGGCACCGGCATCGCCGTCATAGAGTGTGCCCAGGCCGCCATGCTCGTCGCGTCCGAGATTTTCCAGCGCCTCGACGGTGGCACGGACGATCGCCGCGAGGTCGACCTCTGCATCGCCACGAAAGGCGAACAACGGCGCCAGGCGAGAGACGAGCCTGCCTGCTATGTCCCGGGCTTCCTCGATGCGGCGCACGCTGATGCGGTCGAACCAGAACGGCCTGCGTGACGCGCCACCCATGCTTGTCAATCTGGCGTCGAATTCCTCGGCGAGCCCCGCAATGTCAGGCCGGCCGACGCCACCACGCAGCACGACGAGCTCGATGGTCTCGGCAGCACGCCGGACGGCTGAACGCTCTTGGCCAAGGCGCAGCAAGGGATGCTTGAGCAGCGACAGCACCGCCACCGGATCACCCGGACGGAAGGCGGCAGCGAGCATGGTACGCAGAAGGGCTGCCGGCGGCGTGTTGGCCAGCGGCACGCCACCGGAATCGTCGGCCTGGATGCCGAAGCGGCGAAGCTCCGCAGCGACACGGCGGGCAAGGTTGCGGTCGCTGGTGACCAGGGCAGCGCGATGGCCCGATTGGGCGACCGCCTGGCGAAGCGCGATAGCGATAGCCGCCGCCTCGTCGCGCTCATGCGCGGCTTCGAGAAGTGTTACGCCGGCGAAGGCATCGGCGATCTCGGGGTCGTCGGCGTCGCTGCGCTTCTCGGCCCAGGCGTCGGTGGTCTCGGCCGGCCGCAGCGCTTCACCGACGACGGCCGCGCGGCGGGCCATGACACCGGTCGGCGCGCCCAGTTCGTCGACGTCGTCGCGCAGGATGCCGATCTTGCCGATCAGCTTGGCAAGGCCATACTGGGGATGGCCAAGCACCGAGGCCCTGGCGCCGATCTCGGTGATCGTCTCATAGGCGCGTTGGTCGAGCGTGGCGTCCAGTCCGGGAAGCACGACTGCACCACGCGGCAAGCGCGAAATGGCCGCGAGCAGCTCGGCGGTAGCAGGGATCGAGCCGGTGGAACCCGCCGCGATGACCGGTCCGGCGGGCGGGTTGCGCTTCAGCCGCTCGGCTTCGAGGCGGATCAGGGCGCTGCGATGGGCGGCAGGATTGGACTGGCCGCGCTCCTTCAGCATTTCCGGCCAGGCGCCGGTTACGATGGAGAGGAAGTCGAGCGTCACCTGCCACCAGCCGGACAGCTCACCGGTCACCAGGTCGGCTAGCCGCGACCAGTCGGAGCCTTCGGTCTCGATCTCGTCCATCAGCCCGGCGAGATCGCGGGCCAGCCAGATGGCGTCGGCAGCCGAGGCCGGCACGACGATCTCCTCCTCGAACAGCGCCGCGACATGGGCGGGAAGACGGCGCTTCCAGGCACGCACCAAGGGTGCGAGCAGGAGCAGGCGGTCGGTGGCGGAAACCGGCGGGGCAAGGTCGAGCGCACCGGCGCCTTCGGTCTCGAAGGCCGCCTCGTCCTCGTCGAACTCGCCGAGCGGCTTGATAACAGGCAGGATCGCCGAGCTGCCGCCGCCGACATCGACGAAGACACCGCGCAGCGCACGCGCAGCGCGGCGCGTTGGCACGTAGATTGTGACGTCGGCCAGCGCCAGCGGATCGCCGTCGAAGCGGAAGTCGGAGATCAGGCTGCCGTCGAGCAGGGACGCCGCCAGCGTCGGCAGGAAGGGGGTGCCGGGCGGGATGGAAAAGACGCGTGGCGACGCGCGGCCGCTCATTGCGCCTCCGCCAATGCCCTCTTCACCGCGGCCTCGGCAGGTGCGATGGCATCGGGCGTGCCGACGGTGATCCAGCTGCCCGACATGCGCATGCCGTGAAGCCGACCGCTGGCAATCGCCTCGTCGAAATAGCGGTTGAGCGAATGCGGCGTCTCGGGTGCAGCGGCGAACAGGCGTGGGTGGACGATCGCAGCACCGGCATAGATAAGCCCGTCGGGCGCGCCCCTGGCGCGGCTCAACGTCCCGTCCGGCGCGACCAGGAAGTCGGTACCACCCGAGTGTCCGGTCGCCTGTTCGAGGTCCGCCAGCATCAGCAGAATATCCATGCGCCCGGTATCCCAGGCAAGGGCGAGGCGGGTCAGGTTGGGCACGCCCTCATCGATCCAGAAGGTGTCGGCGTTGACGATGTAGAACGGTGCTGCGCCAAGCCGGGGCAGCGCCCTGACGATGCCGCCGGCGGAATCGAGCAGTCCGTCGCGCTCGTCGGAGATTTCGATGCGCGGCGCCTGGCGGGAAGCGACATGCTCGACGATCTGGTCGGGCAGATAGTGGACATTGACGACGGCTCGCTCGACGCCCGCCTCGGTGAGGCTGTCGAGACCCCAGTCGAGCAGGGTCTTGCCAGACACGCGCACCAGCGGCTTGGGGATCGTATCGGTGATCGGCCGCATGCGCTTGCCGAGACCGGCGGCCAGAACCATGGCGACGGAGGGATTTTTGGCAGGCCCATTCACGCGTCAGAACTCCTCGAGCAGGCGGTTGTCGCGGTAGAAGTCGCGCAGTTCCGCCAACGAGGGGTGTGAGAGCGAGCGGTGCAGATAGTCCCTGATGCGCGGCAGGTGCCTGAGATATTGCGGCTTGCCATCGCGCCGGTCGAGGCGGACGAAAATGCCGAGAATCTTCGAATTCCGCTGCGCCGCCATGATGGCGTAGGCTTCGCGGAAGGCCATCTCGTCAAAACTGCCGGCAGCATGTCGCGCGGCGACATAGGCATCGACGGTGCCGCGCTCGATGTCGGGCGACACGGTCACCCGCGCATCCATGGCGAGTGAGGCGACGTCGTAAGCGACGGGGCCAATCAGCGCGTCCTGGAAGTCGACGATGCCGAGGCGGTCGTGGCCATGGCGATCGCCACGCCAGATGATGTTTGGCGAATGGTAGTCGCGCAGGACAAGGCCATATTGCTTGTCGGCGAGGCGGTCGAAGACGGCGTTCCAGGCGGCGCGGTAGCCGTCGCACAGCTCAGCCGAAGCAGGCGCACCGGTGACCGCCTTCACATACCATTCGACCAGCAGCTCGACCTCGATCATCAAAGCGTCACGGTCGAAGGGCGGCACCTGGTGGACGACACCGGGCGCGGCCTCCAGCCGGTCGTCCCAATGTTTCCCGTGAATCATTGCCAGCAGTTCTGCCGCAGCTGCGTAGCGCTCGGTGACCGGCCTGCCCTCGGGATCGAGGAAAGCGCCTGAGCCGAGATGCTCGAGCAGCACGAAACCCTGGTCGAGGTCCTGGGCGACGATGCCCGGCACGGTGACGCCACCGGCGGCAAGCGCGCGATCGATGGCGGCGAAGGCGGCGACGGTCTGGGCGGTGTGCGCGATCTCGGCGTAGGGCTTGCCGTCACGCACGGGCGGACCGAGCGTCAGTCTCGGCGAGTTCATCAGCACCAGCGGTGCAAGGCCTTCCCTGGTCACCGTCTCATAAGACCGCGCCGAGGCGTCGCCGTTGAAACGGGCGCGATGAGCATCGCTGCACGCTGAGGCTACGAGGAAGTCACGCATGGCGAGTGAGCGGGCGACACGGTCGAAGGCCGGTCCATCGCCTGTAATCGTGATGCGGCGGCCATCGCCCTCATGCTGGAACGCGATGCGCAGGCTGGTTGCCGGCATGGCATCAGTGGCGCGCTCAGGCCATTCGACCAGCGCCACGCCCGAGCTAACCGCCTCGTCGAAACCAAGCTCTTCCAGCTCCTCTGGCGAGGACAGGCGATAGAGGTCGAAATGATGCACGGCGACAGGCGTGTCGTAGCTCTGGACCAGCGTGAATGTCGGGCTCGGCACCTCATGGGCGGGATCGGCGGCCAGGGCGCGGATCAGGCCGCGCGCCAAAGTGGACTTGCCGGCGCCGAGATCGCCGTCCAGCAGGAACACGTCGCCAGGCCGCACGGCCATGGCGAGGTCCTCGCCCAGCTGCGTCGTGGCGGCCTCGTCGGGCAGGTGCCGTTCCAGCGATCTGGCCGTCGTCAAACCTGCTACTCCGCCGCGACCCGGACGCCGGCGGGCATGTCTGGGAACAGGCAGATGACGGTCGTGCCAAGATCTTTGCCGCTGTCGATCCGGACGGTGCCGCCATGCAGCTCAACGAAGCTCTTGACGATCGACAGGCCAAGGCCGGCGCCGCGCTTGCGGCCGCCGTTGACGCGGGATTCGAAGCGCTGGAACATGGTGTCGAGCACCTCGGGCGGCACACCCGGGCCGTCGTCATGGACCGAAAATTCGACGCCTTCGGCGCGCTGGCGGCAAGCGAGCGTGATGGTGCTGGCAGCCGGCGCGTAGTTCACCGCGTTCGAGAGCAGGTTGTAGAGGATCTGGCGGACGCGGGTCTCGTCGCCGTTGAAGCTCTTCGGCGCGCCCTTGATCTCGATGGCAAGCTTGATCGAGTGCTCTTCCAGCCGGTCGGCGACGAGCTCGGCAGCAGCCTCGATGGCGCGATGGACATGCACTTCGGAGATATCGAGCTGCATGATGCCGGCGTCGACGGTAGCAAGGTCGAGGATGTCGTTGACGATGGTCAACAGCACGCCCGACGACGAGCCGATATGCTCGACATATTCGCGCTGGCGCGGCGACAGCGGTCCGGTGCCGGGCAGCGACAACAGCTCGGTGAAGCCGATGATGTTGGTCAGCGGCGAACGCAGCTCGTAGGAGACGTGCTGGACGAACTCGTTCTTGATCTGGTCGGCGCGCTGCAGCGCCTCGTTCTTGTCCTTCAGCGCGCGCTCGACATTGACGCTGTCGGTGACGTCGACGAAGGTCAGCATCACCTGGCCGTTGGGCAGGTGGATGACGGCATGCTGCAGCACCGAGCCGTTCTTGAGCTCGGTCTGGCCATGGCGGTCGCTGCGTTCGTCAAAGCCGGTGACGGCGGAGACGAAATCGCCCCACGGGCTGTTGTCGGCACGCGTGTCGCATTCGGCGCGGATGGCCGAGATGTGCGTGTTCTGCCGCAGCACCTCGGGCGAGACGCCCCAGAGCTGGCCGAAGGCCGGATTGAACAGGCGGATACGGCCATCTGGGCCAAAGACGACGACGCCTTCGGCCAGATTGTCGAGGGTTTCGCCCTGCACACGCACGGCTGTGGTGTAGCGGCTTTCGAGATCGATCCGCTCGGTCAGGTTCTCGAACACCCAGGTGACGCCGCCCTTGGGCTGCGGATTGGCGACGACGCGGATGGTGCGGCCGTCGGGCAGGTGCCAGAGGTGCTCCTGCGGATCGACGGCGCGATAGGCCGACAGCAGGTTCTCCTTCCAGCGGCGCCATTCCTGCTGCTCGGGCAGCTTGCGTTCGCTGCGCAGGCGGTCGAGCAGCAGCGCATTGTCGGGCGCGCTCGAAATGTAGCCGGCGTCGAGATCCCAGAGCTTCTGGAAGGCGTTGTTGTAGAAGCGCAGCTTCTGCCCGGCGTCGAAGGTGGCGACGGCGGTGGCAACCTGGTCGAGCGTATCGGCATGGCTGCGCACGACCAGGCTGTATTCCTCGCGGATGGCGTCGGCGGCGCTCATGTCGGCGGCGATGCCGGCCGAGCCTTCCTTGCCGACCAGATCGGTGACGGCAAACATCTTGCGGTCGCCATCGATGACGGTCGACAGTGTCTGCTGGAACAGCGGCTGCGTCTGGTGCTGCTGGACGATCGCCTCGCGCGCCTGGGTGCCGAGAAATTCCTTGCCGTCACGAATGGCGGCGGACGAATCCACCGCCTCGACGGCCTTGGCGAAGGCCTTGTTGACCCATTTCAGGCGGCCGTCGGCATCGCGCATCCAGAACGGCATGTCGATTGCGTCCATCAGGCCGATCAGCGTCTCGTATTCGGCGCTCAGGCGCTGGTTTTCGAGCTTCAACCGGGCCTGCCCGCGCTGCGCTTCCGAAGTCGAGACAAAGCGGACGATGACATGGGCGCCGCTCTTGCGGCCATGGACCTCGAGCGCAGCATTGGCGTGGGTCTCGGCAATCAGTTCGAAGGCCGTGCCCTTGTCGCGCAAGGCAGCGATGGCGTTTTCGAGCGCTGCGGCCGAACGCGGCATCAGCCAGCGGCCAAAACCAAGGAAGGCGGCACGATCATCCGGGGCCCCTGTCTCGATCGGCAGCGAACCGACGAGTTCGGGCTTCTTGTTCTCGTTGGCCCAGACGATGACGCGCTGGTCGCGCAAATTGAGCAGGGCCTCGGAGCGCTGCAGCGAGGCATTGAGATCGGCAACGCGGCCGCGCAGCTCGACATTCTCGGCGCTGATGCGGCCCTTCTCGCGGATCAGCGCGATTGCCGAGATCAAGGCAGCGCCCATCACGCCGACGAACATCGCAAGCTGGATGACTTCGACGGTGCTCACGGGCAGGCCGGCAATCGATGCCTGCTGGGCGTGGGCGAAGCCGAGAGGCGTGCAAATCGCAGTCGTGGCAAGGGCCGCGCTCGCCGCCCAACCGCCCACGCGCCGCAAGGCATGCCAGGAGCGGCCTGCGGTCGCGTTCTGCGAATCCTCGTGGCCGCCGGAGACGGCCTGTCCCGCTGGAAGCGGGTATTCCCCCGGCATGTCTTGTTTCCTCTGTGCCGCCCGACTGCAAGACCGCCCCGTAGCGCCCGAAATTCCCGCCAAGAATGGGCGCGTGACGAATCATGTCACCATACCGCTTAGGCGAATCGACGTGAAGCAGGCGAGCCCCCAAAAAAGAAACCGGGCGAAAGTCAATCGCCCGGCTTCAATATCTAGTAGGTATTTTCGCTATGGTTAATAGCGGTAGTGTTCCGGCTTGAACGGACCCTTTGGCGTGACGCCGATATAGGTAGCCTGCTCATCGCTCAGCGTGGTCAGCTTGGCGCCGAGCTTGTCGAGATGCAGGCGCGCGACCTTCTCGTCGAGATGCTTGGGCAGGACATAGACTTCGTTCTTGTACTGGCCGGGCTTGGTCCAGAGCTCGATCTGGGCCAGCGTCTGGTTGGTGAACGACGCCGACATGACGAAGCTCGGATGGCCGGTGGCGTTGCCGAGGTTGAGCAGACGGCCTTCCGACAAAAGGATCATGCGCTTGCCCCCCGGGAAGGTGATCATGTCGACCTGCGGCTTGACGTTGGTCCACTTCAGATTGCGCAGCGCGGCAACCTGGATCTCGTTGTCGAAGTGGCCGATGTTGCCGACGATGACCATGTCCTTCATCAGGCGCATGTGATCGAGGGTGATGACGTCCTTGTTGCCGGTCGTGGTGATGACGATGTCGGCGGTCGGAGCGGCATCCTCGAGGGTTACGACTTCAAAGCCGTCCATCGCCGCCTGCAGCGCGCAGATCGGATCGACTTCCGTGACCTTGACGCGGGCGCCGGCGCCCTGGAGCGAGGCGGCCGAACCCTTGCCGACGTCGCCGTAGCCGCAGACGACGGCGACCTTGCCGGCCATCATGACGTCGGTGCCGCGGCGGATGCCGTCGACCAGCGATTCCTTGCAGCCATACTTGTTGTCGAACTTCGACTTGGTGACCGAGTCGTTGACGTTGATCGCCGGGAAGGGCAGCAGACCCTTCTTCTGCAGCTGGTAGAGACGATTGACGCCGGTCGTGGTCTCTTCGGTGACGCCGCGGATCGCAGCCTTGTGCTTGGCGAAGAAGCCCGGCGTCTCGGCCATGCGCTTCTTGATCTGGGCGAACAGGATTTCTTCCTCTTCGCTGCCCGGATTGGACAGCACGTTTTCGCCTGCTTCAGCGCGAGCGCCGATCAGGATGTACATGGTGGCGTCGCCGCCATCATCGAGGATCATGTTGGTGGCGCCGCCATCGGTCCACTGGAAGATCTGGTCGGTGTACTGCCAGTATTCCTCGAGCGTCTCGCCCTTGACGGCGAAGACCGGGATACCAGATTCAGCGATCGCCGCAGCGGCGTGGTCCTGCGTCGAAAAGATGTTGCACGAGGCCCAGCGGATGTCGGCGCCGAGAGCCTTCAGCGTCTCGATCAGCACCGCTGTCTGGATGGTCATGTGCAGCGAGCCGGAAATGCGTGCGCCCTTGAGCGGCTGTGCTTCACCGAACTCCTCGCGGCAGGCCATCAGGCCCGGCATTTCGGTTTCGGCGATCTCGATTTCCTTGCGACCCCAGCCGGCGAGCGAAATGTCGGCGACCAGATAATCCTTGCTACCCGTCATGTCTTGCTCCGATTCCTGTTTGCTGCGCGCCGAAGCGGGAGGCTTGAGAGGGCGCGCGAAAGATCGGCCTGACTACCAGATCAGGCCATCATCGACAATGGGACATAAAGAAATCTTTATTCGTGCATGTCACTGGGCAGATAACCCGGCGATCAGCACTCCTCGCCAAAACGCGCGGCAACGAGTGTCGCAAGCGCTTCCATCGCCTGGTCGGCCTCGGGGCCGCTTGCGGTCACCCGGATCGTGCAGCCGGGACTGGCGGCCAGCATCATCAGGCCCATGATCGAGGTGCCGCCAACGGAAATGCCGTCCTTCTCGACGCTGATCGAGGCTTCGAACTCGCCGGCGATCTGCACGAACTTCGCCGAAGCGCGCGCATGCAGGCCCCTCTGGTTGACGATGGCGAGGTCGCGGACGACGTGGCCCTTCTCGGGCGAGTAGGGCATGCCGCTCATTTGCCGCTCAGCACCTGGCTTGCAACGTTGATGTATTTGCGTCCTGCCGCCTGCGCTTCGTCGAGCGCGCCGGACATGTTGTCGGCCTTGCGAACGCTGGTCAGCTTGATCAGCATTGGCAGGTTCATGCCGGCGATGACCTCGACACGGCCGGCCTCCATCACCGAGATGGCGAGATTCGACGGCGTGCCCCCGAACATGTCGGTCAGGACGACGACGCCGGCACCGGTGTCGGCGCGGGCAACGGCGTTGATGATGTCGCTGCGGCGCTGCGCCATATCATCGTCGGCGCCAATTGAGACGGTCTCGAAATTCTCCTGCGGTCCGACGACGTGTTCCACGGCATGGCGGAACTCCTCAGCCAGTTGACCGTGCGTCACAAGCACGAGTCCGATCATTCTGTCATGGCTCCCGTCATGGCCCTTTCACAGCCGCGCAGTATTTTTGCCGCCTTGGGGGCGGGAGCGCTATCTTGTCGACGGCGAGGGCGTTTACAAGCCCCAATTTACGGCAAGACATGCCATTTTGACGCAATGCAGCAAAAATGTTGGGCAGCCTCAGGCTGGAAACCGGGCGCCGAGCAGCGCCAGCAGCGCGGGTGTGGCCACTGCGATTTCGCGCTCCGCGAGCATCAATCTTGGCACTTTGCAACCCAAGAGAAGCTCACTTGCGTCCTCGGGCAGCCGCTCCACCGCGCCGGCCGGAACCAGCCTGACAAGCAGGTCGACCGTTGTCGCGGCCTCATGTTCGACGGGGATTGGGCCGCCGCCTCTGACTTCAACGAGACCGGCGATCGTTGACGGCGCATGGCAGACGAGCCGACCCTGATGGGCCGACAGGAAAACCTGATCGTCGGATACCAGCCGGGCAAAACGGTTGCCGGCGCGAAATTTTTCGACAAGCGCAAGAGCGAGTGACGATTTGCCTGAGCCCGACGGTCCGGCGATCAGCACGCCGCGATCGCCGAGTACTATCGCCGTCGCATGCATGTTGGTCGGCGCCACGGATCAGCTTTCGGCCGGGAAGGCGACAATGAAACGCGCACCCTTGAGTTCGCCCGGCTTGGTGCCGGTGATGTTCTCGGCCGTCAGCGTGCCGCCATGGGCTTCGACGATCTGGCGGCTGATCGAGAGGCCGAGGCCGGAGTTCTGGCCGAAGGCTTCGCTGGCGGGCCGGTCGGTGTAGAAGCGCTCGAAGATGCGGTCGATGTTTTCGGCGCGGATGCCGGGACCGTTGTCCTCGACGGTGATGACGTTGAACTTGCCGACGCGTGCAAGCGAAATGGCGATGTGGCCATGCTCGTCGGGCACGAAGGAGCGGGCATTCTCGATCAGGTTGGTGATGACCTGGCCGATGCGCAGATCGTGGCCGGCGACATTGTAGTTCTTCACGCCGGCCGGCAACTTGGCAGGGGTGAATTCGATCTCGACCGGCTTCTTGTGGCGGCCGCTCTCACGCGACACCGAGACCAGGTCGCCGATGAACTTCTTGAGATCGACCCTGCTGGCGTCCTCGCGGGCCAGTTCGGCATCGAGGCGTGAAGCGTCGGAAATGTCGGTGATCAGCCGGTCGAGCCGGCGCACGTCATGCTGGATGACCTCCATCAGGCGCGCCCGCGAACTTTCATTCTTGGCCAGCGGCAAGGTCTCGACGGCGCTGCGCAGCGAGGTCAGCGGGTTCTTGAGCTCGTGGCTGACGTCGGCAGCAAAGCTCTCGATCGCTTCGATACGGTTGTAGAGCGCGTTGGTCATGTCGCGCACGGCGACCGACAGGTTGCCGATCTCGTCCTGGCGATCCGAGAAATCGGGAATCTCGTCGCGGTTCTTGCTACCGCGCCGGACGCGATTGGCTGCAGCCGAGAGGCGGCGCAGAGGCGTGGCGATCGTCGAGGCCAGAACCATCGAAAGGATGGCGGTGACCAGTGCCGCGACACCGAAGACGCGCAGAATGGCCTTTTGCTCGGCCGCCACGATCTTGTCGATGTCGCCGCCTTCGGTCGACAGCATCAACACGCCGAGCACGGCGCGGAAACGCTGGATCGGAACGGCGACGGAGACGATCTGCTCGCCCTGCTCGCTGACGCGCACGATGGTCGCGGGGCCGCCGGTCAGAGCCTGGACGACTTCCGGGAAGGCAGCGCCATTGCCGCCCGGCTGCTCCTTGTAGACCGGCAGGGAGCTGTCGACGAAGAAGTCGAAGATGAATTTCTGCGCCCGCTCGATCAGCGTCGGCTCTTCTTCCTCCACCGGCGGCAGGTCGTAGCGCAGGATCTGGTGGCGCGAGTCGAGCAAAAGGTTGGCGTCGCGGTCGTAGATGCGGGCGCGGGTGCGGGTCGGCGAGATGACCCGCCGCAGCAGCGGCGCGACACGCTCCGGATTGATCGGGAAATCGAGGCTGTCGAGCTGGTCGGTGCCGGGACCAAGGCTTTCGCCGGCCTGCAGCTCGAGCAGCTTTTCCGGATCGATCCTGATGGCATCGGTTTCGACCGTTGCCGACGAAGCGATGGCGCCGGCAATGATACCGCCCTGCGTCATCAGGCTTTCGACGCGTGCCTCGATCAGCGCGCCGCGGAACGCGTTGAGATAGAAGATGCCCGCCACCAGCACCGCCAGACCGGCGAGGTTGAGGAACAGGATGCGGCGGGTCAGGCTCGAGAAGAAATAATGGCCAAGCAGGCGGCTCAGGCGAATCCGGGTCCGGTCGAGAAACAGCAAACGCCCGCGCGGCCGCTTGGAGGCGGCCGCCGGCTTCCTGATCTCTGCGTCCATCGCCATGTGATCTCAGCCCTCGCCGATATCACGCTTCGCGGAATCTGTAGCCGACACCGTAGAGGGTTTCGATCATCTCGAAGTCGTCGTCGACAGCCTTGAACTTCTTGCGCAAGCGCTTGATGTGGCTGTCGATGGTGCGGTCGTCGACATAGACCTGCTCATCATAGGCCGAATCCATCAGGGCGTCGCGGCTCTTGACCACGCCCGGGCGCTGCGCCAGCGAGTGCAGGATCAGGAATTCGGTGACGGTGAGTACGACCGGCTCGCCCTTCCAGGTGCAGGTGTGGCGCTCCTGGTCCATCACTAGCTGGCCACGCTCGAGCGAGCGAGCCTGCTGCGTCGGCGCCTTGGTCGCGGCCTCGCGGGCGCTTGCCCGGCGCAATACGGCGCGGACACGCTCGACCAGCAGGCGCTGCGAGAACGGCTTGCGGATGAAATCGTCGGCGCCCATCTTGAGACCGAAGAGCTCATCGATCTCGTCATCCTTGGAGGTCAGGAAGATCACCGGCAGATCGGTCTTCTGGCGCAGCCGGCGCAACAGCTCCATACCATCCATGCGCGGCATCTTGATGTCGAGGATGGCAAGGTTCGGCGGACGCGCGGCCAGCCCTTCGAGCGCCGACGCACCATCCGTATAGGTCTCGACGCGATAGCCCTCGGACTCAAGTGCGATCGAAACCGATGTCAAAATGTTGCGGTCGTCGTCGACAAGCGCGATCGTTGCCATTTCCAGCGGCTCCCTCATGAGCGGGTGTCCCTTCCTGCTTAGAGCAGGGCTTGTGCAGGACAAATTAGGTACAAAATGTGGCATAGCCTCCGTTCGAGGGGAGCGCAACCGCCATGCCTTGTGCTTGCCTTATATGGGGCGGCGGCGCCAAAGCTCGAACAAAAAACTGCCGATCTTGTGTGGGCCGGCGACTGCTTGCACACCTTTTAAACGATTTAGACAAATTTCAAAATTTTTAAATCGATTAATGATTTGATATCGCTGATCTTTTCTGTTTCAGCCTGCCTCAGTCCCGTTGGGACAGCGGCGTCCGGCCCGCAGACCGGACACAGCGTCATGGCTACGAGGCTTCACTAAATGACCGAAACCGGTAAGCGAAATCCCGCCTGCGGGATCGAAACGGCAGGGCTCAAAACGTCGGGCACCGTCCGTTACAACTTTGGCGCTGCATTTCTCACCGAAGAAGCGATCCGGCGCGGCGAGGCTAAGCTGACCGCGCATGGCGCACTCGTCGCAGAGACCGGCCAGCACACCGGCCGCTCGCCCAAGGACAAGTTCGTCGTGCGCGACGAAAACACCGAAGACCATGTCTGGTGGGACAACAACAAGCCGATCAGTCGCGCCCAGTTCGACGCGCTGCACACCGAATTCCTGGCCCAGGCGGCCGATAAGGATCTCTATGTCCAGGACCTGATCGGCGGCGCCGACCGCTCGCTGTGCCTGCCGACGCGCGTCGTCACCGAATTCGCCTGGCACTCGATGTTCATCCGCAACCTTTTGATCCGTCCGACGGCGGCCGAGCTTGCCAGCTTCGTGCCCGAGATGACGATCATCGACCTGCCGTCGTTCCGCGCCGACCCGGCCCGCCACGGCACCCGCACCGAGACCGTGATCGCCGTCGACCTGACCCGCATGATCGTGCTGATCGGCGGCACCGCCTATGCCGGCGAGATGAAGAAGTCGGTGTTCACCGCGCTCAATTACCTTCTGCCGACCAAGGGCGTGATGCCGATGCATTGCTCGGCCAACGAAGGTCCCGACGGCGACGCCGCCGTGTTCTTCGGCCTGTCGGGCACCGGCAAGACGACGCTGTCGGCCGATCCCAAACGCACGCTGATCGGCGACGACGAGCACGGCTGGGGCCCTGACGGCATCTTCAACTTCGAGGGCGGCTGCTACGCCAAGACGATCCGGCTGTCGGCCGAAGCAGAACCGGAAATCTTCGCCACCACCCAGCGTTTCGGCACCGTGCTCGAGAACGTGGTGCTGGACGACAACCGCGTTCCCGATTTCGACGACGGCTCGCGCACCGAAAACACCCGCTGCGCCTATCCGCTCGACTTCATCCCGAACGCCAGCGCCACCGGCCAGGCCAGCCACCCGAAGAACATCATCATGTTGACGGCCGATGCCTTCGGCGTGATGCCGCCCATCGCCAAGCTGACGCCGGCGCAGGCGATGTACCACTTCCTGTCGGGCTACACGGCCAAGGTTGCCGGAACGGAGCGTGGCGTGACCGAGCCGGAAGCGACCTTCTCGACCTGCTTCGGTGCTCCCTTCATGCCGCGCCACCCCTCGGAATACGGCAACCTGCTACGCCAGCTGATCGCCGAGCACAATGTCGACTGCTGGCTGGTCAACACCGGCTGGACCGGCGGCGCTTATGGCACCGGCTCGCGCATGCCGATCAAGGCAACGCGCGCCCTGCTGTCGGCAGCGCTCGACGGCTCGCTGAACGCGGTCGAGTTCCGCACGGATGCGAATTTCGGCTTCGCCGTGCCCGTCTCGGTGCCGGGCGTCGACAGCAAGATCCTCGACCCGCGTTCGACCTGGGCCGACGGCGCTGCCTATGACCGCCAGGCCAAGAAGCTGGTGTCGATGTTCATCGACAATTTCGGCAAGTTCGAAAGCCATGTCGACGCCTCCGTTCTGGGCGCAGCACCGCAGGTGCGCGAAGCCGCCGAGTAACACTCGCATCGGCTGAACAAACATCGAAAGGCCCGGCCAAGTGAACTGACCCCCGAAAGTTGGACACAACCTTCGGGGGTTTTGCATGTCCAAACACAGTGCGCGTTTCAAGCGCTCGGTTGTCGATAGCTATTTGTGCGGGGATGAAAGCTACGCGAGTGCGGCGTC